>Ga0308176_10003426_pt1 | contig 10155 bp, 6 predicted proteins | sample PhyCR2_3_FD_203890 | JGI IMG/M metagenome (GOLD analysis project Ga0308176, IMG submission 203890) | Soil microbial communities from UC Gill Tract Community Farm, Albany, California, United States - DLSLS.C.R2 | ecosystem: Environmental > Terrestrial > Soil > Agricultural land | place: USA... | reverse complement strand
GAGGGGCCTTCCTTCTTCATTCGCGTGAACCGGCACGGGCAGCAACGCCGTCGACCCATCCGCGATCCGAATTCCCGTTCCCGCGAATGCAACCTGAATCATGTGCTTCGCGAAGTCGCACGCAGGATGACGAAGGCGTTGATGCGCCGCCGAAATGTTCACGCCGGCGGTGTAGTCGTAGGTACCGAAATCGATTGCGGTCAGACGGCCATCCGCCGCATCCACCATCCGCGGCAATAGCGACCCCCCGCTGATGTCCAGAATGGCCTGCGGAACCTCGACCATGATCTCGAACGTCAGCGCGCCATCCGTTAGACCAAGCGACGTCTCGAGCGCCCTCAGAAAGGCGACGAAGTAGTCGACTTGCTCGAGCACGGTCACCTTCGGAAGTGTGATCGTCCAGTCTACCGGCAAAGCGTTCGCTCGTACGAGCCGCGTCACGAGCAGGTCGAGCGTGCGCATGCTTCGCTCACGGAGCTCGTCCGTCAACGGCTTGATGCGCACACCGATCATTGGCGGAAGAAGTCCCTCGCGTCCCGCGCTCTCGATCGCACTGGCGACGATCGCAACCTGACGATCTTCCTCGTCACCGGCACGCACGCCGTACCCATCCTCGAAGTCGATGCGATAGTCCTCGATGGGAGCGCGCGTGAGCTTCTCGCGCACGCGTTCCACGATCGTCGACAGCGCCGGATGATCGGCAATGCCGAACACGCGCCCCATCGCGTCCGTCGTCGGTGCATACTCGTCGATGGCACGCAGGGCCTGCGCGCCGCGCCGGTGCGCCACGTCAGCAGTGAAGTGTTGCGCACCTTCGATCAGTGTCTGTACGGGCTGGCGGCGATCATCGTCGCCACGATAGCGCTGCGCGAATGATCGATTCGCCTCGCGCAACGCATGCTCGGCCTCGAGGAGGGCGCCGGGATCGACGCTCGGTTCGCGGCGGTCGTCGCGTGTCATCCGTTGTAGATCTTTCCGCTCTTCGACCGATACAGATCGAGCACCGCGCGAGCTTCGTCGCGAAGCACGTTACGCACGATGCTGATGCCACGCGCCTCGAGGTACGCGTAGGACTCGGGAAAGACGGGACCTTCCTCGAAGTTCAACCGTGACGCATCCTCGCGCGCCGCACCATACACCACTCGGCGGACGCCGCTCCAGAGCGTTGCGCCGAGACACATCGCACACGGCTCGCACGAGGTATAGAGCGTGTGCTCCGGGCGGCCCGGAGCATTCAACGTGAACGAGCCGATGCGCTGCTGCGCCATCATGAACGCGACCATCTCGCCGTGGAGTGTGCAATTCTTCAAGCGCACGACACTGTTCATGCCCACGGCGACGAGGAGGCCGGAGTGGCTCTCGAAGATGGCCGCACCGAACGGGCCGCCGCTCGAACGCATCACGTTCTCGCGCGAGATCGCGATCGCCAATCGCATCCGATCCTGATCCGACTCGTAACGTCGATTCCAGTTGACGACGTCGTCGACCCAGCCCGGATACTCGATGTGTACGACGGGGGGATGCGGGTCCGTCGACATGCGTCAGATCTCTCCGCGCTTGGCGAAGCGCGCGATGTTCTCGCCCGCGCGAAACGCCAGTGCCTGAATCGTCATGGTCGGTTGCCCGCGACCGCTCGTCACGAGGCTCGAGCCGTCGACTACGAAGAGATTCTTCACGTCGTGCGCGCGATTGAACTTGTCGACCACGGAGGCCTTCGGATCATTCCCCATGCGGCAGGTGCCAAGCAGGTGAACGCTGAACGATTGGCTGGTTGCCTTCTCGCGCCACGTCTTCACCGCGCCGGACGCCTTGAGCATCTCCTCACCGCGCTCGGCGAAGTAGTCGTTCAGCTTCAGGTCCTGCGGATGATCCTGATATGTCATCCGGATCGCGGGCACGCCCCATTCGTCCTTCACGGTCGGATCGAGCGAGATCGAGTTCGTCGGGACGGGAAGGGATGACGTGTGGCCGAAGCAGTAGATGGTGCGCGTGTAGTTCTGACGTAAGAGTTTCTTGAACTCCGCCCCCCATTTGGGCGCGTCCGTCGGCAGACCGCTGTTCGCGAACTGGATGGGAGGTGTGTCGAAGCGATAATCGAAGCCGCCGCCGCCAACGAGACCCAACTTCGAATCGAGCTCGTAGAGATCCCACACCACGCGCGTCGCGATGAGACCCTTGTAGCCGTTCACTTCATGCTCGAACACGCCCGTGCTGAGGCCCGCACCGTTGAACATGAGATGCTTGCCGACGATGCCGCTCGAGTTCGCGAGCCCCTGCGGAAAGAGATTGGACTTGGAGTTGAGCAGCAGCTTGGGTGTTTCGGCACCGTTCGCGCAGACGACGACGCCTTTCGCCCGCTGGAAGACGTCGCGCTTGTCAGCATCGAAGTACTTCACGCCGGTCACGCGTCCCCGCGCGTCGGTCTCGATCTTCCGCACATACGAATTCGGGCGGATTTCGCATCGGCCCGTCGCGACGGCTTTCGGAATCACCGTCACCAGCGAGCTCGATTTCGCGCGCACCTCGCACCCGAAGCCGAGACAGAAGCCGCACTGCGCGCACGCCGATCGGCCATCGTACTGTCGTGAGGCGATCGCCATGGGTGCTGGGAACGACTTGTAGCCAAGCTTTCTGGCGCCCATGTCGAGCAGCACGCCCGTCGATTTCGGCGGATGCGGAGGCATCGGATAGCCTCGCGATCGCGGCGGATCGTACGGACCAGGCGCACCCGCGACCCCGATCTCCCAATCGACCTTCGTATAGTACGGCTCGAGATCCTGATACGTGATCGGCCAGTCCGCGAATCCCGTTCCGGCAAGCGTTCCCTTCACACTCGCTTCCTTGAAGTCGATCTCGCGGAAGCGCCAGAAGTTCGCCGAGAAATGCACGCTCGTTCCGCCGACCATTCGCCCGTACGCGAGCGACGGCTTCACCTTTGCCGTCTCCTTCTCTGTCGCGCGAAACGTGTTCGGCGATCGTGCCCAGTCGTTCGAGAGCAGGCTGCGATCGAAGATCGCGACTTCGTCGTGCACGAAGTCACGCTCGGTGTGCCATGGACCCTGCTCGAGCACGACGACTCGAAACCCGGCGGTCGACAGCTCCTTCGCGACCACGCCGCCGGCCGCGCCGGATCCGACGATGACGAAATCGACGGCATCGTCTGGACGATAGCGAACGGTCGACTGCTGTTGCGGCGGCAGCGTCGCGTGATGGTGATCAGACATTCCTGTCATACCATCCAAAGGGTGCGGCCCACGAGAATCGATCGTCGAAGCCGATCAACTTCCATCCGGCCTTGCCTTGATTGCCGCCGTATTCCGGGTTTGCGAACATCCCGGCGATCGTCGCTCCACGGAGCGCGTCGAAGAATGGATGCTTGTCCTTCTCCAGCGACGCGATCACCGCGATGCGATCAGCGGCTTGCAGCGCGGCGAACGATTTCGCTCCCGTTTTCCGTCTGGCCGCACGCGTTCGCAGCTCTTGCGCGCCCTTGGCCCACACATCGCGTTGATCCTTCGCGAAGGTGCCCAGCGCCTTGTCGATGAAGTAGACGACCTTCGCTTCGCGTGCGCCCGGCGTGTCGTCCGTCGGAATGATCTCCGCGCATGCCGCCTCGATATCGACGGCATCGGCCGGGGACAGGTGATCGAAGCGCTGAGCGTGCACGGCGTGCATCCCCGCCGCGAGCACATCGCGAGATTCGAACGCCAGCCACGCGGCCGCCGCTGAGCCGGCTGCCGCAAAAAAGCCTCGTCGCGAAATCGAAAGCGGGGAAGGCGAGGGAGTGGTCATGGCCGCGCTCCAGCCGGAAGGTGGCCGATATTAGCGCCGAACGCGGCCCTTGGCGAGTGACCGATGTTTCACTCAGGGACGCTCCACGCATCGCAAGGCGTTCGCACGCGACGACGAAGGATCAGAGGAAACCATGGACCTGCTCGGCATTCACCACCTTACGGCCATCTCAGCGCGTATTCGCGAGAATCATCGCTTCTATACACAGACCCTCGGCATGCGTCTCGTGAAGCGCTCCGTCAATCAGGACGACGTCAGCGCGTACCACCTCTTCTACGCCGATGCCAAGGGCAGCCCGGGCACCGATATCACGTTCTTCGATTGGCCCGTGCAGCCGGAGCATCGCGGAACGCGATCGATCGTTCGGACGCACCTCCGCGTCGCGGGACTGGACGCGCTGGAATGGTGGGCCGGCGAATTGAAGAATCACGGTGTGAAGTCGACTCAGGTCACGGAGCGCGACGGCCGGCTCGTGCTCGATCTCGAGGACCCGGAAGGCCAGCGCCTCACGCTCATCGACGACGGCGGTGCCGGCGACGCGCATCCGTGGAATCGGAGTCCGGTCGCCGCGGAGAATCAGATTCGCGGTCTCGGGCCGATCATGTTGAGCGTTCCGAACCTGGAGCGCACCGACGCCGTTCTTCAGCGCGTGCTCGACATGCGTCCGGTTCGCGACTATCCGCATCCGGAGAACCCGTCGCACACCGTGCACGTCTACGAGATGGGCGCCGGCGGTCCCGGCGCGGAGCTCCACGTCGCGGTGCAACCCGACCTCGGCCAGGTCCAGCCCGGGGCCGGCGGTGTGCATCACGTGGCATTTCGAACGCCGGACCAGGACTATGATGCGTGGGCGGATCGGCTGAACACGATGGGGATTCCGAACAGCGGAAAGGTCGACCGCTACTGGTTCCGGAGCTTGTACTTCCGCGAGCCGAATGGAATTCTCTTCGAGATTGCATCGGACGGCCCCGGTTTCGCCGTCGATGAAGACGAGCGCACGCTCGGCGAAAAGGTTGTGCTTCCCCCATTTCTCGAGCCGCATCGAGCCGAGATCGTCGCGAACCTGAAGCCGATCGATTGAGCCACGCCGGCGGTTCGACAGAAAAAGAGGGGGGATGGTCGCGAGACCATCCCCCCTCCGCGCAGTGTTGAATCGCGACCGCTCACGCACTCCGGTCGATGCACCCGTGAAAGTTCGGGTTCGTCTTCTCGGAGTCCGTCACCGGCAGATTCACGTCAGAACCATACGCGCCGTTCTTGAAGAACGCGCCAACCGGGAAGACCTGATCCTGCGAGCGCTTGTACTGCCGAACCTGCCGACGCTCGTCGCCGAGACGTTGGCCGCGACCGAACGTCCAGAAGGCCTTCTCGCGGAAGAAGAGCGTCGTCGCGGCGTCCTGTGATGCGGGTGTTGCGAGCGACGACAGGGCCGACACCTTGATCGTTCCGAGCGTCTGTGCGCTCGTGCGCAGTCCGTTGAGGATCGTCATCATGCCCGCGATGTCGTTTGCGTTGAGCTTCGCTTCGGCCTCGATCAATCGCGCGTCGATGCCCGAGACGAGTGGCATGGGATCGCCCCGCGCCACGCCGAACGTGAAGAGATTCGTCTGGCCATCGAAGCCCTTCTTCTTCGCATCCGTCACGGGAACGCGCGGATCCTTCGCGGAGATGAACGGCAGCGCGTTCTTGATGGCACCCGTGAGCACGTCGTTGCTGTCGGCAACCGTGTAGCGGCCCTGATTCGTGTTCAGGCTCCAGAGCCCGTTGTCGCCCGACGTCTGCGCGAATGTGAGTAGATACTGATAGCTCGTCGGCACGGCGGACGCTGGCACGGCGGCAGCGGCCGCACTGAATTGTCCCTGATCGACGAGCACGCGCGCCTTCGCGATCAGTGCCGCCTGCTTCACGGCCACGCTGTGCGCGTCAGTCTGCTGACCCGCCATCGTGACGGCCGTGTCGAGATGCGCCGCCGCTTTCGTGTACACTTCGGCGTCGGTCAATGGCTTGTAGCCTGGGTCGGTGTAGTCGATGACACCATTCCGCGACAGCCCGAGCGGAATGCCGTTGCACAGATCCTCGGCCATCTGCATCTCGAGGAATCCGAGCGCGAAGTAGAGCTCACCGATGTTGCCCTTGGCGTCGGGCAGATACTTCGTCATCTGCTCGATCGCGTCGCGAATGTATCCGCGCGCCTGCTGGATGCCGGAGTATGCCGAGGAGATGTTCGCGTTGTTCGTCTGAATGGTGCGCTGGTCGGTCTCGTTGCGCTGAAGGAAGGTGTCGGACGACTTCCACTCGTCGGTGATCAAGCCGCCGTAGAGCCATAGCGTCTCGCCACCGGCGGTATTGCTCTTGAGCTGACCGAGCGCGCCGATGCGCAGCGCGTCGGCGGCGTCCGCTGAGTTCACCTGTGTCGGATCGATGAGTCCCGGGTTCTGCGGATCGAGCAATTCGTCCTTGATGTCGTTGCAGGCAGTGACCGGCAGTGCGAGCAGCAGGGCCGTCGCCACCGCCCATCGAGCGCGATATCCGATGTTCGACATGTGTATCGTCCTCGATTAGTAGTGGAGGTTGAGACGGAAGATGAAGTATGTCGGCGGCGAGGCGGTGTTGAAGTCGCTCTGTTCGTCGCCACTTCCGTAGTTCGATTCGGGGTCGACGCCCGTGTATTTGGTCCAGTGGTGGAGGTTGCGCGCAGCGAAGGTGAATGCGGTGTTGTTCGACCGCAGCATCCGCTGCGCAACACTTGGCAGCACCCACGTGGCCGAGAGCTCGCGGAAGCGCCAGAACTGTCCGTTCATGTCGTAGCCGGCATCCGAGGTCACCGTCGTTCCCTGGAACACCGAGCCGAAGCGATAGGCTTCCGCGCGCGCCTGCTTCCAGAGCTCCGCGCCGGGCAGCGACATCTCCGAACAGGCCGGATACTGCTGGCAGAGGAAGTCCGTCGCCCCGTCGACAGCCGTGTGACCGCCCTTGTAGTCGAACGACGCGTTGATGCGCAGCTTGCGCGCGAAGAGATCCAGACCGTTCTGAATCGTGACGATGTCGCGCGGCTGGAGTGGTCCCATGTAGACCCAGCCTGTGTCCACCGTGACTTCATCGGTGCCGATGCGGCCGTTGTTGTTCTTGTCGCTCCACGTGTAGGGGTGCGCCCAGCGCGCATCGATCGGATAGCCGACGCGCTGACGCGTGGCGCCCGTACCTTGGAAGTTCGGCTGTCCGGTCACCGGGTCGATGCCGAGAGTGATGATCTTGTTCGCGTTGTGCGATCCAGCGATCGTCATGTCCCAGCCAAGATTGCGGCGATCGAGGAATTGCGTTGTCACCGTCAGCTCATGGCCCTGATTCTGAATCGAGCCGATGTTGGTGAGGCGGGACAGCGACGACGCGGCCGACGACGCGGCGATCGGAACGCTGAAGAGCGCGTCGTGTGATTTCTTATTGTAGTACGTGTATTCGACGTTGATCTTATTGTGCCAGACACGTGAGTCGAAGCCGAGCTCCAATTCGGCCGCGGTCTCGGGCTTGAGATCAGGATTGCCCAGGGCGCTCGCGCGAAGGCCGGAGCGATCCACCTGCTCGATGTTGACGGTCGTCGTCGAGAATGTGCGCAACGCAGACGTCGCACCCGGCTGAACGCCCGACTGCCCGTACGCCGTGCGGAACCGGAACTGGTTCAGGAATTCCGGATGCGGGAACCAGGTCTCGTCGGACATGATCCACGAGGCACTCACCTTCGGATAGACGACGTTCTGAAAATTCGAGCCGAACGCGCTGTTCTGGTCCGTGCGAACGGCAGCGGTGAGGAAGAGCCGGTCGTGCAGCGTCACCTGCTCCTGCACGTACAATCCGAGCGTCTTGGTCGCCGTCGGGTACGTGTTGCTGCCACTTCGCGTCGCCGCCTGGCCAACGGTCGAGCCACCTGGCGGCAGCCCACTGCCGTTGCTGCTCACGGCGTCGTTCTCGTTGTTCACGTACTGCGCGCCACCCGTGGTCTTGAGGTTGATCCACGAATTGAAGTTCCACGTGGCGGTGCTGACCAGATTCGCCGTGAACAGTCGGTTGTTGTTCTGTGAGAGCGACACCGAGCCCTGACGGGTCGTGCCCGAGTTCGGACACTGGCTGAGCTGGCAGAGATCCTGTGAGACACGATCGGAGAGATCGACGCCGACAGTCCCGTCGTTCTGAAGCCACGCGAACGGACGCCAGTTGGCGGTTGCCGCGCCCGTGATGCGCTGGATGTCGACCGGTGAGTATTCCTGAAAGATCTCTGACGGAATCCAACGATTGTAACCATGCAGGACTTCGCCGAGCGCGCCGACGTTCGTGTAGCCGAGCCCCGCGTGCGTGAAGCCCGGATTCTCGCGCGCGGACGACCAGATGCCGAGCGAGTTGTTGTCGGTCTGCGCGATTCGATTGTGGCTCTGCACGAATCCCGTGTTCAGGCTCAGATCGAATTTCGGCGACACCGTCGCCGAGAGATTTCCGCGCACGTTCATCATCTGCAGCGCTTCCGGATACATCCAGTGGTCGCGCATCGGGACCTGAAGTGAATCCAGTCGCTGGATGGCGAAATCGGGCATCTTCATCGCGCCGATCTCGTTTTCGAGATTGCCGCTCACGAAATAGCGGACCGCCTCGTTGCCGCCATTGACCTGCGTGCCATAGAGGCTGCGCCGGCCGAGATGAATGGGCGAGAGAACCGCATCGCGCAGAATGTCAGCGCTCGTCACGCTGTCCTGGATGCAGGGCGTGATCGTGTCCATCGTCTGGAGCCAGCAGCGAATCTGCGTATTCGGATTCGTCGGAGAATGTCCCCAGATCGCGTACGTCTTGCCGTAGTCGTTGCGATCGCTCACGGCGCCCTGTTCCGCCGTCCACGACCAGCGGGCATTCCCGGCTTTGCCCTTCTTGGTCGTGATCACGATGACGCCGTTCGCCGCATCGGTCCCGTAAAGGGTGGCCGCCGACGGACCCTTCACGATCTCGATGTCCTCGATCTCCTCCGGCGAGAAGTTGTTCATGAAGCTGAACGTCGTCCCGCCATTGCTCGGCGCATTGAACGAGCTCGAGAACGCGCGGACGCCGTCGATGAACACGATCGGTGCGTTGCCGAGACTCAGGGAGTTGAGTCCGCGAATTCGAATGTTCGGCGCAGAGCCAGTCGCGCCCTGACCCAGCACGCTGACGCCCGGCGCACGAGCCGTGAGCAGATCGCCGACCGATGTGATCGGAAGCTCCTCGACCTTCTTGTTCACATCGCCGAGCGTGGTGACGCTGTGGCCAAGCTCGACGCGCCGCTGCTCGCCGGTCGCCGTCGTGACGACTTCCTGAAGTTGAATGATGGCTTGCTGAAGCGAGAAATCGACCGTCGCCGATCCGTTGGCGGGCACGGTGACCGGCTTCTTCTGCTCCGAATAGCCGACGCGAAGCGCTCGAATCTCCGCGGAACCAGCCGGCACGTTTCGCAACGTGTATCGGCCGTCCGCTCCCGTGACGGTGCCGAGGGTGCTGTTCACCAGCACGACCCGCGCGTTCGCGAGCGGCTCCTCGCTGTTGGCCGCACTGACACGGCCGGTGACGGTGGATTGCGCGATGAGGATTGTTGGAACGGCGCACACGCCGAGTGCGGCGCGACGGAGCGTTTGACCCCAGCGCTGGAGTTCACGTAACATCGTCTGCCCCCCAAGGAAAACGATTAGTGTGGAACTCGAATTGTCGCTGCAGCGGATTTTTTTCGCCCACACCAACCCGTGTAGGTCCGTCGAGCGTCACACGGTCGCATCGGGTGGGCCGGTCAGGAACAGCCGTAGGGCGGCTACGGCGCGGACTAATAGGCTCGTGATGAAATACTTCGTCAACCAGCACTCGTGTACGGAAATGGCCGGAGTGCCTTTGCGAAAACACCGAATGAACGAACCAGACGACAAACGGGGCCGGCGACATCGCCGGCCCCGCTGCACGTCGAACGAGTGTTGTTGTTTTAGGCTTTGCGATCCAGACAACCGTGGAACTTCGGGTTCGTGCGCTCCGCGTCAGGAACCGGGAACGCTACTTCGGTTCCATACTTTCCGGTCTTGAAGAAGTTGCCGTTCGGAAAGACGTTCTCCTGCGCACGTCCGTACTGACGCACGAGACGGCGCAGATCGTCCATGCGGATGCCGCGACCGAATTGCCACAAGGCCTTCTCGCGGAACAACACGTCGGCCGCAGCACTCTGCGTCGTCGGATTCGCGGTGAGCGCAGCCATCGGCGCGACCTTGAATGTGCCGAGCGTCTGGCCATCCGTCCGCAACTTGTTGAGGATCGTCATCATGCCGGCGAGATCATTCGCCTGGAGCTTTGCTTCCGCTTCGATGAGCC
>Ga0308176_10003424_pt1 | contig 10159 bp, 9 predicted proteins | sample PhyCR2_3_FD_203890 | JGI IMG/M metagenome (GOLD analysis project Ga0308176, IMG submission 203890) | Soil microbial communities from UC Gill Tract Community Farm, Albany, California, United States - DLSLS.C.R2 | ecosystem: Environmental > Terrestrial > Soil > Agricultural land | place: USA... | reverse complement strand
ACTGCTGCTGCCCTGCAACGTCGTCGTCCGAGCCGGCGCCGGCCGCACCGTCGTCGAGGCGCTCGACCCGCAAGTCATGGTGCAGCTCACCGGGCTGTCCGAGCTCGTGCCAATCGCGGACGAGGCCGCCTCCCGGCTCGATCGGGTGCTTGCCGCCCTGGCCTGACCCACCACGAGTGAGACAGTGGCCAGTATGCGGTTAGCGTCTGGCGGTCGTGCGACCCGAGACACGGACCGGCTGGCCTCCGTGGCTGCGGTGCTCCGGCCAACGCGATCGGTCGGGTGGAGATGGCGAGCCGCAACCGCCCTACCTGTGGTGCCCGGTGATCGGCAGTACCATCCGCGTCGTGAGCGCCGCAGCGCCGGCGATGCGCATCCGTGGGCGCGCGGCGGAGGTCGCGGTTCTGCGGGAGGCCGTGGACGCAGCCGCGTCCGGCCGGCTGGCGATGGTGCTGATCGAGGGCGAAGCGGGGATCGGCAAGACCCGGCTGCTGGCTGAAGCGCTCTCGGAGGCCCGCAGCCGGGGTCTGCAGGTGGTGGCGGGCCGGGCCGAGGAACTGGAGCAGACCCGGCCGTTCGGCCTGGTGGCCGGCGCGTTCCGGTGTGTCCGCTCCTCCCCTGATCCGCGGCGGGCCGGGATCGCCGGGCTGTTGTCGGCCGGGGCCGACGGGACGCGGGAACCGATCACGGTGACCAGCGACCCGGGGCTGCGGTTCACCGCGGTGGATGCCTTCGCTGACCTGGCCGAAGAGCTGGCGTTGTCAGGACCACTGCTCATCGCCATCGATGACCTGCAGTGGGCCGATCCGTCGAGTCTGCTGACGCTGGCCGCGCTGAGCCGGCGCCTGGCCTATCTGCCGGTGGGGCTCGTCGGCTGCCTACGGTCGGCTCCGAGGCTGGCGGAGCTGGACCGGCTTGTCGTCGCGCTAGAGGCCGCCGGTGCCCGGCGGCTGGCGCTGACTCGCCTGGCCGAGGAGGCGGTGCGGGAGCTAGTGGCTGATGCTGTAGCCGTCGAGCCGGATCCGGAGCTGATGGCCGAGATCTCGTCCGCGGGGGGCAACCCGCTGTTTGTCACCGAGTTGCTGGCGGCGCTGGCGCAGGACGGATCGATCACCACCTCCGGCGGGCGGCCCAAGGCGGGGAGGATGGCTCTTCCGCCGACGCTGCGATTGACTATCGTGCGTCGGCTCAGCTTCCTATCCGAGGAAACGCTGCAGGTATTGCAGGTCGCCTCCATTCTAGGCTCCAACTTCACCCTCATCGACCTGGCGACCGTGATGAGCCGCTCCGCCTTCGACCTGTCAGCGACGCTCGCGCAGGCTCTCACCACGCACATAGTCGAGGGTGATGGCGCACACTTGCGTTTCCGGCATGATCTGATCCGCGACGCCATCTACGAGGACCTCCCGCTCAGCGTCCGGCGCGCGCTGCACCGCGAGGCCGGGCGGCGGCTGGCGGAGTCGCATGCCCCGGCCCTACAGGTCGCCGAGCACCTGTCCCGCGGGGCGGGCCCGGGCGACGCGGAGGCGATCCTCTGGCTCACCCGGGCGGCGCGAGAAGCCGCGATGACCTCGCCCAATGTCGCCGCCGACCTCATGGAGCGGGCGATCGCGCTCATCGACCCGACCGATCCCGGACGCGACGGCATGCTCATCGAGCAAGCCAGCAGCCTTATGTGGGCCGGCCGGGTCGCCGCCGCCCGGCGGATGTGCAGCACGCTGCTCGACCGCCCCCACGCCGCGGCCGCCGACGGACCTGCCCGGCTCTGCCTCGGCTATGCACTGGTCGCCCAGAGCCAGTACCGCGACGCGCAGCCCATGCTCGATCGAGCCGCCGAATCCCCGGCGCTCACCCAGGCGGAGCGGGCCGGCGCGCGGGCCTGGGCGACGTACGCGCGCCTGCACAGCGCGGATCTCGACGGCGCGGCAGCGACCGCGGGCGAGGCTCGGTCCGCCGCTCGCACCGATCCGTTGGTTACCAGCGTCGCCATGGCCGTCCAGGCCGAGGTCGCGGCTCACCGCTGGGACGCCGCGCACGCGTTGGAGATCATCGACGACGCCGTGCGGCTCGCCGATCAGAGCCCGGGCAGGCAGGGGCACCGTTTCCCGATCCACAGCACGCGTGGAGTCATCCTGGCCGGGCTCGATCGGCTCGATGAGGCCATATCAACCCTTGAAGTGGGCCGGCGGATCGGCGAGGAGCTCGGGGTCGGCTGGCAGCTGCCCAACTATCAGATGATCAGCGCGCTCACGCGCTTCCTGGCCGGCGACTGGGATGACGCGATCGCCGAGGTCGAGGCGGCCAGGGAACTGGCGGACGAGGTCGGCGAGAACCGCAGCCTCATCCTGGGTGACTGCGTGATGGCGCTCATCTACGTCCACCGTAACGACCTCGCTCGCGCCAGGCAGGCCGTGAGCGCAACCATGGGCCAGCGGGACGAACGCGGGCCCCGGAACCGAGCGCTGTGGGCGATGCGGGCCGATGCGGTTGTGCTCGAGGCCGAGGGAGAGGTTGCCGCCGCATTCGCGCTGCTAGCCGAGTGCTGGGATCGGTGCGAGGGGCTAGGTCTGACGGTCGACTACCTGTCATTCGCACCGGACCTCGTCCGGCTCGCTCTTGCCAGCGGCGAACGGGAACGAGCGCAGGACACGACGGCTGCCGTGGCCAAGATCGCCGAACGGCTGGACGTTCCCTCCGTGACCGGCGCGTCTCTGCGCTGTCGCGGGCTGGCCGAGAGCAACGCCGAGATCCTGCACGCCGCCGTGACCGCCTACGCCCGGGGCCCGAGGCTGCTGGAGCTGGCGCTGACCAGCGAGGACGCCGGCACCGCGTTCGCCCGCCAGGGAGACACCGGCCGCGCCCGTGACCTGCTGGAACAGGCGGCCTCCGGCTACGAGCGGCTCGGCGCCAGCCGCGACCTCGCCCGCACCGAGGCGGTCTTCCGCGAGGCCGGCATCCGCCGCGGCCGCCGGGTCGCTCGCGGCCGGCCGCAGGCCGGCTGGCTGAGCCTCACGCCGACCGAGCTCTTGGTCGCAGATCTCGTCGCCGAGGGACTGTCAAATCCGCAAATCGGCGCCCGGCTGTTCATCTCGCGCCGCACGGTTCAGGCCCATCTGGCGCACATCTTCCCGAAGCTGGACGTCGCCTCTCGCGCCCAGCTCGCGGTACTGGTGGCAGAGCATCGCGGCGGCCAGCCAACCTGACGGTCCACCTGTCTTGTCGAGCGCCAGTGGCCGCATCTAGGCCAGCTGGCCGATGACCGGCAACCGGCCCGCGCCGACGCTGAGCCGTGCCGCGCCACCTTTTCGAAAGGCACCGCTTTGCACCCGAACTTCATCGCGGAGACGTCGCTGGACGGCGTCGTCGACCGCAGCTTCACCGTCGGGGAGGTTCCGGGCGTCCTCTGGTCACCGGCCCGCCCCGCTGCCGACGCTCCGCTGCTGCTCCTGGGTCACGGAGGTGGCCTGCACAAGAGGGCGGCGGGACTGGTCGCGCGCGCCCGAAAGGCGGTCATAGACAACGGATTCCACGTCGCGGCGATCGACTCGCCCGGCCACGGCGAACGTCCTCGTTCGCGTCAAGACCAGCAGTGGGTGAATGCGCTGATCCGCGCCCGGGAGCAGAGTGAGCCGCTCGCACCGATCATCACTCCCTTCAATGTCTCGCTCGCCGTGCGTGCCGTGCCGGAGTGGCAGATGACGATCGATGCGTTGCAGTCTCTGCCCGAGATCGGCGACGTCGCGCCGATCGGGTACTCGGGCATGACTCTCGCGAGTGCGATCGGCATCCCGCTCGCGGTTGCCGATCCGCGTATTCGTGCAGCCATCTTCGGCGGTGCCTTTGTCTACGACGCCATGCTGGACGCGGCGCGACAGGTCACTATTCCGATCGAATTCCTGCTTCCCTGGGACGACGAGGAGATCGATCGCGAGTGCGGTTTCGGGCTGTTCGATGCGTTCGCCTCGAAGGAGAAGACTCTGCTCGCGTTCCCCGGATCGCATTTCCGCGTGCCCACGGAACGGATCGATACACAGTTCTTCGCGAGGCACCTCGGCAGACCGATGTCGACTCCGCCCGTGTCCCCCGAGCACCCGCACGGAACCGCAGTCATGCCTGCGGCCCGCACTTCACCGCACCCGGTGCCACCGTGGCGTGCGTCCGGCCCTGGCAACCGGTCGTCGGCCCGTGGCGAAACTCCGGTCTCAGGTCTTTCGCACGGGACGCCGGACCGGCAGCACGACGAGCTCCAAAGGAAGCGGTGACCGATGGCGGTCATTGATGTCCGCGGTCTGCGGAAGGTGTACGGCGGCCGTCCGGTCGTCGACGGGGTCAGCTTCTCCGTCGAGGACGGCGAGATCTTCGGGATTCTCGGCCCGAACGGCGCCGGCAAGACCACGACCGTGGAGAGCATCGCCGGGCTACGCCGCCCGGACGGCGGGTCTATCTCGGTCGCCGGAATGGATCCGACGAAGGAGGACCCGGCGTTCCGCGAAGCGGTGGGGGTCCAGTTGCAGGAAGCCCGCCTGCCCGAGAAGCAGACCGTTGCGGAGGCGCTGGAGCTGTACTCCAGCTTCTACGCGCAGCCGCGGGACTGGCGCGAGCTGGCCGAGCGCCTGGGGCTGATAGAGCAGCGCAACACGTACTTCGGCAGGCTCTCCGGGGGGCAGAAGCAGCGCCTGTCCGTGGCGCTGGCGCTGATCGGCAATCCCCGGGTCGCCATCCTCGACGAGTTGACCACCGGCCTGGATCCGGCCGCCCGCCGCGAGGTGTGGGGCCTGCTCGAGGACCTACGGGGAACCGGCGTGACGCTGCTGCTGGTCTCGCACTTCATGGAGGAGGCCGAGCGGCTGTGCGACCGGGTGGTCGTGATCGACCACGGACGCGTCATCGCCGCCGACACACCGGAGTCCCTGGCCGCCGGGGTGGTCGCCGACCAGCGGATGAGCTTCGCGCCATCGGCGGCGGTGGACCTGTCCCGCCTGAAGGACCTGCCGGACGTGCGCACCGTCGCGTCCTCCGGCGACCGCGTGGTCGTGACCGGGACCGAGAACGTCGCCGCCGCGGTCGTCATCGCCCTGCACGAACGCGGCATCCAGGCCTTCCACCTGCGAGTGGACCAGCCCAGCTTGGACGACGCGTTCATCGCACTCACCCACCACGACGACCGCGCCGCATCCACCGACCCACCCACCGATCCACCCGCTGACCCGCTCGTGGTCGGATCCGGAATGAGGACAGGAGCACTGCGATGAGCGTCACCACGCCGGACCTGGTTGCCGGCGCGTCGCTCGGCAACCGGTCCCGGACCGCCGGCGCCATGCGGGCGATGCTGAAGAGCGAGGCGCGGCTGCTGGCGCGCAACCCGGGTGTGGTCGTCTGGTCGGTGGTCCTGCCGGTCGCCGCCGCCGTCGTCCTCGCCTGCGTACCGGCGGTCCGCAGGCCGTCCGAGGACTACGGCGGCCTGAGCTTCTTCGACGTCTACCAGCCGATCTTGATCCTGTTCGCCATCACCCTGCTGGCGGTACAGGCGCTGCCGGACGTGCTCACCCGCTACCGCGAGATGGGCGTGCTCAAGCGACTGCGCACGACCCCGGCATCGCCCGCACTCCTGCTGTCCGCACAGCTGGCGCTCACCCTGCTCGTCTCCATCGGCTGCACGGTGCTCATGACCGTGGTTCCCGCCCTGGTGGGCGCGTCGTGGCCGCGCAACGTCGCGGGGTTCGCTCTGGCATACCTGCTCGCGGCCTGGGCGCTGCTCGGGCTCGGCCTGCTGATCGCAAGTCTGTTCCGCAACGCGAGGGTCGCCGCCGGGTTGGGCACGCTGCTGTTCTTCGTCCTGGAGTTCTTCGCCGGTCTGTGGCTGCAGCGGCCGAACATGCCGGCGTGGCTGCGGCACATCTCCGACTTCACCCCCAGCGGCGCGGGCACGCAGGCGCTCACAGACTCGGCGGTCGGCCACTGGCCGCAGTTGCTGCACCTGGTCGTCCTCGCGGCGTGGGGCGCGGCGATGTCAACCGCCTCCGTCCGACTATTCAGCTGGGAATGACCCGAAGAGATCGAAGAGGCGCAGCACCACGGTTGCAGCCCACCCTCCCCGATGAGCAGCCATGACCTCCGCCTCACCCACGGTCGCGCTGTCCCCACTTGTCGAATACCCGAGCAAGGATCCATCGTGACCTCCGTCGCCCTCGTCACCGCCCTGGTCGGCATAGCCGCGACCGCAGTCATCTACGGCACTGACGTCTTCTGCGCGCTCGTCCTGCGTCCCGCCGCCGGCGGGGCCACGGACGCCGCCGTGGCCGATCTCCTGGGCCGCGTCCACCACTACGCGGACCGGCGCCTGCCCGTCCCTGGCGTCGCCGCCACCCTCGCCGCCGTTGCGGCAATCGCCTCCGGCACCGTCATCTCCCGCGCCGGCGCGCTCCTCGCCCTCCTCGCCCTGCTCACCTGGCTCGTGATCTACCTGCGCGTCAGTGCGCCCATCAACAGGCGCCTGCGCGCCGCCGCGGCCGCCGGCGTCGTCCCGGCCGACACCAGGACCCTGCAAACTCGCTGGGACTCGGTCATCTGGCCCCGCGCCGCCCTGCAAGCCCTCGCCCTGACCGGGCTCCTGCTCACCGCCCTCACGTGCCAGTAACGTGCGGCCGCACTCGACTCGAGAACAAATCCACGTCTTCCGATCCCCTGTGGAACAGCACGCAATCACGTGAAAGGTGGGCACCGTGTCTGGTGGGAATATGTTCAGCGTCTACGGACGCATGACCGCACTGCCTGGTCGACGGGACGAATTGATCACCCTGCTGGTGGACGGCTTCCGCGCGGGCGGCGACGACAGCGGGCTGGTCGCGTACACCATCAATACGGCCTTTGACGACCAGGACTCGATCTGGCTGACCCAGCTGTGGATCGACAAGGAAGCGCACGATGCGACCACCCACTCCGAGCCGGTCGCAGCGCTGACTCGCCGGGTTCCCCCGCTCCTGGCCGGGCAACCCCAGGGCTGCTACGGGCACACCGTCCAAGTTCACGGGATTCCGAACTGACCGATCCCGCTCACCTCAGGCTCGCGGCGTCACAGACCCCGAGCAGCATGATCAGGACCCGGTGAACCTATGTGGTCGCCGCACCAGCGACCTGGCGGGTCGGCGACGGCGTGGTCGGGCAGCACCTGCGCGAAGGCTCGCGTGACCGCAGTCTCGACGCCATGCGTGAGGGCCACGAACAGAGAGGATGCAGGTCGCCCTGGGTGCCCCCGGCAGGATTCGAACCTGCGCACCCGCCTCCGGAGGGCGGTGCTCTATCCCCTGAGCTACGGGGGCTCAGCGACCCGGAAAGGTTACCAGGGAGACGACCACGGACCGCGTCGCGGGCCGGTACGGTGACGGCGTGCCGGAGCGACCGCCTCGGGTGCTGGTCGTCGACGACGAGGCCGTCATCCGCCAGCTGATCGTGATCAATCTCGAGCTGGAGGGCTTCGAGGTGCACGAGGCGGTGGACGGGCTGGACGCGCTGGAGAAGGCACGCGAGGTCGACCCGGACGTGGTGACGCTCGACGTGATGATGCCGGGGCTGGACGGCATGGCCACCGCCCGCCGGCTGCGGTCCGACCCGCTGACGAGGCGCGCGCGGATCGTGCTGATCAGCGCGCGGACCCGGCCGGCGGACCTGGAGCAGGGCGCGGAGGCGGGCGCGGACGACTACGTGATCAAGCCGTTCGACCCGGACGACGTCGTCGACGCGGTCCGGCGGCTGGCGGACCAGGACCAGGTCAGCTGAGCGGGCGTGCGCCCCGTTCGCGCAGCAGCTGCTCCATCGTCACGACCTCGTTCTGCTGGGCGGTGACGATCGCGCCGGCCATCGTGCGGACGTACGACTCAGTGGCGTGGTCGGCGCCGTACTCCGCCATCGGCAGGCCGCCCTCGTGGTGGCGGATCATCAGCTGCAGGAAGTAGACGTCCATCGCCCTGCCGCGCAGTCCGCGCAGCTTGGCCAGCTCGGCCTGGGTCGCCATTCCCGGCATCAGCTGCCCGGGCGCGACCGTGTGCCCCATCCAGGACATCTGCGGGAGGTCGGACTGGCCGGTCTGCCCCCACGAGTCGAGCCAGCCGCGCATCTGGCCGATCTGGGCGAGCTGCCCGGTCTCGATGTCGAATGCGAGCAGCCGTACCGCCGGGTCCGTGCTGTTGTCGCGCACCACCTGGGCCATCTGCACGGCCTGGTCGTGGTGGGTGGCCATGTCCCGGGCGAACCCGGCGTCGACCGAGTCGACGGCGGGCGGCCGGTCGGTCCCGATGCCGGTGACGACGGTCAGGGCCGCACCGGCACCGAGCAGCGCGACGGCGCAGATCACGCCGAGCGCGACGAGGAGCCACCGTGGGCGGCGGGAGTCGTAGTCGACCTCAGCGGTGGTGTCCGGGTGCTGCTCCAGAGTGGCCACGCGTTCAGTCTCCCCCTTCCGGGTCCGGCCGGCTCGGGACCAAGGTCACCCGCTCGCCGACGGCGCGGCCGCTCCGGACGGGTCCGGCGGCGACGGGTTGGCCTTGAAGTCGGGGTTGGTGCAGGTCGCGCCGAACTCCGGGGTCACCGCGGAGTTGAGCCGCAGGTCGTTGATGAACCGGTCGACGCGGGAGTCGGTCGCGGTGTCGACGAACAGCTGGTGGCCCCAGGACTGCAGCGAGACGTTCGACTTGAGCCCCGGGTATGGGCTCAGCGCCATGTAGCCGACACCCGAGACCTTCTGCTTCAGCGCGTCGACCTGGTCGGCGGCCAGCCCCGGCTTGTACGTGATCCAGACCGCGCCGTGCTCCAGCATGTGCACCGCGTTCTCCTTGCGGAGCTCCGACGGGTACACGGTGCCGTTGCAGTCGGCCCAGGTCGGGTCGTGGTCGCCGCCGAACGGTGGGCTGTCGGTGTAGTTGACGACGCCCTGCACGTGGTTGCGGCTCGGGAAGTCCTTGAGCACGATGCCCGGGATCGCCTTCGCGTCCGCGGCCTTGGCCTCGGGGCTGTTCTGGTTGGACTTGTTGATCTTGACCACCGCGTACCCGATGACGAGGCCGGCGAAGAGCACCACGACAACGGTGAGCGCGATCAGGCCCCACGGCTTCGGGCGGCTGGTGGTGATCGGCGGCGGAGGCCTGCGCCCGGGCCGGCCACTCCCGCCGGCGGCCCGCGGTGGCGGAGTGCTTTTGCCGGGAGTGGTCTTCTTCTTCGGCGGCATCCGGGCGCTCTCGCTCTGAGGGTCAACGACGGGCCACATGGTACGGGCGCAGGCTTTGGGCATGTCCCGGGATCTTCCGCAGTGCGGACGGCGTCCCGGGCGCAGGGACGGCCTGAAGCACTGTGGGGTCGCGCGGGCGGGCTCAGTAGCATTGTCCGGGTGACACCCGAGGAGCTCGCCGCCGCGGTGCTGGCTGCCGTCCGCGCCGCGGTGGACGCCGGTGACCTGGCCGTATCCGTCCCGGACAGCGCGGTCGTCGAGCGCCCGAAGTCACGCGAGCACGGCGACTACGCCACCAACGTGGCGCTGCGGCTGGCCAAGCCGGCCGGCCGGCCGCCGCGGGAGGTCGCGGAGCTGGTCGCCGCCCGGCTGCGGGAGCACCCGGGCGTGGCCGCCGTCGACGTCGCCGGCCCCGGCTTCCTCAACGTCACGCTGGCCAAGGATGCGCTGGCCGGGCTGGTCCGCACGATCCTCGAGGCCGGCTCGGCGTACGGGCGGGGCGATGTCAACGCCGGCCGCCACCTCAATCTCGAGTACGTCTCGGCAAACCCGACCGGGCCGCTGCACCTGGCGCACGCCCGGTGGGCCGCGACCGGCGACTCGCTGGCCCGGCTGCTGACCGCGAGCGGGGCCCGGGTAACCCGGGAGTACTACTTCAACGACGCCGGCTCGCAGATCGACCGGTTCGCCGCGTCGCTGGCGGCGGCGGCGGCCGGGCAGCCGACCCCGGAGAACGGCTACGAGGGCGATTACATCCGGCAGATCGCCAGCGCGGTGGTCGCCGCCAACCCTGGCGTGCTGGACCAGCCGGAGGAGAAGCGGGCGGAGGTCTTCCGCACCGAGGGCGTCGCCCTGATGCTCGAGTCGATCAAGCGGTCGCTGGCCGATTTCGGCGCCGAGTTCGACGTCTTCTTCTCCGAGACCACCTTGCACACGAGC
>Ga0308176_10003423_pt1 | contig 10160 bp, 3 predicted proteins | sample PhyCR2_3_FD_203890 | JGI IMG/M metagenome (GOLD analysis project Ga0308176, IMG submission 203890) | Soil microbial communities from UC Gill Tract Community Farm, Albany, California, United States - DLSLS.C.R2 | ecosystem: Environmental > Terrestrial > Soil > Agricultural land | place: USA... | reverse complement strand
GGTGAGCCATCATTGTTGAAATCGCCGACAACGCAGCCTGTTCCCCATCGATCATTGGGCACTCCTGCCGTGGCGGTCACGTCGCTAAATGTACCGTCATGATTGTTATGAAAAAGTGCTGCATGAGGCGGAGGCGTCTTCCCAGCTCTCGTTTCCAGCGTTGACCCGTTTACGAGGTAGATGTCGAGCCAGCCGTCATTATCGTAATCAAGGAGGCAGACGCCCGAGCCTTTTGCTTCGATGATCACGTGCTTGTCAGGAGTACCGGTCACGTTCCGCCACGCCGAGAGTCCGGCCTTTTTACTTACATCGACGAACACAATCGGACCGGTGCTTACGAAGCCGCCGGCTGTGATGGGCCGGTGCTGATTGTCGAAAACCGGCTGGTGCGGGCCGGCATTCGTCATTTCTCCCCCTGATGCTTGCGGTTGCTGTCCAATGGCTGCAGAAGTGTGGGGTGCGAGTGACGAGAAAAGGGAAACAGCCAGGAGCAAAATAGCTGATCGATACGATGCAAAGTTGATTGGCTCCGCCAACGTGCGACCCCCGGCTTTACGTACGTTTTTAAGGCGAAGCCGGTGGAATTGCAATGCGAGTTACCTCTCTGCGGAAGATAGTACAACGATGCTATTGAGCATCACTTTCTGCAATGCAGGGCAAGGCGAGCGGACCATTGATTGTTAGAGAACCAATGCGAATCCAAGAAGACCAACAGTCAGGATGTTTGCTTGCCTCATTCTGCTTCGGAGTTAGATAACTGAGACGATCCACCTCAGTAGTACTTTATCAGTTATCGGTTACTGATTTGGTAAACCGATTTTCGACGCGAAGATCAACGGACTGATCGACTTTCAGCTCATATGTCCGAAAAAAAAGCTTGACAATACCAAACCGCCTGCTTAGTATCGCTGCGGTTAAGTTATCGGTAACTGAGCAAACGTTTACATTGAGTTTTAGTCCCCAAGTGCTCCTTAACTGGTAACGATCGATCCGAATCGGCCACAAGCTTGCCGCAATCCTGGAGTGACGCGAAGGGCGTGTCACAGTCCTACTTGATCGAGAAATTTTGGGAGGCAATGATGAAATTTCTTTCTGCAGAAAAACGGAGTCGGTATTGGTGCCGCGGGCTGCTTCTGATGCTTTTGTGTGTTGCAGGTTTGAGCGCCTCAAGCGCGATCGCTCAGCAAGCAACTGCGAACGTGACCGGGGTCGTCAAGGATCAAAGCGGCGCTGCGATTGCAAATGCTCAGGTTGAGCTCACAAACGTGAGTACCGCAGTGGTGCGAAAAACAGCTACCAACACTGACGGCATATACAACTTTCCGAGTGTCGTGCCCGGGAGCTACAGCATGCAGGTTTCCGCCGCCGGGTTTAGCGCGGTATCGCAGCCGCCGGTAACCCTCCAGGTTGGCCAGACCGCGACGTTTGACTTTCACCTGAATGTCGGAGGAACGACGAGCACGGTCACGGTCACCGCTGAAGCGCCCGCGTTACAGACCGCAACCTCGGAATTGGGCACCGTCGTCTCGCCTGACCAAATGAATGATCTGCCTCTGAATGGGCGCAATTTCACGGAGTTGCTGTTGATTACACCCGGGGCAGTAAACCTCAACACCGACCAGAACAGCGGCGGTGGCGGCGGGTGGAATGGCGCGTCGGTCGGACAATTTAGTTTCCCGGCAGTGAACGGGGCCCGCAACCGGAGCAACATCTTCATTCTCGATGGAGCTAACGATCTAAACACGTTGTCGGGAACTTATAACTACGCTCCGATTGTCGACGGGATTCAGGAGTTTAAGAGTCAGGGACACAATGATCTGGCCGAGTATGGCGGAGCTGTAGGTGCCGCGGTCAGCGTGGTCACAAAATCCGGAACCAACCAGTATCACGGTGCGCTTTGGGAGTACCTGAGAAACCAGGTGATGGATGCGACCGGCTACTTTAACAACAAATTACCACCCCTGCGGCAGAATCAGTACGGCGCAACGGTCGGTGGTCCACTCTCGATTCCAAAGCTTTACAACGGAAAGAATCGCACTTTCTTCTTCGCGGCATGGGAGACGTACAAGTACCGCTCCGCATCGGAAAACAGCGCCCTGGCGGCAACGGCAGCCATGCAGTCCGGCGACTTCAGCGCCCTGGGTGTAGCTCTGTACGATCCGGCGACCACAACCTACGACGCGGCAACCAACTCTTACACGCGGCAAACCTTTACGGATGAATACAACGAAGGGCCGAGCAACACAGCGTTATGCAATGGCCACATCAACTGTATTCCGCAGTCTCGAATCGACCCGATCTCCGCGGCCTATCAGGGGATCATCCCGGTTGGCGGGGACACCACGGTGAACGGGGGGAACCTCTTTTACCCCGGGCGATCTACAGCGGACCAATATTCGGGAACGCTCCGCGTGGATCAGAACTTCGGCAACAATAACCAGCTGATGTTTCGATATAGTCAGTTTGATCTGTTCAAAACGAATCCCTCGGGCACAATCGGCAACGCCTTCATCCATGTGCCTGGCCATAACTACATCGGACATTGGACCCACACATTCGGTCCAACTGCGTTCTCCGATGTGTACTTCAGCAGAAACTACGGATACACCTACACAGGGACTGCACACGCCGGGGAGGACGCGGCATTTATTGGACAGTTGAAGACGCTGGGGATGTCGCCCTTCTTTACGGTTCTCAACAACACGGACTACGCACCTCAGTACACGGCGGACGGCTACGTTGGGCTGAGTGGTTCGCAATTGCAAGCCTCAGGGCTGGCGGATGACTGGCAGTTCGGCGGTTCATTCACCAAGATTCTGGGCAGGCACACAATCAAGGCAGGCGCGGATTTTGAAACCAACAGCTTCACTTCGCCGATTGCTTACTCGAACATTGGTTTTTCAGCCGCGCAAACCGCGGGTGTGGGTGCACAGCAGGGCGTGGGCGGAAACAGTTGGGCGTCGTTGCTGCTCGGTATTCCATCCTCGGCCGGTTACCGAAACATACACGAAGTAGCCAGCGGTGGATGGATCAACGGGATATTTGTCCAGGACCAGTTCAAGGCGACCAGTCGCCTGACCGTCAACCTCGGTTTCCGCAACGACATGGTATTAACCCCAATTTATGGAACAGGCAAGGGCGGAAACTACTATACCGGCGAGGCCAACCCGATTACCGGCCAATACATCCTGAACGCACTGCCGCCCGACTGTTCCGCGACCCAGGGGGCGCCTTGTATTCCTACCGGCAGTTATACGGCGTCGAGCACACCCGCTCCGGGCGGGCTTCCTGCGCACGCCGTCGTGAGTCCGTCTCTGAGAGTCATCAAGAACTCGCTATTCAACTGGGCTCCGCGGCTTGGGCTGGCCTATCGCATCAACAACAAAACTGTTGTTCGTGCGGCATATTCCCGCTTCTACGACGAATGGGCTGACATCACACAGCTATCGCAGAACTTCGGGGGGAACTGGCCAGCGGTTGCCACCATCCAAAACAACGGTTTAAATACCAACACTCCGACTGTGACTGCGGCCGATCCCCTGCAGTTCGGGAGCGGCGGAGCAGTCGTGTATCCGATCAATGACTTTAGCCAGGTGAGCCAGTGGATGGTGGATCCCAACTTCCAGACCCCGGTATTCGATCAGTGGAATTTCGGTATACAGCGGGAGTTGCCGGACAATATGACTCTCGATGCCAATTACGTGGGTTCAAATGGCAGGCATGAAGATTGGGGTCCAGTTCTGAACGTTCCCCAGCCAGGACCTGGCGATATTCAAGCCCGCCGGCCGTATCCTTACATGCTGCAACAATGGTTCGACCAGAGCGTGGGCAACAGTCGGTATAACGCTCTGCAGGTCACAGTTACGAAACGACCCGTCCATGGCCTCAGTTTCCTGGCTGCTTACACGCTCTCGCATTCCGACGCTGACGGCTGCAACCTAGGTGCGAGCTGCGACTCGACGAATCCATACAACAAAAAAGGTGACTATGGAACTTCGGACCTCAACCAGAAACATGTATTTTCATTTGCATTCACGGCACAGTCGCCCTACAACAAGTCTGCTTCGAGGCTGGTTTCCACAGTAGCCGGAGGATGGGCGCTCAACGGAATCGTACAAATTACTTCGGGAAAGCCTTACACGATCACTACCAGCAATGACCCGGAAAATGTAGGATGCTGCAACCAGGAGCGCGTGGATGTAGTCGGCGATCCGAACAAGGGATCCGGTATTCATACGCAGCAGCAATGGTTCAACCTAAGTGCCTTTGCTCAGCAAGCGCCATACATGTATGGCACTGAGAAAGTGAACCCATGGGTGGGGCAGCATTGGAACAATGTCGACATGTCCTTGTTCCGCCAGTTCCATATAGGGCTTGGCGAGCAGAGGTACTTCGAATTCCGGGCCGAATCATTCAATCTTTTCAACAACGTTGTTTTCAATACGCCGGACACAAACATAGCTCACTATTCGCCAAACCCGACCCTGAATACTTTTGGCGTCGTCACGAGCCAATGGAACGCACCGCGAGAGTTGCAGATGAGTCTCAAGTTCTATTATTAGCGCTGGTTTATGGTGATCTCGGGTCTCCTCCGCTTCAACGGAGGAGACCTTAGAATCGAAGGGTCATAGCCGGGCTCGCAGTACCGGACATATCGCTGAACGGGATAGTGTCGTCGCTGCAAGTTGGCGATGGCACTATTTTATGTGTGGCCTTGAATTTATGCTGGTGAATCGAGGGGCGGAGGGCTCCGTTTGGCGGTATTCATCTTATTGCTATGTGCTACCGCTCTCGGTGGGATCGTTTTGTACCGTGGTGTTGTGTCTCTCTCAAGCTCCCCTAGCGATTCAGTGAAAGACGGATCCCGCCGTGCCCTGCTGCGCACTGCGGCCTTGCTCGCCCCCAAGTTCCTGCTTCCCAAGTTCGGACTGAGCCAAAGCAAACTGCGGCGTGATTCCTTCTCTGTTCCTGCTCCTGCGAGTTCTCCGGCGATCAAGTTCGAGGACATTGCTCAAAAGGCCGGCATACACTTTGTCACCGAGAATTGTCCGACCCCACAGAAGCATCAGCCGGAAACAATGCCAGGCGGCGTCGCTTTGTTCGACTACGACGGCGATGGCCTGCTCGATATTTATCTCGTGAACGGCGCCGAGATGCCATCGCTAGTGAAAACCGATCCGAAGTATTACAACCGGCTCTTTCATAACAATGGTGATGGAACGTTCACCGACGTGAGCGAATACGCGGGAGTCACTGGAGCAGGTTATGGAATGGGTCTCGCGGTGGGCGATTACGACAATGACGGGCGCCCCGACCTGTTCGTAGCCAACGTCAACGGTAATCAGCTCTATCACAACAATGGCGACGGTACCTTTACCGACGTGACAGCCAAGGCGGGTTTGAGCGGTGCGATGTACAAGGGGCGAAAGATGTGGTCCATCGCAGCCGGCTGGTTTGATTACAACAATGACGGTTTGCTGGACCTTTTTGTTGCGAATTACTGTCAGTGGGATTCGCACTTCGAACCTGTCTGCATGGGGCTGGATGGTCGGGGCTACTGTCACCCGGGCAGCTTCGCTCCACTTCCCAATACTCTCTACCGCAATAATGGGGACGGAACATTCACGGACGTTTCGGCGGAGACGGGAATCTCGTCGGTGTTGGGTAAGGGAATGGGAGTTGTGTTCGCCGATTACGATGGTGATGGATTTGTCGATGTGTTCGTGGCAAACGACAACAGCCCCAACCTGTTGTTTCACAACATAGGTGGAAAGAAGTTTGAGGAAGTTGGGTTTCAGGCAGGCGTAGCCTACAACGACGAAGGGACGGCCCTCGCAGGCATGGGCGCGGAGTTCCGAGACGTGAACAACGATGGCTTCCCTGACATCTGGCATACAGCGATCGAGAACGAGACCTTTCCGTTGTTCACCAGCGATGGCAAGGGAACATTTCGCAATGCAACTCAGGAAAGCCGACTTGCCAATCTCACGAGGCTGATGTCCGGCTGGTCGAATGGGGTCGTCGATCTCGACAATGACGGGTGGAAAGACCTGGTCGTGGCACGCAGTAATGTGCTGGATAATATCGCCCAGATCTCTCAGCACTTTCGCTATGCTGAACCCAATTCCGTCTTTCGCAATCTCGGAAACGGTAAGTTCGAGGACGTGAGCTCGACGGCCGGGCCCGATTTCCTGCGTCCAGCTCCGCACCGAGGACTCGCGTATGGGGACCTCAATAATGACGGAAGAATGGATCTGGTGGTGACAGCCCTGGGCGCACCAGCCAAAGTGTTCCGGAACATCACCGAAACGAGCAACCATTGGGTTTTACTGAAGCTCGTCGGGACCAAAAGCAATCGGATGGGTATTGGCGCCCGCATTCGGCTGACTACCAGTGCCGGCAAGGTGCTCTACAACGAAGTGACTACCAGCACGGGTTATGCTGCTTCCAGTGACCCGCGCGTGCATTTCGGCCTGGGTAGTTCACACCTGATCAAGGAAGTAGAAATCCGCTGGCCTTCGGGAACGCGCCAATTACTGCACGATGTAGTCGGGGACCGAATCGTCGAAGTGGTCGAGCCTATGAACGGTCGTCAGCAATGAACGTGACCACGACGGATTCACCCGGAGCTGATCCACCATGAAGCGATCACTCGTTTGTTGTAGCGCAATTCTATTCTTTGGAGGCGCAGTGGCTGTGGCGCAATTGCCAGGCACCTGCAAACCGCCTGAATCGGCCACACATCCGCCGTCGGGTACATCATCCGCAAAAGTTTACGATGCCATCGGTGTTTGGTTCGCCGAGAGGGGCGATTCGAAATGCGCGGTCGCTTCATTCAAGCAGGCGTTGAGGCTGGAACCGAAACTCGCCGAAGCGCATTTTGATCTTGGACTCGTTTATCAAAGTCAGCAACAGCTTTCAGCCGCAGCGAGCGAGTTTCGCTTGGCGTTGCGGTACGATCCAGGATTACTGCAGGCGCACTGCGCATTGGGGTCATCGCTTAGGGATTCCGTCGAGGCCGAGACCGAATTTCGTACGGCTCTTTCCCAGAGCCCACAACTAGTATGCGCCCTCGACGGAATGGCTCAGGTTCTGGTCAAGGAACGGCGATACGAGGCCGCAGTGAATTACTGGCGTCAAGCTCTCGCCCTTCAAAATGACGCTCCGGATATGCAGGTCGCTTTGGCAACTGCGATGTACAAGGCTGCGAAGGACCGTGAGGCCAATGGATCGCCAGCGATCGAGGGCGCGGGAGTCGCGGATGCGGTTCGCCTTTTGACGGATGTTATCAAAGATCATCCGGAGATGACTGCGGCCTACTTCACTCTTGGCAACATCTATGCTAACGAGCATCGGAATCGGGAGGCTGCCGATGAATATGAGGAGGTAACTCGCCGGAACCCTAAGGACATGGTGGCTCTGGCGGCTCAAGTGAGGGCGCTCATTGATGCATCAGCATATAACGAGGCGCTTGCGCCGGCCCGCGAGTATGTGCAACGGATGTCGAGCGATCCGTCGAGCCACATCATGCTTGGCACGATATATCAGCAACTCGGCGAGTACGATAAGTCACTGCCGGAACTTGAGGTCGGAGCCGCAAAGGCGCCCGAAGATTTCGAAGCGAGATACCAACTCGGGCTTGTCCTGGCGCGCACAGGAAAGCCTCTTCAGGCTCTGCCGCACCTTCGGAAGGCAGTCGCGCTGAAACCCCAGGATCGGGCGGCGAAGTACCAGCTTGTTGCGGTGATGCGCTCGCTTGGGCAGACGCAGGAGGCCGCGCAATTGGCCGGAGAGTTGCGGTCGGAACAGGGCAAGGAATCCGTGAATAGCCAATTGGCGGCTGAAGGAACCAAGGCAAATGAGCTCATGCAATCGGGAAATGCGGCAGAGGCAGCGCAGCTCTATCGACACATGCTTGAAGAAGACCCGAAGAGTGCTCAGACCGCCTACAATCTCGCGCTCGCTCTGGAAGCCATGAAGGATTCCGAAGGCGCTGAAAATACGCTGCGCAAGGCGATCGAGATGGACCCGAAGTTGGGAAAGATCCCCGCCGAGTTGGGCCGACTGGAATTGACTAAGGGTGACTTGCAATCCTCGCAGCAGTGGCTCGAATCTGCACTCAAAGTTGACCCTGGACTCGTCGAGGCTCGCGGCAATCTGGCGATGATTTACGCCAAGAAAGGGGATCTCGTTTCGGCGGAAAGGCTCCTTCGACAAGCGATCGAGGACAATCCGAATTTCAAACAGGGTCATCTGAATCTGGGGCTTATCCTTGCTCAGCAGAACAGAAAATCGGAGGCTGACAAGGAACTGGATAATGCCGTCGCACTTCAGCCGAACGATCCTGCCACTCTATCCACTGTTGGGAAAGCAAAGGTGCAAATGGGCGAGTTGAAAGCAGGGATAGCACTGCTTCAAAAAGAAGTTGAGCTGGCGCCCAATTTGGCAGCGGCTCACCTCGATCTCGCTCTTGCGCTTGCTGCCGGCTACGACCTATCCGCGGCCCTGGTACAGACGAGCGAGGCGGTTCGTCTTGCGCCCCAGTCCGGTGTGGCCCATTTCTTTCACGGGCGGGTTCTTTACGATTTGGGTCGCAGCAACGAGGCGCGATCAGAATTTGAAGCGGCCACCCGGCTCAATGCACGGATGCCAGAGCCAAGATATTTTCTTGCCCTTATCGACAAGCAGGAAGGCAAATACCCGGAAGCAGCGAGTCTGCTGGAGGAGGCCGTCAAATTGCAGCCCGGCAACGCAAGAGCCTGGTTCATGCTGGGCGAGTGTCTCGAGCATGAGTCCAAGACTGACAAGGCTGTGGAGGCCTGGCGGAAGGCGATCGCGGCCGACCCGGAATATGGTCAAGCGCTATTCAGCCTGGCACGCGCGTTACGATCTAAAGACCCCGCAGAATCTGATCAGATCATGGCGCGCTATACGGCCGTCCAGAAGGAACACCGGATCATCGACCGCGCAGACACTCTGGCGAATAACGGTGTTGAAGCGGCATCTGTCCACGACTGGCCCGAAGCAATCCGCCAATTGAATGAGGCAATCGCAGCATGCGGCGAGTGTGCAGCAATTGCCGACTTGCATCGGAAGCTCGGTATCGTCGAATGCCAGGCTGGTGACCTCGACAAAGGTGAAAAAGAACTGCTGGCAGCGAAAGCCCTTAAACCGACTGATCCTGTTACCGAGGCAGCCCTTCAACTGGTCGCACGAGCTCGCAGCCAGCCCTCTGCATCCGCTATAGGTAAGCCGGACTGATCCCGGTGGCCACGGTTGTGAAACTTACTTCTCCTTGAGATCCGATTGAGCCGGGAGATCGGATTGCGCCGGGCCGTCGAGCGTGATTCGGTACACATATGCAGCTTCCCCAGCGGGCTTCGCGGGGACCGTGATATGGAGTCCATCGCTCTGCTGCTCGAACTTCACCTTCGCTCCGGACCCTAGCATCTCCACATCTTGGATGTGCCGGCTGCCAAGCCCAGATGTTCCTAGCGCGTGAATGACTGCTTCTCCAGATTGTGGCCAGCCAAGCTCGATCGCATACAGGTTGTTGCCCTTGGTCGTGAAGCGGAAATCCTCGGCCGTATAAGGCTTTGTGTCGGCATCGTGGAAGGAGCCCGCCGCAACCTGGGTTGGACCCTCGCCATACGACTTCCACGGCCGCGTGCCGTAGATGGCATCGCCATTTACCCGGAGCCAACCACCCACAGCCCTGAGAACCTGCTTTACCTCGTCCGGAATCGTCCCGTCGGAGCGCGGTCCGATATTAATCAGCAAGTTTCCATTTTTGCTGACCACGTCGGCCAACTGATTGATGATGAAGATGGGCGTCTTGAACGTGTCATGCTCAATGTATCCCCAGGACTTATTGCTGACAGACGTGTCGGTCTGCCAGTATTGCGCGCGGATATCCGGAAGTTGGCCGCGTTCTATATCCAGCAGGCCGGAATGCTCCTGCATGTCTACCCATTTGTAGCTGATCACTCCTACCGGCCCGTTCTTCTGGGACTCGTTGTAGTAATAGGCTGCGAACTTCGCCAGGTAGGGCCGAACCGAGGGCTGGCCGATCCACCAATCGAAGAAAATGAAATCCGGGTGGTACTTCTTAACGATCTCTGCAGAGCGCGCTAGCCAGTCTTCGCAGTACGCCGGACTCA
>Ga0308176_10003422_pt1 | contig 10162 bp, 8 predicted proteins | sample PhyCR2_3_FD_203890 | JGI IMG/M metagenome (GOLD analysis project Ga0308176, IMG submission 203890) | Soil microbial communities from UC Gill Tract Community Farm, Albany, California, United States - DLSLS.C.R2 | ecosystem: Environmental > Terrestrial > Soil > Agricultural land | place: USA... | reverse complement strand
GGTCCAGCTCATCATCGTTCAGGTCACGGACTGCATCAGCTGCTTCCTTGCTGTTCTTTCGCAACAGTTCGATGGTCTCCGCCTGACCGGCATTTGCATTTTCCGCCGCGTGTTTGGCGTTGATTTCCGCAACTACGTCCCAGGTGACATCGGTGACGCTTTTGCCGGCGGCAACTGCGTGCGCGACGCTCACTTCAATCGGATAAATGCTGGCAACGTGATTAATGATTACGCCTACGGTTCGCCCTTGCTTGCCGCCCTCCATCATTGGGGTCGACCACTCTGACTGGTTGAGCCGGCCGGCAAAGTCGGCAAGTCGCTCGGCACCTTCTTCGATGCGGTCGGCGAGAAGTTCTGCACGGCGGCTTTTTGGCTGCCGATCCCGGGTGGCTCCAATATCTGTGACTTTGTTTCCGCGAATGGCAATTACCTCCAGATACTCGGCATCCACGAGCGTTGCATTGCCGAGGCCGCGGTTGTGCGCGCTCCAGAGTGCAACGAGATCGGCCTTGAGTTGCACCTGTCCTTCAGGGCTGAGTGCCCCGAATGCACGCGACATGGGGCCGTAGTGCTCGCGGAAGAAATCGACGACGACCTCTGGCGGGAACGGATATTCGAGTTGATAGAAGCGATATGTGCAGCGGAGGTCGAGGACCCCTTCGCGGAACCGCTCGTGGACTGTGGCCTGATCGCCCCACAATACCGGCGAGGGCATTCCATTGGGCGCAATATACCGGGCGATGATTTTGAACATCTGACCAACGAAGCCCTGGGCCGTCCAATTCGCCATCGCGATTTTGCCGCCGGGTTTACACACACGCATAAGTTCTGACGCGACGAGGTTGGGACGCGGCGCAAACATTGCGCCCACCAGGCTGGTGACAACATCGAACTGCGCATCGGCATAGGGCAGAGCCTCGGCGTCGCCTTCGTCGAAGGAGATGTCTAGCCTCTCTTGCGACGCGCGGGCACGCGCGCGCTCGATCGAGTTGGTGGCGATATCGCAACCGGTAACCCTGGCACCGGCACGCGCCGCAATCAACGCAAGCTGTCCCGTTCCGCAGGCAACGTCAAGCAGCTCCTGCCCGGGCTTAACTCCGATCCTCCTGAAAAACAAGTGCGCATCCGGCTCCAGATAACGGGAGAATACGTCGTAGTCTCCTGTCATCCAGGTCGCCTTCAGACGGGCGTTCAACTGGTGCATATCGCGATGGGTATTGCTAAGATTCGGGGAAACCGCGGCTCCTGTACTCATGTTTTGAATCTTCCTCTGCGGGGATTTGATCAAGTAAGATCAAGCTCTACTATGCGGGGAACTGGACTTCCCTACTTGACTGAACCGCCCGCATGATTAACCCAAACGCCCATTTTTTCGAAAGCGTGCAACTGCAATGGACGTGTTATCAGAGGTATTGAGCGCTGTCCGGCTGAATGGCGCGTTGTTCTTCAACGCGGAGTTCAGTGCGCCCTGGTGCATCATGTCTTCGGGCGCTGTTGGCATCGAGCCACATCTGCCATTCAAGAACGCTCACCTCATCATGTTTCATTTCCTTACGGATGGGCGCGCTTACGCGTTGCTGGGCGATGAGCGAGTGGAACTTAGCGCGGGGGACATTGTTGTTCTTCCGGGAGGAGATTCTCACTTGCTGGGCAATGGTCCGCGTCGAGGCGAGCCTGTCGACTCCTTCCGTGAGTTCGCAGGCAGCCTGGCGGACGGGCTGAAGGCCGTGCAGTTTGGCGGCGGCGGCGAGATCACAAAGTTTGTCTGCGGGTACATGGCTTGCGATCCGCGTCTTTGCGAGGTGTTTCTGTCGGGGTTGCCGCGGATTTTGAGAGTGCCGGTGGCGTCGGGTCCGTCAGGAAAGTGGATCGAGAACTCGATTCGATTTTCTGTGGACGCACCGGCGGGTGCAGGTAGTTCACTTGTCGTCGAAAAGCTGTCTGAAGTTCTTTTCGTTGAGACCCTGCGCTCATACATCAGCACGCTTCCCGAAGAACAGACGGGATGGCTGGCCGGGCTGCGGGATCCGAACTTGGCAAAGGCGCTGGCGTTGATGCATCGCGATCCGGCGCGGGAGTGGACAGTTGAGGCTCTTGCCAGAGATGTGGGGCTTTCGCGTACTCGGCTTGCGGACAGATTTCGGCATTTCCTGGGGATGTCGCCGATTGCGTACCTCACCGATTGGCGGATGAGGATGGCAGCGGAGGCACTGGAGAAGACGGATAAGTCAGTGGTTGAAGTGGCCATGGATGTCGGCTACAACTCGGAGGCGGCGTTTAATCGAGCCTTCAAACGAACTTACAATTTCCCTCCTGCTCAGTTCCGCCAGCAGAAAAAGAGTGAAGTCCTCGTAGATTGACCTCGGATCACGAACGGACCCAGTTCAGGTCAGCATCTCGCATGAGAGCCAAACGAGCGTCTTCTTCGCGTGCTTGCATCTTTCGAAAGATCCCTTCGAACTCTGAAGTATGCCGGATTGAGGCAAACCAGGTATCTTGCTGGAGCGTTACGCTGCTCGAATATCCGCCGGCGAGCGAGCGCGCAAGGAGAGCAATGGCCAGATCCAGCTCTTCAAATTTTGCCGCCTGCCTTGCCATGTAGAACCGCATCTCGGGTTCGTACATCGGGCTTTCCGCGGCTTCCCGCAAATGCGCAATTCCGGCTTCACGATCACCGCGGAGATACGCATCGAGGGAGTACATCGCGCCGGGTGCAGAATGAAATCGATGGCGTCTGGTGGACAAGATAGCCAGGGCCTCAGCCGTTCTTTCCTGTGACGCCAGGGCCAATGCATCGAGATAAAGACCCGCTGAATTTCCATACCAGAAGAGCGCACGATCGAAATCGCCGAGAGCGAAATAGGTATGGGCTACGCTGGTGTGGACATGTGGATCGAGGGCGATTGCGCGATTATGCGCCTGAATGGAAGCCTGGTGTTGGCCGCAGTACCGGCAAGCATGAACCAACCCGGAAAACAGCTCGGGAGAGTTTGGGTGCGCTTTCAAGGCTCTCGAAAGGCGTAGTATCGCGCTTTGTGCCTCGCCTGCATCCGCCTGAATCGGAGTGTAGAGGGCATGTGCGAGAACGAGATTGGGGTCGAGAGAAAAGGCTCGATCGAACGCTCGCAGAGTCGCATCCGCCTCTTCATACTGAGCGGGTCGGAATTTTCTGAGGAAGTGATTGCATCGGCCCAGGCGTGCCCAGGCGGGTGCAAACTGCGGATCCTTTTCGAGGCATTCCACGTAGAGATCCCGCGCAAGAGACATGTTTTCGACGGTACGCGTCGCAGAGAGCTGGTTGGCCATCAGATAGGCTTTGTATGCTTCGCCGTGCGTGAGGGTCTCGGAACTGGCGATGCGCAGTGGGTCCACGGAAGGCTGCCGGACGAGCGCCTGGATGATCACATGCACTACGGCTTGACGGACCATGGCCATTTCGTTTTTCTTGAGGTCCCATGATCTGGAAAGTCGTAGCGTGCCTGTTTGAGCTTCGATGAGTTGCAGGACCACGCGAATGGATTGATCAGAGACTGCGAGGGTCCCCGCAACAATGAAGTCCACCAACGCGTTTTCGGCGACGTCTTTGGGATTCCAATGCACCGGATCGAAGCTCGTCGCCAGTTGCACAGAGCGAACTACGAACGTGTTCAACTCGGCGAGAGCTGCAGAAATATCATCTGCGAAAGCGTAACTCAAATGATCTGGATCGTCTCCGCGGAAGGGAAAGACGATGAGGCGGATGGGGCTTTCGGCATGGGGCGGGATATCTTCGTCAGGAGTGACAAGTCGGAGGGTCGGCGCCCCAGGCAGAAAACGGTAACCCAGTTTCGGGACCGTTTGAATATAACGAGATTGTGCAGGAGAGTCTCCAAGCGTCTTTCTAAGGGCCGCAATCAAGTTGGCGAGATTGGCCTCTTCTACGAACGTGTCGGGCCACAAGCTTTGCATCAGGTACTCTTTCGTGACCAGCCGATCGCGATTGCGAACGAACAAAGAAAGAAGCTCAAAGCTCTTGGGCTGCAGTCGGACCGGAGCACCTTCGCAAAGAAGCTGATGCCTGCCCGTATCCAGTTCGAATGGGCCGAAGCGATAGCAGCCATCAGCCGAGGGGAGTGGTTGCGGTAGATCCGAATCCTGTAGAAATTTCAGCTTTTCCATAGGACCTGGTTGAACCGAGTGATTCAGGATTGGCTCGCAGCCGTCGAGGAAGTGCAAGGTCGAACAAAGTCAGAGCTTCAGCAGGACCCATCGCACGGACTGACTTCGCGGAAAAGGGAGAATACTATGCGCAAACTGATTCTTGTCGCCGTTCTGATCTGGAGCATGCACGCTCAGGGAAGCACATGCCACCAGGTTGGGGGCACGATTTCAACGAATTTCACCAATTCTAACACCACACTTGGTTCAGCCACGGGCGACCTGCGCGGCGGCGTCGGTGTGGATGTACTCAGTGTGAATCCGAATCCGAACGGCACTGTGACGTTTCACAACGAGCATCACTGGGTAACGGAATCGGGCGATGCGATCTGGCTGGCTCCGGCAAATGCGGTGGCATTTCCGACCGGCATTTCGGGATTGTTTGCAGTGAGCTACTCCGATGGCGTGGCGGTAACCGGTGGAACGGGTCGCTATGCGCATGCAAGGGGAAAGATTTACGCCTGGGGTGCCGTCGACACGGGAAAGAACGAAGTGGTCCTTCGCTATGAGGGGTCTGTGTGCGTAGCAGAGCAGGATGGTGATTGAGATTGTGCTGCTTTTTCCGCAATAATCCACCGGCCAGCGAAGGCGTCGTGTTCTTATACTGAGTGCATGGCAAAGGCCCCGGTATGCGGATGGAAACTGGAGAAGGCTGCGGCCCAGACCGGTTTTCTGCGCATCGCGGGCTGTGACGAGGTTGGGCGCGGCCCGATGTTCGGGCCGGTGGTTGCTGCGGCGGCGATCCTTCCGTTGGGATGCAGGATTTCGGGACTGAACGACTCGAAGCAGCTCTCCGAAGCCAAGCGCAACGAACTGGATGTGATCATCCGCGCCAAGGCTCTCGCGTTTGCCATTGCAGCCATCGACGTGGATACCATCGACCGGATAAACATCCGCAGAGCTTCCCTTCTGGCCATGCGGACGGCGGTTGAGCAGCTTGCCATCCAGCCTGACTACCTGCTCATTGATGGGTGCGACACGATCGATTGGGCGTGTCCGCAGCAGTCAGTGATTCATGGCGATGGAACAAGCTACTCGATTGCGGCGGCAAGCGTGCTGGCCAAGGTGCATCGCGACCGGATGCTGGTCGAATTGGATGCGGTGTATCCGGGCTATGGGCTGGCAAAGCACAAGGGCTACTGCTCGCGCGAACACATGGCCGCGCTTGATCGCCTTGGGCCCACTCCCCTGCATCGGAGGAACTGGAGCCCAGTGATGCAGACGATGCTGGAGTTTACGTCGATACTCGAGATCGGCAAGGTATAACGCCTTCCGCGCCTGGGCGATGCCTTCGTGTCTCTCCCAGTATTTTCGGAAAGCTGGACCAGCTCGGGAACTGCAAATAGCCCCCAAATGATATTCGAATCACATCGTAGATCTATCCATAGCGCTACAATCCCGTCAAGTTTCATGATCGATCCGGAGGCACAGCATGACGGGTCGCTTGATTATGCTATCTTCGGCAGTCTGCCTGATGATGTACGACTGCGGTCCTAGCTCGCGGTTTGCTCCGCGGAAACCCGACCCGACCAAAGGTACCGTCACTGGAACGGTGATCTGCGCAGACACGGGCAAGCCGGCGCGCTTTGCAATGGTGGAGTTGCTTCCCGGGCCAAACAGCCCTACAGGCGAGGGCGCCCCGGGGGAAGAAAGCGCCGAAACCGATCTCGATGGCAAATTCAAAATTGAAGCCGTGACGCCCGGAGACTACTTTGCCTTCGCCACGCTGGACGGATATCTGAATCCGATGTACGGCATCGATTTCGATCGAATAAGTCCCAACGGAGACGACAACAAGCAGACGGCGGATGTGATCGAGCAGTGGAAAGAGCACATGACCCAAATCTCCGTCAGTGCGCACAACGCGACTGATTTCACGATGCAGATCGAGCGCGGAGCGGAGGTGACCGGCACGGTTTCCTACGACGACGGCAGCCCTGCGATTGGCATGCGATTTTCTCTCTATCGCAAAAATGGGAGGGGCGGCTGGAACACGGTCGGACCAAATTCCGAAAAGGGGTTCGCGCTCGAGGAAAAGAGCGATGCACGCGGCCGCTTCGCAGTCACCAATCTGCCCGCGGGTGAATACGCAATCTGCACTCTGCTACCGGGAGATAACCAGGCTGGTTCTCCGCAGGTATGCCTCGGTAACGTCTTCCGTAAAAAAGCCGCGCGAACGGTGATAGCGAATCCAGGAGACGCGGTGAATGGCTGCGACATCGCCATCCCGCTGAAGGCCATCCACTCTGTCGCGGGCTCGGTGGTGCAGGCGATCACCAGCCAGCCTCCATCAAAGGCAACCTTGCGTTTGCTTTATGCCGACGATCGCGAAGAGGCGATTGCGGTTGACATGTTTTCCGATGGTAGCTTTCTTTTCCCGTTTGTGCCGCTGGGATCGTACGTGCTCAAGGTGACGGACGCGAGTTATGGCGAGACGCCTGCCACCTCGGAATCCTCCGGAAATTCAGGGAATGCGACGCAGGCAAAAGTGCACAAGCTCGCCGACCGGGAGATGATGATCACCGTCGATGGAGATGTGAACGACATCAAAGTGCCACTGGTGGAGGCTCCGGCCAACAAATCGAACCTGCCTTAATTCGTGGAGTGACCACGCCTGTTTTGGCGCCCTTTCAAATGACATCTCAGCGTCGACGTCTGTCATTAGGAGAATGGCCGTAAGTCGAAAGGATGGGACACCGAAGCTTTGTCGACTATTCAATGTTGTCTTTACGATGCACGGGAGTATGCGGCCGGACGAGTTCTGCGTGCGTGAATCCAAGACAGCACCGGCCGCGCAAGCAATAGGACGAAAAGCGTGATGGTGAGGTTCATGGGGCTCAGCACGCCGGGTTTGACCTGCCACCAGTAGTGAATGATTCCGCAGATTGCAGCGAGGTAGACCAGCTTATGCAGCCGGTTCCATTGCTTGCCGCCGAGCTTGCGTATAGCCCAGGTGGTGGATGTGGCTGCGAGGGGAACAAGCAGGGTGTAGGCCGCGAATCCAGCGATAATGAAGCGGCGCTTGGTAATGTCTGTTTTGAATACGCTCAGATCGAAGTTGAGATAGAGCGCGACGTATGTCGCCAGGTGAATAGTCGCGTAGAAGAAGGCGAACAGGCCGAGCAGGCGGCGGAACTTGATGAACCATGACAGTCGCGGAGAGAGCAGACGCAGAGGCGTAATGGCCAGCGACAGGATCAACATTAGCAGCGCGTTGTAGCCGGTTGTAAGTGCGATGGTGGACGTGGGGTCCGGGCCGAGGGTGTTTGTCACGGCCTGATAGACGAGCATCGCGAATGGACCGAGGCATGCGATCCACGTGAGCGTCTTCAGCGTAATGAGGGTCTTGCGGTTCATAGGCCTTTAGCGGAGTCAGCGGGGCTTCGCGTGATTAGCGGGCTGGCGGAGTTAGCAGTTGCTGGACAGAAGTAACTCCGCGAACACGCGCGCAGCGCGGCTAGTCTGTTGAACTCCGCTTCAGTAGTACTTGTCGAGGTTCATGCCATTGTAGAGCGAGGCCACTTGTTCTCCGTAGCCGTTAAACATGAGGGTAGTGCGTCGCTGCGCATAAAAGGGCAGACCGATGCGGCGCTCTGTCTTCTGGCTCCAGCGCGGGTGATCATGATTAGGGTTTACGTTGGAGTAGAAACCGTACTCGCGTGGGCCCTGCTGGTTCCAGGTGGTCTCGGGCACCTTGGCGACAAAGCGGATGGTAACAATAGATTTCGCAGATTTGAAGCCGTACTTCCACGGCACGACAATTCGGACCGGAGCACCGTCCTGATTTGGCAGCACCTGTCCGTAGAGGCCGAATGTGAGAAGCGTGAGCGGATGCATGGCCTCGTCCATACGGAGACCTTCGCTGTAAGGCCAGAAGATGCTGCTCTCGTCGGTCCACTTCTCGACGTGCTTGTCGTAGTAGGAGAGGAACTGAACGTACTTCGCGCCGGGCAGCGGATCGCACTGCTTAATGAGTTCAGAAAGCGAGTACCCGACCCAGGGAATAACCATGCTCCACGCCTCGACGCAGCGGTGGCGATAAACGCGATCTTCAAGCGGGCGCATTTTTAACAAAGCTTCGATATCGAAAGTCTTGGGCTCCTTCACAAGCCCGTCTACTTTCACGGTCCAGGGACGGGTAGGAAGCACACCGGCGTTCTTCGCGGGGTCGCCCTTCTGCACTCCGAATTCGTAGTAGTTGTTGTAATGCGTGATGTCGTCAAAGCTGGTGAGTTGCTCGCCGCTGGTGCTGAGCGGGCTTTTCACTGTTTGCAGTTTGGGCGCGTCGGCCAGCGCGCTTAAACGGGGCGAGAACACGTCTGCGATCCGGTCTGCTCCGACGATGGCGCCACCTGCGGCCGCAGCGCCGGCGAGGGCGGTGCGCAGAAACCGACGTCGGCCGAGAAACTGCTTGTAGCTCGCTTCAGATGTGATCTCCGAGGAGGGAATGTCGGAGGGCTTGCGGATGAGCATGGGTGACCTCGCTCAGGGGATTCTCTACAGCATCTATTAGACACCCGGGGGGACGCACAAGTTACAGGGCAGCTGCAAGTAGTTCGATACGAAGGAAAAGTGTCGGCCTAATGTTTGGTTACAACACGGCGGGGGGCCGGTCGGTTCTTGGCGAGTGCAGGCAGGCTGCCCCGCGGGAACGAAGTGGACTGGCGAACTACAAGATGGGTCGGAATGGACCACTCGGTCTGCTGTGCCTGAGAAAGGCCGGGCTCGATGCCGGCGCGAAGAGCCTGCACCGCTGCGGCGGCAATATGCTTGCACGACATCTGAACTGTGGTTAGCGGCGGTAGCACAAACTGAGTGAGATGAATGTCATCGAACCCGATGACGGAGACATCGTCAGGTACGTCGTGGGTGGTGCGATGCAGTCCGTGGAGAACGCCTATTGCCGTCATGTCGTTGGAACAGACGATGGCAGTTGGCATCTCCCCGAGATTCATCAGGTTTTCCGTCGCCTTGATTCCACCTTCCATCGTGTGTGTCCCTTCGACAATGTGTTCGGGAGGAACGGTCAGGCCAAGCTCAGACATTGACTTGAGAAAAGCGTCACGACGGGCGACCGCGGAGCCCATATACAGGGGTCCGCTGATGAATGCGATGTTGCGATGGCCGAGAGCAGCGAGGTGCTGCACAGCCTCGCGGATTCCCTCGCCGTAGTCGACCTTTAGCACGCGGATGTTGGGCAGGTCAGGACCGGCATCCACGAAAACGAGCGGGAATGCGCGGTCAACAAGCTTCTGGATCAGCTCCTGCTCGATGCCAAAGGTCATAATGGCAACGCCGTCTACACTGCGCTGCAGCATGCGCCGGACGAGCGACTCGGTTCGGACGGGATCGTAGTTGGTAGATCCGATGAAAACTTCGTAACCCTGCTCGACTGCGAGGTTTTCAAACTCCTGCACCAGTTCGGGAAAGAACGGGTTGGTGATCTCGGAAACGACCAAACCGAGAAGACGGCTGCGACCGGAAACAAGGGCACGCGCCTGGGTGTTGGGAACGTATCCGACTTCCTTTATGGCTTTCCAAACACGCTCCGCCAGATCAGGGGCTACTGTGGAGATGCCGTTGACAGTTCGCGAAACCGTGGCGATGGAGACACCTGCACGCTGCGCCACATCGCGGATGCTGGCATTCGCTGCCCGAAGGCGATTCGGGTTTTTTCTGGGTCCACCCACGGATGCATCGATTTTACGCCATTTTCTCGTGTTTCACGAAGATGTTCTGGAGGGCTGGTATCGCGAAGAATATCTGGAAGTGAAAATGGCTGAGCGGGTTAGGGGCGAAGCTCTTATGTGGAGATTAGCGAGAAGCCCATGATCCAGTGATCGAGTTGGGCAAACGTTTCCGCTAAAACTGGGTCGGTGTTGGATGGCCCTGGCTCCCAGCAGCAACTTCGATGGCGTGGTTCAACAAGGAATTGATCGAGGAGAGACTTTCCTCTGCACCCCGC
>Ga0308176_10003420_pt1 | contig 10163 bp, 8 predicted proteins | sample PhyCR2_3_FD_203890 | JGI IMG/M metagenome (GOLD analysis project Ga0308176, IMG submission 203890) | Soil microbial communities from UC Gill Tract Community Farm, Albany, California, United States - DLSLS.C.R2 | ecosystem: Environmental > Terrestrial > Soil > Agricultural land | place: USA... | reverse complement strand
TGAGCAGTCCGGACGCCGCCTCCGGGTGCTCGGAGGCCAGCAGCCCGGCGGCCGCCAGCACGTACCGGGCGTCGACGACCACGTCGGTGCCGTTCACGACGGTGCCCGCTCCCCCGCGGTCGGCGGCCAGCCGGGCGACGACCGCGTCGACGGCGCCGGGCTCGGCGTGCCGGAACACCCCGCCGGACAGCACGACCAGCCCCACCCCACGCGCGCCGGCGCCGCCCGGCCCGTAGGCCGTCTCGGCCCGCAGGTGCCGGCGCAGCGCGATCGTCGCGGCGGCCTCGCCCAGTGCCAGCGGTTTCGCGGCCGGCGGCAGGCCCTCTGCGTGGGCGGCCGCGCGGAGGTCGTCGACGCTGGAGAAGACGCCGAGGTCACCCTCGACGGTCCGGCGCCGGGCCGGCACGCCGACCGCCTCGCGGCCCAGCGTGGCCTGCTCCGCGTCGGGGTCGGGCACGCAGTAGACGTCGGTGGTCGCCCCGCCCACGTCGAGGACGACGACGCCGGGCACGTCGGCGTCCGCTCGCAGCCGCGCCAGCGCCGCCACTCCCTCGAGCACGGCGTCCGGCGTCACCGCCCGCACCCAGGAACGCAGCCGGGGGTCGGCCGACAGCCGGGCCCCGCCGATCACGTGCTCGAGGAAGACCTCGCGGATCGCCACCCGTGCCGACTCGGGGGCCAGCCGCCCGATGTCGGGGATGACGTTGTCGGCCTCGCGCACCGGCAGTCCGCCGTCCCGGAGCACGGCAGCCACCTCGTCGCGGACGGCGCTGTTGCCGGCCAGCACGACCGGGACGGACCAGTCCGCACCGGCGAGCGCGGCCGCGTTGGCCCGCAGCACCGACGCCTCACCGCCGTCGGTGCCGCCCACCAGCAGGACGACGTCCGGTGCGACGGTCCGCAGCGTCCGCAGCCCGGCGTCGTCCAGCCGGCCGGCGGCGACGTGCACGACCCGCGCCCCGGCCGACAGCGCCGCGCGGTGCCCGGCCTCGGCGCTGATCAGCTCCTCGTACCCGACCACGGCCAGGCGCAGGCCGCCGCCCGCGCTCGAGCAGGCCAGCACGGGCACGTCGGGGAAGCCGGCCGTCGCGGCCAGCACCCCGGTCACGACGTCGTCGAGCGTGGTCGGCGCCTCGGCGGTGGCCAGCAGCCGGCCCGTGGGCAGCTCGACGAGCGCGGCCTTCGTGTACGTGGACCCGATGTCGACGCAGGCGATGCTCACGCGCGGACTGGGCCCGGACCGACGAAGCGCACGCTCACGGACCGACCCTATCCACGGGCCAGCGCACCCTCTGAGCGCGCTCTGTCCCTGCCTGTGTGCAGACTGTAACGTTCCTGCGGTGGACGGGCGGCAGGAACACGCGTCCGCCGGCAGCCCTCGCCGGTCAGAGCGCTTCCGCCCCTCGGCGAGAACGCTGCGGCTCCTCGTCATCGGAGCGCTCCTGATCGCGACCTGGGTCGCTCTGCGCCTCGCCACCCAGTCGGGCACGGCCGTCTCGATGTACTCGCTGGTGCCGATCCTGCTCACCGTGTTCTGGTTCGGGCTGCCCGCCGGGCTCGTCACCGCGGCCATCGCGACGCTGCTCTTCCTCGCCGACAACCAGCTCACCCCGTCAGGGCGGCTCGTCGGCGGCACGCTGGCGCTGGGCACCGTGAACCGCTCGCTGGTCTTCCTCGGGGTGGCCGCGCTGGTCTCCCTGCTTCTCCGCCGGGAGCGCGCGCTGACCCTCCGCGTGCGCGCTCAGCAGGACGAGCTCGCCGAACTGGAGTCACTGCGCGCGGTGCTCACCCCCGCCGAACTGCCCGTCGTCCCCCACCTGCAGCTGGCGGCCTCGTTCACCCCCGCCGAGGGGCTGGCGGCCGGCGACTTCTACCTGGTCGTGCCGGGGCCCGGGGGGTGCACGACCGTCGTCGTCGGCGATGTGGTCGGCCACGGCCTGGAGGCCGCACGCTGCGCCGCATTCGTGCGGGCGGCACTGTCCACGTTCGCCCGCTTCTCCGCCGATCCCGTCCAGCTGCTGCAGCTCGCCAACGCCGCACTGGCCGAGGGCAGCGCGGACAGCAGCCGTTTCGTGACCGCGGTCTGCCTCGTCATCGGCGCTCCCCCGGAGCTCGAGGTGCGCTGGGCTGCCGCGGGGCACGACGTGCCCTGGTACCTCGACACCGGCGCCACGCTTCCCGGGGGTCGCGTGAGCACACCGCTCGGTATCGGACCCGAGGCCCTGACGCTGGAGTCGGGAACCGCGACGCTGCACCCGGGCGCCGGCATCCTCGCATTCACCGACGGCCTTCCCGAGGGGCGCAGCGCCCGGCGGTCCCCGGGGCGGACGCTGGAGCTGTTCGGCGAGGACCGTGCCCGCAGGGTCGTCCAGGCCCAGTGCGGGGCCACCCCGGCCCAGGTGCTCGACGCCCTGGTCGCCGAGATGGCGAGATTCGCGGGAGGTCCACTGGCCGACGACGTCTGCCTGGTCGCCGTCCGCGCCGCCTGAGCACCCGCGGAGCACCCGGGCCGAGCTTTCGTGGGAAAAAGCACCGCGACTTCGTGGGAAAAAGCTCGTCAGTCGCCGGGGACGGCGGCGCCGCAGACGGGACAGACCGTGGGCGGGTCCTCATCGGCGAGCCGGCCGCACTCCGGGCAGACGCGGCGCAGCCAGCACGCGGGGTCGCCGCCCTCGTCGTCGGGCACCGGCCGCCGCACCGGGACGTCGTCCTGGGTCATGCCCGCCAGCCTGCCACCGGTCGACCCGAACTTCCGCGACTCGCCCCTTTCAGCAGCTCAGCGCCGGATGCGAAGGTGTCCCCGTGATCGATCTCCTCCTCACCAACGCCGTCCTGCCGCGCAGCATCAGCCCGGTCGACCTCGCCGTCGACGGCGGAGTGCTGGTCGCCGCCGAGGGGCAGGAGGCGCGCGAGACGATCGACCTCGGCGGCCGGCTGGTCACCCCGCCGCTGGTGGAGCCGCACATCCACCTCGACGCCGTCCTCACCGTCGGCCAGCCGCGGCCCAACGTGAGCGGCTCGCTGTTCGAGGGCATCGCGGTGTGGGCCGACCGGGTGAAGGACCTCACCGTCGACGACGTGAAGGACCGCGTCCGGAAGGTGCTGCGCTGGCAGGTCGCCAACGGCGTGCAGACGGTGCGCAGCCACGTCGACGTCTGCGACCCCGAGCTGACCGCCCTGCGCGCGCTGGTCGAGCTGCGCGAGGAGGTCGCGGGCATGGTGGGCCTGCAGCTGGTCGCCTTCCCCCAGCAGGGCATCCTCGGTTTCCCCGACGGCCGGAAGCTCATGGAGAAGGCGGCCGACCTGGGTGCCGACGTCGTCGGCGGCATCCCGCACTACGAGCTCACCCGCGAGGACGGCGTCGCCTCGGTCGAGTTCCTGATGGGCCTGGCCGACGAGCGCGGCCTGCTCGTCGACGTGCACTGCGACGAGACCGACGACGAGCACTCCCGCTTCGTCGAGGTGATGGCCGCCGAGACGATCCGCCGCGGCATGGCCGGCCGGGTCACCGCCTCCCACACCACCGCGATGCACTCCTACAACGCCGCCTACGCCTACCGGCTGATCAACAACATCAAGCGGGCCGGCATGCACATGGTGACCAACCCGCTCGACAACGCCGTCCTGCAGGGCCGGTTCGACACCGGGCCGATCCGCCGGGGGCACACCCGGGTCAAGCAGCTCCAGGCCGCCGGGGTGACGGTCGCGATCGGGCACGACTCGGTCATGGACCCCTGGTACCCGCTCGGCTACGGCGACCCGCTGCAGGCGGCGTTCGTGCTGGCCCACCTCGGGCACATGAGCGGCGCCGAGGAGCTGCCCCGGCTGATCGACATGATCACCGTCGACGCGGCCACGGCGCTGGCCCTGCCCGAGAACCGGCTGCGCGTGGGCGACCCGGCCGACCTGGTCGTCTACGACGCCCCCACCGACGTCGACGCGCTGCGGCTGGTCGCCCCGCGCACGCTGGTGCTGCGCGGCGGCCGGGTGCTCGCGCGTACCGAGCCCGCACGCACGACCGTGACCTGGGACGGCGTCGAGGAGGACGTGACCTTCCTGCGCTGACCCGAGGTCCGGGAGCGCGGGCTGGGAGACTGGACGGCGTGCCGTCGTTCCCGTTCCGCCGTACCGCCCTCGCCGTCGCCGCTCTCGCACTGCCCGCGAGCTGGGTGGCCCGTGCCGCATGGGGGCTGCCCACCGCCCTCGGTGCGCACCCCCGTCACCTGCGCCCGACCGTCGCCGGCTCCCCGCAGTTCGCCGGCGGCCGGTTCCACAACACCCTGCCGACGCCCGTGCTACCGCCGGCCAGCGCGCGGCGCGGGCTCATGCGGCAGGTGCACGAGGAGCGGCACACCGGTCTGCCGGGCGGCCCGATCCCGCTGGTGCGGCCGAAGCTCCCCGAGGACGCCGACCAGCTCGCCGTCACCTGGTTCGGGCACTCCAGCGCGCTGATCGAGGTCGACGGCCACCGGGTGCTGGTCGACCCGGTGTGGGGGCACCGCGTGTCGCCGTCCCCCCTACTGGGGCCGACCCGGCTGCACCCCGTGCCGGTACCGCTCGAGCACCTGCCGCAGGTCGACGCCGTGCTGATCAGCCACGACCACTACGACCACCTCGACCTGCCGACCGTGCAGGCGATCCTGCGCGAGCAGGAGGCGCCATTCGTGGTGCCGCTGGGGATCGGTGTGCACCTGCGTCGCTGGGGCGTGCCCGAGTCGCGGGTGGTCGAACTCGACTGGGATCAGCACACCACCGTCGGCAGCCTGACGCTGACCTGCACCGAGGCGCGGCACTTCTCGGGGCGCTTCTTCTCCCGCAACACCACGCTGTGGTCGTCGTGGGTGATCGCCGGCCCGCGGCACCGCGTGTTCTTCGGCGGCGACACCGGCTACACGCCCGCCTTCGCCGGGATCGGCGCGCGGCTGGGCCCGTTCGACCTGACGCTGATGCCGATCGGCGCCTACAACGAGGCGTGGGCCGCGATGCACATGAACCCGGAGGAGGCCGTGCGGGCGCACGGCGACCTCGGCGGCCGGGTGCTGCTCCCCGTGCACTGGGCCACGTTCAACCTCGCGTTCCACCGCTGGGCGGAGCCGGTCGAGCGGCTGCTGGCGGCAGCGGAGCGGTCGGGCACGACGGTCGTCGTCCCGCAGCCCGGGCAGCGGGTCGACGTCCTGGATCTGCCGGCGCCGACGGACTGGTGGTCGGAGGTCGGCTCGGCGGCCGACCGGCCGGACACGGGGTCCGGCCGGCCGGCGCCGGTCACGTCGCGGCCGGCGCTCCCTCGGGAATGACGAGGATGGCCTCCCGCGGCTCCCCCTTGCTCTCCGCGGAATAGATCGCCACGTAGACGACGGCGGCGAGCACGAAGCCCACGAAGAACGCGATGTCGCCGATGCCGGGGAGGGCCTTGGCGACGAGCCCGATGTAGAGCGTCTGGTTGGCGAACAGCCAGACCGAGACGACCATCGCCACCAGCATCGACACCCAGCCGGCGAGGGGCCGGTGCTGCCGGTCGAAGAGGAAGCCGGCCACCTGGTGCCGGCGGCGCAGGTACCAGTCGGTGAAGTAGACGCCCAGCCACGGGCCGATCCAGTAGCTGATGACCAGCAGGAAGTTCTCGTACTTCGAGACGTCCTTCAGGCCCAGGAACGCCACGATCAGCCCGAGCACGCCGAAGGCCACGGCGGTGATCGCCCGGGCCGCCTTGAGCGGCAGGTGGAAGCCCATCGCCGTGAACGACAGCGCGCCCGAGTAGATGTTGATCGCGTTCGCGGCGACCGCCCCGAGCGCGATGGCGAGCAGCGTGAGGTTGCCCATGACGGAGCCGAGGTGCGAGGTGAACGCCGTGGTCGGGTTGAGGCCCTTGGCGGTCACGATGCTGGTGGACGCCGCGCCGGCCAGCTCCAGCACCAGGCAGGAGACGAAGACGCCCAGCCCGGCGTAGAGGCCGGTACGGGCCTTGGACGTCGTCGCCGGCAGATACCGGGTGTAGTCGGCGGCGTAGGGGTTCCAGCCGGCGGCGTAACCGAACGTGGCGCCCACGATGAGCAGGAACGCGCCGGGAATCGCGCCGCTGCCCGTTCCGCTGTAGTCGGCCTTGACGAAGGTCATGATGCAGGCGATCGCGAAGATGATGCCCAGCACCGGGGCCGCGTAGCGCTCGAAGGTCTGCACCAGGTTGTGGCCGTAGAACGCGATCACGATCTGGAAGACCACGACGATCAGCAGGCACAGCCACGACGGCATGCTGGTCAGCGAGTTCAGCGCGAGGGCGCCGCTGACGCTGTTGACGGCGAACCAGCCGATGCCCGCGATGACGGCGTTCAGCCCGGCCGGGAGTGCGTTGCCGAACCAGCCGAACGAGATCCGCGAGAGCACCATCTGCGGCACGCCGTACTCGGGGCCGCGGGCCGAGAGCACCGCGTGCGTGAACGAGCCGAGGCCGGTGCCGATCAGGATCGCCAGGGCCGCCTGGCCGAACGACAGGCCGAAGATCCCGGTGGCCAGGACGCCGAGGAAGACGGTGGCGAACTCGAGGTTCGGCGACAGCCACGTCCACAGCAGCTGGAGCGGGTTGCCGTGCCGCTCGGAGGCCGGCACGAACTCGGCGCCGCCCGGCTCGACGGCGATGACCTTGGCGCCGTACTCGCCGGGGCGTACCTCGGCGACGACTGTCTCGGACTGCGGGGTTGTACTGGCCATCGACGACTCCCTCTCCAGGCGCGTCCTGCGCGCGGCAACCGTAGAGCCTCCCGGGCGGATTGAGGTATCACCCCGGTTACGAACTGTCCCGAACCTGTTCTTCCTGCTCGAGCGTCACAGCCACCTGCGCCAGGTCACCGGCCGTGCGGGTCGGGGCGGGGCCGGAGGGATCCAGGGTGTGCCCCGGGCGCCGCAGGTGCACCGTGGCTATCCCCGCCTCGAGCGCCCCACGGACGTCGCGCGCCGACGTGGCCACGTGCACGAGGTCGCCGCCGGCCCGCTCCCGGGCCCGCCGGTAGATGTCGGGCCCGGGCTTGTAGGCCCGCAGTCGCTCCGAGGTGAGGACGGCGTCGTCGGCGACCAGCGCGGCGACGGCGGTGCGCGCGAACACGTCGTCGTCCACATTGGACAGGATTCCGACGCGGTACCGCCGCGCCAGGGTCGGAAGTCCGCCGGCAACGTCCGGCCACAGTGGCCACGTGCCGACCGAGTGGAGCAGGACGGCGGTGTCGTCGTCGGCATCGCCGTCCAGACCGAGCGCGGCGTAGGCACCGGAGAGCGCGCGGCGGCAGTGCTCGGCGAACGGGATCCAGGTGGGTTCGTCGCGCTGGGAAGCCTTGTTGCGGGCATCCCAGACGGCGTAGAGGCGGGCGCCGTCGACGTCCCAGCCGCGGTCGGCGGCGAGCCGGCCCAGCACCGCCGATGCACCGGTGTGGGAGTCGATCAGTGCGCTGAACAGATCGAACGTGACGAGCACCGCCCCAGTCTGACGGAGTCGCCGGGGAACGGTTTCCGCACCCGAGCGACTCCGGTCAGCGCAGGAGCTTCGACATCCGCCGGTCGGCGAGCGGCTTGCCGCCGGTCTGGCAGGTCGGGCAGTACTGCAACGACGTGTCGGCGAAGCTCACCTCGCGCACGGTGTCGCCGCACACCGGGCACGGCAGGCCGGTGCGGGCGTGCACCTGCAGCCCCGAGCGCTTCTCGCCCTTCATCGTGGCGGCCCGCTGCCCGGCCTGGCGGCCGAGCGCCTCGGTGAGGGTGGCCCGCATCGCGTCGTAGAGGCGGATCACCTCGTCGTCCTTGAGCCTGTCGGCCGACTTGAACGGCGAGAGCCGCGCCGCGTGCAGGATCTCGTCGGAGTACGCGTTGCCGATGCCGGCGATCAGCGTCTGGTCGGTCAGCGCGCCCTTGAGCTGCCCGCTGCGCCCGGCCAGCAGCGCCGCGAACGTCTCGCCGTCGACCTCGAGCGCGTCGGGACCGAGCCGGGCGATGCCGGGCACCTCCGCCGGCGTCCGGACGACGTAGACCGCCAGCCCCTTCCGCGTGCCCTGCTCGGTGAGGTCGAAGCCGTTCCCGTCGTCCAGGTGCACGCGCAGCGCCAGCGGCCCCTTGCCCGGCTTCGGCGGGGCCGTCGGGAGGCCGACCCGCCAGTGCAGCCAGCCGGCGCGCGCCAGGTGCACGACCAGGTGGATGCCGGAGACGTCGAGATCGAGGAACTTCCCGTGCCGGCCGGCGCCGGTGACCTCGAGGCCGCCGAGCGCCGACAGCGGCGGGTCGAAGGTCTTGATCGCCTGCACGGAGGCGAGGTCGGCGCGGGTCAGCACGCGGCCGACGGCGTTCTCGCGCAGGAACGCCGCCAGCGCCTCCACCTCGGGCAACTCGGGCACCCCGACATGATCCCCGGATCCGCGCCGCTGCGCCGTCCCCCATCGGGTGCTTTATCCCGATAAAGCACCGCGCTTTATCGCGATAAAGCTCGGAGAGGTCGTGCCCCCGGAAGGCCCTTACGCTCGGGCAGGTGCCCACCGCAGTGCTCTGGTTCCGTCGCGACCTCCGCCTGCACGATCACCCCGCGCTGCTCGCCGCGCGCGACGCGGCCGGGCCGGACGGCACCGTGCTGCCGGTGTTCGTGTTCGACGACCGCCTCTGGGGACCGGCCGGCGGCCGGCGCCGCCGCTTCCTGCTCGACTGCCTGGCCGAGCTGCGGGAGGCGACGGACGGCGCGCTCGTCCAGCGCTCGGGCGATCCGGCGCGCGTCGTCGCCCGGCTCGTGGCGGAGGTGGGCGCGGACAGCGTGCACGTGTCGGCCGACGCCGGTCCCTACGGGCGGCAGCGGGACATCGCCGTCGAGCGCGCCCTGGACGGCGTCCCGCTGGTGCGCACCGGTTCGCCGTACGCGGTCACGCCCGGCCGCGTCACCAAGGGCGACGGCACCCCGTACCAGGTGTTCACCCCGTTCGCCCGGGCGTGGCGGACCCACGGCTGGCGGCCGCCGGCCGTCCACCCCCGCGCGGTCGCGTGGCACACCGGCGTCGGATCGCAGGAGCCTCCGCCCGCACCCGCTCCCGACGGCGCCCGCCTTCCGCCCGCGGGCGAGGCCGCGGCCCGTGCCGCCTGGCGCCGGTTCCTCTCCGAACGTCTCCGCGGCTATGCCGAGGGCCGCGACCGGCCCGCGACCGACGGGACCAGCCGGATGTCGGCCTACCTGAAGTACGGGTGCATCCATCCCCGCACCCTGCTCGCCGATCTCGCCGAGGCCGACGCGGGAGAGGCCGGCCGCCGGTACGCCGACGAACTCGCCTGGCGGGAGTTCTACGCCGACGTCCTGTGGCACCGGCCGGACAGCGCGCGCGAGTACCTGAAGCCGGAACTGCGGGCGATGGGCTACGACAGCGGTCCGGACGCCGACTCGCTCGTGGCGGCCTGGAAGCAGGGCCGGACCGGCTTCCCCATCGTCGACGCCGGGATGCGCCAGCTCCGGGGTGAGGCGTACGTGCACAACCGGGTGCGCATGATCGTCGCGTCGTTCCTCGTGAAGGACCTGCACCAGGAGTGGACCCGCGGCGCGCGGTTCTTCCTGCGCCACCTGGTCGACGGCGACCTGGCCAGCAACAACCATGGCTGGCAGTGGGTCGCCGGAACCGGCACCGACGCGTCGCCGTACTACCGCGTCTTCAACCCGGTCACCCAGGGGAAGAAGTTCGATCCCGACGGCGCCTACGTGAAGCGGTGGGTGCCCGAGCTACGCCACCTCGACCCGCGCCACGTGCACGAACCCTGGACGGCGCCGGGAGGTGTTCCCGACGGCTATCCGCAGCCGATCGTCGACCACGCGCACGAGCGCCAGGTGTCCCTCGACCGCTACCAGCGCCTCCGCGACGGCTGAGGGACCAACCCCGGGATCAGGACGTGGGGAGGTCCTCCGAGAGGTCCACCGTGGCGCCCGGCTCGTGCCGGGCCTGCTCGGCGACGGCGGCGGCCACGGCCGTCGTGACGGCGGGATCGAACACGCTCGGGATGATGAAGTTCGCGTTGAGCTGGTCGTCGCGGACGACGGCGGCCAGGGCATCGGCGGCGGCCAACAGCATGCCGTCGCTGATCTCGGTGGCCCGGGCGTCGAGCAGCCCGCGGAACACCCCCGGGAAGGCGAGCACGTTGTTGATCTGGTTGGGCAGGTC
>Ga0308176_10003419_pt1 | contig 10164 bp, 9 predicted proteins | sample PhyCR2_3_FD_203890 | JGI IMG/M metagenome (GOLD analysis project Ga0308176, IMG submission 203890) | Soil microbial communities from UC Gill Tract Community Farm, Albany, California, United States - DLSLS.C.R2 | ecosystem: Environmental > Terrestrial > Soil > Agricultural land | place: USA... | reverse complement strand
GAGGTGTCCCGCGTGGCCATGACGGTCGTGGAGTTTCTCGAGGCCAGGGTCGCCGAGGACGAGCTCACCGCACAGGCCGCGGTCGAGGGGTCACCGGTGTGGCACGCCTTCTACGACTACCGCGACGTCAAGGACGGCGACGGGCACTACGTCGTCCAGGCCGACAGCCTGCGCCCCAGCGTCGAGCAGGCGGCGCACATCGCCCGCCAGGACCCCGCGCGGGTGCTCCGCCAGTGCACGGCCGTCCGGGCCGTCATCGGCGAGGCGCTGCGCCGTGACGCGACCGGCCGCGGCGACCTCGCCCTGGAGGAGCTGGTCCGTGAGCTGGCCGCGATCTACGCCGACCACCCCGACTACGGCACCTGGGTCTGACCGGCGCAGGTGGCCCCGGTGCACATCGCGCCCGGTGCAGCGATGAGTTCGGCCGGCGGCACCGGTCTCCATCGCAGGCGCCCCGACGGGGGTCGCCGTACCCGAGAGGACGACGTGCCATGACCAGGATCACCCCGTGCCTGTGGTTCGACACCGAGGGGGAGGAGGCGGCCACCTTCTACGTCTCGCTGTTCAAGAACTCCCGGATCACGGAGGTGTCCCGCTACGGGGAGACCGGTCCACGGGAGGCGGGGACGGTGATGCTGGTGAGCTTCGAGCTCGACGGCCAGCCGTTCACCGCGCTGAACGGCGGCCCGGAGTTCACCTTCAACGAGGCCATCTCCCTCCAGATCGACTGTCAGTCGCAGGAGGAGGTGGATTACTACTGGGACGGGCTGACCGCGGGCGGTGAGGAGGGCCCGTGCGGCTGGCTCAAGGACAGGTACGGCGTGTCGTGGCAGGTCGTGCCCAGCGCCCTGATCGCGTTGGTCCAGGACCCCGATCCGGGGCGGTCGCAGCGGGCGATGGCGGCCATGATGACGATGAAGAAGATCGACATCGCGGCCATCCAGGCGGCCGCCGACCAGGGTTGACCGGGGCTGGCCGGGGCCGATCCCGGGAGCCGATCCCGGGGGCCGATCCTGGGGGCCGCGGAGAGGGGACCAAGGTCCGGTCCGGCCGGACGGCCGCTGCGTAGCGTGGAGTCATCCGAGAGCGTCTGCCGTCCGGGCTTCGAACCCGCCTCGCTCTCGGTGAGCCGCTCCAGTGAGGTACGCCATGCACACCACGGTCATCGTCATCATCGTCATCGCGCTCCTGCTGGTGCTGGCGGGGCTGTCGCTGAAGGTGGTCAAGCAGTACGAGCGCGGGGTGGTCTTCCGGTGGGGCCGGCTCCAGGGCACCCGGCAGCCAGGCCTGCGCGTGATCATCCCGGTCGTCGACGTCCTGCACCGGGTGTCGCTGCGGATCATCACGATGCCGATCCAGTCGCAGGGGATCATCACCAGGGACAACGTCAGCGTCGACATCTCGGCGGTCGCCTACTTCCGGGTGGTCGACGCGGTGAAGTCCGTCGTGAAGATCGAGAGCGTCAACGCCGCGATCAACCAGATCGCCCAGACCACGCTGCGCAAGGTGGTCGGCCAGCACACGCTGGACGAGACGCTCTCGGAGACCGACCGGATCAACGTCGACATCCGCGAGATCCTCGATGTCACCACCACCGACTGGGGGGTCGAGGTGACCCTGGTGGAGCTGAAGGACATCCAGCTGCCCGAGGGCATGAAGCGGGCGATGGCCCGGCAGGCCGAGGCCGAGCGGGAGAAGAGGGCCAAGATCATCAACGCCGAGGGCGAGGCGATGGCGGCCGCAGCGCTGGGTGACGCCTCGGACACGATGATGGCGCACCCGCTGGCGCTGCAGCTGCGCAACCTGCAGAGCCTGGTCGAGATCGGGGTGGACAGGAACACCACGGTCGTCTTCCCGGCACCGCTGATGAGCACGATCGGGGAGCTCGGCTCCTTCCTGGCCCGCGAGAAGGCGGCGGCGGCCGGCGCACCGGTGCCGGTCACCGCGGGGAGCCCTGCTGTCCGCGGGCCGGAGACCAACGGGTCCACCGACCCCGCGCAGCGCGCGCCCGGGCCGGGGCCCGCTGCCAACCCCGCTGCGTAGGCCGACGGGTTGCCCGCTCGACGACTGCGTCGTGGCCGGCCTCCGGCAGGAGGATGTGCTGGCGTGGGCAGGGAGTTTCTCGCGAGAGACCCGGCGGGCTGCCATGATGCACCGATGACGGTCAACCACCCAGGCGGCTGGCCCGCGGAGCCGCGTCTGCTCGACGCGTTCGACGCGGCCGCGTTCGCGGTCGACGCCGGTGGGCAGGTCGTCTACGCCAACGAGGCCGCCCAGCGGCTCTTCGGCCGGCCAGGTGGGGTGCTGGTCGGCGAGACGCTGATGACCCATCTGTTCAACGAGAACGAGCAGGAGGCGCTTGCTGTCGTCGTCCGCCAGGTGCTGGACGGACGGCCGTGGAGGGGACGCCTGGACGTCCGCCACATCGACGGGTCCGTGCACCAGGCCGAGCTGAGCTGTTCCCCGCTGTGGCGGGACCAGGTGGTCGTGGGGCACCTCTGCGTGGTCGACGACACCGGCACCGAGCGAGGCGCCGTACGTGAGGCGCGCCGACTGGGCGACCGGCTGACCCGGCTGGCCCGGGTGACGACGGCGCTGGTCATGGCCGACACCGTCGACGCCGTCACCAAGATCGTCGTCTCATTGGGTGCGGACGCGGCCGGGGCGACGCTGGCGTCGCTGGCCCTGCGCGAGGGTGAGGACAGGCTCCGGCTCGTGGGCCTCCGAGGAGGCCGGGAGGGTGACGAGCAACGGTGGGCCACCTTCCCGATGTCCCTCAGGAACCCGATCACCGACGCGGTCCGGACGGGGGAACGGCTCATCCTCACCGGCGAGGCCGCCATCGCGGCGCGCTATCCCGACCTCGACGGGATCGCCCGTGGGGAACGCTCGCTGATCAGCCTGCCGCTTCATGTCGGCACCCGTACCATCGGCGCGATCGGCCTGTCGTTCCCGGGGACGCGCATCCTGGACGCGGCCGAGCTCGAGTTCCTCGAGATCCTGGCCGACACCTGCGCCCAGGCGCTCGAGCGGATCACCGCCCAGGAGGCCGCCGCCAAGCAGAGCGCCAAGCTGGTCTTCCTCGCCGACGCCTCGACCGAGCTGGCCAGCAGCCTCGACTACCAGGCGACCCTCACGAAGGTGGCCCAGCTGGCTGTGCCGACCTTCGCGGACTGGTGCGGGATCGACGTCGTCGAGGACGGCCAGCTCCACCGGCTCGCCGTCGCGCACGTGGACCCGGCGAAGGTCCAGCTCGCCCGCGAGCTGGCGGAGCGGTACCCCACCGACCCCGATGCCCCGAACGGGGCGTGGAAGGTCATGCGCACCGGCCGGAGCGAGCTGATCGCGGAGATCACCGACGAGATGCTGGTCGCGGGCGCGATCGACGAGGAGCACCTGCGCATCGCCCGCGACCTCCACCTGCGCAGCGCCCTCACCGTGCCGCTGGTGGCGCGGGGCAAGGTCCTCGGCGTCATCACGTGGGTCCTGGCCGAGTCCGAGCGGCTCTACACGGCCGACGACCTCGCCCTCGCGGAGGACCTGGCCAAGCGGGCCGCGATCGCCATCGACAACGCCGAGCTGCACAGCGAGACCCTGGCCGCGGCCGTCCAGCTGCAGAAAGCGGTGCTGCCCGAGGCCATGCCCGTCGTTCCCGGCTGGGAGGTGGCGAGCTACTACAGCCCCTCGGGGCGCACGGAGGTCGGCGGCGACTTCTATGACGCGGTCCCGCTCAGCGACGGGCGGCTGGCGCTCTTCGTCGGTGACGTCATGGGCCGCGGCGTCGCCGCAGCCGCGGCGATGGCCCAGATGCGGGCGGCGGTACGGGCGTACGCCGCGGTGGACCCCACGCCCGAGATGGTGATGTCGAAGCTCGACCTGATGTTCGAGCAGTACCCCAGCGACCAGCTCGTCACCCTGGTCTACCTGGTGGTCGACCCGGCCCGCGACGAGCTCGTCGTGACCAACGCCGGCCATCCGCCCCCGGTGCTGCTGCGGGCCGACCGGCGCACCGTCCAGCTCCCTCTGGCCGAGGGATGTCCTCTGGGCGCGTTGCCCGGGGGCCGTCGGCAGGTGACCGTGCCGTTCCATGTCGGCGACACCGTCCTCGCCTTCACCGACGGGCTGATCGAGCGGCGCGGCGAGGACATCAGCCAGGGTCAGGAACGGGTGCTCGCGGCACTGACCGGGCTGGCGCAACCCGACCTCTCCCCAGCCCTCGAAGAGGTCGTGTACCTCGTTCGGGACCCTTCCCGTGACGACGACGTGGCGGTGCTGGCGGCGCGACGTACGAGCTGACTGGCCACCAGCCCATCGATGGTCACGCGGCACGGCGCTCCGCCCGGCATCACTCTTCCCAGCCCCCTGCATCCCGGGTCACACTGGGGGCCCACCGTCTGAAGAGGTCCCCATGCGGCGACTCGGGTTCTTGATCGTGGTGCTCCTGCTCCTGGCCGCCTGCACGTCGCCCCCCTCCAGCAGCCGGTCCCCCTCGGGTACGTCGTCCCCCTCGGCCGCCTCGAGCACGCCGTCCGCCTCGACCACGTCGTCCGCCTCGAGCGCCGGGACGGGCGTCACGGCTCCGGTGAACAGCGGCGCCAACAGCGGCGGCTCGCCGTTCGAGCCGCTGCCTCCCGGGATCACGGTGAAGGACGCCTACACCTCGGTCATGGTCCAGGTGACCAACCCGCCGACGTTCCCCTTCCCCGGGACTGACGGCAAGTTCCACGTGGCCTACAACCTCGTGCTCCAGAACGCGTCACCGGTCCCGGCGACCATCCGCAGGCTGGACGTGGTCGACGCCATGGACACCAGCAAGGTCGTCGCCTCCTTCGCCGGCAAGCAGCTGGTCGACCCCGGCTGTGGCTTCGGCAACTGCAACCGGCTGCGCACCCTTCCCTCCGCGCCGGTGAAGGACGCCGTGATCCCCCCGCAGCAGGCGCGGGTGCTCTTCGTCGACTTCGCGTTCGCCACTCTCGAGGCGGCGCCGAAGTACGTCATGCACCACCTGTTCATCGTCGGCGCACCGAGCCCGGTGCCGGGCAAACCGGTCCCCGTGGACTACACGGTGACGCCGTACAGCCTCTCGGCGAGCGGACCCATCACCATCAGCCCACCCCTGCGGGGGAACAACTGGGTCGCGCTCAACGGGTGCTGCGAGCCGGGCTGGCCGCACCGCAGCACGCCGTTGCCGCTCAACGGCAACCTCGTCGCCGGTCAGCTGTTCGCGATCGACTGGAAGCGGACCAACGACAAGGGTGAGTTCTACACCGGCGACAAGCACCGGAACGAGAGCTACGTCGACTACGGCTCGCCCATCCTCGCCGTCGCTGACGGTGTGGTGACCGCAACCCTGGACGGGCAGGAGGCCAACGCGCCCGGTGTGCTGCCCGCCGACAGCCCGGTGCTCGGCCCCAAGCTGACGGTCGGGAACGTGGACGGCAACCACATCGTCCTGGACATCGGCCACGGGGCATACGCCTTCTACGCCCACCTGCTCAAGGGGAGTCTGAAGGTCAAGGTGGGCGACACGGTCCGCAAGGGCCAGGTCATCGCCAGGCTGGGGAACACCGGCAACGCCAACGCCTCACACCTGCACTTCCACATCATGAACGGCCCTTCGGTGCTCGGCAGCTCCGGGATCCCTTACGTGCTCGACTCGTTCCAGTACCAGGGGCAGATCTCCCCGCAGCAGCTGGCCGCTGCCGACGATTTCCTCACGGGCGACTTCTTCGGCCCGGGCCGGCTGGCGACGCCCCAGCCGCGGATGGACCAGCTACCCAGCGCCTGGGCGATCGTGAACTTCCCCGGCTGACAGCAGGACCGGAATGATGCTCCCGGTCAGGCTGTTGACGCGGCCATGACAACCTGGGGATTCATCGGAAGCGGAAACATCGGCAGCACCCTCGCGCGACTGGCCGTGGCGGCCGGCCACGACGTCGTCCTCAGCAACAGCAGGGAACCCGAGACGCTGGCCGAGGTCGTCGCCGAGCTCGGCCCGCACGCCCGCGCGGCGACTCCGGCCGAGGCGGCCCGCGCGGGCGACGTCGTCGTCGTCACCATCCCGCTGCGCAGCTATCCGCAGGTCCCGGTCGAGGAGCTGCGGGGCAAGGTCGTGATCGACACGATGAACTACTACCCGCAGCGCGACGGCAACATCCCGGAGCTCGACGACGAGTCGACCACCAGCTCCGAGCTGCTGCAGGCCCATCTGCCCGACGCCAAGGTGGTCAAGGGCTTCAACAACATCTTCGTCCAGCACCTCGCCGCTCTCCCGCGCCCTGCCGGCGCCGAGGACCGCAGCGCCCTGCCGATCGCGGGCGACGACCGCGAGGCGAAGCAGGCCGTCAGCGAGCTCTTCGACGAGATCGGCTACGACACGGTCGACCTCGGCCCCCTCTCCGAGGGGTGGCGGACGCAGCCCGACACGGCGGCGTACGGCGACATGTACGCCGCGAACCCGCAGGCGTGGGACCAGGGTGCCCGGCCGGTGCCTGCGACCGTGGTCGCGGAGCGAGCTTCGGTGGCGCAGCGGCGTCACGCCTGACCCGCCACCTGGGCGCCTCGAGGCGGGTGTCCTGGCTGCGGGCCGGCTCGGGTCCGGCCCGGGCTCACCCGGGCAGCGCCGAGCGGACCGCCGGCACGACCTGCTCGGCGAACAGGGCGATCTGGGCCTCGTGGTCGTCGTCAGGCCAGTAGGAGAACGCGTTCATCCCTGCCGCTTCCACCAGGGTGACGATGTCATCCGCCCACTGGTCGACCGAGCCCCGGAACGGTTCCGCGGAACCGGTGCCGATCATGCCGTTGAGGTTGTACACCTTCCGGATCGCCTTCGGATCACGGCCGGCGTCGGCTGCCGCGTCGTCGACACGCCGGCTGGCGTCAGCCACGCGGTCCGGCGGCAGGAAACCCAGAGACGGCATCCACCCGTCGGCCTTGCGGCCGGTGAGGGCCAGGGTTCGCTTGCCGTACGCGCCGAGCCAGATCCCGAGTCCGGGCCCGGGCCGGGGCCCGGGGTGGCTGCCCTGCACCGCGTAGAGCTGGCCGGACGTCCGCACCGATCTCTGACCGCTCCACATCGCCCGGATCACGTCGATGCCCTCCTCGAGGGCCTGCACCGCCTCGCCCGGTGAGCGCCGTGGACCGCCCATGGCGGCGATGGCATCCCAGAACGCGCCGGCGCCGAGTCCGAGCTGGAGCCGGCCTCCGCTGAGCAGGTCGAGGCTGGCGGCTGCCTTGGCGAGCATCGCCGGTGGCCGCAGCGGCAGGTTCGCCACCGTCGGCACCAGGGTGATGTGCTCGGTTCTCGCCGCCAGGAACGTGAGCAGCGTCCAGGTGTCGTGGAAGGCCGGCTGGTAGGGATGGTCCTGGACGGTGACGAAGTCCAGGCCGAGCCGCTCGGCGTGTCCCGTTCGCTCCAGTGGGCCGTCCAGCGGCTGCCACACCGGGTCGACGTTCGCGCCGAACAGGACGGGGAGGGTCATCCTCACGCGGCCTCGGGGTCGGGCTGGTGGATGCCGAACGTGTTGCCCTCGGTGTCCAGGTAGTAGCCCTGCCAGGCCATCCCGGTGAGCGCCATCTTCGGCAGGGCGACCTGGCCGCCGGCGGCGAGGATGCGGCGCTCGGTCTCGTCGTAGTCGCCGACCCCCATCGTGCAGACGTAGGCGTTGGTGCCCTGGCCGGCGCCCGGAGCCGGGGCGGGCCGCGGCAGCAGGCCGCCGTTGATGCCCGGCTGGTCCTCGGGCCCGGTCACGATGCCCCAGTACGTCGCGCCGGTGAACTCGCCGTAGTCCTGGTAGGACCAGTCGAACACGGCCGCGTAGAACGTCTTCGCCCGTTCCACGTCGTCGGCCTGGATCTCGAAGTGCACCACGCGGGACATGCGGACCTCCTCGGTTCGGGAACAGGTAGCGAGTCTTGCACCGGGGTGCACCTCCGCACAGGCCGTTGGGCCGAGCCCGGCCACGGCCCCGACGTACGATGCGGGGGTCCCGAGGTGAGGAGTCACGGTGAACCTGGAGAAAGTGGTCTTCGGCTTCTTCGTGGTGCTCGCGGCCACCCTCAACTTCGGGTTCTTCATCGGCGACCTCGGCAACCCCGAGCTGCACAGCGTCTACGAGCTCTTCGCGGCGGTCGTGGTGAACCTCATCGCGACCGTGCTGAAGTTCGGTGACCGCACCCAGATGGGGGCGGTGCACCTCGCGACCAGCCTGGTCGCCAGCCTCCAGCTCATCGCGGCTGCGGTGACGTGGACCTATGCCGCGAACGTGCTCACCAACGGTGTCCTCACCGCGGAGCAGACGTCAGCCGTCGTGTCGCTCTCCGGTGGAGCGCTGTTCGCCAACGTGGTCTCCGTCGTGCTGCTGGTGGTCGAGACCGTCTCCTTCCAGCGCCGCTAAGGAGGTCGTCGTGGCGAGCTCGCCCCTTCCGCAGCTCCGTCCCGACCTGTCGTCCGCCGGGGTGTTCCTGGTGCTGCGACGGATGCGGATACCGCTCATCGTCCTCATCGTCATCTTCGCGGTCAGCGTGCTGGGGTTGTCGCTGATACCGGGGCAGGACGCCCAGGGACGACCCGACCGGATGGGCATCTTCGCCTCGTTCTACTTCATGAGCTACACCGCCACCACGATCGGTTTCGGTGAGCTGCCGCACCCTTTCACCGCGGCCCAGCGGATGTGGGTCACGCTCACGATCTTCCTGTCGGTCATCGGGTGGGCCTACGCCATCGGTGCGCTGCTCTCGCTGATGCAGGACCAGGCGTTCCGCCAGGCCCTGGCCCGGCGGAGCTTCTCCCAGGCGGTGCACCGCATGCGCGAGCCGTTCCTGCTGCTGGTCGGCTACGGCAACGCCACGAAGATGCTGGCCCGGTCGCTCGACGACATGGGTCGCCGCTTCGTGGTCATCGACCACCAGGACACACGGGTGTCCGCAGTCGAGCTCGACGCCTACCGCGCGGACGCGCCCGCGTTGCTGGGCGACGCCCGGGACACCGCGCTGCTGACCCTCGCGGGGCTCGGCCACGGCACCTGCGAGGGGGTGGTCGCGCTGGCCGGCGACGACGAGACCAACCTCGACGTCGCGATGACCACGTCCCTGCTCCGCCCCGACCTGCCGGTGATCGCCCGGTCCAGCTCGCGGGAGGTCGCCGAGCGGATGCGCGCCTTCCACGTGCAGGAGGTGGTGAACCCGTTGGACCGGTTCGGCGACCACCTGCGGATCCTGCTCCGGTCACCGGCGGCGTACCAGCTGATGATCTGGCTCACCAGCGCCCCCGGCACGCCGCCGCCGCGACGGTTCGAGCGGCTGCCCCACGGCCGGTGGGTGATCTACGGCCATGGCCGGTACGGCGACGAGCTCAGCTCGGACCTGCGCGCTGAGGGCTTGGACGTCACCCTGGTTCATGTCGCCGGAGGCAGCATCCTGGCCGGCGAGGGCGACAGCGCGCACGTGATCGAGAGTGGCCACGTGGCGGACGCCGTCGCGTTCGTGGCTGCGACTCCGAACGACACGACCAACCTGTGGCTGGTCGAAGCGGCGCGGCGTGCGAACCCGGACGCGTTCCTGGTGGCACTGCAGAACCGCAGGGCGAACGCGCCGCTGTTCACCGCGATCGGCGTCGACTTCGGGTTGGTGCCGGCCGAGGTGATCGCCCACGAGGTGCTGGCCCGGCTGGCGAACCCGGTGCTGATGCGGTTCCTCCCGCAGGTCCCCCACCAGGGCGACAAGTGGGCGGCAGACCTGGTCGACCGGCTGGTGGAGACCTGCGGTCACGGCACCCCTGACCTGTGGCGGATCCGCCTCAGCCACGACGAGGCGCCGGCTCTGGAGGGCCGTCTCGACGGGACGAGCCTGCGGCTGGACGACCTGCTGCGCGACCCCGCCGACCGCGAACACCCCTTGGGCATCGTCCCGTTGGCCCTCCTGAGAGAGGGAGAGCGCACGATGACGCCAGGCGGTGAGGTGTTGCTCCGCGCGGAGGACCAGCTGCTCCTCGCCGGTCGGCTGCGGGACCGGGCCGCGCTGGGCACCACGATGACCGAGGGGTTCACCGCGTCGTACGTCATCGACGGGATCCGGGTGCCGTCGAGCTGGGTCTGGCGGCGGTTCGCGCGCCTCGACTCCGTGGGCAGGCCACGGTGAGCCCACGCATGGTGTTCGGGTCTGCAC
>Ga0308176_10003418_pt1 | contig 10167 bp, 9 predicted proteins | sample PhyCR2_3_FD_203890 | JGI IMG/M metagenome (GOLD analysis project Ga0308176, IMG submission 203890) | Soil microbial communities from UC Gill Tract Community Farm, Albany, California, United States - DLSLS.C.R2 | ecosystem: Environmental > Terrestrial > Soil > Agricultural land | place: USA... | reverse complement strand
GTGCAAACCTACCTGTGGAGCAGAAGCGCACTTGTTTGTTCCCGCCCTTGCGTATTGAGCTCCTAAGTCTAACAAACTACTACCACTTATAGCCCCGCTTGGGCAAAGCCGCAAGTCCGGCTACCACTTCCGTTTGCCCCAGCGGATGACTTTGAGTTACCAGCCTCAGGAATTTGGCTGCGAGGGCAGCTGCCCTCGGATTACTCGTGCTCAGACGGCGCCGCGACGCCCTACGAACAGGCTGAGCAGGAACAACACGAGAAACACTATAAAGAAAATCTTCGCGATTCCCGCTGAGGCGGAGGCGATACCACCAAAACCGAGTACGGCCGCAAGAATAGCTATGACTAGGAATACCCACGCATACCAGAGCATATGAAGTCCTTTCGATAGTAAGACGCTTAAGCCCGCGTGAGAGTACACTTTATCTGGAGAAAGCGATAACCGCGCGAACGGCCCGCTCGCAGAACCGAGTGTCCGGGATCGTGTTCTCGAGCGGTTCGGCGGGGAAGTTTACATTGGCACCGGCTACTTCCGTTTCTACTCCGAAATTACCGGCTCCGGAATCTCGTCCCTGCTCGGCTGAAGTTCTTTGTGACGCTTGAGAAAACGCACGCAGGCGTTCCAACGCAGGATCGCATCATCGTTGCCGGAGGGTCGCAGGTGCTCAGCTTTTTCGAACAGGTCGAGCGCTCTGACGAGCCAATCATGAACTTGTCTTGCCGAGCCCATGGTCGCCTCTCGGTAGAGTGCTTTGGCTCGGCGCTCCCACGCGATGCCGGAATAGTAAGCGCGGTCGTACTCTGATTCGAAGGCGGAAGCCATGCTCAGAGTGTTAGAAAATACGCTCCTGTCCTCGTGCATCTGGTCAGTCAGGGCAAGAACGAGGCTGACACGCGCCTCCCGGTTGCCCGGGTCGACCTCCAGAATGTCACGGCAGATGCTTTCGGCTTCGTTTGGTTCGTTCAATAAGCGGTAACGCTCAGCTTTCGCCAGCGCGCCGTCCACGCTGTCGGGAGAGATGGGTTTTAGCGTGAACATGTGAACTCCTTTTACCTAGATGATATGGAACAACTGTTTGAGGGGATCGAAGAAGCGATCGACGATACGCTCTTTGAGCGGGATAATCGCGTTCTCGGTGATGGTAATCGACTCCGGGCAAACCTGCCGGCAACAGGTAGTGATGTTGCAGTAGCCGATGTTGTGCTTCCGTCGTAAATCGCTGACGCGGTCTTCCGTATCGAGAGGATGCATTTCGAGTGCCGCAGCGTACACGAAAAAACGAGGTCCAATGAACTCGTCGTGCTTACCGTGCTCGCGCAGAACGTGGCACACATCCTGGCAGAGAAAACATTCGATGCACTTGCGGAACTCCTGCACCCGTTCGACATCGGCCTGCTGCATACGCCAGGTGCCATCGGCCGCATCGGGCGAACGCGGCCTGAATTTCCTGATGGTCTTCTTTACTTCGAAGTTCCAGGACACGTCGGTGACCAGATCCCGGATTAAAGGGAACGCATGCATGGGCTCGATGATGACCGGCATGTCCAACTTCAGGTCGCTGAGGCGGGTCATACACATGAGTTTGGGCATCCCGTTGATTTCGGCGGAACACGAGCCGCATTTGCCTGCCTTACAGTTCCACCGTACAGCGAGATCGGGTGCCTGGTGTGCCTGAATACGGTGAACGGCATCGAGGACGACCATGCCTTCGTCGATGGGAGTGACGAAATCCTGGAATCCGCCGCGCGACGAATCGCCACGCCAGATTCGAAACATGGCCTCAGTCCTCATTTATTTCATCTCCTCGATTACGGCTTTCAGCTCATCGGGCACCGGGCGAACCGGCCGCTTTTCAACAGCCATTGCACCATCAGCGCCGCGTTTGACGACGATGTTGCACTTGCCCCATTCGGCGTCTTTGTCCGGAAAATCTTCGCGAAATTGCGCGCCGCGGCTCTCTTCGCGAAGAAGCGCCGCCCGTGTGACGCATTCGGACACGATCAAAAGGTTCGGCAGATCCATAGCTGTGTGCCAGCCGTTGTTGTATTGGCGATGGCCCGGAACACCGACCCGGTCAGCCCGAGACCGAAGTTGTTCTATCAGTCCGAGCGCGCGTTCCATCTCACTTCCGGTGCGAACGATGCCGACAAGATCCTGCATGAATTCCTGCAGGTCGTATTGAACCTGATAAGGATTCTCACCCGCAGGACCGGCCTCGAACGGCTTGAGCGCAGCAGCGGCGACGGTCTGGGCCTGATCGTCATCAATCGTCACCGGCCCGATACCTTTCGCGAACTCTGCGGCATACCGGCCGGCGCGCCTACCGAATACCAGAAGATCGGAAAGCGAATTCCCTCCGAGCCGGTTTGCGCCATGCAGTCCGGCGGCCACTTCGCCTGCGGCGAACAGTCCGGGTAGGGAGGACATCTGCGACTCACCATCCACGCTGACGCCGCCCATGACATAGTGCGTCGTAGGCCCGACTTCCATGGGCTCCCGGGTGATATCCAGATCTGCAAGTTGCTTGAACTGGTGATACATACTGGGGAGCTTGCGCTTGATGTGTTCCTCCGCCTTCGGAATGCGGTCCTTGATCCAGGCGATATCCAGGTAGACGCCACCGTGCGGTGTGCCGCGGCCTGCCTTGACCTCACGATTGATGCAGCGGGCCACGTGGTCGCGAGTCAGTAGTTCAGGGGGCCGCCGAGAATTCTTGTCACCCTGTGTGTAACGCCATCCCTCCTCTTCGTTGTCTGCGGTTTGCGACTTGTAGAGATCGGGGATCTCGTCAAACATGAAGCGGCGACCGTCTTTATTGCGGAGCACGCCGCCTTCGCCGCGAACGCCCTCAGTGACGAGGATGCCGCGAACACTAATCGGCCAAACCATACCCGTCGGATGAAATTGCACGAACTCCATATCCTTCAGTTCTGCCCCGGCCCGATATGCGAGTGCATGACCGTCGCCCGTGTACTCCCAGCTATTGCTGGTTACCTTGAAGGCGCGCCCGATTCCGCCGGTGGCGAGCACCACCGCCTTCGCCTGCCAAAGGTAGAAGAGCCCTTTTTCGCGATCGTATCCGCACGCGCCCGCGATGCGCCCCGAATCCAATAGAAGGCTAAGAACAGTGCATTCCATGTGCACTTCCATGCCGCTGTGAATGCCGTGATCCTGAAGCGTGCGGATCATCTCGAGGCCGGTGCGATCGCCGACGTGAGCGAGACGGGGATAGCGATGACCTCCAAAATTGCGTTGAAGAATGCGGCCATCCGGCGTGCGATCGAACAGCGCGCCCCACGCTTCGAGTTCGCGCACGCATTCGGGCGCCTCTTTGGCGTGTAACTCCGCCATGCGCCAATTATTCAGATATTGGCCACCCCGCATGGTATCGGCGAAATGGACGCGCCAGTTGTCACGGTCGTCAACGTTCGCCAGGGCAGCAGCGACGCCGCCCTCGGCCATAACGGTGTGGGCTTTGCCTAGCAGTGATTTGCACACCACCCCTACTCGGACGCCCTGTCCGGCCGATTCGATGGCAGCGCGCAGACCGGCCCCGCCCGCGCCGACGACCAGCACGTCATACGAGAAGCGCCGGAATTCCGGCATCTACACGAGTCTCCAGTCATGCCAGATCCCCATAGAACAGAGGCGGACGTACAGATCGGAAAAGGCTACCCAGAAGAGACTCATCCAGGCCCAAAGCTTGTGCTTCTTGTTCAAGCAAGTGACGCAATCGTAGAGTTTGTGCCGCGCAGGATGTTCGGATATACGGTCGAGACTGCCTCCGGCGAGATGCCGGAACGCGTGACAGCCGAAGATATATCCGGCCAGGAGAACAACGTTAATAACCAGAACGATGGTTCCCACACCGATTCCAAAGCCATTCGGGAAAAAGAAAGCCCTGACTGCGTCGAACACCAGGAACGCCCAAACGATATAAGAGAGGCGCAAGAAGTTGCGGTGGAGATTCTGTAGGATGAGCGGAAAGGTTCGTTCTCCCCAATATGTCTTGCGCGGCTCGCCCACTGCGCACGCCGGAGGATCGGCCCAAAACGCTTTGTAGTAAGCACCACGGTAGTAATAGCAAGTAAACCGGAACCCGCCGGGTATCCAGAGAATGAGGAGTGCCGGAGAAAAAGGTAGGAAATCTGGAAACCAGTGCGGCTTTCCACCGAACAGAGCGTGTGGGGAACTGCCGAAGAGCTCGGGTGAATAGAAAGGCGACAGGTAGGGACCGTAGGTGTAGTAGCCGTTCTGGAAAGCCGCCCAAGTGGCGTAGATCAGGAACGCACTAAACCCGAGAAACACCGCAAGCGGCGGCGCCCACCACGAGTCGTGTCGCGACGTGCTGCCGAACTTACCGCCTTTCCAGACCACATCGGGAGTTGCTGCCATGTTGCTCTCCAATGTATTGGGATCGAGTTGCGCAGCCGTGCTGCGCGCTTGCGGAAGTATATAACAACACAGCTGGGCACGTCAGGTCTTCTCTCCGACCGATCGGAACAGCAGCCCACTTCCCTTCCCGTCGAGATGGTCCAAGATGGTCCTCGAGTACTTTTTCCTTCGTGGCGACCTCGCCGGACAGTCCAGCGATTACTGGGGCGGTGAAGTACAACTCACATCCTTTAGCAGCGTTCTACCACTCGGGACTGATGGCGGCATTAATCCGCACAGAGTCTTAGCGTTCACTCTCCTGTCCAATAGACCCGTGCGCACGAATTGAATGAGATCGATAATCTCCTGTTCGGAGAGTTGTCTGCTCGGCGCCAGTGACGGATCGACGCTCACTAATGCAGCAGACATTGGTGCTCTGCGGTACGTAAGCTCCTGCCTCACTCCGGCACGCGCAGGATTGTAGTTCAAAGCGGAGTCGTAAGCGTTCAGGTGATGTCGGATCGCATCTTCAAGCTGCGTGAATGAGCCATTGTGGAAAAACGCTGGTTGTATGGCCACATTGCGCAGCGGCGCGGTTCGAAATTTGTACCGGTCAGCCAAACTGCCCGTCACTTGTTCGAGTCCGAAGTCTTCGTCCTCATTCGGTCCGTCGAAAATGACGTTCCCCTTACCCAACCCGAAGTATGGCGCGATCTGAGGCACAGCGATATTGTGCTCTCCGAAGTCGCTGAACATTTCGTTGCTCTGCCCGCTGACAGCGTGGCAGGACACACAGTTGCCGGCGCCGAAAAACACAAGAGCGCCTCGTTTCTCTGAGTCACTCATTGCACTCTTGTTCCCTCGTGCGAACTGATCGATAGGTGCGTCGGCAAACGTCAGCGTGAACTCGAACTCCGCAATCGCCCGCCCGAACATCGGGAAATCTATGCGTGCTCCAGCGCTTACGTCCGGAAAAACTTCGCCGAACAGTTGTCGATAGCCAGGGATAGAGTTTAAGCGATCCAGCACTAGATCCCGAATTGCATCGTTCCGAAACCCGGATTGATCCGGTGGTGGAAGCGGCGTACCTTTTCCATCATCGAAGATGTCGAAGCGAGGACCTAAGGAGTAAGCAGTGCCCTTCGTGCCCGTGAACCCAGCTACCTCCGTTGTCTCCGTAGGTGGCATGTGAGCGTGGGCTTGTAGAAGATGATTGATCACTGGGTCGTTCGGGCGGAATTTCACCGATCCTTCGGGAGCGGGAAATAGGAAACCTCGCGAGTTATCGAAGGGGTCGCCGGAAGGCGCACTGAATCGCCCATTCCACATCAGTGCCGGATAAAAGGCGACGTTTATGGCCTTCGGGCTGCGCCGTTGATTAAAGGGACCACTGCGTCCCGGTCCTACGATTCCGTTGCTCTGAATACCAATGGCAATCGATTGGCTATCACCGAACCCAAATGCAGGAGCATGGCAACCGGCACAGGTGTTGTCGTCATGGAGTCCTGTGATCGTGTCGAACCATAACATCTGACCAACTTGGGCGAGCCTTCGATCGAGCTTCCGCCCGAGCCTCTGCTCGAGAGTGGATTCTATGCTGCCAGTAAACTTCAGCCGATTCAGGATAGAGGTCAGTTGTGCATCGACATTACCCGATTCCGAGTTGTTTGAAGTGCCAGATGCTGCTTGGACGTCAGGCGGTACAAGCCCGAGGACGATTCCGAGCAAGACGCATAGGCGAATCTGCTGACGACTCCCCAATGGTGATGAGAAACATGCAAGAGGAGTAAAGCTGCATCGCATAAGTTCAATCGACTCCGTGCCCGTGAGACGCGGAACAAGAGCACTTAAAACAAGCCGATGCCTGTATTCACAATAGTTTTACAGGAAACGAGATCTGTCTAAGAAATAACAACATGCTCGGCGAGCGAACGCAGCCCTCAAAGCTCCAGCGAGGAGAATCTGCTTAACAAACCGATTCCGGCGACACTACCGATTCATACGTCATGGGTCAACGTTTCTCGCCGACCACGCCCCAAGTGTTTTGTTCGGAACACCCTCGACATTAGGGAAGACGAATAGGATTTAAAGCTTCGTTGACTTAGCCTGCCGTGTTTCGGAGACTTACCATCGAGTCAGACGCCGTATTTGCAAGTTAAGTCACTATTCAGGTAGCGCCCACGCGTAAACAACGCTATCGACGGCAGTCACGATATATTGGCGTCCATCGAGTTCGTAAGTCATCGGCGCGCTGCTGAGGACTCCGCCCGGAGCAGCGTGCCAACGGATGTCCCCCGTTTTCGCGTCGAGTGCTAATAAGTTCCCGGACACGTCACCGGTGAAGACCAAGCCACCAGCCGTGCTAAGTAGCCCCGCCTGTGTTCTGCCTTCTCCGCTGTCTCGAGTCCATCGAACTTTCCCTGTTTGATAGTCCACCGCGACCACAGCGGAGTCCGTCCAGAGGGCGTCCGAGCGTCCGCCCTGGTGGTCCTCAGGCCTGTGCTGTTCGTTGAGTGCGAGATACCAAACCGCGAATCCGGTCATGCCGCTGACATAAAACAGTCCGGTCTGCGGATCGAAACTAGGCGCCATCCAATTCGTTCCGCCACTTCCGGCACCCTTGACCAACGTACCGTCGGGCTGCGGCTCGCGCGCGGGATCCGATACTGGGCGGCCTTTCGCGTCGACACCTGAAGCCCAGTTACTTGGTACAAACTGTGACGTCACCAGATGCTCGCCCGTAGCGCGATCAAGAACGAAGAAGTATCCGTTACGGCTGGCTTGCGCGAGCAGCTTGCGCGTCTTGCCCTTAAATGGAGCGTCAAACAGAACAGTGGTTTCCGCGGCATCCCAGTCGTGAGTGTCGTGAGGCGATGGTTGGAAAACCCAGACGAGCTTGCCCGTATCAGCATCCAAAGCGACGATGCTGCATGTGTAGAGGTTGTCTCCTTTGCGAACATTACCGGCGAGGACAGGATGCGGGTTCCCGGTTCCCCAATAGGTTAGATTCAGATCCGGATCATACGTGCCCGTAATCCACGCCGGGCCGCCTCCACGGCTCATGCTCACTTTGTCCGGCCACGTTTCAGCACCAGGTTCACCCGGCTTGGGAACACTATTCCATCGCCAGATCACCTTACCAGTCTCGGGGTCAATCGCTTGAATGGAATGCGCAACGTCGGCTTGGTCGCCGGATGTGCCGATGATAAGCCTATCTTTCACCACGAGCGGCGCCATGCTGATGTAGTACCCGAACGCTGCATCGGCAATCTGAACATCCCATATCTTCTTGCCGTTGCGAGCATCGAGCGCCACAAGATGAGCATCCGGCGTTCCGAAGAACACTCGATCTTTGTAGATCGCAACGCCGCGCTGCGCAATATGATTTCCTTCAGACGGGCGATGGAAATGCCAGATCTGCCGGCCGGTCCGGGCATCCAGCGCCCATACGTGGTCCGGGAGAGTGAAGTAAAGGACTCCGTTCACCATCAACGGAGTGCATTTCACCGTAGCGGCAGCATGCGTCTGGAATGCCCATCCCAGCGCTAGCGAACGCACATTATCGACGCCTATCTGCGATAGAGCGCTATATCGCCGCCCTGAGTAATCGCCATTGTATGTGGGCCAGTCTTTATCAGGCGATGCAAAAAGGGCCAGTGACCCAACACTCTCTGCTGATAAGGATGTGACTATCAGGCTGGCAAGCGCCACAGCTCTAAGGTTCACTTCAATGTCTCCAGATAAGCGAATACGTTGTGCATATCTGCATTCGTATACTTGTCCAATAATGCGCGGTGGGCGGAGAGTGGATTGTGAACGGTGAATTTCACGGTTCTGACAGGCCAGGAATGATACCAGCCATCGGAATCCTGCAATGCCACCGTGAATGCATCCAGGTGCAATAGCACTCCTTCGACAGTTTTGCCCGACGGCAATGAAACTGTGACGGTTTCATGCACGCCCTTGTCCGGATACAGGAATCGCGCCTGAAGTTCCACCGGCGCATAACGCGTAGCGATCCCGGCCAAATCTCCTGTCGGCGAGTGACATGCAGTGCAGCCGCCCGCACCTTCGAAGAAGGATTTGCCTGCTGCTGCGTTGCCGGTTAGAAGCTGTTGCAGAGAGTAACTGCCATTTTTACCCGCACTGCGGATGTCCGACGCGGTGACGCGCGCATGAAGGAACGCGACGATATCAGCGATTTGGCTGTCAGTAAGTGGAAACGACGGCATGCCTTTGGCCGGACGCCCCTCTCGAATCACCTGCCCAATCAATTCGCCGTGCTTGTCGTGTCGCACCACAGAGGATAGGACGAGGCTAGGCCCCTCAGCACCTCCGTCTGCGGCCGCGCCGTGGCAGAAGGAGCATGTTTGCGAGAATTGCTGCTGTCCGCGTTTTACTTCCGGCTGTTCAGCCGCCTGTGCAGCTTTCGACCCGCCGGCTGAGACCGGCCTCCTGGGCGTTTGCGCCCAGGCAACATAGCTGCAGCCCAGAGCGACAATAATCAGGCTCGTCCTGACGAGCGAAGTTCTCAATTGCATCTCTCGCGAAAATCTATATCAGCCATTGCTCTAAATTATTGCGAACGCGCGAAGTTCCGGGTTACGTCGAGAACACGACGTCACCGGGCGGCATCCAGAATGCCTGAGAGCAGAACAGGCGCTCCGTTCTGTTCTCTGCTGCGGTCAGCGGCTTCCATAAATGCGAGGATCTCCAGCGTTTCATTTGGTTGAACCGGAGCGACACCGGTCTGAAAGAATTTGACAATCTGTTCTACAAGGGGCCGATAACCGGGGACAGTGGACGCGCCGGGAGATTGTTGTTCCGACAGGTTCTTGCTGATGGCTACCCGCTTACTTCCGAAAACAACGGCACCATACGTTCTTGGGCTGGACCTTAGCCCCCGTATCTCGCCGATACGGCCATCTTGCCACAGGCCGACCACGCTATCTTCACCCCCAGTGTGGAGTCGTGTGACCCGCTGGCACCCAGTTCCCATTAGTGCATAAAGAGATTCGACGCTATGGATGCCGTACCAGAACAGATCGGGCAGATAGGATTCAATCGGCATTGGCCCGAATGTCATGGCGCCGTTGATCGCGCCTATGGTTTGGTCATGACTGAGTTCGAGGATTGATTTCGAATATCTCTGTGCGGAACAGCTGAAGAACGGCACACCTGATTCCCGCGATGCTCGCACGATTTCTTGAGCCACCTTGAGATTCTGAGCCAAAGGCTTATCGACATAAACGCGCTTTTTCGCCGCGAAGACCTGCCGCAACTGATCCAGATGCTGCCGGGCATCGACGCTCAAAAGCAGGACGGCATCGACCTGCTGACAAAGTTGGGGAATCGAAGGTACCAGACGAACATGCCACTTTTCAGTGACATCCTCCGTGAAGCGTTCGATTCGGGTTGAACTCTCAGCTAGACCTGGACTTCCCCCCTTGTATGCAACTGTGACCACTGCTCCCGGAACGTGGTTCGCGTCTGTAGGGTCGTTCAGCAATTGTGTGAAAGTGACGGCGTGCGATGAATCGAGGCCTACAATGCCCAACTTCAAAGGTTGCTCCGCCCGCATGCGGGGCGCCTGGCTCCAGGCGATTACAACAGCAATGTAGATTAGTCTTCGGCTGAACACTGATGCGCTCCGATGGATACGCGAACACTCCCGGGCTTGGCATTGGGACCGTGGGCGTGTCGCTGGTGATTGTACCAATGCGCCCCTGGGGCAGTAGTCCTCAGTGAGGCGCAAACCCGTTCTCCGGAAGAGCTTTGCGTTCAGACCAC
>Ga0308176_10003417_pt1 | contig 10168 bp, 8 predicted proteins | sample PhyCR2_3_FD_203890 | JGI IMG/M metagenome (GOLD analysis project Ga0308176, IMG submission 203890) | Soil microbial communities from UC Gill Tract Community Farm, Albany, California, United States - DLSLS.C.R2 | ecosystem: Environmental > Terrestrial > Soil > Agricultural land | place: USA... | reverse complement strand
CGGAGACGCTGACCTCGGAGGTCGCGACGACGTCCACCGACGTCTTGTGGCGCTCGAACACGCCGAAGAGCCGGCGCATGAACCCCTCGGTCAGCAGCATGCGCGCGCTGCGCACCTTCACGAGGCTCACGCCGCTCTTGCCGGCGATCGCCGTCACCGGACGCCGCGGGGCATCGAAGGTGATGAGCGTGCCCGTACCTTCGGGACGGCGCGAGTTGAGGATCCAGACCGGGATGCCTTTCGTCACTGCCGGCGCGATCGTGTTCGGGTGCAACACCTTCGCCCCGAAGGAGGCGAGCTCGGAGGCCTCGTCGAAGGCGATGCGCTCGATGAGCTGCGAAGTCTTCACGACGCGCGGGTCGGCGGTCAGCATCCCGTCGACGTCGGTCCAGATCTCGATCGCGTCCGCCTGCATCGCGGCCCCGACGAGCGAGGCGCTGTAATCCGACCCGCCGCGACCCAGCGTGGTCGTGACGCCGTTGCTGCGCGCCGATCCGATGTAGCCGCCCATCACCGGGATCTGCCCGTCGCGGAGCATGGGCGCGATCAATCGCTGCGCCGCCTCGGCGATCGCGTCGGGCTGCGGCTCGGCCTTGGTGTAGTTCTCGTCCGTGATGACGATCTGGCGCGCGTCGATGTGCGTGGCCGGCAGGCCGCGAAGGCGGAATGCGGCGACGACGAGCACGGACGAGATCTGCTCACCGAGACTGGCGATCGCATCGAGCGAGCGCGGCGTGAGATCGCCAAGCGTGTTGAGCGCGTCGGCGAGCATGGCCAGCTCGTCGAACATCGCCGAGAGCTCCGCGCAGATGTCGTCCGCCACCGCCTGATCGGCGGCGAGGAGGAGCTGGGATTGCGTGAGGTGGCGCTCGCGAAGCTCCTCGATGGCCCGCAGCGCGCCGATGAGCTGTCCGCGGGCCGCCTGCTCGGCGATGGCGAGCAGGGCGTTCGTCGCGCCGGCGAGGGCGCTGACGACGACGACCGGCTGGCGGTCGCGGCGCGCGGCGATGATGCTCGCCGTGCGAGCGATCGCCTCGGCGTCACCCACCGAGGTACCACCGAACTTGCAGACGATCACGCGACTCCCGCCTGCCCTGTCGCGACGAGGAGCTCGGCGTTCAGCACCGACGCACCGGCGGCCCCGCGCACCGTGTTGTGTCCCATCGCGACGAGCTTCACGTCGAAGAGCGGATCCTCACGAACGCGACCGACCGTGACCGTCATGCCGCGGCCGGCGTCGACGTCGCGGCGCGGCTGCGGGCGATCGGCGACGTCGGTCACGACGAGCGCACGCGCCGGTGCGCTGGGCAGCCCGCGTGCGCACTCGTCACCCTGCCAGTCACGGAGCACCTCCAGCGCCGCGTCGGCATCGACGTGCTTCTCGAAATCCACCGAGAGGCACACCGTGTGGCCGTTCTCCACCGCGACACGGTTCGCGTGCGCGCTGATCTTGATCGGCGCGTGCTCGATGTGCGTTTCCATTCGACGCCCGAGCATCTTCTGGATCTCGGTCTCGATCTTCCCTTCCTCGCCGCCGATGAACGGGATGACGTTGCCGAGGATGTCGAGCGAGGGTACACCTGGATAGCCAGCGCCGGACACGGCCTGCATCGTCGCGACGAAGAGGCGGCGCACGCCGAACGCCTCGTGCAGGGGCGCGAGCGCCATGACCGCCATGATCGACGCACAGTTGGCGTTCGTCACCACGCCGCCCTTCCATCCGCGATTCGACCGCTGCACGTCGAGGAGCCCGAGGTGATCCGGATTCACCTCCGGGATCACGAGCGGCACGTCCTGATCCATGCGGAAGTTCTTCGCGTTGCTGAGCACCAGCCGGCCCGCCCGCGCGAACGCTGCCTCGACCTCGCCCGCGACGTTGGCGTCGAGCGCCGAGAACACGATGGGCGCGCTGACGTCGGCGGGATCACAGGGCAGCACCTCGATGTCGCGCACGGCTTCGGGGATTCCACTCCCACCGATCCACCGCGTCGCGTCGACGTATTTCTTACCCGCCGAACGCTCCGACGCCGCGAGCTGGGCGACGTCGAACCAGGGATGGTCGGCCATGAATCGGATGAACGACTGACCGACGGCGCCGGTGGCGCCGAGCACGGCGACGGGAATGCGGGACTTGGGGGAGAAGGGGCTCATGACGCGAGAAGGGTACGCACGATACGCTCGTAGGAGTCCACGGCCTGACGCAGCTCCTGCACGTCAATGAACTCATCCGTCGTATGGGCCACGTGGATGGAGCCAGGGCCGAAGAGAAGCGGGGTGCCCCACCGGCTGAGCAGCGGGATGTCGGACGTGTAAGCCACGGGCGACACCTCGAAGCCGGGGATGGTGTGGAAATGCTGGGCGGGAATGTACGAGCCCCACTCGAGCTCCGCGCGCTCTCCCGCCCACTTCGTGAGCGACTTGCGCAGCGGCGCGACGTCGCCGACGAGGCGGAACATCAGCTCCGCCTCGCACAGGTCCGGGACGATGTTCGCCTCCGTGCCGCCGCGGATGGTGCCGATGTTCACCGTCGTCTCACCGAGGACGGGATCGGTCGGGAGGGGGAGCGTCGTGACCGATGGCAGCAGGGCGAGCATCGGCTCGATGGCGGAGACGCCGAGGTGTGCGTACGCGGAGTGTGCCGCTCGTCCACGCGTGCGGACGACGACACGCTGCGAGCCCTTGGCGCCGGACGCGAGCTTGCTCTCCGTCGGCTCCCCGTTCACGAGGAACCTGCTGGTGGCGGGCAGATGATTCGCTGCGCGCGCCCCGTCGGATCCCTTCTCCTCTCCGACGACGAAGAGCAGATCCACCCGCTTCTCACCGCTGTCGGCGAGGCGCTCCGCGGCGCACAGCATGGCCGCGGCGATCCCCTTGGCGTCGCATGCCCCACGACCGTAGAGCCGCGACTTGTCGAGGCGCGGGCCGATGTACGGCGGGACCGTGTCGAGATGCGTCGAGAGGGTCACGGCGCCGGTGCCGTGCGAGGCCCAGACGTTGGCGCGTCCCTTGGCGACTTCCTGGGAAGTGACGTTCCACCCGCGTGCAATCAGCCAGCGGGAGATGAAATCGACGGCCGGTCCTTCAGCTCCTGTGGAGGACTGAAGAGCGAGGAGCTCCGCAGCGAGCGCGACGACATCGGTCATAGCGCTCATAGTAGCCGGGGACGAAGGTGAATTCCACCTTCGTCCCCGGATTTTGCGTCGCGCGCGCCGACTCGCTCAGTAGGACGAGGCGCTCGTACCCGTCGACGTGCCGGTGGCGCCCAATCCCGTCGAGGACGCGGGAGAGATGTCGAGTCCCGTCGTGTCGCCTTCGCGCACGTGCTCGACGAACATCTGCTGCGCGAGTCGATTCCCTTCGCGGTGGAATTCGTCGTGCTCGCGCTCGCCCATGTCGCCGATCTGCTGGAGACGAGCAATGCCGAGCGCCCGCCCCGCTTCGCGGAAGGTCTTGAACGTGTCCTCCGATTGCCGTGACATGACGATGTCACCGACGAGGCGGAGGAAATCGTCCTCACGCGTGGCGTCAGCGAGCCCGCGCGCCGCCCCGAGCGCCTTGCCAAGCGCCTTCTTCGCCATGCCCGCTTGCGCACCGAGGTCGCGCTGATAGTCCTCGAGCATGCGTTGGTGCGCCTGCGCCTTGGGCAGGAAGCGCGCGCAGAGCGCGCGGAAACGCGCGTCGTCCGCCTGCTTCTCGTGATCCGCCAGATTGTCGACGAACGTCTGATGCTGCATCACGGCGTTGTTGATCTGGCTCTTCAGGAAATCGATTCCACGATCCATGTACCCCTCCTGTGAACGACCGGAGGCCGGGAGGGGTGCAGAAGGCGCGCCACCGAGGAGCGCTTTCGTGTATCAACGCCGACCGTGACGAGCCCGAGCGGATGCAGATCCACCCGCAGCAGAGCGAGGCTAGAGCTCGCCGGCGAGCACGCGACGACGGATCTCGGAATAGTCGAGCGGCAGCGCCTGCGTCGCCTCGACGGCGAGGTCCTCGAGGGCATTGAGCAGTGCGCGCTTCAGCCGGCGACCGGAATCGCCGCTTGGCAGCGTGCGAAGCGTCGCCGCGAGAAACCGTGGGTCCTCGAGATATTCGTCGATCGTCGGCACGCCGCGATCGGAGCCATCCAGAGTGCTGACGCCGGCAACCGAGGCGAGCGCGAACGTCTGCGTGTTCGACTGGCCCGCGGCATTCGAGAGCAGACTCGGATCGACCGAGAGCGCACCCGCAAGGCGCTCTTTTAGCGAGCTCGTCAGTTCTGACTTGCCGGTCATGACCCGCCAGAGCTGTTGGCGAGAGGTCCCGGCGTACCGGGCCAGATGCTGCTTCGAGATGCCGCGCTCGATCCGCAGGATCTCCAGCCGCTTCCCAAGGGTCGTGAGTTCGGGGACACCATCGGGCAGTGCGGAGTCGAGCAATGCTTGCGTTGACATACGTTACTCGTGAGCCTAGATTACGATACCGAAAAAATCCCGAACTCATGCAACATGTGTTGCAAAAGTCTAGGAGCGGAAGTGGCGAAAGTCAAGAAAGGGACTGGAGTTACGGGCGAACGTAACGTGACGGGCACAACCAGGAAGCGGGGGACGACAAAGGCAAAGCGGGGCACAGCGAAGCCCCGACGGCCGAAAAGCACGAAGCGGCCTGGCAAGCTGGGCCAGTCTGCGAAGTCCAAATCGAAGAAAGCGGTGCGATTCGTGAGGAAAACGAAGGTGGTGCCGGCCAAGCGTGGCGCCAATGCGACCAGAGTCGCAGTCGGTGCTTCGGTGAACCGGCGAGTGGCGATCAAGCCGCTCGATCCGATCCAGAAGTGCGGGGCGGGCACCAGCGTGCAATTCCTCTATCGCGTCGACGAGTCGGTCGATGGTCGAAGCACGGCGCACCTGGTCTTCTTCGATCGGCACGGATGGTACTGCGAACATGGCCGCACCTGCCCTGCGGTCGGGCACGCGAAGAAGTACAACGGGCAGATCGCGCGGGTCTCGTAGTGAGCTCGCACTGGACGGACAACGAAACGGTAGGATGAGAGAATGATCGCGAGACACGAAACGCACCTGGACAAGACCGACATCTGGTCGGCTCTGTCCGCCCCACTCCCTCCGGGCGTCATCTCCTGGCGTCAGGACGGCCGCCCCATCGCCCGCGATGGGCGCCACATCGCTCGCTTCGTCGCGTACATCGAAGCGAACACCGTTCGCGAGCGGCTCGACGCCGTGGTGCCGGGCGAGTGGGACCTCACGCTCGAGCTTCTGCCGCCCGTCGCGGGGCTCGAGGAGGACGCGAACCAGGGACCCTGCTCGTTCAAGGCGCGGCTCCAGATCCTCGGGGTGATCCGCGAGGATGTCGGCACGGGCAAGGATTACAAGCAGGCCGCCACCGACGCATTCAAGCGTGCCGCCGTGCGCTTTGGAATCGCGCACGAGCTGTATGCATACGAGCAGAACTGGGTGCAGATGGACGGCGACGGCAAGTACGCCAGGCCGATCGAAGATCCTGCGGTCGCATACTCGCGACGCTACGGACGGCCGCGGGCAGTAGCCGCGGCGGGCGATGCCTCGGCAGCTGCGTCCACCGAACGTTCGACGGAGCTGCCGGTGTCGGAAGAGCCGGGAATCGTTCCCGTCGCGACCGGGCCGCTCGCATCCGATGAACAGAGCTGCCCGAAGTGCGGTGGCCGCATGTGGGACAACCGGCTGACCAAGCGCAACCCGAAGGCGCCGGACTACAAGTGCCGCGATCGCTCCTGCGATGGCGTCATCTGGCCACCAAAGGCCGGCAAAGCCGAGAAGCCCGACAAGTCGGACAAGGGGGAGAAGGCCGAGCCAGTGAAGGCGCTGAGCGAGGAGACGGAGGAGATCCCGTTCTGAGACGAGCGGCGCCAGTGATCGGTCGTTAGTGACGAGAAGGCCCCGGGAGGACATGTCCTCCCGGGGCCTTTCACTACTTGCTTCCCTCAGCCGACGCCGTCTGCATTCATGCCGGGACCGGGGCTCGAACCCGGATGTCCTTGCGGACACAAGATTTTAAGTCTCGCGCGTCTGCCAGTTTCGCCATCCCGGCGGGGCCGTGCGTGCACGAAACGCGAACGGGGGAGCTGCGCTCCCCGACGGTCGTCCAGAGCGGGAAACGGGACTCGAACCCGCGACCCCAACCTTGGCAAGGTTGTGCTCTACCAACTGAGCTATTCCCGCGTGCCGACCAAGTATAAACCGCGCGCGACGGACCAGGTAGATGGGCCGCCCCTCAGCCGGCCACGCCCAGCGCGTGGACGGCGAACCACGCCGTCCACGCGAGCAGCCCCGATAAGGCCGCGTCGCCCGCGTTCGCCACCGCGACACCGTTCTCGTCCACCACCTCGGCGGCCAGTCCGCCGTGCAGGGGCGCGCGACGCAGCCACTGGAGGACTTCCTCGCTCTCCGGACCAAGCAGGCGACCGATCTCGCGCACGAGCGCCGAGCGATCGTGAGGGATGGCCTTCACGGTGCGCCGGTACAGCGAGTCGGTGCGATCCAGTGTCTCGTAGATCGGGAGCCAGACGGCGCTCGCACCGGGGACGTCCTCGCGCGCGCTCTCTCCGACGAGGTCGATCGCGGCGCGAAGGATTCCCTTCTGATCGCGCTCGGGAGCGAAGTGCCGCTTGATGGCGGCGCGGACGGCCGCGGGGTCCTCCACCGAGCGCGACGTCTCCTCGTCGAGCGTGCGACGCAGAATCTCGAGTGCCTGCGCCGCCGCCGCGTTCGCGTGCAGCGTGTAGGGGTACGCCACCGGCTCGTTCGCCGGCGTGACTTCCGTGGAGTAAAGAGGGAAGCGGCGATCCCGCCTGTCGTGCAGGTCGTCGCTGGCGAGGTACAACGCGTCGCCGATTGCCGGCTCGTCGACGATGGCACCATCGCCCGTGTCGCGCGCGTACCGATCGATGGCGATGGGATACGCGGCGACTCCCTCGAGTGCGAAGCCGGGCTCGAACAGGGTCCCGTCCAGGTAGTGCACGCCGCGACCCGGCGCGTAGCCGTGCAACTCGCACATGCGCAGCAGGAGCTCCCGGGCGAGGCCGGCGTCGGCGAGTTGCACGGCGGGCAGGGTCCACATCAACGCATCCCAGTCACGCACCGTCACGCCTGCCCCGTGCCATGGCGCTCGGGTGCGGACGAGGTAGTAGTGCGCATCGTCGAGCGCGCGCGCCACGGCGAAGAAGTAGGCGAAGAGGAGGTTTCGATTGATGAGGCGATCGACGCCTTCGGATCCGGTGCTCTGCTCGAGCTGCTGCAGCGCGTCGCGCGTCCCGGCGAGCAGTGACCGCCACCCGCGACGGCGCAGCACCGCCGCCGTCGCTTCGGCGCCGTCTCGCTCAGGGCCCGCGGCAACGTAGAACGCGAGATGCGCCTGCCCACCCGCGGGAAGCTCGAGCGTCCGCGCGAGGGAGAACCGGCCCCCGTCGATCGAGATCTCGGCGGCGTCGTCGGCCGTCACGGCGAGCGCCGCGAGGCCGGGCTGCGCGCTTCCTTCGAGAAGCACGACTCCCTCGGAGCCGCGGCTGACGAGCGAGTCATCGCCGACGGGACGTGCCGAGCGGACGCGGAGCTGGCGATGACCGAGGGTGCCCTCCATCCGAAGGCTGACGCGCCGCGCCTGACCACGACTCTCGAGCGCGATGGCGTAGACGGCACCGGCGAGATCCGCATCGCGACCGTACGGTGCAAACACCGTCCCCCGCACGACGACGTCGCCGAGGGTGCAGGTGAAGGTCGGCAGCCACTCGAGGGCGCGCTCCCACGCCATCGTGCCCGCCGACAGGTCGTACACGCGGCCATCGATCTCCACGATGGGCTTGAGAAGCGCGGGAGCACGGCCGTCGATGAAGTCCGCGCCGCCCGCGAACTCCACCGCCGCCCGCGCACCGCGGTGCACGACACCCAGCGCGTGCACCGAGCCGTCGGCGGGATGGATGCAGGGAATGGCGAGCCAGTGATTGCCCGTCAGCTGCCAGGGAACGTCGGGAAGCGTGTTGTGTGTCACGAGGCGAAGTTGTTGGTCCCAATCCCCAATGATAACCTTCGCCCCCATGGCATCGCTCGTACGTCGACCCAGGCAGATCCATCGCGCGCGCGCCGCGTCGCGATGGGCGGTGACGGTGTTTCTCGCGCTGTTCGTGTGCGCGCCGCTCGGGCAGGCGCTGGCCCAGACCGGCGTGGGCCCGCTCGACGACGCGACGCCGATCCCACGCGGGTGGGTCCGATTCGGCGTGCTCAACTCGTGGACCCGATTCGACAGCCGGTTCAACGGCAGCGGGGGAACCGATCCGCTGGGTCTGCCGCTCTCGACGGACTCGTTGGGGCCGCGGCAGCTACCGCAGCTCGCGCCGGTAGAAGGTGCGCTGCAGACGCTGACGAACAACCCGCTCCAGCGCCTGACCTTCGGCAAGCTCGCCGTCCAGAGTGATGCGCGCGTCGTGACCACGCCGTTCGTGCTGGAGTTCGGGGCGACGAGTCGCCTGACGATCGGCGTGACCGTTCCCGTCGTCCAGACGCGTCAGACCGCGCAGGCGCGCGTGAATGCGCGCGCGGCGGGCGACACGACGAAGACGAGCAACATGGGGTGGATCCCCGCGTCGCTGCGCTCGTCGGTGGCGCAGAAGAATGCCTCGGTCGTCGCGTCGCTCACCGCCGCGGCGAGCGGATTGAAAGGGCTCCTGACACGCTGCGCCGCGAATCCGGGCGCGGCGGAATGCAGTACGATCCAGGGACAGGAGGCCGCGGCCGCCGCCGCCGCCGCGCGCGCCATCCAGTTCGCAACGGCGGTCGCGACGGCATACGGCATCAATGAGAACACGGCGCTCGTCGCGCCCCTGCAGGGGAGCCAGCTCGCGGCATCGATCGAGGCGCAGCGTGCGGCGCTGGCGGCGCAGCTCGCGTCGTTCGTGCCCGGCACGCAGATCGGAACGCTCTCCACGGCGGCGACGGAATTCTCCTACGTCGATTTCCAGGGGCGCACCCGGACGCCGGGCCTGCTCCAGAGCCCACTCGGCGGCGGGATCGATTCGATCCACACGACGGACCGGCTCGGCGTCGGGGACATCGAGATCGGCGTGCGCTACGCGCTGCTCGACCACATCTCGCGCGATTCGGTCGGGCCGGCGGGATTTCAGTACCGGCTGGTCCTCGGCGGCGTGTACCGCCTCGCGACGAGCCGCCCCGATTCGGCGCGCGATCTTCTCGACATCGGGACGGGAGAAGGCGGGGGCATCGAAGGCCGCGGCTCGCTGGAGCTGATCGGCAACTCGGTCGGTCTGACGCTCGCGGGGCGCTACGCGAAGTACTTCGCCCGCACCGTCGACGCGTCGCTGATCGGCTATCCGATCGCGGGCTTTCCCTACCCCTTCTTCGGGCAGGTCTCGCGCAAGGCGGGAGACGTGTTCGGGATTGCCGCCGCCCCACGCGTCTACTTCAACTCGTGGATGTCGTTCGAGGGCGACTACGAGATGGAGCGCGTCGGCGCGCCGACCTTCGAGCCGATCGGCTCCGCAGCGCAGTGCTCGGGGTGTGTTCCACCCGAAGGAGCCGTGCTCCCCAGCGCGACGACCGTGCAGCGGTTAGGCGTGGGCCTGCGGTACTCGACGGTCCTCTCGTACTTCCGCCATCGCGCGCGGTATCCGATCGAGCTGTCGTATCACCACCTCGAGACGGTGTCGGGGGACGATGGCGCGCCGAAGGTCTTTCGCGACATCATCCAGCTTCGGCTCTATTACCGCATCCTGCGCTAGTCGACGCGGCCGTTACTTCCTCACGCGACGCGTCGCGCGCGCAGGGGCGGCTGCCGCTTCGTCGGTCGCGAGGGCGGCTGCCGTCTCGAGCAGCTCGCGCGCGTGGGCGCGACTGACGTCGCTCTCCGGATCGCCGCCGAGCATGCGGGCAATCTCGGTGACGCGTGCGTCATCCTCGAGCACGGCGACGTCGGCGGTCGTGACGCCCCCTCGCGCGCCCTTGCTCACGAGGATGTGATGGTGCGCGCGCGCGGCGATCTGTGGGAGGTGCGTGATCGCGAAGACCTGATGGTAGCTGGCCACGCGGCGCATGGTCTCGCCGACCTGGAGGCCGACGCGCCCGCCGATCCCGGCGTCGACCTCGTCGAAGATCAGCGTCGGGACGCGATCGACACGCGCGAGGATGGT
>Ga0308176_10003416_pt1 | contig 10170 bp, 9 predicted proteins | sample PhyCR2_3_FD_203890 | JGI IMG/M metagenome (GOLD analysis project Ga0308176, IMG submission 203890) | Soil microbial communities from UC Gill Tract Community Farm, Albany, California, United States - DLSLS.C.R2 | ecosystem: Environmental > Terrestrial > Soil > Agricultural land | place: USA... | reverse complement strand
GCAATTTGCTGCTTAACGATATTCCTTTTGAAATAAAAATCCAAAAACATCTTAAATAGTAGCCTACCCCAGTAAGGCAAAGTTTTATATTCAAGGAGTAAGCAATGAAAGGTCATAAATCTTTAAACGTTTTTTGGGTAGCAAATCTGGCATTGGTGGTTTCGTTCGCACAGAGCATTACGGCGCAGACGCCGCGCCGCATCCAGTTTGCCAAGGGCAAAAGTTCGGCCGTCGTGCAAGGCGTCACAGGCACCACCGGCGTTACATACGTCGTCCGCGCAAAATCGGGACAGAAACTGGTACTAAGCCTGTCGCCGGTATCAAAGCTCGGTATCAAGGTCGAAACGGACGGAAGTTACGGCCATCAGGTCCTGCTCCGCGAAGAGCGGGGCGGATCCTATGAGGTCGGCCTCGAAGAAAACGGCGACTACACTATTTTTGTCGGTTCAACCAACAACCGGTCAATGTCGTTCACGCTGACGGTCAGGATCGAAAAGCTGGCTGACGTCTGACGGCCAAGCGCTTACGTGAAAATTAGAAAAGGATTCATTAAAAGCCCGCCTTGCGGGCACCAGAATTAAGCTACACGCGTGAGCGTGTAGAAAGGGCACAAACATATTCCAGCCCGCATCGCGGGCGGCAGACCGAACGTCATAACTCTACCGCCCGCAATGCGGGCTTTTTGCATTGCCGCCAACGACTACACGCTTACGCGTGTAGCTTAAATCTCACGCCCGCTAGCGGGCTTTGAGTGAGTTTTGTCATGAGCTACGGTCGGGCCGCAAGCCAGACGGCTATGCAGCCTGGCAAAGCCACTGCCGTCCGTAGGTGGGAAATTTCTAGAAGATAAGCCACGAGAATGATCTTCTCTTTACGAAACAAGGTAGTTCAAAAAGAGAGATCAAACTCGAATTTTTTTCTACGGTTTACTATCATTAAATTTCTGTTCAACCGTATGAGCAATGGCAGGGTATCCGATGTTTTGATAATCGGCGCGGGCGTGATCGGCCTGTCGATCGCCCGCGCGCTAAATAAACGCGGGGTCAGGAACATCATGATTATCGAGCGCGGCTCTGTCGGGGGCGAGGCTTCGCATGCCGCGGCCGGTATGCTTGCGCCCCAGTGCGAGGCCGACGCGCAGGACGATTTTTTCAGGTTTTGCCGAGGGTCAAACCGGTTCTACCCGCTTTTATCGTGGCAGCTCAGGGCAGAAACCGGTATCGACATCGAGCTTGACCGAAGCGGAACTCTTTTTGCTGCATTTACGGACGAGGATGTAGCCGAAATCCGCCGGCGCTTTGAGTGGCAACGGTCTGCGGGCCTAACGGTCGAGCACCTTATGGCCGAAGAGGTGCTGAAAATGGAGCCGAACCTGTCGCCGAACGTCCGCGAAGCTCTCTATTTTCCGCACGACACGCAGGTCGAAAACCGAAAGCTGGTCGCCGCTTTGAAAAAATACGCGGAAATAAACGGCATTACCGTCAGGCAATATACTGAAATAAAAGCGCTTATTGCCGATAATAATCATGTGGCGGGAGCCGCCTCGGCAAGCGAAAAATTTCACGCGAGAACGACCGTTTTGGCAGCCGGCGCGTGGACGCCGTTCATCAAATTTCGCGAATCTGCTATTCCCGTCGATGTAAAACCGGTGCGTGGTCAGATGATATGTTTCGACCCGGGTGAGCGGCTTTTTCGAAAGGTGATCTACACGCCGCGCGGATACGTAGTCCCCCGCGCTGATGGCCGCGTGCTTTGCGGAGCGACTGTTGAAAACAAAGGCTTTGACAAGCTGGTTACGAAGGAAGGAATTGAAAAATTGCGTCACAATGCCGCAGAGATTTCTCCGGCTTTTTCGTCGCTTGAAATATCTGATAGCTGGGCGGGCCTTCGTCCGGCGTCGCCCGACGGGCTTCCTGTACTTGGCGAATTGCCGGATATCAGCGGGCTTATCGTTGCGACCGGGCATTACCGCAATGGCATACTGCTTGCACCGATCACGGCTGAGATAGTTGCCGATTATATTGCACGTGGTGTGCGGTCGGAATTTTTCGATATTTTTGGTCCGCAAAGATTCCGCACCGCCGCGACGGTTTAGCGGGCTAATTGATTTAGTGGTATAGTTTTACCGTTTTATGCGAAACGCGTTTTTTTTCGTAATCATACTTGGCTTGTCTCTTACGGTTTACGGCCAGTCGCGTCGAGTCGCGCCAACAGCTGCACTCAAGCAGTCGGGCCCGGTAAACTCGGCGGCCAATGAACAAACCGTCCAGCAAATGTTCGTCGAGGCTAATGTTTATCTCAAAAACAAAGCTGCGGAATATGACGAAAAAAAGATCCCGTTCAGCGATGCGCTTTTGCACCGCACCTTAACGGAACAAAAGCTGTTAGCTGCGAAATATGCCGGTATCGCGTCGCAACGGCCGAACCTGTCAGGCGAAGATTTTTTCTATCTCGGCCTGCTAAATCGCATTGCCGCAAACGACGATGCCACGACGGAAAACCTCAAAAAGTTTCTCGCAACCGAAACCCCCGCACCTGAAAAAGTTCAAACCGCACGCTCGCACCTTGTCGTAATTGCCGCAAAACAAAAACGATTTGACGATGCGGAAAAATTGCTTGCCGAATATGTAAAATCGACGCCGACAAAACTCTCGGAACGCGCCCGTATGGAAAAGGAACTCGCACGGGCGTATATGGATGAAGGTAAATTTTCCATGGCTGCAACCCATGCTCAAGCTGCGTACGGTGCGATAAAAGAGGTCACAGCGGACCCAACTGCGCGGCAGGCGAACATGGACGAGCTGCTCGATGACGGGATGCTCGTTTTTGACGCGTTCCGTCGCAACAGCCAGCAAAAAGAGGCCGACGCCGCGCTCGGCGATCTGCGTTCCACCGCCGCGACGGTCGGCTCGCCTAGTCTCTATTTTTATGCACTCGATAACCACATAAAATACCTGATAGAAACGGGACGAAAGCCCGCCGCTCTTGAGCTTTATTCGTCCTCGCTCGACGCGGTAAATAAGGATTTTACCGATAAGCCTGCGCAAACCGACGTCATCCAAAAGCTGAAAAAGCGCGAAAAACAATACAGAATGTTGGGCGAGCCGGCTCCGGAACTTGAGAACATCGACCAATGGCTGCCGGGTACAAAAATGTCGCTTACGGAACTTCGCGGAAAAGTGGTCTTGCTCGATTTTTGGGCGACGTGGTGCGCTCCGTGTTTTGATACGTTCCCGTCCCTTAAAGAATGGAAGCAGGATTTCAGTAAAGATGGCCTTGTTATCGTCGGTGTCACGCGTTATTACGGACAAGCCGAAGGTTTCCCCGTCGATCATGCGAGCGAGATCGACTTCCTGAAACGGTTCAAACAGCAGCACGCGCTCGATTACGATTTCGCGGTGGCAAAGGACCAGACGCCGCAGCATGCGTTTTCGGCGCTGTCGCTTCCGACTGCCGTAATTATTGACCGAAAAGGCGTCGTGCGTTATCTCGAAAGCGGCACAAACCCGTTTCGTCTTGAAGAAATGCGTGATTTAATAATTAAACTTTTGGCGGAAAAATAATCGATGATGGCCCAAAAAGGCCTCAAGGCCAAACGGAAAACCCAATCCTTCTACGACCGAATCGCCGAGGTACAGAGCCTTGCGATGAAGCTTAACGGCTATCGCGATTCGGTAGCCAAATATTTGCGTTCGCTCGATCTGAATCTTGGCCCCGATTCGTTCGTTCTTGACGGCGGCAGCGGGACCGGTCTCGTAACCCTCGCCCTCAACGATGCGGGCTATCGCCCGCGAAAGACGATTGCCTTTGACATCTCGCATAACTCTTTAAAGGTCTCGCGCGGGCAGTTCAGAAAAGAGAAAATGATAAAGCCCGGCCGCGTCGCTGCGGTGCAGGGAAACATTCTGAATCTGCCGTTTGCCGACCAGTCGTTCGATCTGGTGCTGACCTGCGGCGTGCTCGAATATGTTTCGCTCGATGATGGCTTGCGTGAACTTGCCCGCGTACTTAAGCCAAAGGCAAAACTCGTACTCATTCCGGTACGCCCGTCGATCGTCAGCTCTGTCCTCGAACTTTTGTACAATTTTAAAACGCATCCGATCAGGGATGTAAGAAAGATTTCACAACGTTATTTTAGTATTGTCGGAAACCATAAGTTTCCGATCCACGAGCCCATCTCATGGTCGAAAACGATCTTTCTGCTGGAAAAAAGCGAGATCTAAATGACCGTTAAACCGCCGTATCTGCCGTTGATCATTGCCCATCGCGGAGCAAGCGCGCTTGCTCCCGAAAACACGCTCTCATCATTTCGCCGCGCCGTTGAAATTGGTGCGGACGGTATCGAATTTGACGTTCGGCTTGCCAAAGACGGCATTCCTGTCGTAATTCACGACGCGACGCTATCACGCACGGGCCATCGCGACGGCGATGTAGCTGAGCTTACCTCTGCCGAACTTGCCAAGGTGGATGTCGGTTCGTGGTTTAACCATGAGCACAGAAATCATGCGTCGGACGATTTTTCCATCGACACTGTGCCGACGCTTGAGGCTGTTCTGGAAGAGATGCGCGATTTTCGCGGTCTTATTTTTATCGAATTAAAATGTCGCGATGCCGAGGTTGAATCGCTTTGCCGCGCCGTTTGCCCGGTTATAAGCAGATCGTCGCTGCTGCCGCAGATAATCGTAAAAAGTTTTAAATTAAGCGTCATCCCAAACATACGGTTCCGCTGTCCAGGCGTAAAAACCGCCGCGCTTTTTGCTCCGAAGATGATGAGATTTCTGCGAAAGGAAAAACATCTTGTGCGGATCGCAAGCGAACTCGGCGCCGACCATATCTCGGTCCACCGTTCGCTCGTCACGCGAAAATTTATGAAAAAAGTCGCAAAAACCGGTATGTCCGTTACGGTTTGGACGGCCGATAATCCGCGATGGGTAAAAAAGGCGATGCGGCTTGGCGTGACATCGATTATCACAAATAATCCGGCAAAACTACTCGCAAAACGTCGCGAGATTATAAAAGGCAATTATGACAGCAATGCCTGAAACAGATTATAAGGATCGCGTTCGCGAGAGTTTTACCCAACAGCGAGTGATGCAACTGATAGGCGCCAATCTCGCCTTGGTCGAACCGGGCATAGTCGAAATCGAGCTTCCGTTTCGCGAAGACATCACGCAGCAGGACGGGTTCGTTCATGCCGGAATCATAACCACGGTTCTCGATAGTGCCTGCGGTTACGCCGCCTACACGCTAATGCCGGAAGGATCGTCAGTTCTAAGCGTCGAGTTTAAAGTCAATCTTCTGGCACCGGCAAAAGCAGACGTTATCAGAGTCCGTGCTGAAGTTAAGCGTGCCGGTAAGACGCTGACGGTATGCACGGCTGACGCATTCGCCGGTGAAAAAGTTTGCGCGACGATGCTTGCCACAATGATACGGAGATAATCTCTTTGAACAGGTAAATTCCGAAAATAATTTATTATTTTTAATTCAGAATTAATAATTACTTATCTTGCAATACGTCTTGCCAGAAAACGCCTTTCGGCATAAACTTCTCGTATTAATAACCAACAATACACGCTCACAGCGTGCACCCTGAACTGATGAAATTTTACAGCGATATTTTAGGCCTTATCGGCAACACACCTCTCGTCAAGATCAACACGCTCGCGAAACAGCACAAAATAAAGGCGCAGATTTTTGCAAAGATGGAAAGCCTCAACCCGGGCTACTCGGTAAAAGACCGCATCGGCATTTCGATGATCGATTGGGCCGAAAAAGAAGGGACACTAAAAAAGGGCGGGACCATTGTTGAGGCGACTTCGGGAAACACCGGGATCGGTCTGGCTTTGACCGCCGCTGTTCGCGGGTACAAGTGCATTTTTGTTCTGACGGACAAGGTTTCGGTCGAAAAGATGCGGTATCTCAAATCGCTCGGAGCGGACATTGTTGTATGTCCCGCAGCGGCCAAACCGGGAACGCCGGACCATTACGTCGCGACCGCAAAACGCATTTCCGAAGAAACGCCGAACTCGTTCTATCCCGATCAGTACAATCATCCAGGGAACCCGCAAGCTCACTATATGACAACAGGGCCGGAGATCTGGAACGACACGGACGGCAAGATCACGCATTTTGTTTCGGGCATAGGAACGGGCGGGACAATCTCGGGCACGGGGCGTTATCTTAAGGAGAAAAACCCTAAGATACAGATAATCGGCGCCGACCCGTACGGTTCGATCTTTAAAACCTATAAGGAATCGGGCCACGTTCCAGAAGCGACGCCCTACCTGGTCGAAGGCATCGGTCAAAGCCTGCCGGTCGGCAACGCCGATATGAAAATTATCGACGAGATAATAAACATCACCGACCGCGAATCGTTCGAGCTCGCACGCCAGCTTTCGCGTGTTGAGGGGATTTTTTGCGGAGGTTCGACCGGGACGAATTTTGCCGGAGCTCTCAAGGTCGCAAAAAACCTCGACGAAAACGGTCTAGTAGTGTTTATTGTATGCGACACGGGCGAGCACTATCTGTCCAAATTCCACTCTGACGAATGGATGAAGGAAAAACTGCTGCTTGAACCGCAGCGCATTACTGCCGGCCTGATCGCGGAAACCAAGAACGGCGGAGCGCCTACAGAACTGATCTCGGTTGGGCCGGACGCGGTATTAAGCGCTGCTCTGGCAAAAATGACGGAAAACGGCGTGACGCAAATACCGGTTTTAGAAGACCACAAATCGGTCGGAAGCTTGCGCGAAAGCCACGTACTTGCTAAATTGCTCGAAAATCGAGATCTGCTTAACTCAAAGGTAAGCGACGTCATGGATAAAAGTTTTCCGATTATAGAGGTTGACGCGAGCTTTAACGAAATAAAGGCGAAGCTGCAAAGATCGCCGGCCGTTTTGATCGAAGATTTTAAGCGAATTACGGGAATCATTACCCGTTCTGATGTACTTGATCTACCAAAATAATGCCGTGAGGTGAAACGATGAGCGACGAACAAACGCCTGCAACGTCGCCGGATGAGGCTCCGCCGGTGACAAACGAAAACGTCGAGGTGCCGGTTGCCACGCCGGCACAGTGGGTTATGCCGACACCCGTTTTCAGGGAGTCGAGCGGATATCTTCCGCAAGGATTTGAAAAGCTGTACGGGCAGTCCGACGGTTCGGCGGCAACCGCGGTTGCCGCGGCCGTTGCGGTTGAAACTCCGTCCGCTGACGAAGTGGAAGTGCAGCCGCAGCCGGACGTATCAGAAGAGGTAATATACGCCGAACCCGAGCCGCCCGCTCCGGTCAAAACACGAAGCACTACAATGCGGATAATCCTGCTTGTTTTGGGCTTGCTGGCGATGGCGGCGGTCATCGTTGCGTTTCTGGCCGTTATCTATTTTTTGTTTTTTAGCAGCCCTGGCGAATCACAGGTATTTAATTAAAACAGTTGGCAGTAGGCAGGAGCAGTTGGCAGATTTGTTTTCCGTTCACGCCGATGTGGTCCGTCGTGTAACGGCGCGCCAAAAAGCAAACGAATTAATCGTTCACCGTCTCAGTAGAGGGCTGGTCGCGGATTGTGAGAACCACCCCGTCAGCCAAAAAACGGCTGCCGCCCTTCCTTTGTAAGGAGGGGAGTTTTATAATGCCGAACGCGAAATTAACAGTAAATGGCAGCGAGATGCCGATTGACCGCAACCTGCTGACCGCCGGGCGTTCGTCGGATAATGATGTTGCTTTTCCGAACGACTCGAACGTTTCGCGGTACCACGCCGAGGTCGAGGACCGTGGCGGCGATTACTGGCTGATCGATCTCGGCAGCAGCAACGGCACGACGGTAAACGGCAAAAAGCTCGAGGGCGAAATCCGTCTCAACGACGGGGACAAGATCGTGCTCGGCGGGTCGAGCGAATTTGATTTCGCGTTCGAAAAAGAGGGTGGGGAATCAGCTTCTAAAGGCGAAGCAGAAGACGCAGCTCTCGCAAGCCCGGATTTACCGTCGGGAGCGTCCACCGTCAACGCTCCCAACATTGAGCAGGGAACGCTGATAGAACGTGAAACCACTGCGGCGTCAAAGCCTAACAACACATTGCTTATCGCCGGAGGAGTTTGCGGCCTGGCTGTCGTTTGCCTGGTCGCAGCAGCGGTTTTTTACGCGATGAAAGGTTCGAAATGTGATGCGCACGCGACCATCACAAAACCTGAGCCGGGCGACACGATCTCGCAGCCCGTCGAAATCGAAGTTGACGCCGAAAACACCGGCTGTGTGGCCAGCGCGATCTTTACACTGGACGGCGTCGAATTTGCAACAACGCAGAACGAACCTTATACGGCCAAACTCGACCCAGGCGAGCACCCCGATCTTTCGGATGGTTTTGAACATCAGCTTGCAATTACGCTGATCGACGGCAACGGCCAAAAAATCCCGCAGAAGCAGCCTATAGCTCTTGCATTTGAAACGCGCGAGGTGACGAAACCTTCTCCGACACCTGAGATTGTACAAGGCAACACGCAGCAGCCGGCCGGCGGCAAAAAGGGCAACGTCAAACTGTCGGAGGTTCAGCAGATGTCGCAGAACCTTGTAAAACAGCTTGGCGGCACCGCGCAGTATAACCTCTCGAACCAACTTTTACAGGCCGTTCAGCAAAAGACGGGCGAATACGCTCATGACGGCTACTTTCAGCGTGCATCGGTTTATCGCGACGTGACAAATGTTGCGTACGTGCAAGAGCGGAACCTTCCCGCGCCTCTCGGATTTATTCTTGCGATGAGCCGCAGCCAGTTTAATCCGGCAAAACAGGGCAATGACGAGGGCCTTTGGCGAATGACGAGCGATTTTGTCACCGCAAACGGCTATAACGGAGTTTGCGGTACCGAAACGCTGTCGGACATTTCGCAAACTTGCGCGGCTAACGCATCGGCCCTGTACATGAAAGCGATCGTCAAAGATGTTTTTGACAGTGATATGCTGTACAGCGTAGCAGCGTTCGGTAAAACGCCGCAGGAAGCAGCGGCGTGGAAGGCAAGTTTGCCGCAAAACAGATCGGACATATGGAATGTCATAAAATCTGCACCGGAACGCGAGCAGCTTGTGCGTTTTTTGGCCGCCGGAATCGTTGCCGAAAATCCGCAAAGATTCGGCCTCACAAAAGACCAGCCGCTCTCGGTTTTGTACAAGGTTACGATGTAAAATGAGTTTTCACCGCAGTAAAGCAGTGAATATTTTTAACAGGGATAAGGGGGATGAAAAGGATACTGCGACAGAATTTATGTCTAACAACCCGTTTATCCCTTTTATCCCTGTAAAATCCATCTGCTGCTGGTAGTTAGAATGTTGGACATTAGCCTTACATACCCAACGTCCGAAGGCTCACAAACGATAGAGCTTGACCGCGACCGTACGACGTTCGGGCGCGGCAGCGACGCTGACTTCAGGTTTGACGACAATGGGTTGTCGCGTCTGAATGCGACCATTTATCGCGACGGCGACCGCGTTTGGGTTGTCGATGAAAATTCGACGAACGGAACGTTCGTAAACGGCGAGAGCGTTGCAGGTTCTGGAACGCCGTTGCGTGACGGCGACGTTGTCAGGATCGGCAATAACACGGATCTTACCGTGCAAATCCGCCAGCCCGAAGAAGCGGCAGCGGCCGCATCAACGGCCCAGCCGGAGCCGAACTATACGCAATCCGTGTCAGCAGCAGCACCACAGGAATCCTCAGGCAGTATCTTGCCGATCGTTTTGATCTCCGCTGCCGTGCTCATCATAAGTATGTCCGCAGTGTTTATCGGGTTCACCGTACTCGGCAGCAGCGAGCCGCCTGTGGTTGTTCATAACACGGATGATGAAGCCGACAGCGGCAACGACATAAAAAGCGACCCTACCCCTTCGCCGACGGCAAAAGCCGACAACACGAAAAATACAAACTCAGCACCGGATAACAGCGTTATTGCAGACAACACAGAACCGGGAAATACTTCGATCTCGGTGGCAGCTCCGCCGAGTGGGAAAAAATATCTCGAGATGTCCGACGCGGAACGGCGTCAATATCTTGAGGTTCGGGCGATGAAGGTTGCACAGGTCATCGGCAACCGCAGCAGCGAGGCGATCCCTGCGGCGGCAATCGACAAGATAAAAGGATTTGTGGACGGATACGCATCGCGAACACGAGCAAAGGTAAGGACCGGA
>Ga0308176_10003415_pt1 | contig 10171 bp, 6 predicted proteins | sample PhyCR2_3_FD_203890 | JGI IMG/M metagenome (GOLD analysis project Ga0308176, IMG submission 203890) | Soil microbial communities from UC Gill Tract Community Farm, Albany, California, United States - DLSLS.C.R2 | ecosystem: Environmental > Terrestrial > Soil > Agricultural land | place: USA... | reverse complement strand
AACAAGTAAACCTAAACAAATTAAACGAGTCTACACAATGCCAAATTCACGAGTCTATCTTTCATGAGAAGTATAAACAGTCTATCTTAAAACCACTAAAAGAATTTCACCACAACAAATTTCACGAGCATAAACAATTCCAAGTTAACCTGTCTATCTTAAGACGAAGTACTTTCCTTCCTTTAAATACATCACCACTAATGGGTCAAAATTCCCCCAAACTTAGTACTATCTTATCTTCTCCTTTAACTCCTTTCCTCTTTGTTAAACGTTCTATGATGAGCTCCCGTTGTCTTTACGTTGCTCGTTCTGCTTACTACATCGCTTCCAGTATATCAAATCATAACGTTAATGATAATAATAACAACTTTGTTAACAACGTTGTCAAAAATACTTTAAATTACAGCCAGGGAATTCCGCAACATAAAGCTACGTTATGGAAACACTTTAGCCATGCAAGATTACCCGGCGAATCTTTTTATGAATCTTTTAAAGATCAAAGCGCTATCGCAAATCAAATCGTTAAATATGAACCTAACGTCTTAGTCGACTTTAGAACCACGAATGAATTAGCCACATTAAACGAATATATACATACGTATGGTTCTGATATTAGCTGGATCTACGCTACGTTAGATGCACGACGTGCTACTTTTCCTAAAGCTAATCAAAGTAATCTTGATTTTTGGGTAGCGACAGATAAAAACACAATTTCAAAAACCACTTATCAGGATGAAAAATCGGGAATGGATTTATTAAGACATACTACTCGTGGAAGTGTAGGCATACTTTGCTATGATGAAAACGGTAATAATATCCAAATGACTCGTCATCCTATTACTGTTCAGGACCTTATTGAATTCAATAAAAAAAAGATGAGGGACCTAAAGAATGGCTTAATTCATGACGGCATAATCACGGAAACTAACAACCCATTTGAAGAAAGTTTTGCAACAGCTAATAACATTGTAACTAATATGGAAAAAAAGTCATTTCCGGAATTTACTAAATTACATAACGAGCTACAAAACCTTTTATGGGGCGATTTCCAATGTAATCCGAGATACAACCGTAGCATATCCTTTATTTTCCTTAAACAAGTCGCGCTATCCCCTATGACAGAAAAAGAAGCAGCATTCTCAAAAGATTTTCAATCTAAACTAAGATCAGACCACTTATATGATCTAGATAAAAAAGGTGATTTTAAAGAGGTATATCATGCATTCATTCACGCAGGCAAAAGGATGGACCCGTATTTTGTGGATAAATTGTATCATATCCACAACCAAGGAATAACGTTAACTACCGATGTTATGCAAGTACTAAAAGAAGTAACAAGAAATGCAGTACTTTAACACTTTTATTTTAAGCATTATATATATCAATATTTTATTTTCCTCATTAATTATATCACGATACCTAATAGGCAAATTAGCTCAGGCTACAAGATATACGAATATCAAACAATATCAAATAACTAATTGGTATCTTACCCTTTTTTGTGCCCTTTTTTATATAAGTTTTCCTCTTGTGGGCTTATTTTGTTTAAGGTTTTCTAATTTAAATAGACAATTAGATCTCAAAATAGTTTATCATGAAATACGTAGTATTATTCTAGAGAGTTTGAATATATCTTATGTTTACACCATCTTCGGTATAACTTTATCTTTAATATTCTTATTAAATATAGCCTTAATCCTAACTTTTTCTTACAAATCCTTGCATAATCAAATTTACAATCTCTATTTATTCCTCAGATTTAATCCTCAAGATCGTGATAGTGGTGCGCTTGCTAAGATTACAGATAAACTAAGTAATTTTTTCAATACTGACATAGTTTCTTTTTCTATCATAAAATTTACTAATTATTTAAATGAGCGCTGGGCTTACCATAAATGCCATCTTAAATGGGATAAGGATCCTGACATATCTGTTAGGTTATCTCCTGAATATAAAAACACAAGAAAAATTATTACTGAATATAATAAAAATCGGCCTTGGTACAATTTACATGTTATCTTAATGAACCTTATGGGAAATAAATATTATAATCAACTTATCCTAATCTCACCCCTTATAATTATACTATACGATTGTATTTTTAACAATCAGATTATTATTCATGTATATTATTATCTAGCAATTTATATGCCAATAATACTGTTAAAAAAAATCACATACTTTTTTTCTCAACAAAATACTGTAATAGCAAATTTAATTTGGGATATGGTTTATAAGAAAGAAAGTTGTATATATGCCTTACCTAAAGATCATCGTAAACTATTTGATGTTTATATTGCTAATAGTATTAAATCTGTAGATTTAGGTCCAGATGCACTTATGGACTTTGACAATTCTTGGTTTATTTATAAAAGTGCGAAATTTACTTATAACGAAAAAGAAAACCTTTATTATAATGGCGGAGATAGATCATTAAAGCTTTTAGCTGATAAAAGGTTAGTGTATCAATACACAGACTATGACACACAACAAGAAGTAGAGGAAGAATGGTATCTAATTGCTGTAAAATATCATTATACTCATGACAACCATTATGATATTATTGTTTCAATTGATACCACTTATGATGCGAAAGTCGACCCTAAATATTAAAGATCTTTTATGGCACAATATTAAAAGACATCCTAGTTGCCTTTTCTATAAAATTAGACGATTGTTAACGTGAGCTCTATATGAGTTACCTATGAGTATGCTGGAGGAAGATTCTATCGTTATGGCATCCTTTCGCCCATGATTTGTTATTAAATAGCTTGGTATTTTAGCAATACTTACCTTATTTTTTATACAGCGAATAGAACCGTAATGTACATAATTGTTCCTTGCAGCTGCCTTTATCATTTTTATTGTTCTGCAGCATTATTAGCCATACGCTGGGTACCTCTATTATTGTGCAAGCAATTATTTATAATTGCTTCTTTTCGTCTTTTGTAATAACTTATCTTATATGTTAGATTTTATTTGGTAATTTATATTATACTATCCACTTCTTAGGGTGCATAGTGATTTAATCACAAGAGTAATCGAATATGTCTGAAAGAGAAATATATATCTTATTTTTCGTGATATTCTACTTATCAATTGCTTCTCTACATAGAAATCTAAATTTTTACTTATTCTTTGAAGCTTATTAATCCCTGTTTTGCGCTTATAGGGATATGGGGTTACAAATAGCAAAGATTTTGCTGCTAACAGTTTTTCCTGTATACATTATTGGGTCCTTCTTCATGTTAACGGTATCGTAATGATAATCATTTAACTGGGACCACTAACATATTGATCATTAAAGGCTACTTGTTGAGGATTATATAGAGAAAATACTTTTTATATTATTCTTCCTAGGGCTCAGATCAAGATCCCTATGATCCCGTTTCATTTATGGCTTCCTAAGGCTATGTAGAAGCCCCTACAACGGTAGTGTATTATTAGCTGGCATTTATTGAAACTAGGTTCCTAGGTTTTATACGTTTTCTCTATTCTTGTTTCTAATGCCTCTTTCTATTTCTACCTTTAATATTATAATTGCAGTGATATCCATCATATATGCTCTTTCACAGTTTACGACAAAATGATCTTAAAAGAATCATTGCTATTCGTCTATTGCTCATATGAACTTCCTTGTGGGCAATATTTGTAAAGGACTTATTAGTTTAACGGGTTCATTGCTTCTTCAAATGCTCATGGTTATCATCTTCTGCGTTGTTTTTGGCTATGGTATGTTATATGATGTTACAAATCCCGTAATATTTTTATTATAGAGGTTAGTTACTATAATGCCATCCTTTTGTTTTTTCTTTTTTATATTCTCATTAGCCAATTTGGGTTTTCCTCTACTATCAATTTTGTTCTGAAATGCTAATATTTTTTGGACTCTTTCAAGCAGTCCTTCCATAGCCATTTGACTTTAACGGGAATTTCTTCTCTGCAGATATTCCTTTATTTTGCTAACTCGTATGCTTTTGGTCCTGCTAGCCTTACATATGTTCCTATACGACTTGACACGTAGGGAGTTTTACATTTTGTTACGTTATGTTTATTAGTATATTCCTAGGTCTCTTTCCTATTACCTTACTCTTATTGGTCCTTTGGTTTAACTGCTGGTTTGGCCTACATTAATTTAATAACGCTTTTCATAAAATTATACGAGATGGTTGTTAAGTATTGTTTTCATGTAAAGATATAAAAGCCTTTGTTACCTATGATTATTTAAGTTAAAGGGCTTATATAAAATAAGATATACAATAACGGGGACATAAAATGTTAAAGAGAGAAATACTACAATACTTAGTGAAGCGTTACCGAAACGGATATCAATTAGTCGATCCAAAGTACGAGGGGATAAAAAAGCATTTGCTAAAGTCCAGTGACGTAATGCTCGAAGAGGGTACGAGGTTAACAACGATATATAATGATTTGTTAGACGGGTACACATGCATAACAGCAGGTCTGTACCGTGAGCTGTTGTTAGGGCATGCAGACTTACTTTTTGAACACTTATCACGACACCATCAATACTGAGGAGTTAAATGCTATTCTCAATTTACTGAATGAATCCTTTACCAGGAACTCTCTCGAACTACTCAAACCTATTTCATTGTTTTTGCTCTTTACACGTAATTTCGTTAAAAGAATTCTAATAATATTTCAGCTTAATTGAAATACCTGGCTGGACTTATCACCCAAAGGAGACACATTCTTTCCAGCACCACTTTAAGGTTGATAAGAATGAGCGATAATTTACGCTTTACCATCATTTGGGGGTAGATGAGAAGCAAATGGAGGTGACATTCCCATCAATATTCGTGCAAGGGATAGACGCACATATAGTCCATTATCTGCTAGATAAGGTAAACGAAGTGAACACCAAACTACGTGAGAGTAATTTACCGGAGTTGCTGGTAGAGATGAATCATGACTGTTTTGGCTTTCGCCTACTACGTGCGCATTATCAAACAAGGGTGGTATAACAGCATAAACAGCTTACCCTTGCATACTAGGGTTACTTAATCCGCTAATGCGTCCCATACCTTGCACAAGTATCCATTTTATCAAGCACTAAATAAGAGGCGCACATTTTACATGGAGTATAATAATAGTGTTATGGTTTATATATCGCTATCTAATACTCGTAAGGGCACCTTACGCAATAAATGCGAACGTTAGCACGCTAACGCTTGTATTCGTAATAGTAATATTCCTTGCGTATACATTGCAAAATTTGCTCGTGATGAAGCAGTTACTCGGTAGGTCAAGCACGCTGCCAGGAGCGAATCTCATAAAGGAGTTGCTAGATTTAGTATTTTACAAACCCTTAGAGTTAATTCGTGACTACTTGATGAAGTATCGTTGGGTGAGAAACAGAATAACAGAGTGTGCTTTAGTCCTGGAGTATACAATAACCAGTAAACGTTTGGTTTACGTTGTAAGTGGTTCCCTGTTGCTAGTGCCCCGGGTAATACTTGCTGCTGCGCTGTTTATCGACATAATAGTCTTAGCTAAAATTGTAGTATTCCTCCAGACTTTATGGGTGTTATCAATCTCAATTATCTTCTGGATAGTGTTAAACACGTTACGGGCACGATATACGTATTGTAGTTCTCAGATATTCGATATTCTTCTGGCATCAGAGTTAGCGCAAGTTACTACTTATTCCTTGGGTAGCAAGTTAGTTATAAAAATTACAATGAGCTTATTATGGTTTGCATATATCTATAAACTATTAAAGACGTACACCATATGCTTTATTTCGACAATCATTAAACTATTACTTTTTACATATCTATGACGCGCAAATTACCCGTTTATAAGCCTTAAATAGTTTTGTTGGAACTTGGAGTAGATATATAATAAAAAGCTCATTATATACTAGCAAAACCGTCATCAGTATAGAAATTATGATGGGTGAAAGAAAAACGAGAAGCTAATCGTTTGACAGAAATATGCACTTATACTTATGGAACTACTCACCACCATCCAGATAGCGAGAGTCTTATAAAAACACCGATTTACCCGATGCTTCTATAACTGTTGAAATAGACTTGATAACTGAAGGCAAATACTATCTTCGGATGACGTTGATAAACTACCATTTAAATGTAAGGAATAATACTACAACTAAGTTGCTTAAAGCTTAAATTTCAATCATGCCATATAAAAGAAGATAACTGACCCAAAAGGGTCACTAACGGAAGAGGTGGGAGGAGTGATTTAGTTTATCCTACTCTCGTTAATAAATGTAGTAAAAATAGAGAATTGGTAACTGTATTCTTGTTGTTATGAGGCTATACAAATGGAACATTGACATGGTTAAGAATAATATATGGCTCATCACAGAGGGGGGGTGGCTTGCATTACTGTCACTATGTGTGCGGAGAGAATACTGGTTTCATTTATACTTAGGGAGCATTGGGTTATATTTACCCAAAGATATATTAAACAAAGTAAGCCTCCTATATTTGTAATTTTTATCATATCGTTGGCGTTAGAATAGTGACTTAAAGGACGTTATTAAAATTGCCTGTAAAGAATGTTTACACTGCTCAGCTGCTGTCCGAAATTGGTACCAGCTTGGATAATCACTCGCTATAGAGAATCCACTCTTTGCATCAGGACTCATTACAACATTAAGCAAAAGTATAAATACATCCTTCTTTGAAAGGTTCACTATGTTGCCAATTTTCTCGCAGAAGTTGTCGAGGTTACTGGTGAATTCGCGGATAACCACGTTATCCTCATACCTGTACAAAGCAAGAGCACTTTCCCGTAATTTATTTATTTGCAAATCGCTCACGATAAAACCATATTTTTAGGCTAACAGTATATAATTTGTTATAAGGTTTATTTGTGCCTCTAACTCTGGGGAATCTTTCATTATATGCGCAGTTATCTTTTGGTCAGCTATACTATTATCGTCTCTTTGTGTCTTTTGCAGAAGTGCACTCTGGTTCAGCGTCTGGTTTTTACTGGTTTTTGCTAAAGTATTCTTTGTTGCTCGTTGCTTGTTAGTTGATACTGCAGACAGCTTCGGTATTACTTCCTTTACCTTAGCTTGAGGAACACCGCTTATAATCGGTTGCCCAGCCAACGGTTTAGGTGTTTGTAGCTTTGGTTGCTTCTTAAACATACCACTACACGAGTTGGGCATTAAGCGAGCTTTAGGAGCACTGCTTTTACTTTGCTGTTTAGCCTGTAATCGTGGTAGTTCCTCCTTAGTTATTTGTTTAAGACTTACTTTCCTAGTAGTCAGCGATCCCGGTAATTGTAGCTTCCTTTCCGTAAGCTTAGTGGAAGTATTTGCAGTAGTTGTTTTTTTACTATTAACTCCCTTAAGTTAGATATTAATACAGTAACAACGCGGTACGTAAGATACATAATACGGTTAGAAACAATATTCTTAGTAAGACACAATAAAGGCTAATTGTCATTGTTGTACTAATACGTCTAATTAACATGAAGAGGAATATATGTATTTAACATACTTTCTTATCGCCCCAAATTCAGATTAATTATCACATGGAAACTAAATATTAACTAGGATAATAAATTTAATAACATAACGCCAATAGTAGCAACACTATTACTAAAACCATACTTATAAAAGCCAAGTTAAATTCCCAGTCAACCACTATCTGTGTAGTAACGATACTATCTTATCTATCAACCTCACCAAAACGATATCCAAGGTACCATAATCGCTACACGTCGGCCAAAGAATGATTTTGAGATATACGTTGATTGCTGCTAATGATGAAAGCCTGGACACGAATATGGCATCATAGGGTTTAGTGTTATTTTATAAGAAGCGATTATTGTTCCAATTCTCCTTTAGGAGCCTCACACTAGTGTACATATAGCTTCAGGTACTATAATGCCTTAGAGAAAAACTTAAAATGTTGATCAAAGCTTCCATAAATGTTTCATATCAGCGCGCGTTGGTTCACGAATTTAGCAAGGGACTGACACGAAACCCTCTTTAATTCGCTCACATACCTGGGCAATGATGGAACAGCTGGCCCGCATCTCGCTTATGCGAACCAAAAAACGGTCGTAACAATCTCCTTTAATCCTACAGGTATTTTAAACTGAAATTCTTATAATTTTCATAGTTATAAATTTTACGTAATCATAAGGTATACCCTCCCTCGTACCATAACACCTGAAAAAGCGTATCTTTCGCTATGTCAAAGTAACTTTCCCAACATTGACGACGATCCTTAAAGATTCGATTATCTGTTAACAATTCTTCCATTCGTCTAGTTTTCTAGAAAAAGTGTTAGAAAATCGTAATATCATTTAATAAGCCTAAAGGTATCATAAGCGACGCCTCCTGGGCGGATATATGCAGCATGCATACGAGCACCGAAACCCGTTCGTAAAATTCATTAGTTTTTCACGTTCCTCAAATGCCCAGGAAAGGTGTGAGGGCTCCAACATCCATAGCATGTGTTGTACAGCCAGTAGGTGATTTAATATACGAGTAATTTCTAAAAAGAGACTCTAATATACCGGGCACGTTCTGTATTTCTATATAAGGTATAATGCTTTAGCACAGACATCATTAACAAATTTTCAACAGCTAAAGAATAGCATGCTCCTGTGCCATCATGAAACATAATCCAAGCATCAAAATATGGCAGATTGTAAAAAGTTCTTATGTTCAATAAGCTTTTCAGTGCCTCATGCAAAAGCCCATATGCGGATCGCAGTTCTGGATACTTCTCCATTTAACTCAACACCATACGTAAGACTCCGTGGGCTGCCGATGTTGGGGTCCGAAGTTTATAAATAATTTTTTAATATGGCATACGTGAGGTCTTGTATAATTTTTATTAATAGTTAGCCTCGTAGGTTGCTTGTTACGCCATAATAATAAGTTATAAGTTTTTAAAGATTACCCTAAAATGTAATCAATGTTTGATTACAGAAATAGTGTCTTTTCGAATTTTGCTTATTGATAAGCCTGGCTATCTCATCAGTATACTCAGCCAATTAAGTATAGAAGTACTCTCCTTATTCTATGAAGAATAAGGATAAACTATGAAACAAAAGTGACACTGCCCTTGTATTAACAATCAAACATCAGTAAAGCTTTGGGCTGTTACTGTGGAGGAGTTGGCTCCTTTTCCACCGGAGCAACAATTTGAGACAGGACCTGTAGCCAGGTTAGGCATACGAAGTCGTTTAAGGCGTGAATCAAGCGACTATAAGTGTTATTCGACACTTGTTTCTGTGCAATAAACTTCTCGAAGGGCAAATTAATCGTATTCTTATGATTAATAAACACCAAAAAATCATATTTCCCCGGCACTAGGAAAAATGTGAATAATCCGTTCAACTCAACAAAGTAGGTCTGCCATTGTTTCTTTTGACTTTCATTAAACCCAGCGAATACCTCCGGCATTGCTAATAAACGCCAAATATAATAGTTATCCCCCTGCAAGCCTTTGAACCCATAAGGCGCTATATCGTGGATTACGTCTTGCATCATCGGTGTCAAGAAAGCGTTTTGTACACCGTAGAACTTGTAGCTGCTAATTAAAGGGAGTATAAGACCCTTTAAACGACTTTCGTTTTCTATTAACAATCTTACGACCAATTTAATCGTAGAATCTACTGTTATAGCCGGGCCTTCTTTAATATCTTTCTTCTCGTCAAATACTAAGCTTATTTTTTGCTCACGCATTGTTGTCAGCAACAACTCCAGTTGTTGCTGTATTGCCGTACTCTTTTTACCCGGGCTGTTTTCATGCAAGCCCCTTATCGTCACGAGCTTTAAGGCGAAGCGGGTAATTCGTATTTTTAATGCGGCTACTGCGACTGTGAGTTTTTGAAGCTTCACTTCATCTGGCTCCTCTTTTATCTTGGCTAAAATAGCAGAAGTAAACAGATGAGTGTCGTATACTATTGAGTACAGGCTCGGTTTTGTTGCAGACTCTCCAGTCGGTTCGACGAAACAGGTCCTATATATGTGTATTACTTTGAGGAAGTCAGGGTTCTCCCCTAGCTCCATTAGCGATACTTTTATGGATTGGGTATCAGGTATAAATTTTGTTTTGGTTGCGTGTTTCTCCTTCTGAGTTTCCTTTGTTACGTATCTTTGGTCTGTGGGTTTCATTGTAATGGAATGGTAGAAAGAGTAAGTAACAGAAAGGTA
>Ga0308176_10003413_pt1 | contig 10172 bp, 8 predicted proteins | sample PhyCR2_3_FD_203890 | JGI IMG/M metagenome (GOLD analysis project Ga0308176, IMG submission 203890) | Soil microbial communities from UC Gill Tract Community Farm, Albany, California, United States - DLSLS.C.R2 | ecosystem: Environmental > Terrestrial > Soil > Agricultural land | place: USA... | reverse complement strand
TCCTCGTCACCGACGGCCGCGACGTCTCGAGCAGGGCGTCGCTCGATCAGGCCGTTGCCGCCGCGGAGCGCGCGCACGCCGGGGTCTATGCGATCGGCATCGCCGGAGGCAAGGACTTCTCGCCCGCCGACCTGAAGGTGCTCGCCGCGCGCACCGGCGGCGCGTATCTGCAGGCGAGCTCGAGTGCTCACCTCGCCGCGCTGTACGCGCGGATGAGCCAGAGACTGGCGCACACCTGGCAGGTCACGTACCTCACGGCAGCGCGGCCGAACGACGAGGTGCGCGTCGGAGTCGCGGTGCCGGGCGCCGGGACGACGCAGCGGTCGGTGACGGTCGCGGCTCCGGGCCTGGACGGCGCCGGGACCGTGCAGAAGCCCTCGGTCCTGCCGCGCAAGCTCTGGCGCTCGAGCCTGGCACCGCTCGTGCTCACCTCGATCGTCGGCTTCCTGGTGCTGCTCGCCGTCGGGTTCGGCAACGCCGCCCGGAGCGGGAGCTGGTTGAACGCCCGCCTCGCGCCCCACCTCGCGCAGACGCAGCGGAAGGGGCTGGCCAAGCCGCAGAGGTCGGGGCAGTCGGTCCGCAAGACCGTCGTCGGCGCCACCGAGAACGCGTTCGCAAACGTCAAGCAGTTCCGTGCCCTGCAGCGGCTGCTGACGCGCGCGGATCTGCCGCTGCTGGCGGCAGAGCTGCTCTATATCGCCGTCGGCGCCGCGGTGCTCGTCGCGCTCATCGGCGCCGTCGCGGGCGCGCCTGCCCTCGTCACGCTTCTGTTGATGGCATGTGCCGGCAGCGCGCCGGTCGTGTGGGTCGCAATGCGCGCGAGCAAGCGGATCAAGGCATTCGACAACCAGTTGGCCGACCTGTTGATCACGATCGCTGCGTCACTCAAGGCCGGCCACTCGTTCAGGCACGCCATCCAGTCCGTCGTCGACGAAGGCGCAGAGCCGGCGGCGAAGGAGTTTCGCCGCGTGCTCACCGAGACACGGCTCGGTCGCCCGATGGACGAGGCGCTCGGCGAGATGGCCGACCGCGTCGGCTCGAAGAACCTGTCCTTCGTGCTGAACGCCGTGACCATTCAGCGGCAGATCGGCGGTTCGCTCGCGGGACTGTTCGACATGGTCGCGGAGACGGTTCGCCAGCGTCAGCAGTTCGTGCGCAAGATCCGCAGCCTGACTGCGATGGGGCGCATGTCCGCGTATGTGCTCGGCGGCCTGCCGTTCGCGATGGCGATCCTCATCTCGCTGATCAGCCCGAACTACATGTCGTCGCTCTGGCACACGGGCACGGGTCACGAGCTGGTCGGAGCCGCACTCGTGATGCTCGCTATCGGGGGCACCATGCTTCGCAAGATCGTCTCATTCAAGGGGTAACCGATGCTGCTGATGCTCTCTGCATTCTCAATTGGCTTCGCCGCCTTCCTCGTCGGCGAGGTGGCGACGCTGCCGCAGCGGCGGCGGGAGCTCTCGCTCAGGCGGGCGAGCGCCTACGGCGCGCGCAAGGGAACGACCGAGACGGAGCTGCCGGGCTTCAAGGAGCGCGTCCTCATTCCGGCCGTCGACCAGCTCGCGTCGTTCGCGCTTCGGCTCAATCCAAAGGCGTCGGTCGATGCGATCGGCGCGCGCTTGATCGCCGCAGGGCTTTCGAGCCGAATCTCGGCGACGCAATTCCTCGCGATCAAGAGCGGTGCCGCCGGAGTCGGCATCGTTGTCGCGCTCGCCGGAGCAGCTGCGGTCACTCCGGTCGCAGGCATCCTGCTGGCGCCGGTCCTCGGCGGCCTCGGCTTCGTCGCGCCCGACACGATCCTGACCATGCGCATCAAGGCGCGCCGCGAACAGATCCGCGCGGAGCTCCCGGATGCACTCGACCTGCTCGCGGTCTCCGTCGAGGCCGGCCTGGGCCTCGACGGCGCGATCGCGAAGCTCACCGAGCACATGGACGGCGCCCTCATCGAGGAATTCGCGCTCACGCTCGGCGAGATGCGGATCGGCGAGGCCCGGGCCGACGCGCTGAAGAAGCTCGCCGATCGCGTTCCCGCGCCGGAGCTGGCGGCCTTCGTCCGGTCGGTTCTCCAGGCAGACCAGCTCGGCATCTCGCTCGGCCGCATCCTCCGCGTGCAGGCGGCGGACTCACGGTTGCGGCGTCAGGCGGCCGCCGAGGAGAAGGCGGCGAAGGCGCCGATCAAGATGCTCTTCCCGACGGCACTCTTCATCTTCCCGGCGATGTTCGTCGTCGTGCTCGGGCCGGCGATGCTGAACATCACGAGAGCGCTGAGCGGCACATGAGCCTCGAGGCGGAAACCGGGTTCGGGAGCGGCCTCCGCGCGCTCCTGACGAACAAGCAGGGGATCGACGAGCCCACGCTCGTCGACGAGTCCGACGTCGACGACATCTTCGACGTCCAGGTCGAGCCGGAGCCCATCGCCGACGTCGTCCAGCTCGCCCCGGAGCCGGAGGCGCAGCAGGACGAGTCGCTCGAGCTGCTCGAGCTCCGCGCCGAGCTCGAGGCCGCGCTCGAGCGTGAACGGCAGTTGAGGGACGCGCTCGAGCACCAGGTCGAGGCGTACGAGCGCGAGCGAAACGCCGATCGGGACGTCGCGGTGCGGGAGGCCGAGGTCGCGCAGCAGGTCGCGCGCGCCGAGCAGCTGCGCGCCGACCTCGAGGAGCAGCAGCTGCTCCTGAAGATCCAGCGCGACCAGATCGAGGAGGAGCGGGCGCAGGTCGCGTCCACCCGCGCCGAGATCGTCGCCGAGGAGGCGCGCGTCAACGAGCTCGCGACGCACATCGACTCGCGGTCCGCCGACCTCGAGTCCGCCGACCAGGAGCACGCGCAGGCGAGCGCGCATCTCGCGCACCAGCTGGCGTCGCTCGCCGAGCGCGAGAAGGAGCTGAAGCGCGAGCGCGCCGCAATCGACCAGGTGCGCCAGGAGCAGGAGGCACGGTTCCTCGCGCGTGAGAACGCGCTGCGCGAGCTCGACGCGGCGACGCTCCGCCGCCAGCAGTCGATCGCACAGCACGAGGTCGAGCTGAAGGGGCGCGAGGCCGAGCTCGAGCGCGACCGGACGAAGCTCCAGGAGCGCGCAGAGGCCGTTGCCGCAAAGGAGGCGACCGGCGAGAAGCGCGTCGAGGCGCGCGAGAAGATGCTCGAGAACGGCGAGTCGGCGCTGGCCGCCTGGGAGGCGCGGCTGCGCGAGCAGGCCGAGCGCCTCGACCGCGAGAAGCACGGCCACAGCCACGCGTCGCAGGAAGCGTTCGCGCTCATCGCCGAGCTCGAGCAGCGCGAGCAGCGACTGGCCGAGCGCGAGGCGAAGATCCTGGCGGCCGAGACGAAGGCCGACGAACGGACCGCCGCGGCTGCTGCCGCCGACGAGGCGCTCCGCGTCCGCGAGGCTCGGCTCCTCGCCGACGTCGAGCTGCGCGAGGACAAGCTCGACGCGCGCGAGAAGAACGTCGCAGAGCGGGAAGAGCTGATCACGTTCCGCGAGCGCGACCTGACCGCGTACGTCGGCGAGATCCAGGGCGTGCTGAGCGAACAACGCAGCGTCGCCTGAGCCTACGAAGATCCCTCGATCGAGACTCAACCGCCGGCCAGGACGCGGCCGATACAGGGACCGCCGTCAGCAGGTGACAAACGGGGGATTCCATGGCCGCAGTGGAAGTCCCGCACGCAGGTCGCGCGCGAGACACGACGCAGGACCTTTACGCCCAGTACGGGCGGCAGATCTACTCGTATTGCCTCCACAAGCTGCGCTCCCGCGAAGAGGCGGAGGACGCAGTCCAGACGACGTTCCTGAACGCGTTCCGCAGCCTGCAGCGCGGTGCGCAGACGCAGTTCGAGCAGGCGTGGCTCTACAAGATCGCGCAGAACGTCTGCGTCGCCCGGCAGACCTCGTCGTCGCGCCGGCTGCGCCTCGAGACGCCGAACGACTTCGAGGTTCTGCAGGAGGTCGTGCCGGCGCGCGAGACCGAGCAGCCGCTCGAGCTGTTCGGCATCGAGGAGGCGCTCGAGCGGATGCCCGAGAACCAGCGCCGCGCGATCCTGCTCCGCGAGTGGCAGGGCCTGTCGTACCGCGAGATCTCGCAGGAGCTCGATCTTTCCCAGGCAGCTGTCGAGATGCTCATCTTCCGCGCGCGCCGCGCGCTGGCGGGCGCCCTCGAGCAGCCTGAGAAGCAGGGCAAGCGTGGGCGCAGCACGGCGGGCGCCCTCACGACCATGGCCGCCGCGGCGCAGTAGAGCGGTCTCCAGCACCGGCGCGGCAGCGGTGGCTCCGGCGGCGGCCGTGCTCCGCCAACGTCGCGCCGGCTCTTCTTCCTGCGGCGCGGACGTCCATACTTCGACGCGGTGGTGGAGGATGCCGCGGTGCGCTTGGGCGACGCGCTGCACGGACGCGCGCGGGAGCTTCGCGCGCGCCTCGACGCCGACGCCCTCGCGATCTCGCGCGTCGTCGGCGACGTGCTGATCGTCGTCGCGCACGACGCGGTCGACGGCGCGACGCTCCAGTTCGGGCAGGGCTTCCTGGTCTCCGACTACCCGGTGACGAAGCACATGCTCGAGACCGGCGACGCGGTCTCGCTGACGCTTGCGGACGAAGACGTGGACGCCGACGAGGCCCGCGTCCTGCGCGAGCTCGGATTCGCCGCACTCGCGATGCTGCCGTTCGACGTCGGCGGTGAGCGCTGGGGGCTCGTCGAGGCGTACCGGCTCGACGCACGCCCGTTCGACGCCGCGGGCTCGCCGACGCGCGCCGGCTCGCCCGCGTGGACTAGCTCATCGACAACACGACGGCTGCGGAGCAGCCGTGCACGAGCGCGCAGAGCGGCTCGTCGACGCCGCGCAGCTGCTCGTGCGTCGTGTCGATCTCGATCGGCGGCCACTCCTCGAGCCCGAGCGACGCCGCGCCCTCGTCCGAGCCGATCGAGAGGAGGTGGTCGACGGTGAAGACGTCGCGCCGTCCTGACTGACGTCGCGCGATGCCGTCGAGCTCCCGCAACTCCTCGAACGGGTCTATGCGGACGTTCGAGTCCGAGCCGATGCAGAGGCCGATGCCGCGGTGCAGCAGCCGCTCGACGGGGAGGAAGCCGTCGCCGAGGTTCGCTTCGGTGGTCGGGCACGCGCACACGCGCGCTCCGGCCTGCGCGAGGAGATCGAGCTCGCGCCCGTCGGCGTGCGTCGCGTGCACGACCGTCGTCCGCGGTGTCAGGCAGTGCGTCTCCGCGAGTAGCTCGATCGGGCGCAGGCCGTGCTCGGCGAGGCATTCCTCGATCTCCCGCGGCTGCTCGTCCGCGTGCACGTGCAACGGCAGGCCGTGCTCGTGTGCGTACGCGCCGAGCGCCTGGAGCCAGTCGCGCGGGCAGGCCCGCACGGAGTGAGGCGCGACGCCGACACGTGCGCCGCGGGCGCGGAGCGACTCCAGCTGCTCGAGATAGTCGGCGACCGACTCCTGCCGGAACCGCTCCGTGCCGCCGCGGGCATACGCGACGTAAAGGAGGACGATCTCGATGCCGGCTTCCGCCGCCGCGTCGACGGCGGCCTGCGCCTCCTCGAGCCCGAGGTAGTGGAACTCGCCGACCGCCGTGTAGCCGGCGTGGCGGAGCTCCGTGTAGACCTCGACGTACTCGCGACGGATGCGTGAGGGTGACTGTGCGTCTGCGAGCTCGAGCATCGCGTCGCGCCATGACCAGAAGTCGGCGCCTTCGGTGCGGCCGCGAAGTGCTCGCTGGAACGCGTGGCAATGCGCGTCAACGAAGCCTGGCACTTGCAGGACATCCGTCACGCGCGAGATATTCGCAGGTCGTGCGGCGCCTCTTGGTCGTGGGGCTGGCGGCAGCGTGCTTCGGCATGCCTGCGGTCGCGCGCGCCGCCCCAGGCGTGACGGTGGCGATCTTCTACTACCCGTGGTACGCGACGCTGTCGACGGACGGCGGGTGGGAGCACTGGAACCAGAACTGGCACACGCCGCCTCGCGACCTGTACTCGCGCTACTACCCGGCCCTCGGCCCGTACTCGAGCTCCGACCCGACGGTGCTCGAACGGCAGATGAGCGAGATCGCGGACGCGGGCATCGACGAGGTCATCGTCTCGTGGTGGGGCCGCGGGTCGGCCGAGGACCGGCGCCTGCCGCTCGTCCTCGCCGCCGCCCGGCGGCATCACCTCGCGGTCGCGCTGCACCTCGAGCCGTACGAGGGGCGCTCCGCGGAGAGCGTCGCGGGCGACCTGCAGTACGCGGCGTCGCTCGGCATCCGCGACGTCTACGTCTACCACCCGCGCGACCTCGCCGCGGTTGACTGGGCGGCGGTGCGCGCCCAGGCGCCGGGCGGCCTCCGGCTCTTCGCCGGGACCCAGCTCATCGGCTTCGCCGCCGCCGGGAGGTTCGACGGCTTCTACACGTACGACTTCCTCAACTTCGGCGCGGACAAGTTCATCCGGCTGTGTGCGCAGGCGCATGCGCTGCATTTGCTCTGTGCGCCGAGCGTCGGGCCGGGCTACGACGGGACCCGGGCCGGCGAGCCGCCGGTCCACCGCGGCCGGCACAACGGCCAGACCTACGACGCGCTCTGGACGGCCGCCCTCGCCGCGAGCCCGGACATCGTCACGATCACGAGCTTCAACGAGTGGGGGGAGGGGACGCAGATCGAGCCGGCGTCCGTTCACGGCGGCTACGCGTCGTACGACGGCGCGTGGGGGACAACGGGCACGGCCGCGAGCTTCGCCTACCTCAACCGCACCGCGTACTGGACCGCCCGCGCCCGGGGCCTCACGCGCTGACGCGATACTTCCGGGGTGGCGACCCCGGCTGTCCCGGCTCCGCTCGCGCAGCTGCCGAACGCGCTGACGCTGAGCCGCCTCGTCCTCATCCCGATCTTCGTCGTGCTCATGGTGCAGGCGGGGGACGCCCACAGCTGGCCGGCGGGGATCCTGTTCGGCGCCGCCGGCATCACCGACCAGATCGACGGCTTTCTCGCGCGCGCCTGGCGTGTCGAGTCCCGTTTCGGCAAGATCGCCGACCCGCTCGCCGACCGGCTGATGATCGACGCCGCGGTCATCCTCCTCGTCGCGTACGGGCGCCTGCCGTGGGCCGGGCTCGTCGTGATCGCCGCCCGCGACCTGCTCCTGCTCGCCGGCTGGCGGGTGCTCGCCCCGCGCGGGATCGACCTCGACGTCAACGTGCTCGGGAAGGCCGCCACGTGGATCCTCTACGCGGCCATCGGCTTCCGGATCGTGACCCACGACCACACGCGCTGGCCGCTCTGGCTCTTCTGGATCGGCCTCGCCGGGGCGGTGATCGCTGCGATGTTCTACGTGCTCGAGGCCCGGAGACAACTCCGGTCATGAAGGCCGTCGTGATGGCCGGCGGCGAGGGCACGAGACTTCGTCCGCTCACGTCGAACCAGCCGAAGCCCATGGTGCCGATCGTCGGCAAGCCGTGCATGGAGCACATCCTCGAGCTGCTCAAGCAGCACGACCTGACCGACGTGATCGTCACCGTCGCCTTCCTGCCGCAGGCGATCCGCTCGTACTTCGGCGACGGCTCGTCGCTCGGCATGAGCATCAACTACTCCGTCGAGGAGTCGCCGATGGGCACGGCCGGCTCCGTGCGGCTCGCCGGCGACAAGCTCGACGACACGTTCCTCGTCATCTCGGGGGACGCACTGTGCGACGTCGACCTGACCCGGCTCGTCGAGTTCCACCGTGAGAAGGGCGCGTCGGTGACGATCGGCCTGAAGGCGGTCGACAACCCGCTCGAGTTCGGGATCATCGTCACCGACGAGGAGGGGCGGATCGAGCGCTTCCTCGAGAAGCCGTCGTGGGGGCAGGTCTTCTCCGACACGATCAACACCGGCATCTACGTGCTCGAGCCGGAGGTGCTGCGGCACGTGCCGACCGACCGGCCGTACGACTTCTCGAAGGAGCTCTTCCCCCTCCTGCTCGAGATGGGGCGGCCGCTGTATGGCTTCGTGCTCGACGGCTACTGGCAGGACATCGGCAACCTCGACCAGTTCCGGCAGGCGAACTTCGACGCGCTCGACGAGCACGTCCGCCTGAACATCGGCGGCATCCGCATCCGCGGCAACATCTGGCTCGGCGACGGCGTCGACCTGAACGACCTCGAGCAGATCGAGGGGCCCGCCTATCTCGGCAACTACTGCCGCATCGCGCCGGACGCGTCGGTCGGCGCCTACTCGGTGCTGTCGACGAGCGTGACCGTGCGCGAGCGTGCGCGCACGGCGCGCGCGATCGTCGACGCGTCGACGTACATCGGGCGCAGCGCCGTGGTCGAAGGAGCGATCGTCGGCCGTGCGTGCGACCTGCGCTCCCATGTGCGCGTGCACGAGGGGGTCGCGATCGGCGACGAGGTCTCGATCGGCAGCGAGAGCGTGATCATGCCCGGCGTCCGCATCTATCCCTACAAGGAGGTCGAGACCGGCTCGCAGCTCTTCGAGTCCCTGATCTGGGAGTCGCGCGGGACGACGCGCATCTTCCGTCAGCAGGGCGTGTCCGGCCTCGTCAACGTCGACTTGACGCCGGACGTCGCGGTGCGCCTCGCCGCTGCGCTCGGCACGGCGCTGAAGCGCGGCGACCGCGTCGTTGCGTCGCGCGAGGGCACGCCGGCCGCACGGATGATCAAGCGCGCGATGCTCTCCGGCATCGCGTCGACCGGCGTCGACGTCGCCGATCTCCGCGTCATTCCGGCCGCGGTCGCCCGCCATCTGATGAAGGCCGAGGGCCACCAGGCCGGCTTCCACGTCGGGACGAGCCCGTCCGACCCGGAGGCGGTGCGCATCCAGTTCTTCGAGGCGCCGGGGATCGAGATGACGCAGGCCATGCAGGCCGAGGTCGAGAAGCACTTCACACGCGGCGAGCTGCGCCGCGTCGCCGCCTCGGACGTCGGGAGCATGGCGTACCCGGCGCGCGTGCACGAGAGCTACGCGAGCGACCTGCTGCGCTCGGTCGACGTCGAGGCGATCCGCGAGCGCGCATTCCGGATCGTCGTCGACTACGGCTTCTCGGCCGCCTCCTACGTGCTGCCGCTCGTCCTCGGACCGCTCGGCGTCGAGCTCGTTGCCGCGCACGCGTTCCCGAGCGAGGGCGAGTCCGGGCCGACCGGCCTCGGCGCGGCGATCGGGCAGACCAAGCGACTCGTCAGCGCCGTCGGCGCCGACCTCGGCGCCGTCTTCGACCGCGCCGCCGAGCGTCTCTACCTCGTCGACGACCAGGCGCGCGAGGTGCCCGTCGAGCTGGCGCTCCTGCTCCTCGTGCGGCTCCTCGCCTCCGACGGCCGTCACGGCAAGCTCGCGTTCCCGGTCACCGTCACGAGCCAGGTCGACCGGCTCGTCGAGGGGTCGGACCTCGAGGTGATCCGCACGCCGCACTCGCTGCCGGCGCTCACGGAGGCGGCCGCGCGCGACGACGTCGTCTTCGCGGGGGCGCTCGGCGGCGGCTACGTCTTCCCCGAGTTCCTGCCCGGCTACGACGCGGTCGCGAGCCTCGCCAAGCTGCTCGAGCTGCTCGCGCCCGTCCAGCAGCCGCTCTCGAAGCTGACCGCCGAGCTGCCGCGGCCGACGCTCGTCCACCGCCAGCTCGCCTGCCCGTGGGGGATGAAGGGGCTCGTGATGCGGGTGCTGAATGAGCGCCTCGCCGGGCGCGAGCTCGACCTGACCGACGGGATCAAGGTCTTCGACGACCGCGGCTGGGCACAGGCGCTCCCCGACCCCGACGAGCCGCTCATCCACCTGTACGCGGAGGGCGGGACGACGGAGGAGTCCGAGACCCTCGTCGCGGAGCTGCGCGGCATCGTCGAGGAGATCGAGCAGGGGCAGGGGGAGCCCGCTCCGGCGCGAACGTAGACACCTCAACCCCAGGTCTAGACTTCAGGCCGCCAAAGGCTAAAGTTCAACTCGACCCTTCGAGCAGAAAGGCCCGCCGCTGTGGAACCACTTCCTGATCTCGGCACGCTGTCCGACGAGGACCTCAAGCGCCTGATCGACGAGTACACGCGCGAGGAGCAGGAAGTCTCCTATCGCCGACGCATCCTCCACGGCAAGATCGACATCCTCCGCGCCGAGCTCGTCGCCCGCCTCCAGAAGACGCAGGGGCGGAGCGTGCTCGACCAGGTGGACGTCGAGTCGCTGTCAGCCATCCTTGCCGGGAAAGCCGCGCCGCCGCTCGAATGAGCC
>Ga0308176_10003409_pt1 | contig 10178 bp, 11 predicted proteins | sample PhyCR2_3_FD_203890 | JGI IMG/M metagenome (GOLD analysis project Ga0308176, IMG submission 203890) | Soil microbial communities from UC Gill Tract Community Farm, Albany, California, United States - DLSLS.C.R2 | ecosystem: Environmental > Terrestrial > Soil > Agricultural land | place: USA... | reverse complement strand
GCCTCGATCCTGGCGTAGCCGAGGCTCGCGAGCCCGCCGGCCGCCGAGACGAGGAACTCCTCCACCCCGATCGCCGCAAGGTCGTCAGCCACCGATGGGCTCGCCCGCTCGAACCTGTTCCGCGTAGATCTCCTCGAGCGTGCCACCGTCGTCGAAGCGCGCGATCTGCCGTTCCGCTGCGTTGCGTTCCGGGATCGCGAGATACGGCGCCGCGCCGAGCTCCTCCGCGACCGGCGCGACCCACTCGACGAGCTGCTCGAGACGCGCCCGAGCCGGGACCGGCTCGCCGCGCTCGAAGTCGAGCAGTTCGCCATGGAGGCCCCAGCGAATCGCCCGCCACAGGTTCTCCTCGAGGAGACGGTGCGGCAGGCTGGGCAGCGTCTCCCCCTCGTCGTGCGCACGGGCACAGCGTGCCGCGAGGGAGTAACAGAAGGCGGCGAGCGACTGTGCATCGGCGAGGTCCGGCTGCCCGTCGGCGATGCGGATCTCGACCGTCGGATACGCGAGGTGCGGACGCACGCTCCACCAGATCTGCGTGTGCTCGGTGATCGAGCCGGTGCGGTAGAGGAACGCGACGTACTCCTCCCACGCCTGCCAACTGCCGTACGCGTCCGGGATCCCGCAGCGCGGGAACATGCGCGTGAAGATCTCCGTGCGCGCGGAATGCAAGCCGGAGTTGACGCCTTCGACGAACGGCGAGCTCGCCGAGAGCGCGAGCACCTCGGGCAGGAAGTTGCGGAGCGCGTCGTGCACCGCGATCGCACGATCGGCGCCGGCGATCCCGACGTGCACGTGGAGACCGAAGGTGTTGTTGCGCCAGACGACGTAGCGCAGAAGCTCGTCGTTCCGACGGTAGTGCGGTGTATCGATGATCCGCTGGTCCTGCCAGCGGCTCCACGGGTGCGTTCCGGTCGCGCCGAGCGCGAGCTGCTGCTCGCGCGCCAGCGTGTGGATCTGCGATCGGCGCTGCTGCATGATCGCCGCGGCTTCCTGGAAGCTGCTGCAGCGACCCGTGCGGATCTCGACCTCGGAGGCGATCAGCTCTCCGACGACGTGCTCGGCGAACTCGGTTTGATCGGCAGCCGCCTTCAGCAGCTCGAAGCGGTTCGTCAGCTCGAGTGTCTCCGGGTCGAGCAGCGCGAACTCCTCTTCGACGGCGATCGTCAGGTCGGTGCCCGACTCGAACTCCTCGCGGTTGCGCGCGAGCAGCTCTTGCCACGAACCTTGTTGTTCCTCGCCCATTTCGCGGGAGCCTAGCCGCCTGGTTGCAGAAGGCGGCGCGCGACGCCGGTCCACGACCACCGCTCGACGACAGCCCGCCGCGCGGCCTGCCGGAGCAACGTTCGCTCCTCGCGCGACAGCGCGAGGAGCTCGCGCAGCTTCGTCTGCAGGTCCTCGATATCTCCGCTCTCGAACGCCGCAAGGTGCCTGAGCTGCGGCGGGTACTCCTCCTCGAGCCCGGCGGCGACCTCGGCGAGCCCCGAGTGGCGAGCGACGAGCGGCGGCGAGCCGGCAGCGGCCGCTTCGGCGGCGACCATGCCGAACGCCTCGGGGAAGATCGACGGGACGACGGTCACGTCGGCGAGCGGCAGGAGCTGCGCGAGGTGACGGTGCTCGAGCGGGCCCGTGAAGAGCGTCCGCGGCGGCGCCACCGCCTCGAACGCGGAACGGCACGGGCCGAAGCCGACGACGACCAGCCGCGCATCGACGCTTGTCATGGCTTCGAGCAGGACCTGCACCCCCTTCTGCTCGATCAGCTTCCCGAAGTAGACGACGGTCGGCTCGTCGCCCGAGAGGAATGACGCGAAGCGGGCCGCGTTTCCGTCGTCGGGCAGGCGCTCGCTCGCGTTGCCCGGGTTTGGCGCGTCGTGGCGTGCTTCGTCGATCAGTGCCGCCAACGCCTCATCGCGCGGGCGGAGCGTGAACTCGTCGACGTCGACGCCGGGCGGCACTTCATGGACGCGCTCGACGTGGCCGACGACGTCCTCGAGCACCTCGCGGATGTGCGCCGAGCCGACGTACGTCGCGTCCGCGGCGGTGAGCACTTCGGCGCCCCACCGCTCGAGCTCCGGGCGGCCGCGCATCGAGTACTCGAGCTCCGAGCCGTGCGCCTTGACCCGAAACGGCGCGCCGGTCGCCGCGCCGACCGGGCCGCCCATCAACACGTGGTTCGCGAACACGAGGTCGGCGGGAAGCAACTCGCGCAGCGTCGCCGCATTCGCGTCGACGTACGCGCTCTTCTCAGCGTCGGTGAAGTCCTGTAGGAACTTCGGCTCGAGACCCGCGTAGCGGTCCATGACGAACACCGGCAGAAGACGTCCGGGAAGGTCGACGTTGACCACCTGCGCGCCGCCGAGGTCGTACTGCTCCGGCGCGCGCTCCTGACAGACCACGACGACGTCGTGGCCGGCGTTGCTCCACTCGCGCGCGAGCGAACGCGAGTAGACGTTCGATCCGGTGCCGCCGAGGAGGTAGCCGTGCCAGAGCAGGATGCGCATGCCCGAATGGTGTCTGACACCTCGGGTGTCAGACACCTCTACGCGAGGTGGAAGTAGAGCGCGTGCAGCAGCTCGACCGCGGGGTTCGAGGTGTGAACGGTCACCTCGCCGGGGACGTCGAGGAGCGCTTCCGAGTAGTTGAAGATGATGCGCACACCCGCGTCGACAAGATCGTCCGCGACCTTCTGCGCGGCAACGGCCGGCACTGCGAGCACGCCGACGACGATGTTCTTGTCTCGCACCGCGTCCTTGAGGAAGCGTTCGTCCTCGACGAGGATGCCGCCGACGTCCGAGCCGATCACCGTCGGGCTCGAGTCGAAGACCGCAGCGATGTTGATGCCGTGCTCGGCGAAGATCGGCGAGCTCGTGATCGCCTGGCCCAGCCGGCCCGCACCGACGAGCGCGATGTTGTGCTGGCCCTGCGTGCGCAGGATCTTGCGGATCTCCGAGAGCAGCGAGTCGATCGAGTAGCCGACGCCGCGCTTGCCGAACTTCCCGAAGTTCGACAGGTCGCGGCGGATCTGCGTCGCGTTGATGTTCGTGTAGTCGGCGATCTCCTGTGAGGAGATGCGCTCCTTGCCCATCTTCTGCGCCTGGGTGAGGACCTGGAGATAGCGCGAGAGACGCGCCGCTACTCCAACGGTCAGACGATCGGAGACGCCGGTGCCTGCTGAACCTTGCAACATCACGAAGTCATTGTGCCGAAGGCTTCATGACGGCCGTTCGGTTGTCACAAACCCTTACGTTTGTGACAGCTTTCGGCGCAGCGCAGCCTCGTCCACGTAGTAGACGAACGCGCGGGCGCCGTCGATCTCGACGACCGGCAGCCACTCACGGTAGCGCTCCTCGAGCGAATCGTCGCCGGTGATGTCGATGCTCTCGTAGGGAATGCCGACGCGATCGAGGACGTCGCGCGCGCGGTCGCACAGGCTGCAGCCCTGCGCATGGAAGAAGCGGACGTCAGGGATAGAGGCCACGCGTGACCGTGGCTTCGGCGACGCGCTGGACGGCGAGGCCATAGGCAGCCATGCGCATCGATGTCGCGCGATCGGTACGCGTCGACCACGTCTCCTCGAACGCGCGCTTCACGATCTCGTTCAGCCGCGCGTTCACCTCGTCTTCCTTCCAGAAGTACTCCTGCAGGCCTTGCACCCACTCGAAGTACGACACGACGACGCCGCCCGCGTTCGCGAGCACGTCCGGCAAGATCAGCGCACCGTTTGCCTCGAGGATGTCGTCGGCAGCCGGCGTCAACGGCCCGTTCGCGCCCTCGAGAATCACCTTCGCCTTGACCGCGTCCGCGTTCATCTCTGAGACGACTTGCTCGAGGGCGCACGGCGCGAGCACGTCGCAGTCGATCGTGATCAAGTCGTCGTTCGTGATGCGGTCGCCACCCTTGAGCTCGGTGAGCGCACCACCCTCGCGCTTGTGTGCGAACGCCGCCGCGATGTCGATGCCGTTCGCGTTGTAGAGGCCGCCGCCCGAGTCGGAGATGGCGACGACGGTCGCCCCGAGCTCCGATACGAACTTCGCGAAGAACGAGCCGACGTTCCCGAAGCCTTGCACGGCGATGCGCAGGCCGTCCATCGACCGTCCCTGCTTCTCGAGCGCGGCGGCGAGGCAGAACACACCGCCGCGAGCCGTCGCCTCCTCACGGCCGAGCGAGCCGCCGATCGTCAGCGGCTTGCCGGTGACGACTCCAAGCACCGAATGGCCCTTGTTCATCGAGTACGTGTCGAAGATCCACGCCATCGTCGATGCGTTCGTGCCGACGTCCGGCGCCGGGATGTCCTTTTCCGGCCCGATCTCGTTGATGATCTCCGACGTGAAGCGGCGCGTCATGCGCTCGAGCTCGCCCCGCGACATCGCCTTCGGGTCGCACGTAACACCGCCCTTCGCACCGCCGAACGGGAGCCCCATCAGTGAGCACTTCCACGTCATCCACATCGCGAGCGCCTTCACCTCGTCGAGCGTGACGTCGGGGTGGTACCGGATACCTCCCTTCGACGGGCCGCGCGCGATGTTGTGCGTGACGCGGTACCCGGTGAACGCACGCACCGAGCCGTCGTCAAGCGACGTCGGGATCGAAACCTCGACCGCCTTCTTGCACTGCGACAGGACCTCGACCAAGCGATCGTCGATTCCGAAGGTGCGGGCGACGTTCTCGAGCTGCTGCTGAGCGATTCGGAACGGGTTCTCGCGGAGGTGCGATTCAGGAGCCGCAGTCGCCATCGGCGGCGGCATCTTATTCGAGTTGGAAGGAGACCTGCAGCCGCTGCGGCTTCGCGTCCAGCGGCAGCGTGGGCCAGGCCGCGAGCCGCAGTTCGTACGCCCCGGGCGTCAGTCTCGTGCTCGTCGGGCCACGGCCCGTGATCCCGAAGCTGTAGCTGCCGGGCAAAAGGTCGCGGAGGCGCGCCATCACGCCGATGAACCTCCCCGAGCCGCTGTAGAGCAGGATGTCGAGGCGGCGGACCGGCTCGATCTGCAGCCCGTCGTCGCGTACGAGCGCGCCGGCCTGCACGCTCAGGATCGCCGGGTCGGTGTCGGACGCAGCGAACGACTTCGCGCTGATCGTCGCGCTGCCGAGCAGGTTCGCCGTGTCTCCCCGGAAGAGCATCGCCCACGGCACGTGCATCGTGTGACCGGAGGCGCGCAGATCGATCGTCCCGGTCACGAGCCGGGAGTCGGCCGCGGCGGGCGCGCGCACCGTCACCTTGATCCGTCGTGCATGCCCCGCACGGACGACGAAGTCCTTCGGGGCGACCTTGAACTTCAGCGCCTCCGGGTCGCCGCCTGCGGTCACGGTCGCAGACACCTCGAGCCGGCGGCTCGACACATTGCGGATCGTGAGGAAGCGCGTCGCGTGCCAGTGCTCGCCCTCCCAGATCCCGAACCCGATCGAGGTCGGGCTCGACGCGAGCTCGCCGACCGCCGACGCGCCGAGCCGAAGGAGCCCGCCGCCCACGGCAGTCGGCTCGGCGCGGCCGCGCTGCGCGTAGCCGGCGAGCAATCCGGAGAGACCTTCACCGTCCAGGCCGGGGCGCATCTGGGCGAGCAGCGCAGCGGCACCGGCAACGGTCGCGGCGGCGGCGCTCGTCCCGTTGACGGTGCCGTACAGGGGGGACTGGTCGCCGGAGGAGCCGGGCTCTGCGGTCGCGATCGCCACGCCGGGAGCCGCGACGTTCGGCTTCAGCGAGCCGTCGTAGGCAAGGCCCTGCGACGAGAAGCCCGCGACGATGCCGCGGCCGGTGTTCGTCGCCGAATGGACGGCACCGACGGAGATGCCGACGTCGAGCCCGGCACGCTGCGCCGCGAGCAACTCGACCGCGTCGGACGACGGAATGACGACGGCCGGCGCAGTCGCGTCCTCGGAGAGTCTGAGCGAGCCGGCGGGCAGTGACGCCCCGTAGAGGATGACCGCGGCCGCTCCCGCACGCGAAGCCGAGATCACGGTCGCCTCCGGGTCGTCGCCCGCCGGGAGGACGACCGCTTTGCCCGCGACGAGGCTCAACCCGCTCGGTGAGAAGAAGTCGATCGGCGCTGCGCCCGGAACGCCGGCGGTCGCGCGGGGCGCGACGACGCGCAGGTTCGCCGCGTGCGAAGTGCCGGCAGCGCCGAGCAGCGGGACGCGCTCGTCCAAGATGACGTCGAGCCCGCGACGAAGGACCACCCGCACCTGCGACTGCGCGGTCCGACCGTCCGTTGCAGCGACAGCGAGCGCCCCCGGCGCACCTGCAGGCCCCGCGACCGACCCGAAGGCGGGGCCGGCGCCGCCGTCGTTCCCCGCCGGGGTGACGACGAGCGTGTTCAGGTCGAGCGCGCCCTGCACGGCCTGCGCCTCCGGGCCGTCGGTGAACGCGGCGTACGGCTCCGTGACTCCGACCAGCGCGACGCGGACCGCGTCGTGCTCGTCGCCGTCCCCGTTCGGATCGACAGCGCGGTCGAGCCCTGCGATCAACTGGTCGCTGCGGCCGTACACGAGCTCGCGACCGTCCGCAGCCGCCTGCCAACCTGCGACACGGATCGGCAGGATGGTCGCTTCAGGCGCGACGCCGCGAAGCCCGCCCGGGCCGTTCGAGCCGACGAGGATGCCTGCAAGCTCCGTCCCGTGCTGCTCGAGCTGCGACCGGTTCTCCGGGTTGGCGCGCGCCAATGCGTCGGCGCCGGGGACGAGCACGTCGATGCCCGGCAGGACGCGGCCGTGGAGATACGGGTGCGAGGCATCGACGCCGGTGTCGAGGAGGGCGATCGTGACGCCGTGGCCGTCGAAGCCGGGCACCCCGACGTCGGGCCGGTGACCGCTCGTCACGCCGTAGGAGCGCGCCTCAAGCTGTGACGCAGAGACTGACGCCGGAAACGTCGCCCGCACGGGATAGATGCCCGAGACCTCGGGCATCTGCTCGAGCAGCGAGACGGCACGCGGGTCGAGCGCCGCCGAGAAGCCGTCGAGAACGCGGTAGAAGCTGTAGTCGGGCGCGACATTGATGCCGAGCGCGGCGAGCTTCAGCAGCACCTGCTTCTGCGCGGCGATCGCGCTCGCCCACCACGCGCGCTCCTGCGCCTCGGTGGCGTAGCGCACCTTCGCGAGCTTCTGCCCGACCGACGGGGTCGACAGCACGACGATCATCCGGGCCCCGGTCGGGACTGCCGCGCGCGGTTCACCCACGAGGCCGCGCCAGCTGCCGGCCGACGACGCGGCCACCGTCCCGCCGCCGCCCGGCGACGCCGCGATCACCCCGAACGCGACCGCGATCCCGACCAGCGCAAGGACGCCGACGCTACGCGGAAGGACGCGCATCGAGCGAAAGGTACTCGGGGTACGGGACGGGGTCGGTGTACCTCGCCGCCGAGGCGATCATCGCCGCGTTGTCGGTACAGAGAGGCAAAGGCGCGAGCACGGCGTCCGGCAGCGACGCGCGCAGCTCAGAGTTCGCCGCGACGCCCCCCACCACCGCAACCCGGTCGGCGCCGGTCGCCTCGATCCGTCCCACGAGCGCGCGCACGATCGCCCGCTGGTAGCTCGCGGCCAGGTCGGCGCGCCGAGCGGCGAGCTCCTGCTCGCTCAGCTTCCGGACCGCATAGAGCAGAGCCGTCTTGACGCCGGAGAACGAGAAGTCGAGCCCGGGGACCCGCGCGACCGGGAACGCGTACGCCTCCGGATCGCCGTCGCGTGCCAGCAGGTCGAGCTCACGCCCGCCGGGGTAGCCGAGACCGAGTAGGCGCGCCCCCTTGTCGAACGCCTCCCCCGCCGCGTCGTCGAGCGTCGTCCCCAGCACGGTGTAGCCGCCTCGTTCGCGCACGTCGAGAAGCATCGTGTGACCGCCGCTCGCGAGCAGGCACGTGAACGGCGGCTGCAGGTCGAGCGGCTTCAGGTAGAGCGACGCGACGTGCCCGTGCAGGTGATTCACCGGGACGAGCGGCAGCCGGCGCGCCCACGCGAGCGCCTTCGCCGCGGACACCCCGACGAGCAGCGCACCGATCAGTCCGGGCCGCGTCGTGACCGCGATCGCCTCGACTTCATGGCCGTCGATCGCCGCTTCTACAACCGGTGTGATCAGCTCGAGATGCCTCCGCGAAGCGACCTCTGGGACGACGCCGCCGAATCTTCGGTGAAGCTCCGCTTGCGAGGCCACCACATTGCTCGCAATTTCGCCGTCCCAGGTCACGACCGCAGCGGCTGTTTCATCGCAGCTCGTCTCGATACCGAGAATCACTTCAACAACCCGGCGAAATCGCTAGTGCCAGAAATGGTTCTAAGCCGTCACACGGTCGCGACACCTCACTCGGCATCGTTCCCCGATGAACATCGTTGTGGACGTGCACGAGCGCCGAAGCGGTGTGCCGGACGCACTTCGTGGCCTTGGCTGGGAGGTGCGGTTCAAGGCTCTCCCCACGGGCGACTACGCGATCGACGACCTCGCCCTGATCGAACGCAAGACGACGCGCCTCGGTTCGCTGCGGAACGTCCTTCTCGCCGAGCCAGACGAGTTGCGACGCATCCCCGGGATCGGCCTCCAACGTGCGCGCGCGATTCACGAGCTCGCCACAAGCACTAGCGATTCCGGCGTTAGCCGGAATTGCGGGATTCCTTCCACATGATCAACGCGTCTTCCCGATTGTCCGTGTAGTACCCACGCCGGACGCCGCGTCCTTCGAAGCCGAGCTGTTCGTAGAGGCGGATCGCAGCTTCGTTGGACACGCGCACCTCGAGCGTGAAGCCGCGGCGCTCGTCGTTGCGCGTCAGCTCGAACAGCCGGTCGAGCAGGGCAGTCGCGATGCCGCGTCGCTGCCGCTCCGGTACGACCGCGACGTTCATGATGTGCCACGCGTCGACGTACCGCGAGTTGATGACGTAGCCGACGAGCTCGTCACCTTCGAACGCACCCAGGCAGATCGACGTCGGCTTCGCGAGCTCGGACGCAAACATCGAACGCGACCACGGCGTCGGATACGCGCGCTGCTCGATCTCCTCGATGTCGCCGAGATCGTCCAGCTCGAGCGCACGGATGTAGAGCGCGACGGCGGTCACGCCTGCGGCCTCGCGTCCGGCTCGCGGACATACAGCGGCTCGACGAGCGATGCGTCACCGAACGGGCCCGCCCGCTCCAGCAACAGCAAGGGGTCCGGCAGGTGCCGCGGGTCGTCGTCGCGCGGAACGACGGCTCCGGCCAACTCGAACACCTCGCGGTAGCGAACGGCACCGTCGCCGACGAGCGTCTTGCCCGCGACGTCGAGCTTCTCCGGACGGCAGACCGTCGGGCCCGGCGCGAACACCTCGCCGCGTCGCGCATCGATCACCGGCAGACCGTCGCGGTAGGCGTCGAGCGTCGACGCACCCGCCACTTTCACGTCGAGCGCGAGCGACAACGCGCGCGCGACGACAAGGCCGATGCGGATGCTCGTGAAGCTGCCCGGCCCGCGGCCGACCACGATCGCTTCGATTCCCGCGGGGTCGCCGACGAGGCGGTCGACGGCCGCGAGGACGTCCCCGGCGCGCTCGGCCCGCTCGCGCTCACCGGTGGAGACGCCGCAGACGGCGCCGAACGACGTAGCGGTGTCAAAAGCCAAGATCACTGTCGATCCTCACGCTCCGGTGCGACTCGTCGACGTGCCCGAGAGTAACGACGGCGCGCGCTGCGGGCAGCCAGTCACCGCCGTGCTCGGGCCATTCCACGAAAGCGACGGTGCCGTCGAAGTACGGCTCCAGGTCGCCCCACTCCTCGGGGTCGAGCCCGGCGATCCGGTACAGGTCGAGGTGCGCGACCGGTGTCGGAGCCTCGTAACGGTGGCCGATCGTGAACGTCGGGCTGGAGATCGGCCCGGTCACGCCGAGGGCACGCGCGGCGCCGCGGACGAATGTGGTCTTCCCGGCGCCGAGCTCACCCGAGATCGTGACGACGTCGCCGGGGCTCAGGCGTTTTGCGAGACGGGCGGCGAGCGCCTCCGTCTCGTCCGGAGAGGCAGTGACGACCTCCACGGCTGCACAGGTTAGAAGAGGCCCTAGAAGAGGCCGAGTTGTTCCGGTTGGGCGACCGCGACCGGCTCAGGCTCCGGCGGAGGCGGTGGGGCAACAGCCCGGCCGAGCAGCTCCGGGATCCGCGCGAAGTCCTCCTGCAGCACGGCGAGCATGCGCGGCGTGTAGAGCGCGGCGGCCGGATGGAAGATCGGGTAGAGCGTGAC
>Ga0308176_10003408_pt1 | contig 10178 bp, 5 predicted proteins | sample PhyCR2_3_FD_203890 | JGI IMG/M metagenome (GOLD analysis project Ga0308176, IMG submission 203890) | Soil microbial communities from UC Gill Tract Community Farm, Albany, California, United States - DLSLS.C.R2 | ecosystem: Environmental > Terrestrial > Soil > Agricultural land | place: USA... | reverse complement strand
CGTTGATCGCATCGCCCATCCGGTGGATCCGCAACGCGTTGGTCGATCCCGGGATGCCGGGCGGGCTGCCGGCGATGATCACCACCAGGTCGCCCTCCTTGACCCGGCCGATGTTCAGCAGGTGCTCGTCGACCTGGCGGACCATCTCGTCGGTGTGCTCCACGGGCGGCGCCTTGAACGTCTCGAGGCCCCACGACAGCGACAGCTGCGAACGCACCGCGTCCACCGGCGTGAACGCCAGCATCGGGATCGGGCCCCGGTAGCGGCTCAGTCGACGCGCGGAGTCGCCGCTCTGCGTGAACGCAACGAGGTACTTCGCGCCGACCCGGTCGGCCACCTCGGCGGCCGCCTTGGCGATCACCCCGCCCCTGGTGCGCGGCTGCCACTCGATCGCGGTCATCCGCGCGAGGCCGTGGCTCTCGGTCGACTCGATGATCCGAGCCATGGTGCGCACGGTCTGGATCGGGTACTCACCCACGCTGGTCTCGCCGGACAGCATCACCGCGTCCGCGCCGTCGAGCACCGCGTTGGCCACGTCGGAGGCCTCGGCCCGTGTCGGCCGCGGCGCGGAGATCATCGACTCGAGCATCTGCGTCGCCACGATCACCGGCTTGGCGTTGCGCCGCGCCGCGTCGATGACGTGCTTCTGCAGGAACGGGACGTCCTCCAGCGGGCACTCCACACCGAGGTCGCCGCGGGCGACCATGAAGGCGTCGAAGCCGTCGATCACCTCGTCCAGGTTCTGGATCGCCTGCGGCTTCTCGATCTTGGCGATCACCGGGAGCATCACGCCCTCCTCGCGCATCACCGCACGCACGGCCTCGACGTCGGCCGCGGACCTCACGAACGAGAGCGCGATGAAGTCGACCGTCAGGTGCAGCGCCCAGCGCAGGTCCTCGCGGTCCTTCTCCGACAGCGCGGGCACCGACACCGCCACGCCAGGCAGGTTGATGCCCTTGTGGTTGCTGACCTTGCCCGGCACCACCACCCGGGTCTCGACGTCGGTCTCCCCGACCTCGGTGACCTCCAGACGGACCCGGCCGTCGTCGATGAGGACCTGGTCGCCCTTGGACACGTCGCCGGGCAGCCCGTCGTACGTCGTGGAGCAGACGACCTGGTCCCCGGCCACGTCACGCGTGGTGATCGTGAAGGTGGCGCCCTCCTCGAGGGTCACCGGCCCGGAGGCGAACGTGCCCAGCCGGATCTTCGGACCCTGCAGGTCGGCGACGATGCCGACCCCGTGGCCGCTCTCGTCGGAGGCCCGTCGGATCATGTGGTAGACGCGCTCGTGGTCGGCGTGCGAACCGTGACTGAGGTTCAGCCGGGCCACGTCCATGCCGGCATCGACCAGCGCGCGAACGCGGTCCTGGGTGTCAGTGGACGGTCCGAGAGTGCAGACGATCTTGGCTCTTCGCACCTGACGAGCCTAGCGACGCGTCGCCGCGCGGCGTGCGCGGGTCATGCCGTCAGCGGTCGTTCGGTGGGGGTGATCGGCGCGCGCAGCGTGGTCGCCCCGGTGAGATAGCTGTCCACCGACGCGGCCGCCGACCGGCCCTCTGCGATCGCCCACACGATCAGGGACTGGCCACGCCCGCAGTCCCCGGCCGCGAACACGCCGGGCGTCGAGCTCAGGTAGCCGTCGTCGCGGACGATGTTCCCGCGCGGGTCCAGATCGAGGCCGAGGTCGCCCACGACGCCGTCCGTCTCCGGACCGGTGAAGCCCATCGCGAGCAGCACCAGCTCGGCCGGGATGTCCCTCTCGGTGCCCGGCACCTCCTCGAAGCGGCCGTCCTGCATCCGCACCTCGACGAGCCGCAGCGCCCTGACGCGGCCCTGCTCGTCGCCGAGGAACGCGCTCGTGGACACCGAGTACACCCGCTCGCCACCCTCCTCGTGCGCGGAGGAGACCCGCATGATCATCGGGTACGTCGGCCAGGGCTGGTGTGCCGGGCGCATCGCACCGGGTTCGCCCATGATCTCCAGCTGGGTCACCGACCGGGCACCCTGCCGGTGCGCCGTGCCCAGGCAGTCCGCGCCGGTGTCTCCGCCGCCGATGATCACCACGTGCTTGTCGGTGGCCACCACCTGGTCCTCGACGGGCTGGCCGAGCGCGACCCGGTTCGACTGCGGCAGGTAGTCCATCGCCTGGTGCACACCGGCCAGCTCCCGGCCCGGGATGGGCAGGTCCCGCGGCACGGTCGAGCCGATGGTGAGCAGCACCGCGTCGAACCGGTCCACCAGCTGGCGGCCGGTCACGTCCTTGCCCACGTCCACGCCGGTCCGGAACACCGTGCCCTCGCGGCGCATCTGGTCCAGCCGCCGCTCGAGATGCCGCTTCTCCATCTTGAACTCGGGGATCCCGTAGCGCAGCAGCCCGCCGGGCTGGTCGGCCCGCTCGTAGACCGCGACGGTGTGCCCGGCCCTGGTCAGCTGCTGCGCGGCGGCCAGGCCCGCCGGCCCGGAGCCCACCACGGCGACGGTGCGGCCGGTGAGCCACTCCGGAGGCTGCGGCCGGACCAGGCCCGAGTCCCAGGCCTTGTCGGCGATCGCCACCTCCACGTTCTTGATGGTCACCGGATCCTGGTTGATGCCGAGCACGCACGCCGTCTCGCAGGGCGCAGGGCACAGCCGCCCGGTGAAGTCGGGGAAGTTGTTGGTGGCGTGCAGCCGTTCGGCCGCGCTCTCCCAGTCCCCGCGCCAGACCAGGTCGTTCCACTCCGGGATGATGTTGCCGAGCGGGCAGCCCTGGTGACAGAAGGGGATGCCGCAGTCCATGCACCGGCCGGCCTGCTCGGTGATGATCGGAAGCAGCGCCCGCCCCGCGCTGTCCGGGTAGACCTCCTGCCAGTCCCGGACCCGCTCCTCGACGGGGCGGCGGTCCGCGACCTGCCGGCCGTGCTTCAAGAAACCCTTCGGGTCAGCCATCGAGCACCTCCATCATCCGGCTCGCGGTCTCGTCGTCGGAGAGCCCCTCCGCCTCGGCAGCCTCCCGTGCGGCGAGCACCCGCTTGAAGTCGGTGGGCATCACCTCGGTGAAGCGGAGTACGGCGGAGCGCCAGTCGGCCAACAGCTCTGCGGCCACCCCCGACCCGGTCTCCTCGTGGTGGCGGCGCACCAGCTCGTGCAGCTCCTCGCCGGCCGCCCCGTCGACCGCGCACAGCTCGAGCCGCTCCTTGCTGACGCGCCCACGGTCGAGGTCGAGCACGAAGGCCACCCCACCGGACATCCCGGCGGCGAAGTTGCGTCCGGTGGCGCCGAGCACGACGACGCGACCGCCGGTCATGTACTCGCAGCCGTGGTCCCCGACGCCCTCCACCACGGCGGTTGCCCCGGAGTTGCGCACGCAGAACCGCTCGCCGACCTGGCCGCGGACGAACAGCTCGCCCGCGGTCGCGCCGTAGCCGATCACGTTGCCGGCGATGATCTGCTCCTCCGCCCGGAACGTCGAGGCCCGGTCGGGGCGGACCACGACCCGCCCGCCGGACAGGCCCTTGGCGACGTAGTCGTTCGCGTCGCCCTCCAGCCGCAGGGTGATGCCGCTGGGCACGAAGGCCCCGAAGGACTGGCCGGCCGACCCGGTGAAGGTGAGGTCGATGGTGCCGTCGGGGAGGCCGGCTCCGCCGTACCTCCTGGTCACCTCGTGACCGAGGATGGTGCCCACTGTGCGGTTGACGTTGCGGATGGGCAGCTGGGCCCGCACCGGCTCCCCGCGCTCGAGGGCGTCGGCGGCGAGCTCGACCAGCTGGTTGTCCAGCGCCCGGTCCAGGCCATGGTCCTGGGCCACGGTGTGGTGGCGCGACGCGCCCTCCGGCAGCGTGGGCACGTGCAGGACCGGGGAGAGGTCCAGCCCGGCGGCCTTCCAGTGCTCCACGGCCTGGTGCACGTCGAGAGCCTCGGCGTGTCCGACTGCCTCCTCGATGCTCCGGAAGCCGAGCGCGGCCAGGTGCTCGCGAACCTCCTCGGCCAGGAACATGAAGAAGTTCTCCACGAACTCCGGCTTCCCGGTGAACCGGGCGCGCAGCACCGGGTTCTGGGTGGCCACGCCGACCGGGCAGGTGTCCAGGTGGCAGACCCGCATCATGATGCAGCCGGACACCACCAGTGGCGCGGTCGCGAACCCGAACTCCTCCGCGCCGAGCAGCGCGGCGACCACCACGTCACGGCCGGTCTTGAGCTGGCCGTCGGTCTGCACCACGATCCGGTCCCGCAACCCGTTCAGCAGCAGGGTCTGCTGGGTCTCGGCGAGCCCGAGCTCCCACGGACCGCCCGCGTGCTTGAGGGAGGTCAGCGGCGCGGCACCGGTGCCGCCGTCGTGCCCGGAGACCAGCACCACGTCGGCGTGCGCCTTGGAGACGCCGGCCGCCACGGTGCCCACGCCGACCTCGGCGACCAGCTTCACGTGCACCCGGGCCGACGGGTTGGCGTTCTTCAGGTCGTGGATCAGCTGGGCGAGGTCCTCGATCGAGTAGATGTCGTGGTGCGGCGGTGGGGAGATCAGCCCCACTCCCGGTGTGGAGTGCCGGGTCTTCGCGATCCACGGGTACACCTTGTGGCCGGGCAGCTGGCCGCCCTCGCCGGGCTTGGCGCCCTGCGCCATCTTGATCTGGATGTCGTCGGCGTTGGTGAGGTAGTCCGACGTGACCCCGAAGCGTCCCGAGGCCACCTGCTTGATCGCGCTGCGCCGTTCGGCATCGTGCAGCCGTTCCGGGTCCTCACCGCCCTCGCCCGTGTTGGACTTCGCGCCGAGCCGGTTCATGGCGATCGCCAGGGTCTCGTGCGCCTCCTGGCTGATCGAACCGTAGGACATCGCGCCCGTCGAGAACCGCGTGACGATCTCGGAGGCGGGCTCCACCTCCTCCAGCGGCACCGGGCTGCGGCCCAGCTCCTCGGCGGTGCGGAACCGGAACAGCCCGCGCAGCGTCATCAGCCGCTCGGACTGCTCGTCGACGCGGGAGGTGTAGGCCTTGAAGATGTCGTAGCGGCCGGTGCGGGTGGCGTGCTGGAGCCGGAACACCGTGTCCGGGTCGAACAGGTGCGGCTCCCCCTCCCGGCGCCACTGGTACTCCCCGCCGATCTCCAGCGTCCGGTGCGCGGGCGGCAGCCCGTCCACCGGGTAGGCGGTGCGGTGCCGGCGGGCCACCTCGTCGGCGACCGTGTCCAGCTCGATGCCGCCGAGCCGGCTCGTGGTGCCGGTGAAGTACCGGTCCACCAGCTGCTGCGACAGTCCCACGGCCTCGAAGATCTGCGCGCCGGTGTACGACGCGACCGTCGAGACACCCATCTTGCTCATCACCTTGAGCACGCCCTTGCCCAGGGAGTGCACCAGGTTCCCGACCGCGGTCTCCGGGTGGATGTCCACGAAGTGGCCGTCGCGCGCCAGGTCCTCCACGGTCTCCATCGCGAGGTAGGGGTTGACCGCCGCCGCGCCGTACCCGATGAGCAGCGCCACGTGGTGCACCTCGCGCACGTCCCCGGCCTCGACCAGCAGCCCGACCTGGGTGCGCGTCTTCTCCCGCACCAGGTGGTGGTGCACCGCGCCGGTGAGCAGCAGCGAGGGGATCGGCGCCAGGTCCGCGGTCGAGTGCCGGTCGGAGAGCACGATGATCCGGGCCCCGTCCGCGATGGCCGCGGACACCTCGGCGCAGATCTCGTCGATGCGCGCCGCCAGCGCCGCTCCCCCGCCCTCGACGTCGTAGAGCCCGCGTGCGACGTGGGTGATGAACCCCGGCATGTCGCCGTCGCGGTTGATGTGCCGGATCTTGGCCAGCTCGTCGTTGTCGATGACCGGGAACGGGAGCAGCACCTGCCGGCAGGACGCCGGCGCCGGCTCCAGCAGGTTCGACTCCGGCCCGATGGTGCCGGCCAGCGAGGTGACCAGCTCCTCACGGATGGCGTCCAGCGGCGGGTTGGTCACCTGCGCGAACAGCTGGGTGAAGTAGTCGAACAGCAGGCGGGGCCGGGCGGAGAGCGCGGCGATGGGTGAGTCGGTGCCCATCGAGCCGATCGGCTCGGCGCCGACCCGCGCCATCGGGGCCAGGATGACCCGCTTCTCCTCCTCGGTGTAGCCGAAGATCTGCTGCCGCCGGGTGACCGAGGCGTGGGTGTGCACCACGTGCTCGCGGTCGGGCAGGTCCTTGAGGTGGATCAGTCCGGCGTGCAGCCACTCGTCGTACGGGTTCTCGGCCGCGAGCTCGCCCTTGATCTCCTCGTCCTCGATGATCCGGTGCTCCTCGACGTCGACCAAGAACATCCGGCCCGGCTTCAGCCGTCCCTTGCGTACGACGGAGGCCGGGTCGATGTCCAGCACGCCGACCTCGGAGGCGAGCACGACCAGCCCGTCGTCGGTGACCCAGTAGCGGGACGGACGCAGACCGTTGCGGTCCAGCACCGCGCCGACCTGAGTGCCGTCGCTGAACACCACGCACGCCGGCCCGTCCCACGGCTCCATCAAGCTGGCGTGGAACTCGTAGAACGCGCGCCGGGCCGGGTCCATCTCAGCGTGGTTCTCCCAGGCCTCGGGGATCATCATCAGCACCGAGTGCGGCAGCGACCGGCCGCCCAGGTGCAGCAGCTCCAGCACCTCGTCGAACGAGGCGGAGTCCGAGGCGCCGGGCGTGCAGACCGGGTACAGCCGCTCCAGGTCTCCCTCGATCACGTCGCTGGACAGCAGCGCCTCCCGGGCCCGCATCCAGTTGCGGTTGCCCATCACCGTGTTGATCTCACCGTTGTGGGCGACGAACCGGAACGGGTGCGACAGCGGCCAGCTCGGGAAGGTGTTCGTGGAGAACCGGGAGTGCACGACCGCGACCGCGGAGGCGACCCGCTCGTCGCGCAGGTCGGGGTAGAAGCGGTCCAGCTGCTCGGTGGTGAGCATCCCCTTGTAGACGAGGGTCCGCGACGACAGCGAGGGGAAGTAGACCCCGGTCTCCCGCTCGGAGCGCTTGCGCAGGCAGAACGCCAGCCGCTCCAGGGCGATGCCCATCACCCGGCCGCGCTCCGCGGTGACGAACAGCTGGCTGAACGTGGGCATCACGCTGTGCGCGGTGACACCGAGCGTGCTCGGGTCCACCGGCAGGTCCCGCCAGCCGAGCACCGCCAGGCCCTCCTCGCCGGCGATCTCCTCGATCCGCTCGCGGGTCTTGGCAACCTGCTCCGCGTCGCCGGTCAGGAAGGCCGTGCCGACCGCGTAGCTGTGGGCCGTCGGGAGCTCGAAGTCGACGACGTCGCGCAGGAACGCGTCCGGAACCTGCAGCATGATGCCGGCGCCGTCACCCGACTCCGGCTCGGCGCCGGTGGCGCCGCGGTGCTCCAGGTTCTTCAGCGCGGTGATCGCCTTGGCCACGATGTCGTGGCTCGGCTGACCAGTGAGGGTGGCGACGAACGCCACACCGCAGGCGTCGTGCTCGTGGCCACCGTCGTAGAGGCCCTGGGGCGGCGGGGACGATTGCATGCGGCACTCTCCCGTCGTCGTGCACCGGCGTGCCGAGAGCAGCCGGTGCCTGTCGAGGAACTTGCGCGGGACAGCGTTGGCCCATGCGGAGCCGCCAGCGTACATCACCGACATATCGGCGGGCCGCCTGCGGAACCGCAGTGTGAGACGGCTAGCCGAAGTTCGCGCCGACGGCGGCACCCACCGCGTAGGTGAGCCCGGCCGCCGCCCCGCCCAGCAGCAGCTGCCGCAGGCCGCCGAAGAACCAGGACCGGTTCGTCAGCTGGGTGACCACGGCGCCGCAGATGAACAGCGCGAGGAGGGTGATGCCCAGCCCGGGCAGCAGGCTGTTCGCGCCCAGCAGGTAGGGCAGCAGCGGGACCAGCGCGCCGAGGGCGAAGGACACGAACGAGGACCCCGCGGCGAGGGTCGCCGAGGGCAGGTCGTCCGGGTCCACCCCGAGCTCCTCGCGGGCGTGCACACGCACGGCGTTGTCGATGTCGCGGTGCACCTGCTCGGCCACCTTGAGCGCGAGGTCCTGGTCGATGCCCTTCTCGGTGTACATCTGGGCGAGCTCACGGATCTCGTGCTCGGGGTGCCGCTCGATCTCGGCGCGCTCCCGCCCGATCTCCCGGGCGGCGGCCTCGGACTGGCTGGCCACCGAGGTGTACTCGCCCGCGGCCATCGAGAACGCGCCGGCGGCCAGCCCGGCCAGGCCGGCGAGCACCACCGCGTGCGAGTTGGTGGCGGCGCGGGTGCCGCCGGCGACACCGGCGATCAGCGCGACGTTGGAGACCAGGCCGTCCATGGCCCCGAAGACGGCCGGGCGCAACCAGCCGCCGGTCACGTCCGGGTGCTCGTGCCCCACCTCGGGGGTCTGCTGGCTCGCCGTGTCCTCCGTGCTCATGAGGTGATCTTGTCTCGTTTCACCTGCGATTTCACCGAAGGACAGGCTCACCTACCCGGCGGCGGCTGAGCATCGGCGTCGGTCCGGGTGAGCTCCTCGGACGGTTCGCCGTCCCCGGGCTCCCCCTCCCTCGGCTCACCGGCCGCCACGTCCGTCGTACCGTCGCTCGGCAGCGGCCGGCGGAACACGCTCTCCTCCCGGCCCGGGTGCCGGCGCGCGGAGACGACGAAGTAGATCAGCGCCCCGAGGAAGACCAGGATCGAGGTCCAGTCGTTGAGGCGCAGCCCGAGGATGTGGTTGGCGTGGTCGATGCGGAGGTACTCGATCCAGCCGCGCCCGAGCGTGTAGGCCATCACGTAGAGCGCGAGCGCCCGTCCGTGCCCGAGCCGGAACTTGCGGTCGGCCCAGATCACCACGCCGGCCACGCCCAGGTCCCAGATGCACTCGTAGAGGAACGTCGGCTGGAAGGTGGCGTACTGCTCGTAGCCGGCCGGGCGGTGCGCCGGGTCGATCTTCAGGCCCCAGGGCAGCGTGGTCGGGGTGCCGAACAGCTCCTGGTTGAACCAGTTGCCCCAGCGGCCGATCGCCTGGGCGACCGCCACCCCGGGGGCCAGCGCGTCCGCGAGCGGCGGGAACTTGATGTTGTGACGGCGGCAGCCGATGTAGGCGCCGACCGCACCCAGGGCGATGGCGCCCCAGATGCCGAGCCCGCCCTGCCAGACGTAGAGCGCCGCGATCGGGTCCTTGCCGGGCAGGAAGTACAGCTCGTAGTCGGTGATCACGTGGTAGAGCCGGCCCCCGACCAGCCCGAACGGGATCGCCCAGATCGCGATGTCGCCGACCTGTCCCGGTCGGCCGCCGCGGGCCACCCAGCGCTTCTCGCCCATCCAGATGGCCACGATGACGCCGGCGATGATGCACAGCGCGTAGCCGCGGATCGGGATCGGGCCCAGGTGCCACACGCCCTGCCCGGGGCTGGGGATGAAGGCTGAGATCACGCACGTACTCCCTTGGCCAGGTCCTCGGCGAGGTCGGTGAGAGCGGCCAGGCCGGTGTCGGGTCCGTCCGCGTCCAGGAGGCAGCGGACGAACGCGGATCCTACGATGACGCCGTCGGCAAAGGCAGCAACCGATGCTGCCTGCGCGCCGTTCGAGACACCCAGGCCGACGCCGACGGGCAGGTCGGTGACCGCGTGAGTACGACGGACCAGCGGCTCGGCCAGTTCACTGGTGGTGGCACGGGCCCCGGTCACCCCCATCACCGCTGTCGCGTAGACGAAGCCGCGGCAGTGGGCGGTGGTCATGGCCAGCCGCCCGTCGGTCGACGACGGGGCGACCAGGAACACCCGGTCCAGGTCGTGCTCGTCGGAAGCGGCCAGCCACTCCCCCGCCTCGTCCGGGATCAGGTCGGGGGTGATCAGGCCTGACCCGCCCGCGTTGGCGAGGTCGGCGGCGAACCGCTCCACGCCGTACCTCTCGACCGGGTTCCAGTAGGTCATCACCAGCACCGGTGCGCCCGCTCCGGCGACCGCCTCGACGGTGCGCAGCACGTCGGCGGTGCGCACGCCGCCCTCGAGCGCCTGCTGGGCGGCGGCCTGGATGGTGGGGCCATCCATCACCGGATCGCTGTAGGGCAGCCCGACCTCGATCACGTCGCAGCCGTGCTCGACCATCACCTGCATCGCGCGGATCGAGCCGGCCACGTCCGGGAAGCCTGCGGGCAGGTAGCCGACCAGCGCCGCGCGGCCCTCGGCTCGGGCCCTGTCGAAGGCGTCGCGAACGCTCATGACGGTTCGCCCGCGCTGTCGTCTGCGGCCACCGCGCCGAGCCCGAACCAGTCGAC
>Ga0308176_10003407_pt1 | contig 10179 bp, 8 predicted proteins | sample PhyCR2_3_FD_203890 | JGI IMG/M metagenome (GOLD analysis project Ga0308176, IMG submission 203890) | Soil microbial communities from UC Gill Tract Community Farm, Albany, California, United States - DLSLS.C.R2 | ecosystem: Environmental > Terrestrial > Soil > Agricultural land | place: USA... | reverse complement strand
GCTGCGAGATGACGTGGTCGGCGGCCTCGATCGTCGAGGAGCAGATCCAGCGCATCCGCGACCAGGTCGGTGGCGGCAAGGTCATCTGCGGCCTCTCCGGCGGCGTCGACTCGAGCGTCGCCGCGCTGCTCGTGCACCGGGCGATCGGCGACCAGCTCACGTGCGTGTTCGTGGACCACGGCCTGATGCGCAAGAACGAGGGCGCGCAGGTCGTCGAGGCGTTCCGCGATCACTTCAAGGTGCCGCTCGTCGCCGTCGACGCCGAGGAGCGCTTCCTCACGAAGCTCGCCGGCGTCACCGAGCCGGAGGCCAAGCGCAAGATCATCGGCGCCGAGTTCATCCGCGTCTTCGAGGAGGAGGCGGCGAAGCTCGACGACCCGAAGTTCCTGGTCCAGGGCACGCTCTACTCGGACGTGATCGAGTCGGGCGGTGGCACCGGCGCGGCGACGATCAAGTCCCATCACAACGTCGGCGGCCTGCCGGAGGACCTCGAGTTCGAACTGGTCGAGCCGCTGCGGGCGCTGTTCAAGGACGAGGTTCGCGCGGTCGGCGCGGAGCTGGGGCTGCCCGAGCGCCTTGTCTGGCGCCAGCCGTTCCCGGGCCCGGGCCTGGCGATCCGCGTCGTCGGTGGCGAGGCGACGAAGGAACGCCTCGACGTCCTGCGCGACGCCGACTACATCCTGCAGGACGAGATCCGCAAGGCCGGCCTGTACCGCGAGCTGTGGCAGTCCTTCTGCGTGCTCCCCGACGTCCGCACCGTGGGCGTCCAGGGCGACGAGCGGACCTATGGCTACGTCGTCGTGATCCGCGCCGTCACCTCCGACGACGCGATGACGGCCGACTGGGCGCGGCTGCCGTACGACCTCCTGGAGCAGATCGCCGCGCGCATGATCGGCGAGCTGCGCGAGGTCAACCGGGTGGTGCTCGACATCACGAGCAAGCCTCCCGGAACCATCGAGTGGGAGTAGCGCTCGCACGCCTCTCGCACGCCCGCCACTCCCACGAGTGGGAATAGGCCGCGCGCGCGGCTAATGTCGCGCTGTGAGGCTCGGCGAGCGCATCAGCGAACGCGAGTCGCAGCGATTCGTCGGCCGCGAGACCGAGCTCGCGGTGCTGGCCCGGCTGTTCGAGGACGATGCGCCCTACAGCGTCGTTCACGTCCACGGGCCCGGCGGGATCGGCAAGAGCGCGCTGCTGCGCCAGGCGGCCGCGATCGGCACGCGGCGCGGCTGGACGGCATTCTGGATCGAGGGGCGCGATCTGCCACCGACGCCGGAGGCGCTCGATCGCGCGCTGGCGCCGGCGCTCGCCGTCGAGCGGCCGCTGGTGCTGCTGGACACCTTCGAGCGGATGTCGGCGACAAGCCTGCACCTGCGCGACGTGCTGCTGCCGAGCCTGCCCGCCGCGGGGGCGGTGATCGTCGCCGGCCGCAGCGCGCCGGACCCAGGGTGGTTCTCGGGCGGCTGGGAGACGGTCACCCGCGAGCTCGCGCTGGGCGGCCTCGACGAGGCCCAGTCGCTGGCACTGATCACCGCGCTCGGCGTCGCGGGCGAGGAGGCCGCGGCGCGGATCGTCCACTGGGCGCACGGCAGTCCGCTGGCACTGCAGCTGAGCGCCGACGCGCGCGTCACCGGCGCCACCGATTTCGAGCCGGGCGTGCCGAAGGAGGTCGTGGCTGCACTGATCCGGCGCGTCGTCGAGGCCGAGCTCGAGGGCGCGCATCCGCGCGCGCTCGCAGCCGCGACGATCGCGCGCGTCGTGACGCCGGAGCTGCTCACCGCGGCACTCGCGGGGGAGGGCGATCCGGCCGCGGCCCACGAGTGGCTGCGCTCGCGCTCGTTCGTCGAGCCGTTGGGCGGCGGCCTCACGCTCCACGAGGTCGTGCGGCGGGCGATGCTCGTCGACCTGATGCTCAAGGACCCGGCACTCGAGCAGGAGCTGCGCCACCGGATCGCCGACCACCTGCATGCGCGCGCGGTCGCGGGCGACTCGCTGCTGATGATCGACCTCGCGCACCTCGTCCACGACCCCGTCGTGCGCTGGGGCTTCTCCTGGGAGGGCAGCTCGCGCTTCCGTGTCGACACCATGGGCCCTGGTGACGCGGTCACGATCGACCAGCTGATGGCGCGCCGCGGCATCCGCGGCTGGCTGGCGATGACGCAGCGGATCATCGACGAGGCTCCGGAGGTGCCGGTCGTTGTGCGCGGCGTGGACGGCGCGATTCACGGCCATGCCCTCTCGGTGACGCCCGCCGGCGCGCCGGCGGCAGCTGAGGAGGACCCGGTGCTCGGCGGGTGGCTCGCTCACGCCCGCGCCCAGGACGATCGCCGCGCAGTGCTGTGGCGCGAGTCGCTGGATCACGGCCACGAGCCCGAGCAGGTCGTGCAGGCGATGATCGGGCTCGCAGGGATGCTGCGCTCGGGGCTTTCGAACGTCCGCTACGCCTACATGCCGATCCCGCCGCGGGCCGAGCGCGTCCTGCAATTCGCCCAGGCGCTCGGAGCGCACCACGAGCCGTCACTCGACACGCATTTCGGCCCGGCGCCGATCCAGTGCTGGATCCTCGACTACGGCCCCGGCGGGCTGCTCGGGATGCAGCGCGACGTCGTGTACCGCGAGCTCGGGCTGACACCCCCCTCGCACGACGATTCCGAGGTCGCCCCGGTCGACGGCGAGGCGGTGCGGGCGGCCCTGCGCGAGTTCCACCGGCCGCTCGAGCTCGCCAAGAGTCCGTTGGCCAGCGGCGCCACGCCGGCGCAGCGCGCGGAATCCGTGCGCGAGCGCCTCCGTGCGGCGGTCGAACAGGCCTTCGGCGACACGCCCGACGAGCAGCTGCTGCAGTCGGTGCTCGAACGCGGCTACCTCGCGCAGGACACGAGCCTCGAGTCGGCGGCGGCCGAGCTACACCTCTCGCGTGCGACGTTCTTCCGGCGGCTCAAGCGCGCCGTCGACCGCGTGGTCGCGGTGCTCGCGGGCTGAGCGCCGCCACGGTTGGGCCCTCGTACTACGAATAATTCGGAGTCTCGGGGCCCACGCTTGCGCCTTTCGGCCAAAGCGGAAGCATCGCGCGGGCGGCTAGGGAGCCAGCCGCTCGACGACCCAGTCGTCGCCGTGGCGACGGAAGCGCAGGCGGTCGTGGAAGCGGTCGCGCCGGCCCTGCCAGAACTCGACCTCCGCCGGGACGATCCGCAGGCCACTCCAGTGCTCGGGGCGAGCGGGCTCGCCGTCTTCGGACAACCGCGCCCACGCTTCCTCCAACGCCTCGCGTGACGGCACGACCTGCGACTGCGGGCTCGCCGCGGCGCTCACGCGCGAGGCCAGTGGGCGCGAGGCCCAGTAGGCGTCGGCCTCGGCGTCGTCGACGCGCTGTATCGCGCCACGCGCGATCACCTGGCGCTGCAGGCCGAGCCAGGTGAACACGCAGCTGCCCTGGGGGTTGGCGAGCGCCTCGCGGCCCTTGCGCGATTCGAGGTTCGTATAGAAGGTGAACCCGCGCTCGTCGACGCCGCGCAGGAGCACCGTCCGCGCGCTCGGCGCACCGCTGGGATCGGCCGTCGCGACGACCATCGCGTTGGGCTCCGGCACGGTCGCTGCGACCGCGTCGTCGAGCCAGCGCTGGAACTGCTCGAGCCAGGTCGCTGCGAGGTCCTCGAGGTCGAAGGGCGGCCCCTCGTACTGGCGCCGCAGGCCGGCGGGATCGACGTGGTCGGGCGTCATGCGACCGGGAGCCCCTGTTCCTTCCAGGCGTCGAAGCCCCCATCCATGTCGGTCACGCGCGTGAACCCCATCGCGCGCAACGTTTGCGCGGCGAGCGAGGAGGAGTAGCCCTGCGAACAGAACAGGATCAGCGGCGCGTCGAGGTCGGCGATCCGGTCGTCACGCCACTCGCAGTCCGGGTCGGCGCGCCACTCGAGCGCCGTGCGCTGATGATGGATCGCGCCGGGGATCGCGCCGTCGCGCGCGAGCACGTCGCCGGCGCGGATGTCGACGAGCAAAGCGTCGCCGGCCTGCTCGGCCGCATGCGCCTCGGCCGGCGTGGGCCGGTGGCCGAGTTCTGCCCGCGCCTGCGCGAGCAGGTCGTCGATGGTTCGTCGCGCCACGCAACGAACGCTAGCTCAGGGCGTCCCAGGCCTTCAGGTCAGGCAAGGGGTCGAAGGCCGCGCCGCCGGTGTACCAGCCCGGCGCGGACCATTCCTCGAAGTGCAGATGGCATGCCGTCGCGTCGCCCGTCTGGCCGACGAAGCCGATCGGCTGGCCGGTGCGAACCGCTGCGCCCTTCTTCAGCGGCGAGGGCGCGCGCAGGTGCATGTAGACCGTGTCGACGCCGGTGTCGGCCCCGTCGATCACGAGGTAGTTGCCGGCCGCCGGGTGCGTGCCGTTGTACTTCACGACCCCGCCGCGCGCTGCGACCAGCGGCGTGCCGCAGGCCGCCATGACGTCGACGCCCTGATGGGTGTGGCCGGTGCGCTGGACGCCGAAGCCGTCGCCGTAGGTGTGCGCTCCGCGGACCGGGAACATGTGGCCGAGGTAGACGAAGCTCGCCGCCGTGGGCGGAGCTGCAGCGGCGCGCACCGCGCCGCCACCGGCGACCTGCGTGACGTGGAACTCGTAACGGCCCTCGGGCGCGGGCGCGCCGTCGACCGTTGCGTCCCAGCTGATCGACTGCACCGTTCCCGACGGGATCGGGCCGACGTCCCAATGCGCGACCACCGCGCCGTCGGGCTGATGCAGCAGATCGATCGAGACGCCGTTGCCGGCCGCCGCGCCGCCGTAGAGGTCGAGCGTCGCCGGCGCGGTGCCGTCGAACAGGACGCGCCGCTGCGCCACGCGTGCCGCCAGCGACCCGGCGCCGGCGGCGCCGGCGATCCGCAGCCTGCCGCGCGTCTGGCGCGACGTGGTGCCGTCGGCGTTCACGAGCTGGACCGGGCCGCTGTGCGCCCCCTGGGGGACGACCGCCTCGACGTGGGTGGCGTCAACCACCCGGGCGGGCGCGGACACATCGTCGGCGCTGCCGCGCCGGCCGGCGAACACGACCTGAGTGACCGCGTCGACCTGCGAGCCGAGCACGCGCACCGTCCCGCCGGGGCGAGCCGCGTTCAGCGCGCTGCACCCGATCCGGCACGTAACGCTCGAGGCGACCGGCGGAGGGGCGGAGGGGACCGGCGCGGCCGACCCGCCGAATGCCGTTCCGCCCGTCGATTGCGCCGACGCTGACGCGGGCGCAACATAGATGGCGCTCAGCACGGCCACGACCATGGTGGTCCGAAGGTTCAGCTCGATTCACTCCCCGACTGACGGGCCTACGGGGTTAGCTGACGGGCTCGCGGCGTCATGCCGCTACCAGGGCGTGATCCCTGGATTCGCCCCCGGGCCGGCGTTGCCTGCCCAGTGGTTCCCCCGCTCCGGTCGCCCTGGCGGCAGGGCGTGCCGGATTCGGCGCTCTTCAAGTTGCGCGGCACTCTATACAGGCGGTCCGGCGGAAGGCGAACCTCGCCGCGAATCCCCTATGCTTCTGCCCGGCCGCGCGGAGCATCGTGCTCGCGTGGCATTTCTCACGCCGTGAAGACCTACGTAGCCACGCCTTCCGACCGCCAGCGCGACTGGCTGATCGTCGACGCGACCGGGCAGACGCTCGGGCGCCTCGCGACGCAGATCGCCGACGCCCTGCGCGGCAAGCGCAAGCCGACCTACACGCCGCACATCGACACGGGCGACTTCGTCGTCGTGATCAACGCCGAGAAGATCTCGGTCAGCGGCAACAAGCTGTCCGACAAGCTCTACCACCGGCACAGCGGCTATCCGGGCGGCCTCAAGACGCGCACGCTCAACGACATGCTCGAGCGTCGCCCCGAGGAGGTCATCCGCCTCGCCGTCAAGGGCATGCTGCCCCGCAACCGGCTTGCGCGAAAGCAGCTCACCAAGCTCAAGGTCTACGCGGGCCCCGACCACCCGCACGTGGCGCAGAAGCCGCAACCGATGGAGACGAAGTCCTGATGGCCGACGACACGCCGCGCGACGACGAGCAGCAGCCCGAGGAGGCTCCGGTCGAGGAGACCGCGGCCGCCGAGGAGCAGCCAGCCGCTGAGGAGACCGCTCCCGCTGAGGAGACCGCTCCCGCTGAGGAGACGGCTCCGGCCGAGGAGGCGCCCGAGGAGGCCGCTCCCGCCGAGGTCGCCGAGGAGCCGGTTGCGGAGGCCGCTCCCGCCGAGCAGCCCGCCGCAGCTCCAGCCGTCGCAGCTGCCGGCGACGTCGAGGAGGTCGAGGACGAGTACATCGAGGAGACGCCGCGCGAGAAGCCGGCTATCCCGGGTGCTGATCTGGAAGTCGACCTGGTCTTCGACAGCGAGGAGCAACGCTCCCAGTACGACGAGGACGTTGCCGACGAGGATCAGCACGACGGCGCCGACGACGACCTGGTCGAGGACACGCCGATCGCTACGGCGACGATCGACCTGGCCGCCGGCGCGCGCTACCGCGCCACCGGCAAGCGGAAGACCGCGGTCGCGCGCGTGATCCTCAAGCCGGGCGACGGCAGCTACTCGATCAACGGCAAGCCGCTCGAGGACTTCTTCCCGCGCCAGACGCTGCAGCGCAACATCCGCCAGCCGCTCGAGACGGTGGGCTACGAGGACCGCATGGACGTCGTGGCCCGCATGCACGGCGGCGGTGTCAGCTCGCAGGCCGGCGCGCTGCGCCACGGCATCTCGCGGGCGCTGCTGGAGGCCGACCCGAACCTGCGCGCCGAGCTCAAGAAGCGCGGCTTCCTCACGCGTGACGCACGCGTGAAGGAGCGCAAGAAGGCCGGCCTCAAGAAGGCCCGCAAGCGGCCGCAGTTCTCGAAGCGCTAGACCCGCCGCCTATGGCCCGCACGCTGTTCGGGACCGACGGCGTCCGTGGCGTTGCCGGCGAGTTGCTGACCGCTGACCTGGCGGTCAAGCTCGGCCGCGCCGCGACGTCCGGACTGAGGGGACAGACACCTGAGTCCAGCCCGCGCGTGCTGCTCATCCGCGACACGCGCGAGAGCGGCGAGATGCTCGAGGCTGCGCTCGGCGCCGGCGTCACGTCGGCCGGCGGTGACGTGTTCCTCGGCGGCGTGCTGCCCACGCCGGCCGCGCCGCTGCTCGTCGGCCGCTACGGGTTCGATCTGGCGGCCGTCATCAGCGCCAGCCACAACCCCTACCGCGACAACGGCATCAAGTTCTTCGGCGCCGACGGCTTCAAGCTCTCCGACGCGACCGAGGAGGCGATCGAAGAGCGTCTCGAAGACGAGCCCGGGGCGGCACGGATCGGGCGGATCCGCGCGCTGCACGGCACCGAGGAGGACTATCTGCGCGAGTTGCACACGCGCTTTGCCGACCTCGACCTCACGGGCGTCGACGTGCTGCTCGACTGCGCCAATGGCGCCACCTACGCGGCCGCACCCGAGATCTTCCGCCGGCTGGGCGCCGACGTCACCGTCGTCGCCGGCGCGCCGGACGGCCGCAACATCAACGAGGGCTGTGGCTCGACGCACGTGCGCGCGCTCGCCGAGCGGGTCGCCGCGGGTGGCCACGCCGTCGGCTTTGCGTTCGACGGCGACGGCGATCGCGTGCTCGCGGTCGACCGTAACGGCGTGGTGGTCGACGGCGACGAGCTGATCGCGCTGGCCGCGCTGCACATGCGCGAGCAGGACCGGCTGGCGGGCGGTGGCGTCGCCGTGACCGTGATGACGAACTACGGCTTCCACGCAGCCATGCGCGAGCATGGCATCGAGGTCGCCACGACGCAGGTCGGCGACCGCTACGTGCTCGAGGAGCTGCGCTCGCGCGGCTGGTCACTCGGCGGCGAGCAGTCGGGGCACATCATCGATACGAACTTCGTCGCCAGCGGCGACGGCATCGCCAGCGCGCTGCTCGCGCTCGAAGCCCTGCGCGGCGCGGACCTCGCCGAGCGCACCGCGATGCGCAAGCTGCCTCAGCGGCTGGTGAACGTGAAGGTCGCCGACCGTGACGCCGCGATGGAGTCCGACGAGCTCGCCGAGGCGGTCACCCGGGAGTCCGATGGGCTGGAGGGGCGCGGGCGCGTGCTCGTTCGCCCGAGCGGCACCGAACAGCTCGTGCGCGTGATGGTCGAGGCGCCCGACGACGACGAGGCCGATGCCGTCTGTGCACGGCTGGTTGCAGTCGTCGAACGGGGCGCGGGCGTCGCCTAGTACCCTCTAGGTCGACCTTAAGGAGGCCAGGCCCATGTGCGGCATCGTCGGCTACGTCGGCAAGCGGCCCGTGCAGGACCTGCTCCTCGCCGGGCTCAAGAAGCTCGAGTACCGCGGCTATGACTCCGCCGGCATCAGCGTGATCGCCGGCGACGAGATCGAGTCCCTGCGCGCGGTCGGCAACCTGCAGAACCTGTTCGAGGCCGTGGCGGCCAGGGAAGCCGATGACGGCGGCGTCGCCGTCGCCGTTCAAACCGCCACGACCGGGATCGGCCACACCCGCTGGGCGACGCACGGGCGCGTCAACGAATCCAACGCGCACCCGCATTTCGACACGAGCAACGCGGTCCACGTCGTCGTCAACGGGATCGTCGAGAACTACGTCGCGCTCAAGCGCCGCCTGCAGGACATGGGCGCGGTCTTCACCAGCGAGACCGACGCCGAGGTCATCGCGCACCTCGTCGCGCACCACTGCGCGCTGGGCTCGCTCGAGGACGCGGTGCTCGCGGCCTTCAACGAGCTCGAGGGCCACTTCGCGTTCGTCGCGATGCGCCTCGACGAGCCCGACAAGCTCGTCGGTGTGCGCAAGGAGTGCCCGTTGGTCGTCGGCCGCGGCGACGGCGAGACGTTCCTGGCCTCCGCGATCCCGGCGTTCCTGTCGGAAACGCGCCGCACCCAGTACATCGAGAACGATGAGATCGTCGTGATCACGCCCGACGACGTGCGCTTCCTCGGGCCGGACGGCAGCGAGCACGAGCGCGAGGTCGAGGAGATCGACTGGGACGAGGAGACCGCCGAGAAGGGCGGCTTCGACACGTTCATGCTCAAGGAGATCCACGAGCAGGCCGACGCGATCGCCGACACGGTCGCCGATCGCACCGCGCCCGGCACGCACGTGGATCTCGACGACGTCGGCGCGCTCGACGAGAACATGCTGCGCGGGATCGACCGGATCCTGATCACCGGCTGCGGCACCGCCTACCACGCGGGTCTCATGGGCCGCTACGCGCTGGAGGAATGGGCGCAGATCCGCACCGAGATCGACGTCGCCTCCGAGTACCGCTACCGCAAGCAGCTGGTCGGCCCGGGCGATCTCGTGATCGGCATGACGCAGTCGGGGGAGACGGCGGACACGCTCGCCGCGATGCGCGCCGCGCACGAGGCGGGCGCGACCGTGCTCGCGGTGACGAACGTCGTCGGCTCGCAGGCCACGCGTGACGCCGACGGCGTGCTCTACACGCGCGCCGGCCTGGAGATCGGCGTGGCGGCGACGAAGACGTTCGTCTGCCAGGTCGCGGTCATGTACCTGCTGGCGCTCAAGCTCGCCGAGCTGCGCGGCACGATGAAGCCCGCGACGATGGAGCGGATCGTCGGCGAGATCAAGCGCCTGCCGCACTCGGTTCAGGAGGTCATCGCAGCGGCGACGGATCCCGACACCGGACTGCCGGCCGGTCCGGTCGCCGAGGCCGCCGAGCGCCACTGGCAGGCCGACTTCTTCCTGTACCTCGGCCGCCACATCGGGCTGGCCGTGGCGCTCGAGGGGGCACTGAAGCTCAAGGAGATCTCCTACATCTCGACCGACGCCTACGCCGCCGGCGAGATGAAGCACGGCCCGATCGCGCTGCTCGAGGACGGCACGCCGGTCGTCGTCGTGGCGACGGATTCGCCGGTGAAGGACAAGGTCGTGTCGAACATGCAGGAGGTCGCGGCGCGTGGCGCGCACGTCATCGCGGTTGCCGCGGAGAGCGACCACGAGATCGACGAGCACGCCAAGCAGGTGCTGCGCGTGCCCGACGTCGACTGGATGCTGCAGCCGCTGCTGGGCACTATCCCGCTGCAGCTGCTCGCCTACGCGATCGCGAGCAGGCGCGGGCTGAACGTCGACCAGCCGCGCAACCTGGCCAAGACCGTCACGGTGGAGTGAGCGGCGTCGGCCTGGACCTGCTCGAGATCGAGCGCCTCGAGCGCGCGATCGAGCGGCGTCCCGG
>Ga0308176_10003406_pt1 | contig 10181 bp, 5 predicted proteins | sample PhyCR2_3_FD_203890 | JGI IMG/M metagenome (GOLD analysis project Ga0308176, IMG submission 203890) | Soil microbial communities from UC Gill Tract Community Farm, Albany, California, United States - DLSLS.C.R2 | ecosystem: Environmental > Terrestrial > Soil > Agricultural land | place: USA... | reverse complement strand
TGGTTCTACATCCATTATTGACTAAAATGATTAAGCGTAATTACTCCCCTATTTAATAACAGTGTTTTACGTAAGGTACCAATAGCGTTCGGTTTTGCGGTAGCCTCGATTACACAACTTTAAGCAAAGAGGGAGCCCTACTATCCCGATATAGGCAGTAATTTAGGCACAATCTGTACAAATTTGTAAGGCTTGTACTGTTTTTTTTGTGGACAAAATCACGGTGACTATCGTTAAGATAACCATGAAAAACTGGTTACTTGGTAACACTTGTAGAAAATTTCAATAGCTCTACACAAAATAATAATAATCTTGGTAATAATTATGGTCCTGAGCAGTTTAAACAAAGTTAATACCGATGCGTTTCTTAAAGTGATCCTAGATAGAGTCTAAGGTTCTTTATCCTTGTCACTTTTTTATATGGCATTTAATTAATGAGGTAAAAGATTCTGTTTATCGTATTATTAATAAGTGCCACTTGTAAACGTTATGTAAAACAAAGTAAGATTAGTCAATTATTTACAACTGAGTATAGAAGTATCGTCACTAACGTTGTTTGGGATGCTCCTTACCTACCACTGAGCTCAGCGACTCTTTCTTTGTTAGTAATATTATGTTATATCGATCAGACGAGACATATAAGCGCATTGAATTATTAGGGCTCTGTAATAAAACCAAAAAGTTATTTATTGTCAATGGTTTACGCCAATGTGCTCTTGGTTTTGCTAATCCTTACCATCTTACTCTACATCTTTTATTTGATTAGACTTATATAAACACATTGTCTTTTCATAAACTATTAGGTCATAATACTTTTTGGTAGTCTACTTGTTTTCATTAAAATAAAACATTAAAACAAAAACTAGCTGCAGTGCACGATCGTACACTTTGTGAAAAGGAAGGAGGGTACACACTTTTTCTATTTGGGGGTTTCTTCCTATATACTGCACAGACAACTCTTTTTGTGGTTACAGCGTGGTAACAGTATGGTTAACCCATACAAAAGACCACCAAGGCATCTGTCCAACACCTGGTAACCAAAAGGGTAGTACCATAAAACCGTGGTTTAAACACAGTCCACCCCACAGGTCGACAGCTATTTGTCGAGAGCAAAAGCTGAAGCTGCTACCAAAAGGTACACAGGCTTTGAATGTGTATCCCGCAAAAATAAGTAGTTTGTACCAAGCAGACCCTCTCGATAAAAAGCACACGGAAAAAGTGTGATAGCACATCTTGAAAAAGGCCGGGAGCAAAAAGTGAGTGTGGGGGCAATATGGGTTAACCATACAAAAGTCTCTTAGTCGACATATCCCCTTTAAATTAGTGGGGCAACTAAAATAGAACGAAACGTGGTAGCACATCCTGCAAAAGGCATCAGTCTGCAGTAAGTACGTGGTAATGCAAAGGCGGCCTAAACGGTGTTCGGGAGATGTAAGCCCATTGCAGAGCGTGAGACAAAAATCGGTTACGAAAAAACCGTGTAATACCGAAAGCTTTTGTTTACGAAGTGAGCCAAGAATCCGATAGGTCACCATACCATACATAATAAGAAACATACCCGAGTATTAACAAGCATGAACAGTGTCAATTCTCGTCAACTGGTAGTGAAAGCGTAAAGTAGCCAGCTTATGCGAAAGCAGAGAAGAAGTAATCCCATACTCTTTACAGTTAATAGAAAACATGATAAAAACTCCAATGAAAAATAGAGATAAAGAAAACCCCAGAAAATTATATAAGTACCCAAATAAACGAGTTAGAGCAAAATAAGAAACCCAAGAAAGTCCTCTTTAGTCCAGATCCAGTAAGTATAACAGCGTCACTAATAGAGTTAAGAGACAACCCTGTACCACTAACTTGTCGAATCTTGCGAGGATTAAGGAATAGGTTATGTTCGTTGTTATTCTGATATTCTTCTTTATAAAGAATTTGATCAAAAATGAGTGTTTTATCTTTAGTGATAGGAGAGATTTCCCATAAATAAGCAACACTTGCATTATTTTCTGTTTTTAATTTATTGACAGCCTCCTTCTTGGCTCGAGAATTTAGGCCTTTTTAACCTGTTTTATTGGAGCTTATCGCTTTTGAAACGATAGGATATGATTAGTTATTATTTTTGTATATTTCGCTAAAACCTCGTCCCCGGTTGTATAACAAAGAAAAGAGATCTAAATATAAAGCATTCATTATCATTATAAGTGGGTTTACATTTTATCTCGTTTAAAACGTTATCTATTACTTTAACATACTCAGGATCATGATTCTTCTTATGTTCTTTTTATGAGTTTTTATTAGATAGATTAGAATTTGTTGCTGAGGGCTTACAATTAGCAGAGTTAGGCGTAAATATTATTACTTTTTACGTTATTCATTTCTATACTTATTTTCTTATAATAAGGGTATTTTAAATCTCTTGGCTAAGTACGGAATTGATAGTCATCCTTTAATGTTAATAAACTAAACGCTTTCAATGCGTTAATTACTGTTGATCCGGTAGACGAACGGTAATACTATATGCTCTTAAGATCGCGCAATATGGCTAAAACTTGCATGTTCTCATTAATCAGCGAAAGGTTTACCCAAGTTATTCTATACCACTCTAGGCTTTAACAAGTACCTCGATTATGGTAATAAATAAGCTATGTCTAGAAATCAAATGTCGAGTTTTGCGTTTTATTCAGGATAAAATAGGCTATGAAAGTTAACTTTATAGGGGTGTGTATTGTCAGATGAGTATGCTCAAGAGTAGTAGCGTATAAGTTACTAATCAACTTGATTGTTGATCTAGTTTAACAGTAACGGAGAGGGCAGAATTACAGCGTAGTCCTTTTCGTAGTTTCATCGTGGTTGACAGAGCTTATTAATCCCCTTTAGGATACAGTAATCGTTGTTGTTCTTTTCCTTAGTTATTGTAGATTTACTAGGCTGTTTGTGATACCATATGTCTTCAAAATCTTGCGATGAAGATGTAACTTGGACTTTATCTTGGAGTAGTGGAATATCACTATCAGGTAATCCAACAGGCAGTTGTGCACCGCGCCATGCGCTGGTGAGCTTTTCACTTATTGTATAAAAGTAATTATACTTGGCCCACTGTTGCTGTAGATCCGCTTTAAAATAAGGTGCATTCTCGTTAAAGGTCGCTGGTAGCAACTCGGTGGCCTTATCCAATGTTGCCCGTAGCCAAGCATACCTGTAACACTGCACTATCCTCTTATGGTGATACAGCTAGGGTATAGCTCATCTCAATCGTTGTAAGGGAGATCCGGTACCGCGTAACTTCTTTCTGACACAAACTTAATTGATGATGGTAAATATAAGGGTAAATTCTCTTTCATTTTGCTGATCAAGCGAATCATTTGTAAGGGTGGGATAGCGTAGCTACCCCTACGTAGGGGTAGTCTTCACCATACACAGCTGCACGCTCCTCAATTGTCGTGTCCTCGAATTTACCACTCCAGTGCTTGATTAGTGCCTCAGTCAGGTAATCGCAACGCAGACCGCTCTCCATAAGCGCTGTAAGCTTACCCTCGGGATGACTGTAGTAGTGGTCCTTGTAGCCCTCGAAAAACTTCACCATTAACGGCGCTGTCATATATCGCACTCTCGTCTTTCTTAAATGCTTTATGATGCGGGGGCTTGCGCTCATCTGCTCGTTGTACCACTTCTCAAGGGGAGTGCCCTTTCGTGGCGTAAACCCGTCAAGGTTGTAACGTTGCCAAAAGCTCCTTTGATGGTCTACCTCGTAGCACCAGGGTAGTTTGTAATGCTTCTCCAGTATTGCTAGTAGCTCCGTATTAAGTGACGGTTATCTATTAATAAATCAATAAGTGAGCTTGAGTATTTTATGTGTTTTGGATACATGGTTTTATGCTCACATAGTTCGCTTGTTGCGAATCGCATCTCCTTTTTAAGTTCGTTGGTAAATTCACTGCTCCGTACACCTGTCACCTTCGTGCTGCTTTCTATACGTTGTTTTTAACTCGTTTATGTTTATCATACCTTCGTAGTACTTTCTAATTAGATAGCTGGCAAACTGAGCATGACAGTCTCCCTCCACTCTTCATAAGGGAAGCGTGCTGCGTTATATTTTCTCATATAGTGGTCTACAGAGTCTCTTTTAATTTGCTCAGTATTTTTAGGTGCTTTGGGTTACTTTGTAGTAGGAGTGGTACGAATACTTTTCGGTCATTATTTAGTATTTTTCTTAAACACTCCGCTGTAATAAACTCGTCGTGTTGTTCTTCCCAATGGTTTATGAGCGCATCGATAAGCAAAGTTACCCAATATTCCCTGGTGGTAGATTGCGATGAAAGCCGTCACAGACTTCTCTATTGTTGGTTGCAACTATGATGTCTTGTAGCAAAGCCAGAATCTCCTTTGATAGTATTCCTTGTGGCACTAGGAAAGTATGTAGCGTGTTTCTAATGTCGTTATTGTTTCGTTATCATATGGTAGATTCGGCATTGTGTAACGTTTCTCTGACCAGAAATTAATAAGTAAGTTAGAATGTATTAAGTTGTGGTAGTTAGCTTGCACGAGGTGTATTGCCCCTGCCCATTAAGTCTGTTAGTAACGTGGTTTTGACATCCTCCAAATTATAATCAGGTAGAAAGATGTAAAGCAACTCTATTTCCTCCATGGCTATGCTTTCGTTGATCTTGGGGACTCACTGTGATACCATATGCTTTTAATGTCTTGCAACATGGATAATACCTGGGCGTTATCGTGAAACACTTTTTGTTCTTTCTCACCCAAATCTGCTCCATTCCATGCTTTTTCTAGCACCTTATGTCTCACCACACACAACATATGCCTCATCATGTATCTGAGCCACAAGCTAATCCTAGAGCTATTTCTCACGACGTACTCGAGTATTCGACCATCAGGAAAGATAACGTAACCGAGCTTTTTGAGACCTTACCCAAATAACAGAAATTAGCTTTGCAAGCTTAGCATCTTTTCTATGAGAGGTGCTTAGCTAAGGATACCGATAATCCCTTACTTGAGTTACTTATATACACTTCTCCTACCCTAAGTAAAGAAGTGTTACTGACCAATATAACTTACAAAGCTTTCGTTGTGGGGTCGATACCATATGTGCCAAACGTTAATTATTAAAGTAACAGCCGACATGTTTTAGCTAGGTAAAAGTGGTTTTTCCGTAAGTCTTTATCAATTTCACGAAAAGAGTACAACTTTCTATGGGAAGATGCTTAAGCAGGTAGTAAAAGGTCACCCTACCAAAATGAGTATTAGATCTAAAGAATAGAATAGTAGTAGTAGTACAACAATAGACACTGGCTTTTTTGACGTTAATGTACAAGAGGAAAAACGTAGTGTATGACAGGTTTCTATATCAAAGAAATCTAAATTATGGTTAAGTTTTTGATATCTTTAACAAAAGGTCTCTCCCGTATTGCTGAAAGTATTCCTTTTACTCTTTTCAAGATTACTTAGCTTTCTAAAGATTGACAACATGTTATATACGTTTATCGTAACAGCTATAAAACGCTATCCTATAAACACTACATTAGGCGCTGTATCCTAGAAGATATCACCCGTTATAAACTAAACATAAATCGTTTGTATTATATGTAATAGGATTAACTTACGCTTTTTGATTCCTCTCAAACCTACGTTGTCTACTAAAGAGCATCATGCCACATCTACAAACGCTTATTCCCGGCTACTTACTTTAACTCGTGTTTGTGTTAATTACCTCAAGAAATTAGTTTATCCAAGAGGACATGGAGTAAACAGAGCGCTTAGCATGCTGGAATACTTTCACGATTATCTCTTGTCAGGTAAACACGGCATACTTATCGAACTGCAACTTTACAGTTCTGGGGAAGTTAAATACCGCTCTGTAGGCTGTTATGGCGATACATACAATTACATTTTCATTTGACTACTTTTGCTTAAGTATGACCAACCCGTTGCTTTGTTATTGGTCTTTTATTATTATGCTATTAATAACACAAAATACGTTGGATATAACTAAAACTTATACTATCAGGGAAAAGACGGTTATCACTAAGCAGGTAATAAAGGCATACTCTTACTGATGCATATTTCAGATAGAGGAAAAATATAACATTTCTACGAACGTACGTAATAAAATGCACTCACTAACGAGAACAGGAGTAAGGATGCATTAATAAATAGGCCGAGAACATAATGCGGAAAGTATATAAATAATTTAGCAAAAAATCCTAATAAAGTGGTATACCGGCGAAGCCTAAGCCATTAAAGCATAGAAGATGCTCAGCGTGGGTTTACCTTTTTCAAAATATTAAATCTCGTAGTTAACAAAAGCAAATGAGTTGTCTATCGAATGAGAAACAAATAGGTATGAAAGCTATCGTAATCAAATGCTATAAGTAAATAAATAAAAATAAAAGCATAAAAAGAATAGGAAGATTATACATCATAGTGCCAAAAAAAAGGCCGCATTGGCTATGCGCTGTAAGCAAAGAACGTCTTTAACTAGTTGCTTTAAAGCAAAGATAGTACCTATAAATAAGAAAGCAAGACGGGTAGTAAAAGAAGCTACTTGACTTAGGTGAGCAATTTGTACAACAAATAAAATAACGGATTTTTGGCAATAAATGAAAAGATAAGTTACATTGATGATGAATAGGTATAACTAGGGGAAGCCAAAAGTGGAACGAGCTATACCCAATTTAAAAAATAAACTATAAGGATTAATATTATACCATAGAAAAAATATACTATCATTCATTGAAAATAAGACAATGCACTATACTATCGAAACGCACGGAACCGGTGTACAAATAAAGTTGGAGGTGCCAAACAGGTATAATGAACTGCTACAGAACCGAATAAAAGTATTTCAAACCGGCTTCGTTTGTAAGTAAGATCTATTAGTACATAGGCAGCTAAAGTATAAAAGCAAAACACTGCAATTCATTGTCAAGAACCAGACAAACAAATCAGTCGAACGTAGTAGCACAAACATGCCGAAAAAAGAAATCAGCGTAATTATTGGGTACTCGAGGTTGTCTTTATCCTATTGTAAGAAATTAACTGTATAAATTAGTAAGAAATGAGAGCAAAAAGTGATAAAAACTAGAAAATTTAATACAGTATAGTCAAAACTATACTCGAAAATAAAGCTGACTATCAAGGTATCCTATCCTTTATTATTAAATTAAAAGATAAATAATATAAATAACAAAACAATAGACAACGGCTGCGCATAAACTTTGCTAAAACAAAATTGATACCACCTTTAATGTGATATAACTACCAATGCTATCATTGATATAATAGCAGACAGCAAAAATAATAGGTCTGATATGTGATTATTTTAATCATATTTAACGTACTTAAAAACTTGTAAACATTTTTAGTATTGTAGATTTCGTATACATAGAGCTACTCATATTCTCCAACATTTTGAAAGATTTAAAAAGTCAAAATTATCATCCTAAACAACACTTCAAATAATCTTTCAAATAAAAAGATAAATAGTAATCCGAAGTGTTCTAAGATCTTGCTTATGTAAGAAACAATGAGAAAATAATCATAACTAATAATGTTATATCCCAAAATCATACCAATAATTCGTGACGTATCAAGCCAAATAAATCGTATACCTCGTCCCAATCCTCTAAAAGATCATAGAAATATTCGATACATCGAATAGAATGGGTGAGAGTAGTTATTTCTATTTTTCAAGTTTTATAACAAAAATGATAAAGTTTTTTATATAAGAATCCTTATTAATATACTTTTTATATTAAAAGATATCGCTGGAACCAATTTTTGATTTTAATATGTTAATAATTTTAAATGTTTACGCCGAGAATTATAGACATAATACTATTCAAAATATTCGCAAAGTCATATTCAAGTCGAAAGGAAATAACCATTTTCTGCATTAACTTAATTAAGCAAAATTTGTGCTTGTTGTAACATATCATAAACAGAGCACGGAATTTTTCATAGGAAAGTCATCTAGATCAAAAGCAATTTGAAAAGGGAAAAGACATTAGGGTCCAATACTTCATCGCAGATAACGGCCTTGTATTGTAACTTGTACTCTTATAGAAACTCATCATCATATTCGCACTAACGGTATTAAATTATCATATGCCTCTTCCGATCTGCACTTTTCATTGTAAGAGCCTATTAAAGGAGATTCAATTTCTTCTGTATTGGCTGAAGAATACATTTATGGTGCACGGGGTTTCTAAGGAGACTATCGTGGATATCTTAAAGTAGAATTTTTACCAATTATAGATTCAGCCCGTACCTTCTTTTCATATTGGTTAACAAATGCTGGACTTGTTGTGAAGACTCTTTCGTAGTTAACTGATACAACCTTATAGTTGTCTTTTTACTTCATTGACAGGAACTTAAGACTAGATAGTAAAGTACCCTGATGCTAGATGATAAAACAACATTTGCGTTGTTTAACGTGCACCATCCAATACCTTATGCTTTACACAAGTATCATTTTGAGCTGATTATTTTTGCCCTAATACAAAACAATACCTCCCGAGTTATTGACAGATAGAGCTGGGTTACATAGGTTACAGGTCTTTCTAAATAACAACTTGGATACCGAGTTACTCAAAACATTAAATGTGCAAGAATCCACAAAATACGCCGGTTGCTGCCGATAATTACATTTTTCTGGCATTCTTCGTGAGACATTTTTGTTGGATCAGGTTTATGGACAGTTAACGTAGATTGACGTTTTAATATTTGGGCATGGTTCTGTTGAACATTTGCAGCATTAAGTGATATCCTTGTTATGTACCGTTGCATAATTTAATTGGTTACTGGTTTTCATTTATAGACCTTTTCTACTTTTATGTCTTTAGGATTAAAAGCCTCACCTGTATTTTTGTTTTCAAAAATGCCTGTTTTATTATTTAAAATAAAACGACGTTGATATTTAAACATCATCGGAAAAGTAGTCATAAATTCCCACTCTTCCGGATTTTCAATAGGCGATAAGTCTTTGAAATAAGCTCTAAAGCCTCTTTTAATATATTCTTGGATAATTTGTTCTTCTTCTATAGTAGTATTACAATATATCACATTATCCTCTTGATAAAAACGTTCATAAATTATAAAATCTAAAGCATTATCTACATGAGAGAGATATTTACTAATATTTTTCCATAAAGAGTAAATGAAATAAAAAGGCAAATAATAAAAGATATAATGGAGGGTATAATCATGATTAATATCAAAAAGTAATATTATAATCAATAAAAATAGTACACCATATCTTAAAATTAATTTAACACTATTGTGTAACCATTTAGGTATTATTTCTAAATGATATTTTTCACAATAAGGCTTTAACACATATTTCCACGCAATGCGTGACATTGTATTTTCCCATGACCAATAATTACCTAACTTGTTTATAACTCTATTATAAAGGGGGTATTTTTGTTCCATAGATATGCTACCAAAATCAGTACCTGTATTAACTAAATCTTTTATGGTTTTATTATATAGGCTATAATAAACATATAAGTGTACCTTTATTAATTCTCGAATCAAAAATCTGCGTATTTGATTAAGGACTACTATGCCAAAAAGTAAAATTTCGATAAAAATTATTGAAATTAAACATGGCACTGTTTTAAAAAGATTGTGCCATTGTTCATATAAAGATAATAATTCTACAGTATATCCCCAGCGTAGATAACGCATGTATAATATTAGTAAAAAGAATACAAATGTATAAATAAAAACACTTAAAAAACTTATTAAAATATTTTCTATTTTATAATTCGTGCTTGTATTTTCATATTGATAACTTTTTTTTATAATCCAAAATATAAGTATACAAATTATAACTAAAATACATTGTAAAGGATAATAAGTTGCATATTTTTTTAATATATATGAAAAATCAATTAAGTATGTCATCAGCTATTTGGTCTAATCCTGATTGTTTCAAAATATTAGTATTACTTTTTACATTAGCTGTAATTTCTCTAATTGTTTGAGAGGACGTTTTAGAAACTAAAACACTAAACTTGCGTGAAGTCTGTTTAAGAGATTGAAGTCCTATGAAGTTTTTGTACTTTAAATTATTATTTAGAACTATTTTTATCATGGGCATTAGAAGGAGTAATATTTGTTTTTGCGAAGGCTGAGGAACGTTGCATCAATAGCTGAGCCCAACTATT
>Ga0308176_10003405_pt1 | contig 10183 bp, 10 predicted proteins | sample PhyCR2_3_FD_203890 | JGI IMG/M metagenome (GOLD analysis project Ga0308176, IMG submission 203890) | Soil microbial communities from UC Gill Tract Community Farm, Albany, California, United States - DLSLS.C.R2 | ecosystem: Environmental > Terrestrial > Soil > Agricultural land | place: USA... | reverse complement strand
CGGGGTGGGGTGCACGGATGCCCCCCTGCCGGAGAGCCGCCGCCGCGGATCGGGAAGCAGTACCCCGGACCGGGCGACGACACGCAGCAAGTCGCTGACCGGAGCGCGCGTCCGGCACCCCACACAGGTGCGGACCGGTTTCGGCGATTCGGCCACCCTGCACTCTAGCGCGTGGCCGAGCCCGGATGTTCCGCGCGCCGCGGAGGAGGCCGGTGCGCGGCGCCGGACGGGGCCGGACGCCCCCCGGACGAGGGGTCGGCAGCGGCCGCCCGCAGCGGGGCGCGGCCCACCCCCGGCGAGGGGGTTGCGGCCTCGTCGTCGGCCTGCGCATCGCTGCGGATGTCGATCCGGCACCCCGTCAGCCGGGCGGCCAGCCGGGCGTTCTGCCCTTCCTTGCCGATGGCCAGCGACAGCTGGTAGTCGGGCACGACGACGCGGACGGCCTTCGCCTGCGGGTCGACGACCCGGGCGCTGGTCACCCGCGACGGGCTGAGCGCCGAGGCCACGAACGTCGCCGGGTCGTCGGCCCAGTCGACGATGTCGATCTTCTCGCCGTGCAGCTCGCTCATGACGTTGCGCACACGCTGGCCCATCGGGCCGATGCAGGCGCCCTTGGCGTTGAGCCCGGGCACCTTGGTGCGGACGGCGATCTTCGACCGGTGCCCCGCCTCGCGGGCGACGGCGACGATCTCGACGCTGCCGTCGGCGATCTCGGGCACCTCGAGGGCGAACAGCTTGCGCACCAGGTTCGGGTGGGTGCGTGAGACGGTCACCTGCGGGCCGCGGAAGGTGCGGGCGACCGACACGACGTAGGCCTTGATCCGGCTGCCGTGGGTGTAGGACTCACCCGGCACCTGCTCGGCCTGCGGGAGGACCGCCTCGACCTTGCCGATGTCGATGAGCACGGTGCCCTGCACGTTGCGCCGGTCGTGCGCCTGCACGATGCCGCTGACGATGTCGCCTTCCTTGCCCGCGTACTCGCCGAAGGTCTGCTCGTGCTCGGCGTCGCGCAACCGCTGCACGATGACCTGCTTGGCGGTACTGGCCGCGATCCGGCCGAAGTCGGAGGGGGTGTCGTCCCACTCGCGGACGACGTCGCCGTCGGGACCGAGCTCCTGCGCCAGGACGGCGACCTCGCCGCTCTTCCGGTCGACGTGCACCCGGACGTGCTTGGCCGCGCCGTCGGCGTGCCGGTAGGCGGTGACGAGGGCCGACTCGATCGCCTCGATGACCGTGTCGGCCGGGATGCCCTTCTCCCGCTCGACCGCCTTGAGCGCGGTGACGTCGATGTTCACTGTCCTCCTCCTCGCGCCTGCGGAGTCGTGCTGTCGCTGTCGTTGTCGATCTCGATGTCCCCGTCGATCTCGTCGTCCATCACGTCGTCGTGGCCGGCTTCCGGCCGGCCGAACTCGACCTGCACCCGGCCGGCGCCGACCTCCGACCACGGGACCAGCCGCGGTGTCGGCGGCCGCTTCTTCGCGCCCGGCTTGCCCTTGGCCTCGACGGCGAGCTCGACACCCGCGTCGGTCACCGCGGTGATCCGGCCGGTGACCTCCTCGGCCGCGCCCGCCGACCCGACGGCCACGGTCACCAGCCGCCCGGTGTTGCGCCGCCAGTGCCGGGCCTCGGTAAGTGGGCGGTCGACCCCGGGGCTGGTCACCTCGAGCACGTAGGGCGTCCGGCCCATGCCGTCGTCGTGGGTGTCGAGCACCTCGGACACCGCCCGGCTGACCTCGGCGATGTCGTCGAGGGTGACACCGGCGTCGCGGTCGACCACCACCCGGACGACGCTCCGCCGCCCGGCCGGGGTGACCACGAGCTCCTCGAGGTCGTAGCCGGCCGCGTCGACGACGGGGCCGATCCACCCGGCCAGCTTCGAGGTGGCCGGATCGGTCCGCTGGGTACCGCGCGAGGCGGACACGGCTTCCTCCTCCAGGCTCGGTGGGCCGCACGGTGCGGTGCACGCCCCTCCGAACCGGCAACCGTTCCGGCCTGCGGCGCTGGTCGGACCCGGGATCGAGGGGAAGAGATCAGGCTACCGCCCGCCCGGAACCCCCGGGACCGCGCACCGGGAGCAGCCGCGCGGAGCACACTGGAAGCCCGTCGGGGCGCCGCGGGGACCGGGATGGGGCGCCCGGGGCGGGCGGGCTCCGGGCGGCGCTGTCCCGCCGACCCGGGACGCGCCCAGCGTCCGCGCCTCCGGCTCCCTCGGGTCCCGGCTGAGAAGATGGCGGCGATGTCTCCCACCCCCTCCCCCGCCCCTCCGGGCTTCTCCCGACGCACCCTGCTCGCGGTCTCCGCGACCGGGCTGGCGCTGCTCGTCAGCGGGTGCACGTCCGCCCCGGCCGACCCGCAGAACGTGGTGACCGACAAGCAGGCCGACCTGTTCGCCGCGCAGGTCGGCGTGCAGAAAGCCCTGGTCGCCGCCTTCGCCGCCGCGGGCGCTGCCGACCCCACGGTCAGGACCGCGGTGGCCGAACTGGCCGCGCAGGCGGGCGAGCAGCTGACCGCGCTCACCGCGGCGGCCCCCCGCAGCCGGACCGCGGCGGCGTCCTCGTCGAGCGCGCCGGCGGTCGGGCCGGACGCCCGCGCCTGGCTCCGCGGTCAGGTGTCGGCGGCCGCGACCTCACACGCCACCGCCTGCGTGGAGCAGTCCGGCGCCCGGGCGGCGCTGCTGGGCTCGATCGCCGCAGGGCTGCGCGGCCAGGACGGGAGACTCGCATGACCGCGCCCAGCGGCGAACTGACCGAACGGACCGAGGACGCCGCGCTGCGCGAGGCCCTGGCCGCCGAGCACGCCGCGATCTGGGGGTACGGCGTCGTCGGGGCGGCCCTGGGCCCGACGGGCCGGGCCCCGGCGGCAGCGGCGGAGGTCGCCCACCGCGACGTCCGCGACCGGGTGACCGCCCTGCTGGCCGACCGCAAGGCCGAGCCGGTAGAGGCGAAGGCGGCCTACGCCCTCCCCTTCCCGGTGCTCTCCACGGTCGACGCGGCGGCCCTCGGGGTCGTCCTGGAGGACGGCGTGGCGGCCGCGTGGGTGCGGGTGCTCGACCAGGCCGCCGAGCGGAGCACGCGGGAGCTGGCCGTCGGTCTGCTCAGCGCCGCCGAGGTGCGCGCGGTCGCCTGGCGGGTCGCCGCCGGCAAGACGCCGGTGACGAGCGCGCTGCCGGGGCTCCCCCAGCAGAAGTAGGACCGCAGCTCAGCCCAGGGCACCCAGGAACGCGTCGGTGACGCGGACGGCGACCCCGCTGGACTGGCCGCCCTCCACCAGGGTGGCGAACGCGAGGTCGCCCCCGGGGCCGCCCATCCGGTACCCCATGAACCAGCCGTGGGCGTCGGGCGGGGTCTTGCTGCCGAACTCGGCGGTGCCCGTCTTGCCGTAGACCGCGCCGCGGCCGGAGACCCCTCGGGCCGTGCCGGTGAGGACCACCTGCCGCATCATCGGCCGGAGCGCGTCCAGCACCGGCTGCGGCGGGCCCTGCGGCGCCGGGCCGGCGGGTGGCGCGCCGACCACCTCGACGGGGGCGGCGGGTTTCCCGCTGGCGATCCCGGCGGCGACCAGGGCCAGCGCCGCGGGGCTCATCAGCACCTGGCCCTGACCGATGGCGTCGGCCGCCTTCGTCGTCCCGGTGGCGTCGGCGGGCACGCTGCCGCTGAAGATGCCCACCGGCAGCTTCCAGTCGCTGCCGACCCCGTAGGAGTGGGCCGCGTCGGCGAGCGCCGCGTCGGGCAGCGTCAGCGCCTGCTGGATGAACGTGGTGTTGCACGACTGCGCGAACGCCTCGGTGAGTGACACGGTGCCGAGGTCGAACTTGTTCTCGTTCTCGAACTCGCGGCCGTCGACCGTCGTGGTGCCCGGGCACGCCACCGGGGTGGTGGGGGTGACCTTGCCGGCGGTGAGCAGGGCCGTCGCCGTCATCGTCTTCATGCTCGAGCCGGGCGGGAACCGGCCGGCCAGCGCGTTGCCGGGGGTGGCGGCCGCGTTGGAGGCGACGGCCAGGATCTCCCCCGTGCCGGGCCGGACGACGACCAGGTGGGTGGGCAGCTGCTGGGTCGCCACGGCCGCGTCGGCCGCGTTCTGCAGGGCGGGGACGAGCGTCGTCTGCACGGGCTTGCCGGGCACGGGGGCCACCGCGGCGATCTGCCGCCCCTGGTCGCCGGTGCTCTGGTCGGTGCTGACCACCGCGACCGTGAAGCCGGGGGTGCCGGTGAGCTGCTGCTGGAACGCGCGCTGCAGCCCCGAGAGGCCGAGCTGGTCGGTGGCCGCGTAGCGCGGCTTCCCGTGGTCCTCGGTCTCCTTGAGCACCTCGGCGGTCGCGGTGCCGACCCGGCCGAGCAGGGCGACGCCGAAGCGGGAACTCGGTGCGAGCAGCCGGGTGCTGATGGGGAACACGGCCCCGGGCAGGTCGAACACCTTCGCCCGGATGGCCTGGAAGTCGGGGCGGCGGAGGGTGATGACGGGGACGAACTGGCCCTTGGGTGCCGCCGTCACGGCCTTGGTGATGTCGGCCGCGGCGATGCCCGTGGCCGCCGAGAGCCCGGCGGCCAGGGTCGGCAGGTCGGTGACCTTCGCGGTGTCGACGCCGACGTTCACCACCTCGGTGGGCGTGAACAGCGGGGCGCCGCTCGCGTCGGTGATCGCGGCCCGGTCCGGCAGGCTGCGGACCAGCTTCAGGTGCTGCCCCGCGCCCAGCTGCGGATGCACCACCGTCGGCGCGCTCACCACCTTCCAGCTGCCACCGGAGTCGCGCAGCTTCAGCGTGGCGGCGTAGCTCCAGTCGGGGGCGGCCGCGAGGTGCCAGGTCGCGCGCCAGCCGACGGTGGCGTTGCTGCCCTTCACGGTGACCGCGCCCAGGGCGGGGGCGAGCTCGGCCCCCGGCAGGTCGGCCGCGGTCTGCTTCAGCAGCGCGGCGGCCGCGGTCGGGTCGGTGGTCGCCTTGGCGGCGGCCGGCAGGTGCCCGGCGGACCAGCTCGTCAGGAACGCCTGCGCGGCGTTCCGGACGTCACCCTCGGAGGTCGAGCACCCGCCGAGAACCAGGACAGTCAGGACCAGCGCCGTGAAGAGGGCTCCCGCCCGTCGCGTCCGCACGCCGGAAGCCTGTCAGACGGGTACCACGATCTCAGAACAGGACGCTCGCGAAGCGGCCCACCTCGCGGAAGCCGACCCGGCGGTAGGCGGCCCGGGCAGGCGCGTTGAAGTCGTTGACGTACAGGCTGACCACGGGGGCGATGACGGCCCGGGCGTACTCGACGACCGCGGCGGTGCCGGCCGTGCCGACCCCGCGGCCGCGGTGGGACGGCGACACCCAGACGCCCTGCACCTGGCACACGGAGCGGGAGACGGCACCGATCTCGGCCTTGAAGATCACCGCGCCGTCCTCGAACCAGGCGAGCGACTGGCCGGCGCGGACCATCTCGGAGACGCGGGCCCGGTAGCCGGCGCCGCCGTCGCTGCGCAGCGGGCTGACGCCCACCTCCTCGGTGAACATCGCGATGGCCGCCGGGAACAGCAGGTCGATCTCGGTGGTCCGGACCGGGCGCACCCGCGGTTCGGGCGCGACGGCCGGCGGTCCGTCGATGGCCATCAGGGGCTGCTGCGGCCGGTGGTCGCGGGCGGGGCCCCAGTAGGGCGCCAGCAGCTCCCACAGCGGCTCCACCGACGCCGCGGGACCGACGATCGTCGAGCACCGGCGACCGGCGCGACGGGCCCGCTCCGCGAAGGCGAGGGCCGCGGCGCGCTCGGCGCCCGGGACGGCGAAGGGGATCAGGTTCGCCCCGGCGAGGCACACCGCCTCCAGCGCTCCCCTGCTCTCGAGCCCCCACAGCGGGGCGCCCAGGGAGATCGGTGCCGTGCCGGCGGTCTCGACGCGCCCGGCGAGCACGCACGCGGCGACAGGATCGGTCGCCAGCAGCCGGTGGACGGCGTCCTCGTCGGTCTCGTCGAGGACGCGCGCGGTCGGCGTTCGGAGCACGGGGACCTCGCTGGCCGGGGCGCCGGTCAGCCGGCGGTGACGACGGGTGGGCCGGAGGGGGCGCCGGAGTCGACCTGCTCGGCGGCGATGCGCATGGCCTCCTCGATCAGGGTCTCGACGATCTGCGACTCCGGCACGGTCTTGATGACCTCGCCCCGGACGAAGATCTGGCCCTTCCCGTTGCCCGAGGCGACCCCGAGGTCGGCCTCGCGGGCCTCACCGGGACCGTTGACGACGCAGCCCATGACGGCGACCCGCAGCGGCACCTCCATGCCCTCGAGCCCGGCGGTGACCTCGTCGGCGAGCTTGTAGACGTCGACCTGCGCGCGCCCGCACGAGGGGCAGCTGACGATCTCGAGGCCGCGCTGGCGGAGGTTGAGCGACTCGAGGATCTGGGTGCCCACCTTCACCTCCTCGACCGGCGGCGCCGAGAGCGAGACGCGGATCGTGTCGCCGATGCCCTGGGACAGCAGGGCGCCGAAGGCGACGGCGGACTTGATCGTGCCCTGGAACGCGGGGCCGGCCTCGGTGACGCCGAGGTGCAGCGGGTAGTCGCACTGGGCGGCCAGCAGCTCGTAGGCCCGGACCATGACCACCGGGTCGTTGTGCTTGACCGAGATCTTGATGTCGCGGAAGTCGTGCTCCTCGAACAGGGAGCACTCCCAGAGCGCCGACTCGACGAGGGCCTCCGGCGTCGCCTTGCCGTACTTGGCGAGCAGGCGCTTGTCGAGCGAGCCGGCGTTGACGCCGATGCGGATCGGGATGCCGGCGTCCTTGGCCGCCTTGGCGATCTCGCCGACCTTGTCGTCGAACTTCTTGATGTTGCCGGGGTTGACCCGGACCGCCGCGCAGCCGGCGTCGATGGCCGCGAACACGTACCGGGGCTGGAAGTGGATGTCGGCGATCACCGGGATCTGCGACTTCCTGGCGATCGCGGGCAGGGCCTCGGCGTCGTCGGTGTCGGGGACGGCGACGCGCACGATCTGGCAGCCGGCGGCGGTGAGCTCGGCGATCTGCTGGAGGGTGGCGTTGATGTCCGCCGTCTTCGTCGTCGTCATCGACTGCACGCTGACCGGGAAGTCGCTGCCGACGCCGACACCGCCCACGTCGAGCTGACGGGTCTGACGTCGGGGAGCGAGGACGGGAGGGGGCGCAGCCGGCATGCCGAGACTGACGGGGATCGCCATGACCGCCAGTATCCCCCGCGATCGGATCCGTGCGCGGCGCCGTCCCCGAACGGGGGCTCGCCACCGGCGCGGAGACCGCCCAGGTCAGCCCAGGGTGATGGGATTCACGATGTCGGCGACGACGAGCAGGGCCGACATCACCAGGAACACACCCGCGACGACGTAGGCCACCGGCATCAGCCGGGCGATGTCGAACGGCCCGGGGTCGGGCCGGCCGCGCACCCGCGCCACCGTGCCGCGCAGCTTCTCGTAGAGCGCGCCGGCCACGTGCCCGCCGTCGAGGGGGTAGATCGGCAGCAGGTTGAACAGGAAGAGCACCAGGTTCACCCCGGCCAGCATCTGGAAGAACAGGCTGACCTTCTCGGCCACGCCGACGCTGCCGAGGGCGAAGACCTCCCCGGAGATGCGGCCGACGCCGACGACACCGATCGGGCCGTTCACGTCGCGCTTCGCGCCGAGGAAGGCCGCGCGGAACACCTGCGGGATGCGCTCGGGGATCTGGACGAGCTTCTGCACCGACTGGGAGACGACCATGCCGAAGTAGGCCGGCACGTCGCTGAAGGACTGCCGGGCGAAGCCGATCACCGGGCTGACGCCCAGGTACCCCGCGGTGGTGGTCTTCTCGCCGGTCGCGTCGGTGTAGACGGTGTTCTCGATCGGGGTGACCGTGACGGGCCGCTGCTGGCCCTGCCGCTCGATGGTCAGCGTGAGCGGGCGGCCGGCGTGGCCACGGATCGCGTCCTGCACCGCCGTCCAGCTGTCGAAGGCGGTCGGCTCGAGCGGTGCACCGCCGACGGCGACGATCCGGTCGCCCGGCCGCAGCCCCGCCTTGGCGGCAGGGCTCGCGTCCGGCATGGCGCAGCCGGCGGTGCCCAGGGTGCAGAGCTTCCCCTGCGGCGTCACCGGGGTGGTGCAGTCCGCCTTGGCGTCGGCGCCGGCCGGCAGCACGCACGCGGGAACCGAACGCAGCGTCGTCGTCACCACGCCCGTGCCGAACACGGTGAGCATGACGGTGAAGAAGACGACCGCGAGCACGAGGTTGTGGAACGGCCCGGCGAACATCACGATGATCCGCTGCCACCACGGCTTGCCGTAGAACACGCGGTCGCCGTCGGTGGGCAGGACGTCGTTGAGCGCCTGCCCGCGGACCTCGGCGATGAAGCTGCGCATGCGGGTGGCGCGCTTGCTCTCGCCCTCCTCGGCGGGCGGGATCATGCCGACGATGCGGATGTAGCCGCCCAGCGGGATCGCCTTGATGCCGTACTCGGTCTCGCCACGGTGCCGCGACCAGATCGTCGGCCCGAAGCCGACCATGAACTGGGGCACCCGCATGCCGAACCGGCGGGCCCAGTAGAAGTGCCCGGCCTCGTGGAAGCCGATCGAGAACAGCAGGCCGAACGCGAACGCGACGATGCCCAGGATGGTCAGCAGGGTCCCGGTCAGTTCAGCCTCCGGCGATGACGCCCCGGGCGTGCTCCCGGGCCCACTTCTCCGCCGCCAGCACGTCGTCGACGCAGGTGGGGACGCCGAGGTCCGGCGCGTCGTCGAGGGTACGCGCGACCAGGTCGACGATGCCCCGGAACGACAGGCGACCCGCCACGAAGGCCGCCACCGCCTCCTCGTTGGCCGCATTGAACAGCGCCGGGACGACGCCACCGGCCTCCCCCGCCGACCTGGCCAGGCGGACGGCAGGGAAGGCGGTCTCGTCGAGCGGGGCGAACTCCCAGGTGCTCGCCGTCGACCAGTCCAGCGCCGGCTGGACGTCGGGCAGCCGGTCGGGCCAGGCGAGGGCGAGCGCGATCGGCAGCCGCATGTCGGGCGGGCTGGCCTGGGCGAGGGTCGCCCCGTCGGCGAAGGTCACCATCGAGTGCACGATCGACTGCGGGTGCACGACGACGTCGATGTCGGCGTAGGGGACGCCGAAGAGCAGGTGCGCCTCGATCAGCTCCAGCCCCTTGTTGACCAGGGTCGCCGAGTTGATGGTGACCACCGGCCCCATGTCCCAGGTGGGGTGGGCCAGCGCCTGCTCGACCGTGACACCGTCCAGCTCGGCGGCCGTCCGGCCGCGGAAGGGGCCGCCGCTGGCGGTGAGCACCAGCCGCGCCACCTCGCTCCGGGCACCCCCGCGCAGGCACTGCGCCAGCGCCGAGTGCTCGGAGTCGACCGGCACCAGCTGACCGGGGGCCGCGGCCGCGGTCACCAGGTCACCACCGGCGACCAGCGACTCCTTGTTGGCCAGCGCGACGGTGCGCCCGGCCTTCAGGGCCGAGAGCGTGGGCCCGAGGCCGATGGACCCGGTGATCCCGTTCAGGACGACGTCGGCCGGGCGGGCGGCCAGCTCCTCGGCGGCCCGCGGACCGGCCAGGATCTCCGGCAGCGCGTACTCACCCTTCGCCCAGCCCCGCTGCGAGGCGGCCGCGTAGAAGGCCAGCTGGAGATCCTGGGCGGCGGTGGCCCGGGCGACGGCCACGGTGCGGACGCCGAGGGTCAGGGCCTGCTCCGCCAGACGGGCGACGTCCCCTCCCCCGGCCGCCAGGCCGGTGATCTGCAGCCGGTCGGGATTCTGCTGCGCGACGGCGATCGCCTGCCGGCCGATCGAACCGGTCGAGCCGAGCACGGTGACCTCACGCGGGGAATCCACGCCTGCATCCTCCCTGACGGGGACGACCCGCCGCGCCCGTCCTCCCTCGTGCGGTCCTCTCGGCCCGGTGCTGCCAGAATGTCGGCGTGAGTGACACGCAGCGGGTCAACCAGCCTGGTCGCGAAGAGGCCCTCGTCCGCGCGGGCGAGCACCCGGTCGAGCACGAGCGGCCCGAGGACTGGGGCTGGCACGGCGAGACCGGCAAGAAGGGCCGCATCGGCGCCGTCGTCGCGACGCTGGTCCTGCTCGCCTTCGTCTTCGGCAATCACCAGGGCAAGGTCGAGGACCTCTGGATCGCCGGCATCGCCCTGGTGATGATCATCATGCTGCTGCTCGACTGGCGCCGCCGGAAGAACGCCTGGCGCGGCCGCTGACCGTCGACCG
>Ga0308176_10003404_pt1 | contig 10184 bp, 10 predicted proteins | sample PhyCR2_3_FD_203890 | JGI IMG/M metagenome (GOLD analysis project Ga0308176, IMG submission 203890) | Soil microbial communities from UC Gill Tract Community Farm, Albany, California, United States - DLSLS.C.R2 | ecosystem: Environmental > Terrestrial > Soil > Agricultural land | place: USA... | reverse complement strand
CGGGCAGGTCGTCGCGCGCGTCGCCCGTGACGGTGGCGTAGCGCAGGCCCATGGTGGCGACCGTCTCGGCGACCCGGCGGGGCTCGTCGACGTCGTACGCCGCGGGCTTCCCGGTGTCGATGTTGCAGAAGTCGCAGCGCCGCGTGCACTGGTCACCGCCGATGAGGAACGTGGCCTCGCGGTCCTCCCAGCACTCGTAGATGTTGGGGCAGCCGGCTTCCTCGCAGACCGTGTGCAGACCCTCGGTCTTCACCAGCGCCTTGAGGGAGGTGTACTCCGGGCCCATGACCGCGCGCGTGCGGATCCACGACGGCTTCTTCTCGATCGGCGTCGCCGCGTTGCGCACCTCGAGGCGCAGCATCTTCCGCCCCTCGGGGCTCACCGTGGTCACATCCCAGGCTAACGCCGCACAGGGCGGATAACGTCCCGGCATGGACCTGCGCATCTTCACCGAACCGCAAGAGGGCGCGACGTACGACGACCTGCTCGCGGTGGCGAAGAAGACGGAGGAGCTGGGGTTCGACGCGTTCTTCCGGTCGGACCACTACGTGGCCTTCTCCGGCGACGGCCGGCCCGGTCCGACGGACGCGTGGACGACGCTGGCGGGGCTCGCGCGAGAGACGTCGCGGATCCGGCTCGGGACGCTCGTGACGCCCGTGACGTTCCGGCTGCCGGGCCCGCTCGCCATCAGCGTCGCGCAGGTGGACCAGATGAGCGGCGGGCGCGTCGAGGTCGGCCTCGGCACCGGGTGGCACGACGGCGAGCACGCGATGTACGGCGTCCCGTTCCCGGCGACCGCTGTGCGGTTCGGGATGCTCGAGGAGCAGCTGCAGGTCGTGACCGGCCTCTGGGCGGCCGACGGGCCCTACTCCTTCGCCGGCGAGCACTACTCGCTGGCCGACGCGCCGGCGCTGCCCAAGCCCGTGCAGCGGCCGGGGCCGCCGGTGATCGTCGGCGGCTACGGCGCGAAGCGCACGCCCCGGCTCGCGGCGACGTACGCGGACGAGTTCAACGTGCCGTTCGGGTCCGTCGAGGTGACGGCGGAGCAGTACGAGCGGGTGCGGGCGGCGGCGCAGGAGACGGGCCGGTCGCTCGTGCTGTCGGCCGCGCAGACGGTCGCCGTCGGCCGGGACGAGGCCGAGGTGACGCGACGGGCCGAGGCGATCGGGCTGACGGGCGACCACCTGCGCCGGCACGGCCTGGGCGGCACGCCGGCAGAGGTCGTCGACAAGATCGGCCGGTTCGCCGAGGCGGGGGCCACGCGGATCTACCTGCAGGTGCTCGACCTCGCCGACCTCGGCCACCTGGAGCTGATCGCGGCCGAGGTGGCCCCGCAGCTGTGACCGACCGGACGGCGGCGTACCTGCGCGCCTACGCGTTGTTCGAGGCCGTCCAGGCGGACGACCGCGAGGCGGCGGCTGCGGCGCTGCCCGCGCTGCAGGCCGACGCCGAGACGCGCGACTGGCCGGAGGTCGCGTTCGTCGCTGCTGCGGCCCAGGTGGTCTACGGCCTGGTCCGGCCGGAGGGACCGGAGCGGGACGACCTGACGGTCGCGGCGCTGCTGGCGCGCGCCGAGCTGCTGGGCGCGCCCGCGTTCGTCGCGCTCGCGCTGTCGCTGCGGGCGGTCGCTGCGGGCGGGCGCGGCGACGCCGCCGCGCTCCTCACCGACGCGGGACGGGCCGTGGCGCTGCTGGCCGACCCCGAGCTGCCCCCCCTCGACCACTGCACGGCCTACGTCGTCGCGGCCGCCGCCTACAACACCCTGAGCCTGTGGGAGATCGTCACCGAGCTCTACGACCTCGCCGCGCGGCTCGTGCCGCTGTGCCCCGGGCCGGGCATGGAGCCGGCGCTGGCCGTCAACCGGATCCTGATCCGGCTCGAGTGGGGCACGGTCCTGCTCGAGCTGGGCGAGGTCGAGCAGGCGCACGCGCAGCTGCGCGAGGCGCTGTCGGCGGTCGAGCAGGCGCGGGACGTGCCGCTGTCCGAGCTGTGGCGGCAGGACGTCGGCGCGTGCGAGACGGCGCTGCGGCTGCTGCTCGGCGAGGAGCCGGCGTCGTTGCTCGACCGGGCGGCAGTCCAGAGCGCCGGCCTGCGCGCGGCGGGCGACATCGAGGTGCTGCCGCTGCTCGACGCGACCCGCGCGCTGGTGCTGCTGCGGACCGGAGCCGACGAGCAGGCCCGCGAGGTGGCCGAGACGCTGGCGGAGCCGGACTCGGCGTCGTCGGGCGCACGGCACTTCCCGCTGTGGGTGCGGGCGACGGTGCTGGCGGGACCTGCGCCCGACGCTGCCGCGCAGGCGTCCGCCGACTACGCCCTTGCGGTCGCCAGGCTGCGGTGGGAGTCGCGCGAGGCGGTGCTCGTCGCGGCCCGGTCCTTCCTGGCGATGGAGCGGCTGCGCGCCGACCACGGGCGGCTGTCGGTCGACCTGTTCATCGACCCGCTGACGGGCCTGCAGAACCGCCGCGCGTTCGACGCGTGGCTGCACGGACCCGGCTCCGACACCGTCGCCGCGCTGCTGCTCATCGACCTCGACGGGTTCAAGAAGGTCAACGACACCTACGGGCACACGGCCGGCGACGAGGTGCTGCGCCGGGTCGGCCGGATCCTCGCCGAGCACGTGCGCCCCGGCGACCTCGCCATGCGCCACGGCGGAGACGAGTTCGCCATCGTGATCCAGGTCCTGGCGCCGGATCCGGCGACGGTGCGGCGCCGCGCGGCGGACCTGCGCAAGGCCCTGCGGGCGGCGCCGTGGGCCGAGATCGGACCGGGCCTCGCCGTCGGCGCGAGCGTCGGCGTCGCCGTCGGGTCACTGCGCGACGGCGCGGAGCACCTGTACGAGGTTGCCGACGACGCGCTGTACGCGGCCAAGCACGACGCGGCCGGCGTCGTCCTGACTCAGGCGGCTACCGGTTCATGAACGCGTCGACCGTCACGGCCAGCGCCGCCGGCACCCGCCAGTCGAGCGACGAGTCGTACACGGTCACGGTGTAGACGTCGCGCAGCTTCAGCTGCCGCTCGATCGACAGCACCTGCGCACCCTGTGCGCCGGCGAAGTCGAAGTGGATGGGCAGGAACCACGGCGTGTCGAGGAAGGTCTCGAACAGCCGCCGCAGCAGCGCCTGCACCGGCGACCGCTCCTGCCCGACCATGCGCTCGGAGCCGACCTCGACCTTGTACGTCGATCGCGTGAACGACGACACGACGTCCTTGGCCACCACGGCCAGCTGCGTGCCGTCGCCCGCGAGCACGTCGTAGGTGCCGCGCAGGTCGAGGACGTTGCGGGCGCCCAGGGTGAACACCACCTGCGACCGGTCGGCACCGGCCCAGAACGTCACCTTCTCCTTGAGGGCGAAGCGCTTCTGCTCCGCGTAGGCGAGCGGCGTCTCGGTGCCGGCCGCGTCGACCCCGACCACGTCGTACCGGTTCTGCAGCGGCGTGAAGCGCTGCCGCAGCTCGATCACGTACGCCGGTGTCACGGGAACACCAGCGCGGTCTGCCGCGGCGCCGGCCGCTGCACCGGCACCACCGTCGGCTCGACCACCACCGGGTCGCCCGTCGTCACCACGCCGTCGACCAGGACACGCGCGTAGATGCGGCTCGTGCCGGGCGCGACCTCGTGCGCCATCCGGCGGAACCGCCCGTCGCTGAACCACCGCGCGTTCTTCACGCAGGGAATGGCGTACGGCGTCGTCTCGACCAGCGCGGTCCCGACGAGCATTCGCACGCCGGGGCGGATCGACGGCCAGTCGAGGCCTTGCAGCGTCAGGTTCTCGCCGGTGCTGCCGTAGCCGATCGGGTGGCCCTCGGCGGCGAGGGCGTCGACCACCTCGGCCGACCAGAGGCACAGCGCCTGCCACGGGCGGCCGTGGTGCTTGCGGTTCGCCTGCCGGTCCCCGACCAGGCCACGCGACGTGACCTGCGCCGACGCCACCGGCAGCTTCGGCACCCCGCCGGGGGAGGTGCTGACCTGCACCACCCTGCCGCTGTGGCTCGGGGCGCCCGCCCCCATCGCGTGTCGCAGCCGGCCCGCGTCGGCGAGCAGCCGCCACGCGCGGTGCATCGCGTCGGCGTTGTCGTGCCCTGCCAGCTCGGCGATCTCGCGGTGCGTCGGCTCGAACGCCGTCGCGACCTCCGCCGGCGCGTCCTCCGTGAGCTGCCGGAACCAGGGCGCGACGACCGAGCTCAGCGTCCGCTGCAGGTCAGCAGCGGACCACTCGGTGGCGTCGAAGGAGCAGGTCGGACAGCGCACGCCGCCAGGCTAGGGCGAAGGCGTGCTGTTCTCAGACGGGCACGCCGAGCGACAGCGCCGGCAGCCGCGCCTCGAGCAGCGGCAGCACCTCCGCGACCGTCACGTCGCGGCCGAGCTCGCGGCTGAGCGAGGTGACGCCGGCGTCCGCGATGCCGCAGGGCACGATCCGGTCGTAGGCGCTCAGGTCGGGGTCGCAGTTGAGGGCGAACCCGTGCATGGTCACGCCGCGCGCGACGCGGATGCCGATGGCCGCGACCTTGCGTGAGCCGTCCGGCACCCACACGCCGCTGCGCCCGGCGACGCGGTCGGTAGCCAGCCCGAGCTCGGCGCAGGTGTCGATGAGCAGCTGCTCGACGCGGCGGACGTAGTCGACGACGTCGACCGGGTCGCCGAGCCGCAGGATCGGGTACCCGGTGATCTGTCCCGGTCCGTGCCAGGTGATCTTGCCGCCGCGGTCGACGTCGACGACGGGGGTCCCGTCGGCCGGCCGCTCCCAGGGGTCGGTCCGCTTGCCGGCGGTGTAGACGGGCGGGTGCTCGAGCAGCAGCGTGACGTCCTCCGCGCCGGCGACGACCTGCTCGTGCAGTGCCCGCTGCAGCCGCCACGCGTCGTCGTACGGCACGACACCGAGCCGCCGGACCATCACGTCATCAGAGTACGTCCGGGTCAGTGCTGGACCAGCCACTCGTGACCGGCGAGCAGGGCGTGCCGGTCCTCGGCGCAGGCGTCCGGCGTCACCTCGGCGAAGCTCACGCCGGCTGCGGTCTTCGTGAACGTGTAGGTGCCGTCGCCGCACTCCGGGTCGTGCCAGACGACCCTGGTGCCGGTGACGTCGTAGGTGCCGCCGAACGGGCGGCTCTCGGGATCGGTGAACTCGTAGCGGCCGTCCGGCTTGAGCGCCAGCAGCCAGCGACCGTCGATGTCGCCCTGCAGCTTCACCACCCGGGTGTAGTCACCGGTGGGGGCGAGAGCCCCGGCGAGCAGGACGAGGCACAGCGCGCCGCGGTTCACGGCGCCGAGGGTCCCACCGTCAGCGCCTCGGTGGGAATCCCCCGCTCGGCGGCCAGGACGGCACCCGCTCCGGCCACGCCGAGCGCCGCGAACACCGTCCAGAGGGGCAGGGCGCCGGCGTCGAGCAGCGCCCCCGCCAGCAGCGGCCCGATGGTGACCGACGCGGTCCAGGACAGCTGGTAGATCGACAGGTACCGGCCACGCAGGTGCTCCGGCGCCGCCTCCGCCGCCAGCGCGTCGGCGGCGGGTCCGTAGGCGATCTCGCCGACGGTGTAGACGAGGCAGCCGATCAGGACCGCGACGATCGCGAGCCCGCGCGGCAGTGCGCTCGCGGCCAGGAACACCAGCGACGAGCTGGCGAGCACCAGGCCGGCGACGGCGAGCAGCCGGGTCCGGCGGTAGCGCTCCGTCGTACGGACCGTCGTCGTCTGCAGGACCACGATGAGCGCGCAGTTCAGCGTGAAGATCGCGCCTGCGAGCCAGGACGGCAGGCCGAGCGTCTCCACCACGTAGACCGGCAGGAAGCTGAGCACGAGCAGCGTCGAGGTGAGCAGGACGTTGGCGCCGACCAGACCGAGGTAGCCGCGGTCGTGCAGCACGGTCGACCACGCGCCCGGGACGCTCTCGCGACGGCCGGGTGCCCTCCGCGTCCGGACCCGCGTCAGGAGCACCGCGCACACGGCGAAGCTCGCGGCGTCGAGCAGTGCGAGCGCGTGCGGCCCGGTCGTACCGCCGGCGCCGATGAGGACTCCGCCGGCCAGCCCGCCGAGCGCGAGGCCGAGGTTGCGTGTCGACACCAGCAGCCCGAACCACCGCTGCCGCTCGCCAGGTGCCGCGACCTCGCCGATGAGCGTTCCGTACGACGCCCAGAACGCGCGGTCGCCGACCGCCACCACCGCCGCGGCCGCGACGAGCGCGGGGAGCGAGTGCACCACGACGTACGACGCCAGTCCCGCGGCGTGCAGGACGTTGGAGGCGAGGTTGACCGGGCGTGCGCCGTGCCGGTCGGTGAGGTGGCCGAACCAAGGCCCGAAGGGGATGGACACGACGGTGCCGAGCGTGAGCCCCAGCCCGATCTCGGTGAGGGACAGCCGCGTCGTGACGCTGAAGTACAGCAGTGTGAACGGGAAGAACGCGCCGCTGCCCAGGGTGTCGACCAGCATCGTGGCCAGGAAGGTGCGCTGGCCGGTCGTGTCGGGCAGGCCGAGCCGATCCGCCCACCCCGGTCTCACCCGAGCAGCCTCGTCGGCACCTTCGTCTCGCCCGTCGTCTCGACCCGCCAGGCCGAGGCGCCCTCCCGGTCGCTGACCGCCTCGTGCAGCTCGGTGCCGACGTAGTGCAGCCCGACGCCGTCGTCGGCGGCGAAGCCGGGTGCGAGCGCGCCCTCGCGGACCAGCCGCTGGTAGAGCGGCCGGCGCCGCTCCTCGCTGTCGTAGTGCGGGCAGTTGGAGCCCTCGATGAGCGCGAGCCCGTCGGTCCACGGCCGCAGCTCCGGGCCGAACGAGTCGGTCGTCCCGCCGGAGTGCCAGCACAGCGAGCCGGCGCTGACGCCGAACAGCACGACGCCCGCCTCCCACGCCTCGCGGAACGCCGCGTCCAGCCCGTGCAGCCGCCAGAGCACCATGAGCCCGGCCACCGACCCGCCGCCGACGTAGACGGCGTCCTGGCCGAGCAGGTGCTTGCGCAGGTCGTCGACGTTCGGCATCGGCAGCACGGCGACGTGGCTCGCCCGCACGGGCTTGTCGTACGACGCCCAGCACGCGTACCACTGCGCGATGCGGGCCACGTCGTCGCCGGTGGCCGTGTAGAGGGCGGTGACCTTCGGCTCGTCCTTGCCGGTCAGGGCGAGCGCGTGCTCGACGAGCGGTCCGGGGCGGGCGCCGTACCGCTCGGTCGGCTGGAACCCGCCGCCGCCGATCGCGAGGATGTCCATGCGCTCGAAGCGTAGGGCTGTGGACAACGCCCGGCTCGGTCGGCCGGATCTCGTTACGGTCCCGGACGTGACCGAGGTGTGGGCGCTGCCGGGCTACGACGTGCAGGAGCTGATCGGGTACGGCGCGACCGGGGAGGTGTGGCGGGCGGTCGAGGTGGCGTCGGGCGATGCCGTCGCGCTGAAGCGGCTGCGACCGGACGCCTGCGCCACGGCGGTCGACGCGCTGCGCCGCGAGGTGGTCGTCCTGCGGACGCTGGACACGCCCTACGTCGTGCGGCTGCGCGAGGTGCTCGGTGAGGGCGCGGAGACCGTCCTGGTGCTGGACCTGGCAGCCGGCGGCTCGCTGGCCGCGCTGCTGGTCCGGCGCGGCCGGCTCGACCCGGGCGAGGTCGTGACGGTGGCGGGGCCGCTGGCGTCGGCGCTCGCGGCCGCGCACGCAGCGGGGCTCGTGCACGGTGACGTGACGCCGGCCAACGTGCTGTTCACCGCCGACGGGATGCCGCTGCTGTCCGACCTCGGCGTCGCCCGGGTGGCAGGGGACGCGCGGCCGGTCGACGGGACGGCGGAGTACGTCGACCCGGCTGTCGCGGCGGGCGGGCTGCCGGACGCGGCCGCCGACGTCTGGGCGCTGGCCGCGATCTGCCACCACCTGCTCGCGGGCACGCCGCCGCACGACGGGCCGTCGGTGGGCGACGTGCTCGACGCGGCGGTCTCCGGGTCGCGGGCGCCGCTCGGGCTGCTGGCGCCGACGGCCCCGCGCGCACTGGTGTCCGCGATCGAGCAGGCGCTGCAGGCCGACCCGGCTCAGCGACCCGACGCGGCCGCGTTCGCCGCTCTGGTGCGCCGCTCGCACGCGGCGGCGCCGGTGCGGCTGACGGGTCCGGCCGCTGCCGCTCCCGGGCCGGAGCAGCGGGAGACGCACGCGGTCCATGACGGCGCGCCTGCGGGGCCCGCCGAGCCGGCGCGGGTGCGGTGGCGGCCGTCACGTCCGGTGCTGCTGTCGGGGGCGGCGGCCGTGCTGGTCGTCCTCGCGGCTGGCGTCGGCTGGGCGTCGGGTCGCGCCACGCCGACGCTCGCCACGGTGGCGACCGCTGTCCCCTCGCCGCCGGCGTCCCCGCTACCGCGCGCGACGGTGCGGGTCGTCACTCCGCCTGTGTCGACCCCGCCGGACTTCGCCGCGGTGCTCGACCGGCTCGACGCGGCGCGGTCTGCAGCCTTCGCGGCGGCGGACGTGAGCCAAATCGCCGACGTCTACACGCCGGCCGCTCCCGGCCTGGCGACCGACACCGCCGCCATCGCCGCACTCCACGCGGCCGGACGCACGGCCCGCGGCGTGCGGCACACCGTGCACAGCGTCGGGCGCCCGTCGTACGCCGGCAGGGTCGTCCGCCTGCGGGTGGTCGACGTGATGGCGGGCTACGAGGTGGTCGGACCCGACGCGGCGATCGTGTCGCGCGCGGAGGCCCGCGGCGAGGCCGCGCACGTGGTCGAGCTGGTGAAGACGGCCGCCGGCTGGCGGATCCGCGACATCAGGCCGGCGTGAGCTCCGCCCGCAGCGCGGCCTCGACGTCGGTGTGGGTGAAGGCGTAGCCCGACCGCTGCAGCGCCGCCGGCACGAGCCGCTGCCCGATCAGCACCCCCTCGTCCGCGAACGGCCCGAGCAGCGCCCGCAGCGCGAAGCCGGGGACGTGGACCGGGAAGGTCGGGCGGTGCACCACGCGGTTGAGGACCCGCGTGAACTCCGTGTTCGTCACCGGCGCCGGCCCGACGAGGTTGACCGGCCCCTCCACGTCCTCGAGCAGCAGGTGCCGGATCGCCCCGATCTCGTCGGCCATCGAGATCCAGCTGACCCACTGCCGGCCGCTGCCCAGCGGCGCGCCCGCGCCGAGCTTCGCCGCGCGCGCCTGCATCGCCAGCGCGCCGCCGCCGTGTGACAGGACGATGCCGGTGCGCAGGTGGACCGTGCGGACGCCGGCCTTCTCGGCCGCCTGCGTCGACGCCTCCCACTCGCGCACGACGTCCGCGAGGAACCCGCGGCCCGACGGCCCGGTCTCGTCGGTGACCTGGTCGCCGGTGTCGCCGTACCAGCCGATGGCGCTCGCCGACAGCAGCGCGGTCGGTCGGCCTGAGGCGGCGACGGCCTCGGCGATCGTCGTCGTGCCGTCCGTCCGGCTCCGCAGGATCGTGTCCTTGTACGACGAGGTCCACCGGTGGTCGGCGACGCCGGCACCGGCCCGGTGCACCACGGCGTCCACGTCTGACAGGTGCTCGGGAGCGAGCTCGTGCCGGGCCGGGTCCCAGGGCCGCTCGTCGGGCTGCTTCGGCGTCCCGCGCACGAAGCGCAGCACCGCGTGCCCGTCGGCGCGCAGCGCGGGGACGAGCGCCGACCCGATGAGCCCCGACGCGCCGGTGACCGCGATCCTCATGCGCCGATCGTCCCTCGACCCGCCGCCCGCCGCACCCCGAGCCGCCGCACCCCCTCCGTTGCGTCAGGGACCTGCCGCGGCGACCTTGCACCCGTCGTAGGACGTTAGCGAGGGAGGTCGGAGGCTAGAGGCCGAGCTCGCCGGCGAAGTCGCCGTCCTCCAGCCGCTCCTTGATCGTGACCAGGAACCGCGCGGCGTCCGCGCCGTCCACGATCCGGTGGTCGTAGGTGAGCGCCAGGTAGACCATGGACCGGACCGCGACGACCTCGCCCAGGTCCGGGTCCTGCACCACGACGGGGCGCTTCACGACCGCGCCGGTGCCGAGGATGCCCACCTGCGGCTGGTTGATGATCGGCGTGTCGAACAGCGCGCCGCGCGAGCCGGTGTTGGTCAGCGTGAACGTGCCGCCGCCCAGCTCGTCAGGGGTGACCTGGTTGGTCCGCGTGCGGTCGGCGAGGTCGGCGATCTTGCGCGCGAACCCGGCCAGGTTGAGGTCGCCGGCGCCGTGGATGACCGGCACGAGCAGGCCGCGGTCGGTGTCGACGGCGACGCCGAGGTGCTCCCC
>Ga0308176_10003403_pt1 | contig 10187 bp, 19 predicted proteins | sample PhyCR2_3_FD_203890 | JGI IMG/M metagenome (GOLD analysis project Ga0308176, IMG submission 203890) | Soil microbial communities from UC Gill Tract Community Farm, Albany, California, United States - DLSLS.C.R2 | ecosystem: Environmental > Terrestrial > Soil > Agricultural land | place: USA... | reverse complement strand
CGACGCGGCAGCGGGAACCGGCTCAACCACGGCGCTTACTACGCCTTGGCAGTCCTACAAGGACTGCTCTAGGAGAGCGTCCCGCTCTCCTAGTACCTCTCCGGGCCGAGCTTCGCTCGGCTGGAGGAACCCTGCGGAGAGAGCGTTCAGTCTTTCGTTCCGTACTTAACGTCAAGAGAGCGCGCGCGAGGAAGGATCGAAGTGCAGAGGATTCCCCCGATTTGCGCCTGCTGCCGCGCTCCGATCGCCGCCATGTGGTCGGTGACCAGGCCCGCCGTGTACGTCATCTGCAGCGACGGTGGGTGCGAGGGTTGGGCGCGGTCGCAGGGGCTCGCGATCGCCACCAGCGGCGTCCTGGGCGCCGTCCGTGGTCCTCGCCGGCCACCCGCACGCAAGCGGGCACCGAAGCCGTCGTGCGCCTCCTGCGGCGGCACGCTTCCTCGCAGGTCACGCGACAGATTTCGTCAGGGTGAGCGCCTATATTGCACGCTGACCTGCGTCCAGGAGGCACGGCAATGACGATCCCCGACCAAAGAGCCCGGACCTTCGAACTGCCGCCGAGCATCCGGGACTGGCTCACCCCCGCCGACCGCGCGTGGCTGTGGCTCCCGTCGCAGCCGCTGTGCGCGCACGACGAACTGAACGCCCGCGACCAGCTCGACGCCTGGGATGCGCTCGCCGGTCGGCTGATGCGGGGCGCCATGTTCGGTGACGGTGGGCGCGGGCTGCGGAAGGGTGCCGAGGCGGTGGCCGCGGTCGCCGAGGACCTGAACGTGTACCTGGACGGGCCGAGGCTGTAGAAACAGAAAACGGCCCCACCCGCCGAAGCGAGTGGGGCCGTTCTGGCGGTGCGGTGGCGGTGCTACTTCTTCGGCGGCTGCTCCTCGAGCTGCTTGCGTAGCGCCTGGTTCTCCTGGGTGAGTGCCGACACCTGCGCGTACAGGTCGGAGATGAGGGCGAGCACGGCGGCGGGGTTCACACGAGGCTCACAGATCCGGTGCGGACGGTGCCGCCCGCGTCCTTGGCTTTGATCATCAGCTTCATCGCTCCCGAGGTTGCATCGACGTAGAACGCAAGGTCGCCGGCCGCCATGTCGGCGTCGAGAGGGACGGCGGTCTGCCGCATCACGAGCCGGCCGCGCTTGTCGAACTTGGAGTAAACCGTGGTGTCCTGACCGAAGGTGACGATATCTGCCGTCTGCCCACCCCGGCCCTGGAAGGCGGCCACGACATCACTGTCCGCCGATGACTTCGCCGTCAGCCTGGCGACGCTGGCGAGGGTGGAGGTGCCGACCGTGAACGTCTTGCCGCGGACGGTTCCGTCGTAGGCGTTGAGGGTGCGGGGGAAGGATGGGTCGGAGTTCATCAGGATGTCGCCGCTGAACAGCGACGACGCCAGGCCGCTGGTGTGGATGGCGTAGTTGTTGGTTGCTGTCGTCGGGGACTCGATCTTTACGCCATATGCGTTGGTGAGGACGCCGCCGCCTGCGTTGCGGGGTGCCTTCACCTGCACGCCCACCAGGGCGGTGACGTTCGTCCCTGTCGCCGAAGCCTCGACGTGCGCCTCAGTCTGGAAGCCCACAACCTGATCCAGTGTGCGGCCGGGCGCGTAGACGTGAACCTCGGACAGCCGGGCGAAGATGTTCCTGATGCCGGTTGCGTCCCCCGCCGCGGAGCCTGTGACTACGAAGTCGTTCGCGCCGAACACGAACGAGGCGGACGACATGCCCCAGGTCGTCTCGTTGGTGAAGTCGCCCTTGATGGTGACGCTGTTCTGCATCATCACCTTGTCGGCGGGGTTCGCGTTCGTGAGGGTGGAGCCGTCGAGGGTCCGCGAGAAATTCACCGGGATCCGCTGAGAGCCCTCCGCGCCGACACCGAGGCGGCGAGACACATACAGGTTGTCTTCGAGGAACGCCGTCGCGGGGGCCGCCGAGTTGGGGTATTCGCGCAGGGTGGCGGGCGTGACGGAGCCGACCTTCACGCCGCCCTGGAAGGTCTTCACTCCAGCGACCGTCTCGGTACCCGCGAGGCTGACCTTGTCCGCCAACCCGGGCACGGTCGGCGCGTCAGCAGTCCCCCCGAGGTCACCCGTGAGGCGAACCACACCCTTGGCGGCTGCCGTGGCGCCTGACGGGCTGTTGACAGCGTCGTGGACGGCGGCGCCCCAGGCGGCCCAGTTGGCGCCTTCGGTGGGGAGCGGAGGGAGTGCCAAGGGGGTCTCCTAGCGTCAGGTGCCGACCATCAGGACAGTGTTGGCTGCTGCGGCGACGGGCCCGGCGGTGGCGGGCGCCGGGAAGGCGCTGTCCTGCTGGCAGAACAGGGACAGCGGGGCGAGCCCTGCATTAAGGGCGCGCCGGAAGGTGATGGTGGCGTTGTCGGCGGCGATGTAGAACCAGTCGCCGGGCTGCACGGTCACCGATCCGCCGAAGGATATGGTCTGCGCTCCGGTGCCGGGGCTGGCGGTGGTGCCGCTGGTGGCGACTCGGGTGCCGGGCCGGGCGGCGGGTCCGCTGCCGGTGTTGCGGTAGACGGCGACGCAGATGTTCCCGGACGAGACGCCGATGTCGAGCTGCACCCCGGTGATGACCCCGCCGTCACGGGTGCGGGCGTAGTAGGCCCGGTTGGCGGTGGGGGCAGCGACGGAGGTGTTGCCCCAGCGGGGATCGAACGTCATGGGCGGGCCGGTGTCGGGCGCGCCGGCCAGATCGCTGTAGGAGCCGCTGGTGGCGACCGCCGCGAGCCCGGTGATGGTCGTAGCTGCCTGCGTGCCGGTGTGGTTAGCCCGGTCCCGCAGATTGGCGTCGGTGGCGTTGGCGGTGGCACCGCTGGCGATCCCCGTGAGCTTGGTGCGCTCGGTGGCGGTGTACGCCTTGTTGGTGGTGCCGTCGGTCAGGGTGTCCGCGGACTGCGTGCCCGTGTGGTTGGCGCGGTCCTTGGCGGCGTCGATCGCAGTCTGCTGCGCGGTCGAGACGGGCTTGGCCGTGTCGGCGGTGTTGTCGACGTTGCCGAGCCCCACGTCGGTCTTGGTGGGCGCGTAGTCGCCGGCCTTCGCGGTGCCCGCCGTGGTGCCGAGGACGAGACTCGAGGTGCCCGCACCGATCGCGGTGCGCGCGGCGGCGGCGTTCGCTGCGGTGATGACCGCACGGCCGGTGGTGGTGGAGTCCGACAAGTCGGTGGCCGGGTGGGCGTGCGCGGTGGGCGTGCGGGCATCGCTGAGCCGAGGGTCTGAGGTGGCGACGTAGGACCCTGCGGGCTGCGCGCCCACGTCGCCAGCGTCGAGGACCACGGCGCCGATCTGCCCGTTGACCGAAGCGACTGCTCCGCCGCCGCCGGCCGGAACCGCGATCACTACGCCGATGGTGGTGTCGGCATCCACCAGCAGGTCGAAGTCGACCGTATCGCCCACGCTGGAGGGCAGCAGGAACGTCCTGTTGCCCGGCGACGGCTTGGACGAGGGCAGGTCCCATTCGACGCGGTAGGCGAACCCGGCCGGGGCCAAGCTGGCGTTGTCGGTGTGCGGGATCGGCCCGATCGACCCCACGCCCGCGGTGATGGTGATGGGGATGTCGGACGGCAGGAGCACATGCCCGGTGGTGGTGTTGATCAGCCGGACGCGGCGCCCGGTGGCCGGGTCGACCGGGTACAGCCTGCCGGCGAGGGTGGCGAGCGGCGTTCCCGCGACGTCAGCGTAGGTGCCGAAGGTGATGGTGCAGGCGGTGAGGTCGCCGGGGAGGGCTGCGGCGAGGAGGAGTATGGGCCCGGAGATGGGGAGGGCTTCGACGGGCATGTGCGGCCTCTCAGTCGACGTGCCGCCACGTCTTGTGGCGGAGGAGGAAGCCGATAGCTGGCTGACTAACGCCATACTCGGCGGCCAGGGTCTTTTGCGAGACGCCGCCCGCCGCATATCGCGTCCGTATTTCACGGACGCGTGCGTCGTTGAGCTTGGCGTCATGCTGGTGCACACCGCGCACGTTGCGCTGGCGGCCCTTCTGCATTTTGTCGGCGTTGTTGTCTGCCTGCGTCCCCGTGAACCAGTGGCGATCGTTCTGGCAAGGCGGGTTGTCGCAGTGGTGCAGGATGCCGTGCCCATCGGGGATCGGCCCGACGCGGTTGGCGTATCCCCACCGCGTTGCCAGAGGGTGCTGGCCCCCGATGGAGAAGACCCCATACCCGTTCTTGTCGCGGTATCCAGTCCAAGGCCAGCAGGCATCGGGCCCGGCAGAGGTGTCGACCTGCTTCCAGTACTGGGCTAGCGGCGTGGGGGGCAGTGGGTCACCCGAGCGGTACCAGCGCTGGTAGTGCGACATGCACCAGCCGCGAGTGCGCGACGGCTCATTGCATGTGTTGATTTTGCACGGCTTAGCCATGCGCTGATTTTAGCAGTTATCACGCACCGTCGAGGTCGGCCAGAATGTCGACACTGTGGAAAGTCAGCGTTGGAAAAGTCTGCTTCTTTCCGCCGGTCCAGGTCACCTGCCACTCGGCCAAATAGCTGCCCGGGGTGTCCGTGTCGACTGCCAGCCAGTCGTACCGGACGACGCCGCCGGTCGGGGTGACGATGACGGCGGCAGAGTTGACCTTGACCGTGTTGCCCTGCGCCGCCTTCATGATGAAGGTGACGCCGGTTGCCCCAGTCAGGTCGACGGGCGTTCCGCCGCTGCTCAGTACGGCTTGGATGGACGGCAAGCGGTCGTGCGCCTTGAGGGTGAAGTCGGCCACGGTGTCCTCTCAGGTCTGTAGGGCGGCGTAGCCGGTGGTGTCTGCGAGCGTCGCGGCGCTGACGCCGTTGGCGGCGCTGGATGTGGCCGCCCCGGTGACGGTGACGACACCGAAGTTCAGCCCGAAGTCGCGGCCGAACCCGCCCAGAGATGTGGTGCTGACGGGCGTGCCGACGAGGGTGGCCGTCCCTAGCAGCTCGGCGACGAGGGCTGCCGTGGCGACGGTGGCCGCGACGAGTGCCGCATAGCCGTAGGTGTGGCTGGTGCCGACGACGACCGGCGCCCCGCCGACCGCCCTGCCGGTGAAGGACCACGTGCCAGACGCTGAGCCGACGCGCGTGCGGGTGCCTACGGCTGCGCCCGTGAAGCTCCACGAGCCCGAGGCGGTGCCACTGCGCTCCGAGACGCCAGCAGCCGTGCCGGTGAACGACCACGAGCCGGATGCTCTGCCGACCGGGGCGTTGCCGCCGACCGCCGTGCCCGTGAACGACCACGTGCCGGACGCGGAACCCCGGTAGTCAGCGATACCGGCAGCGGCCCCGGTGAAGCCCCACGAGCCGCTAGCAGCGCCTGTCGGGGTGCCGACGGTAGCGGCTGCCTTGATCTCCACGCCGACCACGAACGACGCCGCAGCCGTTGACCACGACGCGGCGACATCCTGCCGCGCCGACGTGGAGAACTCGGCCAGCAGCCCGGACGTCGGCCCGCTCTGCGTGGTGGACCCGAGCGACGTCCACGGGGAGCCGCCGACCACGGGAGACTCCTGCACGGCCACACCGACCACGCCATAGGTGGAGTTCGCGCCATCCACCGGCAGGTTGAAGGCGACGTTGACGCTGGTGCCCGACCCGGGCCGGGCGTTGACCGACTGCACGATCGCGCCCGAGCCGTCGGTGCCGGTGGTGTCGGCCCCGTTGAACTCTGAGACCTGCCACAGCGCCGACGTCATCGCCGAGCTGCCCGTGATGGTCAGCGGCCCCGTCGTCGGCGCCGAACCCCTCGCCCGGAACAGGTGCACGGTGCGCGCGACGTCCGGGGTCTGATCGACCTTCACCCAGTTCAGCCCGCAGCCGCTGAGTGCGACGGTGGTGGTGCCGCTTCCCACGGTGGCGAGGACGGCGACCAGCACCAGCCGGTTCGCGGTCGGGGTGACGCTCGCCGTCGTGTAGCTGAGGCCGTTGGTGGTGCTGGAGCCGGTGGTCAAGGGGATCGCGGTTACTGCCACCGGTCACCCCTTCTCGTCGGCGGGCCCCTCGCTCACGCTGCGGTGCTGGTCTCGGTCACCGACGAGACGGTGTAACTGCCGCTGGCGTTGGCAACCAAGTCGCCAGTGAGGGCCGCGCCCCCGTAGTTGGTGCCGCCCGTCGAAGCCGACCAGTAGGAGACGTGCGTGACCGGCGACGACGCGGGCAGGCCCGTGAAGGTGACCGTCGACCAGACGATGTCCCCGTCGGCGTCTACCGTGCCGGTGACCGCCACCCGCGAGCCGACAGCGTTCGTCGTGTAGGTCGAGTTCGGGGCTGCCGAGTGCAACTGCAGGTAGGTGACCGCCGCGTTAATGGCGTTCGCGGCAGCAACCAGGGCAGTATCGTTCAGGGCCACGGGTCAGTTCCCTTCTAGGTCACGGATGCGAGCCGCCTGCGCGGCGATGGTGTGCTCGAGGCCGGCGATGGTGGCGAGCAGCCTCGGGCGTTCGTCGAGGGCGTCGGCGCCTGCTTGTGCGGCCCGGACGATCAGCGGGGCGTTGAGGGTGCGCAGGATGTCGCTGTGGCTCACGGGGCGGCGTGACGCCCAACCAGCTCCACAACAGGACCCCTCACCGCGTACACGCCGAGCGCACCGAGAGCGGCGGCGGCGAGCTGCACCCACTCCGAGGTCGCCATGCCATCGGAGGCGAGGGACTGCCACAGCACCAGCGCTGCCGACGCGGCGGCGACGATCGTCTTCGTGTACGCCCACACGCCCGCCGGCAGGTTCCCGGCACCGAGGACACCCACCGCGCCGAGTGCCATGACGCCCACGTTCACCCAGTCGGTGAAGTCGAGGCGGTCGTCAGCCAGGCCCGCAACCAAGGCGGCGATGGCGGTGGCGACGACCTGGGCGATGAACTTGCCGTACAGCTTCAACGGGATCTCCTTGAGGTCTTCGGTCAGGACTTCGGTAGGACGGGGCGTGGCGGTGCTGGTGGCAGCCCGGTGCGTTCGGGCGCCACAACCTGCGGCGCCCGGTTCGCTAGCTGCGCCTGCTCCTCGGGCGTCAGATCCGAGACGGGGATGCCCGGTCCGCAGCCGTACTTGACGCGCGGCCGGTCCAGCAGCCCACCCTCGGGGAGCTGGTCGAGCAGGTCGCACATGGCCCGCCGAATCGACTCCTCGGTCTCCTGCTCCATGCGCACGGCCTCGCGGTCGCGGTACTCGCCCCGGCCCTGCACGTACTGGTTGGCCTGGTAGACGGCGCCCGCCATCAGCCCAATGCCGACCAGCGCCAGGAACATGGACACCGTCAGGCCGACGAGGGCGAGGCGGACAACCTTCGGCAGCCGGTGGACGTGGGCGGGCGGGTTCGCCGGCGGGGCCTCCATCGTGTCGGTCCAGTGCTCACGGGACCGCCGACGACCGTCGGGCGACATCAATGCTGCCCCCAGTCGTGGCCGTCGAGCTCCAACCGTCGTTCGATGCGATCCACGCGGCGGTCCAGCACCTCGAATCGTTCGTCACTGTCATCGGCGCGGCGGCTCAGCACGGCAGTCCGCTCGTACAGGACGTGGTCAGCGGTCGAGTCGGCGTTCGGGGCCGGCGGTGACGCCGATGTCCTGTTCGCCCGTGAGTTGACGATCGCCACCAGCACACCGCCGAGTGCGACGATCGCGGCGGTGATGACGCCACCGACCATGATGATGAGCTGGTCGCTTGTCCCTGCAGTTGCCGCCGTTTCCGGCGCTACGAGCAGCCACACCCGGTCACCGCTTCCCCAGGGCCATGCGAGCCCCGGCCACGGCGAACAGCCCGTAGAGGGTGAACCACACGACGACCCCGATCGCACTACCCCGGCCGTCGAGCACGGCCAGGACGAATGCGGTCCACCACAGGCCGCCCAGAGGCAGGACCGTGAACCACGTCAGGCACTGGACCGGCGCGGTTTGCCAGTGCAGCAGGGAGGTAGCGGCGACACCGGCCACCAGGAACGCGACCGCCCACACGTAGCGGTTGGCGAGCGCGAACACGGGCGCGGTGCCTGCGTTGATGATCTGCTCGGCCGGCGCCAGCGCGAGCGGCATTGCGACGCCGAGATGGAACAGGGCGCAGGCGCCGACGATGAAGCGCTGCCAGTCGAACGAGAACCGTTGCCACGACCGGACGACCACGCGAGCCACCGCCTCATCCGGGACGTGGTGCCGGTGCAAGGTCAGCACGCGATCCGCGCAGTGCACGACTCGACGGCCACGCAGCGGGCGTACCAAAATTGCCCGTTCCACTTGCAGGTGCCCCACTTGTGCGTGTGGGACATCAGCGACCGCACGCCGGACGGCTCAGGGTCCGGGGTGGGGCCGTGCAGCAGGTAGTCGAGCAGCCCCGGGAGGCGCTGCAGCCAGCGGCGCATCAGCTTGCGGCGTCGGCGAACACCCGCCGTACCGCAGCCTCGACGTCCTCCGCGCTGATGCCCTTGGCGGCACCGAGCGCGGCGATCACCGACGGCGCCAGCGCGGCGGCCAGCGTCGTCTCGTCGATGTCACCGGAGGCGGCCACGGCGGCGGCGAGCTTCCGCAGCTCCGCCAGGCTGGTGGAGGTGATGTTGTGCAGGTCCTGGATCCCGCCGGACTGGCGCCGCATCAGCACGTTCTCGATGCGGGCGAGCTGGGCGGCCTGTTCACCGGTCATGTCATCGTCCTCTGAGTCGGGGTTGGCGAGCACGGCGGCGACCTGCGCGCGCATCGCGCTCATCGGGTAGCCGTTGATGTCGACCTTGCGATCCGGCGCCCATTCACTGTGTCCGCAGCACATGTCGGGGCCGAAGCCACCGAGGGAGCAGTACGCGGCGTTGACGCGCGGGTAGGCGAGCCGCTGCGCCTCAGTCCAGTCGTCGCCGTCCGCAGCCTCAGCCTCGGTGCCGAACACCATCGTGTTGCCGACCAGGCCACGCCAGCCACCGAGGCCGGCGTGATTCGCCTTCCCCGCAGCGACGACCACGGCGATCCCGTCACGGTCGAGGTAGACGTTGCACAGCGGGCCGGGCAGTCCGGGGCGACCGTTGAGGACGACGTTCAGCGACGGGCGGGTGGTTGCCCCGCGCGGGCCGGCGGTCCAGTGCGAGACGGAGCCGCGTGGCGAGAAGATCGAGGAGCCGCGCGTCTCCCAGCCGGGCACCAGTTCTACCCGCAGGCCGAAGCGCGCGAGGGCGGCGGGCAATCCGAGTTGGTACGGCATCAGAGGTCCCCCGCCGGGTCGTAGGGGATCGTTTCGGGCTCGTCCTCAGGCGACGTGGCGGCGTCGGCCATGCGACCGTCGCGCTCCCGATTCCAGTCGAGCTGATCCTCGGGCGCGGTCACAGCATGGCCTGCCAGATCAGCGAGGCGCCCACCGTCACGTTGCTGGCACTGCGTTCCCGAACACGCCACGTGAAGCCGGTAGGCGTCGGGTTACCGGTCACGACCGCCAGCAGATCGACAGCCGACCCGGCGGCTACGGTCACGGACACCTGCACCCACGGCTGAGATCCCGCCGGGTACGCGATCGGGAACGTCACCGCGCCCGTCTTCTGGCTGTCCAGCGAGATCGACGCCGACGTCTGCCCGTACTGCAGCCGGGGAACGGTCCACCACGTGCCGTCGAGGTACACCTGATCGCCGACGCCGGTCACGTGGCAGTGCAGGCCGTTGCGCATCGCGCCGCCGCCGCTGACCCACGTGGAGAACGCGGTGTCGCGGGCGGTGGTGGTGGCGAACGGTCCGGTCCACGTGTTGTCGGACAGGTCGGTGACGGCGTTCTGGATGTCCTGCGCCACGTTCGGCGCTGCACTGGCCGCCGGGTAGCGGCTGCTGGTCAGCGGATCGTTAGGCACTCGGCGTCTCCTCGTTCGTGAACAGGGCGGGCTCGAGCGCGGTCAGGCGGTCGGCTAGTTCGGCGATCTGCGCCGTGGCGGCATCGAGCAGGGAGAACAGGGTGTCGACGAGCAGGAGGCCGTCGTCAGAGTTGGCGACCGTCTCTTCAACCCATCGGGCGAGGTCTTCGTGCGCCTTGTCGGGGAAGGGGCTGCGGTTGCTGGGCGGCGGCATCAGAGGGCTCGCAGTCGGAGGAGTTCGGCCCGGGCGGCGTCGACCTCGCCCTGGTTGCGGGGGCGGGCGAGCAGTGCTGCGGTGAGGCGCTTGCCGGCGTCGGAGATGGCCTGGTCGAGTTCGGCGCCGGTCGGGTCCGTCGTGGGCTCGGTCATGTCGCTCCTAGCTCGCGGTCGGGGTGGCGCCGACGGTGCG
>Ga0308176_10003402_pt1 | contig 10188 bp, 8 predicted proteins | sample PhyCR2_3_FD_203890 | JGI IMG/M metagenome (GOLD analysis project Ga0308176, IMG submission 203890) | Soil microbial communities from UC Gill Tract Community Farm, Albany, California, United States - DLSLS.C.R2 | ecosystem: Environmental > Terrestrial > Soil > Agricultural land | place: USA... | reverse complement strand
GAGTGATCCCGAGCTCCTCGGCCAGGAGTCTGACTTCCACCCGCTGGCCCGCCCAGTCCAGCGGCACCGGGTAACGATTGGCCTCCACCGCCACGTAGCCGTCGCGGGGCACCACCCGGCTCTCCACCCGCTCGCGTGGGCAGGGACAACGAGCGTCGACCGAGATCAGCTTCTCGGCCCGAGCAAAGCGCTGCGACGGCTTCTCGTGCGTCGTCCCGTGGATGCGCTCGTCGGCCACCGTCAGGCACCAGTCCGACAGGTAGGCATTCAGCTCCTCCAGATCGCGGAAGCGTCGCCCCGCCAGAGCATTGCCTTTGACGTACTTGACGCCGCTCTCCACCTTGCCTTTGGTCTGCGCCCGGTAGTAGCGGCACAGCTTCACCGTCACGCCGTAGAAGTCCATCCGGTCCTTGAAGCCGCAATTCCACACCACCTGACCGCTCGACTCCTCCTTCGACAAGACGATCGTCCGCGGGTTGTCGTAAAGGATCGTCGACGTGCGACCCCCGAAGTGAGCGAAGGCCGCCGCGTGGCCGTCCAGCAGCGACTCCAAGCCCTCATTGCGATAGGCCCGGGCAAACAGCCGCCGGCTGTAGCCCAAGACCATCGTAAACACGTGCACCCGCACACGTTCTTCGCCCAGGTAGATCCAGGTCGAGCCCCAATCCACCTGCGCCTGCTCGCCGGGCTCGGTCTCGAAACGTAAGCTCGCTGGCTCCTGACCGTGCCACGACTCGCGCCACGGCGACACATACTTCGCCACCGCCGCGTAGCAACCCGCATAGCCCTGTCCTGCCAGCTCACGGTACAGGACCACGGCGTTGAAACCCACCTCCGGCGCCCGACTCCGCAAGAACGCCTCGTAGCGGTCCAAACCCTTACCCCGAGAGGGCCGCTTCTGCACCACCCACGCCTTGATGCACCACTTACGCACGGTCTTGATGTCCACGCCCAGCTCCCGCGCGATCGCCTTCTTCGACATCCCCCGCCCCCACAGATCTCGGACTGCCCCCCAAGTGCTCTGGCTGATCAGCTCGCCCTCCCCAGCGCCTCCAGGCGCAGATGGCAGCTTCTCCGATCTCTCCTCTGTCTCCATGTCACTCCTCCTCAGGGGAGGGGGGGGATTTTTAACGTCCAACAAGGGGGGAATTTAGGCGTAGCGGTGACACACCCTCTTATACACATCTTCGGTCTCCGGGAGGGGGACCGCCCTGCAAGGGCGGCCTTTGAACAGCCTGGGGTTTCAACCCCAGGCGGAGCGTCGTGCCGATTCCCCCAAACCCCGTAGGGGTGGCCGATCGGTAAAGAATCGGCCGCCCTTTCAGGGCTGGGATGATTCCGGGGCTCGCGCACCTGGCGTTGAAACGCCAGGCTATTCAAAGGCCGCCCTTGCAGGGCGGTCCCCTCCCAGTGACAGAAGATATGTATAAGAGGGTGGCATTGATGCCCGGGCGTCACCTGCGCGCGCCGAGCCGCGCCAGCATCTCGGAGAGCTCCTCGGGACTGATGTAAAAGTGCTCGCACACACGGCCCCAGAGCATCGCGGTGGGCACGTTGCGATCGCCGCGCTCCTTCTGTGTCTGGTACAGCACCGTCAGGACGATGCGCTCCCGGCGCGTCAGTCCGTCACGAACGTCGGGAATCTCCTCATTGCTCATGGGCGCCGGCTCCGAGAAGCATTGTAACGAAATGAGCCGGTCCCGGCGGCGGATTTCCAAACCACTCTTGCCACGTTTAATCTCCAGGCCCGCGATGATAGACGACAGCAACATCCCCCGTTTCAAGCAGCGACTTGAGATTCGACATGACCATCGGCCAACCCTCCGAGACGGCTCCGATGAACCTGGAGTCTGGCCGTTCAATCGAATGGGTGAGTGTGAGCTTCGCGGACGCCCCCGTGGGCTCAATCTCGTAGACGCAACGGGAGTAGCCCTCTGCCTTGAATTCGGGCTTCCATTCATTGAGCCAACTCATCACCAGCCGCTTCTGCGCAACGCTCTCGAGAATCTCGCCCGAATCCATGAGGCTTCCGTCAGCATACATTCTCCACGGGGAGCCGGCCTTCCATTCGCTTTCGACGCTCATTCCGAACCGATACTGCCTTATGATCTCGGGCGTTGTGAATGCATGCCACAGCTTCTCGGGTGTGATGCGGATGTAGGTAACATAAACAAACTTCGAGCCAGGCATGGGATTCTCCTATGCATTTCAGGGCGACACCCACACCGTGAGCGGCCCAATGGGCACGATCCCGAGACTCGCGAGCGCATCAACCTCGCTGCGCGGACCATAGCCGACCAATGCGCGGTCTGCGTGAAGACACCGCGCCTGGCGCGCGCACTCACGAAGAAAGGTTCCCGCGTCGATCTCGAAGCCCTCAACTTGGAAGACGTTCGAGAGCCCGACGGCCGCTTCCGACGAAGCGCTTCGGGCGTTGTCACGCGCCGCGCCAGAAGGTCGGGCTCGGTCTCCGGCGTGACGTTGCTCCGCGCCCATCCATACCACCAGGCGCGGAAGAGGACTCGCAGTCCAAGGCCCGACATGACACCCTCTGGCAACTCGTCAAAACTATCCTTGCAACTCCAGCTTTTGCCCCCCGCTCGCCCCGCCAGGTCTTCAAGGCGGCTCATCTGAGCCTGGCGAGCCAGCGAACCGCGAGCTCGCGTGACAAGCCGCGAGTAGTAAGGCGGCGGTTCGGCATCAGTGGACCAGCAATGCTCATCGAGTCGGCTCGCGAGGCCATGTGCGCGAAAGATGGCGCAGTACAGGGCCACATTGTTGGTGATCGCGAGCTCAGGCGTCACAACTACTCCCTTACCCCATCCAGGACGGTCGAGCCGACGTTGGCTATCTCGTCACCCTCAACCTAGGTCTGGCCAACGTAGTTGCGGCTGAGCGGCTGCGTCGCAGTCCGCTCAAGCCGCTGGTTGGGCGCTCTTTCAGTGACACCACTCAGGGCGAATAGACCAGTTCTTTGCTTCAATAACATGTCGGTCAGCCATACCCAAACCTCGTGGATCATTGAAGGAGATACCGGAAATGTAGCGATTGCTCCAGCCAGGAACCTGCTCTGCGGGCTGAAGCCTTAGTACAAGGCGTGCGATAAACTGGCTAGATATCTCCGAAATCTGTGAAAGCCGACAAGCTACTTCGGCATAATGCTCCACATTTGACAGGCTATAGTGACCATGGGCGATGTCATTGCGCAACTTTATGAGTGGCCTTTTCTGGCCATCTTGCTCCAAGACAGCTCGGGTAAAAGGACTATCTTCACCGAAAACAGCCCTCAGAGCGTGGCCAATTTTCTCTCGCGCGAACCGACGGGCCGATCTGGGGAGTAGCGAGGCATTCAGACCAAAATCTACGGATCCCTCACAAATAGCTTCGGCCGTACTCTCAACTGCTATGTAGTAGCCGAGAAACTGAGTAAACATGTTTCCAGGTCCACGTGACCTATTATACCAGTCTATGGCCGCATCAAGTACAGCTAGCTCCTCCTCGCTTCCCGTGGGATTCAAGAAGCGCTCAACAAGGGGCAAATCCGGCTCCGAGAGATCCGCAAACGAGGATGGACGCTCCACAGCCAGATATTTTAAGCGCCACCTTACTGTTGCGCGAAAAGTAAACGCAAGACGGTTCAGTGCCTGAGGAATCTTTCGAAATGCAGCCCGAATCTCATCTGGATTAGGTCCAGACACAGTCCAAGTGCCGTCATAAACGACTTCAGTCTGGATTGGATGGAAGCGCGCACACTTCCAGAGCCTTAGTTTGCCCTCACACGAGGTGAACTCCTGGACAGGCAGTTCGAATGAGGTACAGACCACAAACTCCAACGCCTTACAGCCTGTATAAAATATGTAGAAAAGCGTCCCGAATAGGTCCTCGTTATCCCCCGAGAGTTGGGCGGCCGCGCTCCGGGCAAATTCCTCATCGCCACCGGAGATGAAAGGCTTCCACTGTCCTAGCTCGTTATAGCGTGTCATTCGGCAACTAGCCTTCCATACGAAATTACTCCTACAGTCCTGCCACCCATCGCTCTGAAGGTGAGTACCGCGCTTTCTGCAGTTTCCGTCCACTCGACTGCCGGTGTTAGGCGGTATGCTCGCAACCTCATGATTGGAGAAGCCGATCTATTTCGTCGCGGGTGTCAGGGAAGTCTTGGCGGACTAGGTGGAGCCAGTACTCAATCTTTGTGGCGAAGAGAACAGCCGTGCGTCTATCCCACCGCGTGTTGATAGCAACAAGCCGGAGTTGTTCCGGACTGTCGATCATTGATTCGTCGTGCCGGGGGACTCCACCAGACACCGCCGCCGCTGAATCCAGAAGCGGCGGGGGCTGTGGCAATGGGGAGGTTCTGCTCGTCACGAGGCGGATACTCGAGCGCTATTTCGTAGTTCGCGACCGCGCGAGGAAGTTCCTCAGGTGAAGCAATCATCGTAAGGCCGATTGTGGATTCTACGTCCGCTTGAGTAGGGCTCAGAATAGCGCTCTCGTGTGGATAGCCGTGGACGAGGAAGGGATGATCTCGGTCAAATGCCTGATACGGCTTGAAGTCCGAAAGTGTGAGGAATCGCAGACGGTGGTCTCGAGCAACTCGCCGATCTACCTCCATCCATGCGACATCGGTAGATGGGGCAGGTAGTTCAGGGCTGCAGCTACGGCCAGCAAAGGGGACCGGGAGCACCGACAGCTCGCCTGCGGGTATGAGTTGGAGTCGGTCGTCGTTCATGTCGGCGATAACGTGCCCAGCAGTTGCGAGGAGCAAATGAGAACCTACCTCAACGCAGATAGAGGTGCCGGTCGTGGCATTCCCCGCTCTGTCGCGAATCACCAGAGCAATGGAGCGTGTAGACACATAGTTCGTGGTAAGCCGCAGGGCATGATTCAGGTACTCGTCCATTACCACTTTGGCTCCCCAGACCGCCGAACGCTATGACGCTTCACCGTGCAGACGGCGGAGCCGGCCGTCCGGTGGAAGCGGGGGTTACACTGCTCTTTGCCGGTTCGGCCCCAATCTCGTAAGCGTCCAAAGATGCCAAGTGCTCTCCGAACTCTCTGCGAAGATATGCGATACTTTGTTTCACGGCCTCTGCGCTCTTAAAGTCTTGGATTGTTCTGAAGCTGAATTTTTTCACCTCCATGACTTTTGAGATGTTCTGCAGAGCGCCAATGAACCCATAGAACGGCTGCACGCTTTGCCGCAGACGCATACATTCTTGATGAAGTTCTTCGAACGCTTCCTCTCGTGTGACCTTAAGTGACTGTCCTTCGACACCAGCCTTAAAAGCGGCGCCAAGGTCTCGCATAAAGAAAAAATTCGCACCCGCAACTGCGCCGAGCAGCATCTGGTGCACCTCCCAGAAAATATCGTCTCCCACAAGCGCCTTCAGACGGTATACAGGCCCTACTCCCGGAGACGCGTTCTTTAGCGGGAGAAGAGCCTTTTCACAGTGCTCATAGGCTGCCATAGGCCCAATATCTCGAAAGAGCTTCAGCGCAAAAAGGCTTTGCGACCAATTATGCTGAAAGATGCTGAGTGCCTCCTCAGCTTCGTCGGCTACTCTATCTATGCCCTCATTCAGGTAACGCTTCTGAACTAGCTCATACTCCTTTTGGCGAAAGTAGGTCTTAATGCCAAGATAATAAGCACCTAATGCAGCAGCTATAGCGCTAGCCGCGTTAATGATCCACTCCGGGTTGAAAGAGAACGCCTCCTGTTTCATACCCCTACCTTACCCTCGCACGTGTAACCTCTAGGTCAACTTTCGCCGTTTTCCCCCAGAATGCCTATCGTGGTCGAAATCGCTCCCTGGGGGGTTGCTCTCCGTTGGCGTATGTCGTTGATTCTATAAGGTTCTTTGATTCTACGCCTCCTCCTTGTCAACGTCAACGCCACGCCAGGACCCCGGAGAAGATGACGTCCCCCACGGGTGGTCTCGAGCTCCGCCGCGAAGCGGAGGGCGGGAGCTATCTGATGGAGGCAACAGGAGCTCGGCTTATCCGAGCGCGTATAAGAGAATGTCTCAAAAGCCAGCCCCGAGGGGGCGAGGTGCCACCCGAATCCCGGCCAGCTCTTCGGCGGTCCCACTGTTGCGGCGGGAGCATGTAAGGCCGTTCTAAAATGCCGAGGGATCTCCCTCTACCCCCCTCGCAAACCCAAGCGGTTCTAGGACGAATAAGTTTTGGACCCGATTTTCCGTCTTCTAGGGTATGAGCCGACGACTCCGCTTCATCCCCGAAGAAGGAGCCCTGGTCGAGGTAACCTGCCGGGCGCTCCACAGCCGTCTCCTGTTCCGTCCCAGTCCCCTGATGAACCAGATCATCATCGGGACCCTCGCTCGGGCCAAGCAGCGCCACCAGGTCCAGGTCTGTTTCTTCGTGGGCGTCTCGAATCATATGCATATCCTGCTATGGATTGAGGATGCCCAAGGGCTCGCCAAATTCATGGCGTACTTCCTCTCGAAGCTGGCGCGCGAGGTCGGGCGCCTGACCGGCTGGAAGGAGAAGATCTTCGGTCGGCGCTACCAGGCCATCGTGGTCAGCGACGAGGAGGCCGCCCAAATCGAGCGACTCCGGTACGGGCTCGCGCACGGCGCGAAAGAGGACCTGGTCGAACGCCCCCGGGACTGGCCCGGGGTGCACTGTGTGCGGGCCTTGCTCGAAGGCGAGGCTCTGGAAGGGCTCTGGTTCGACCGCACCCAGGAGTACCTGGCCCGCCGCCGCGGAAAGAAATTCGACCCTCTCGAGTATGCGACGCGGGAGGTGCTGGAGCTCGATCCGCTGCCCTGCTGGAAGCATCTGACCGAGGAGCAGAGGCGCGCCCGGGTCGCGGCCCTGGTGGAGGACATCGAGTCCGAAGTCGCCGCCCAGAGAAAGAGAACGGGCACCAAGCCTCTGGGCGTGGCGGCCGTCCTGACCCAGAATCCTCTCCGCCGGCCGAAGAAGACCAAGAAGTCTCCCGCGCCGGCCTTCCACGCGGCGAGCAAGGCCGTGCGCCGCGAGCTCTGGGACGCCTATGCCTTGTTCGTGGCAGCCTATCGTGCCGCCGCCGAGAAGCTCCGGGCCGGCATCCGCGATGTGATATTCCCCCGCGGGTGCTTCCCGCCGGCGTTGCCGTTCGTGGAGGGGGTAGGCCGGCGGTCGACGGCGTCGAGTTGAAGGCAGCCTGATTCGGCGTTCTGGCGTTCCGAGGTGGAGCGGAGGGCGGAGGTGTCTCTGCGTAGGCGCCGCGATCCGGAATATCGGAAGTTGCTGTCGGCAATTTCCATCCGATTTGGCTCAGAAGGCTCCAACAGAGGGTGGAATGGCTTTCGGGGAGAGCCCGTCAAAGCTGAGGAGGGCGAAGAATGGGATCTTATCGAGACTCGTCTATGCTATTTGGGTGGAACCTGATCCCGGGAATTCGAAGGCATCATGGATGAATGTGATGTTGGGATTTCTTAGCCTAAGTAACGTTGTGAGCTCTCGAATGGCGGCGGCTTGAACTGCTTCGTAGGTCAGCAGAGGTTTCATTACTTTCGCTGCCAGGTCGTTATCCCAAACGTCTCGACAGGCGAAGACGACCCCAAAGTTTCCCTCTCCAATCCTTTCTCCCATGGTGTAGGTGTTCCCGGTAGCCCCGCTCGTAATTACTTCCCCGACCCGTGGCCAAACCACAGCCCTTTGGGCTGCGGGCACAGTTCCTTCAGCGTTCGCAGGATTCCAGTTACTCAATATCCGTTCCCTTCCAGCGCCCAACCTCTAGGTCAACTTTCGCCGTTTTCCCCCAGAATGCCTATCGTGGTCGAAGTTGCTCCCTGGGGGGTTGCTCTCTCCGTTGGTGTATGTCGTTGATTCTATAAGGTTCTTTGATTCTACGCCTCTCCCTTGTCAACGTCAACGCCACGCCAGGGCCCGGAGAAGATGACGTCCCCCGCGGGTGGTCTCGGACTCCGCCGCGAAGCGGAGAGCGGGAGCTATCTGACGGAGGGAACAGGCGCTCGGCTTATCCGAGCGCGTATAAGAGAATGTCTCAAAAGCCAGCCCCGAAAGGGGCGTAGGCGTAAAGCCTGGGGCTTTAGCCCCAGGAACCGGTGCCTAAACCAACCCAGAGCCCCGAAGGGGCGCAGGCAGCTCAGTCGGTCCGTAGGCTGCCTGCGCCCCTTCGGGGCTCGATAAATTCTTTTGGCTCCTGCCTGGGGCTGAAGCCCCAGGCTTTATGCCCGCGCCCCCTGCGGGGGCTGGCCTGCTTTCGAGACACCCTCTAAGAGGACGCGGCTGGAACGATATATGGGGACGATACGCCTTCCACGTTGAGGAGAGGAGCACTGTATCTTTTGGCCAGAGAATGAGACCCTGCCTCTGAGAGTCTTGCAGCGAGCGCGTTCTACGCGCAGGCTGACACGATATACATTCCTCTGGTGAAGGCTTATACGCTCTCCCTGGGCGCATAGAGAGCCAGAGACGCTGCCTACAGGAGGTCCACCCGGCTCTGCACGCCCGGCCTCCAAGATGCCGCACTCGCCGATCAGCCCCGGCTCGTCCATCCGCTAATACCCCATTACTGATCAGGCGGCTTGCGGGGTCTCCTCGCCCTTTTTCCGGACCACGGCCGGCGCGGTGTGCTTGAGGATGCGGTAGAAGTCGCCGCTGATGCGGACCTGCCACTTGCGGCCCACCCCGGGCTCCTGGAAGTCGAGGACGAGTTGCGAGGGCAGCGGAAAGACGAAGGTCCGCGTCGTCTTCTTGCGCGCGATCTCCAGCTTGACCGACATCTGCGCCAGGCGGAGGAGCTGATCCTCGACCAGGCCGGGATTGTCGGCGAGCTCGGGCGCCCCGAGCGACTTGCACAGCTTCGGGAGGCTCGAGCCGATCACCCGGGCCTTGCGGCGGACCGCCTCGGAGCCGATGTAGGTGAGCAGGAGGTAGCCCAAGGGGCGGAACGGCATTCCGGGCGTGGCGGGCGCGAGGAGGGTGAGGCGGAAATCCTCGTGCTCCAGCACCACGGGCCCGGCGTCCGGAGGCTCCTGCGGCGGCAACGCCTTCAGGAGGAACGCGAAATCGAGAAAGGATGGGAGCTTCATATTCCGCCTCCAGCCTAGATCGGATTCGCGGCGTCCTCGGTTACAGAGGTGTGACAGCGGCGGGGTGAAAGACTACGACGCCAGCTTCTCCCTTCCCGCGCACACCCGGTTCCGCCCCTCCTCCTTGGCCTGGTAGAGCGCCAGGTCGGCCGCTTCGATCAGTCCGTCGGGCGTCGCGCCGAGGGTGGGGAGGATGGCGGCGGCGCCGACGCTGGCGGTGAGGCGGCCGAGCGGGGCTCCGGCGTTGGGGATGGCCAGGGCCTCGATGCCGGCGCGCAGGCGCTCGGCCACCTGGAGGGCGCGGTCGAGGCCGAGGCCGGGGAGGAGCACCGCCAGCTCCTCGCCGCCGTAGCGCGCCGCCAGCCCCCCGTGCGGGCGCACCGCCTCGGCCACGAATCCCGCCACCGTTTGCAGGCAGAGGTCCCCGGCGAGATGGCCGTGGCTGTCGTTGAGCCGCTTGAAGAAGTCGAGGTCGAGCAGGAGGAAGGCGATCGACTGCCGGGTGTGGCTCCACTCCTCGGCGAGCGCCTGCTGGAGCCGCCGGCGGTTGGCGATGCCGGTCAGCTCGTCGCGCAGCGAGAGCTCCTCCAGCCGCGCGTTGGCCGCCGCCAGGTCGGTGTGGGCCCGCTGAAGCTCCGCGACGGTGCTGCGCAGCTCCACGGTCTGCTCACTCACCCGCGCCTCAAGATGCGCCGCCCGCTGGCGCAGGGCGCGGCCGCGGAGCCACGCGTAGCCCCAGACCGCGAGGAGCGCCGCCGCCGTCCAGAGCGCGATCGCCCACCAGGTCTGATACCAGGGCGTGCGGACGTGGAACGCCCATCCGCTCTCCGGTCCCGCCTCGCCGTTGGGGCCCAGGGTGCGCACGTGGAAGGCGTAGTCGCCCGGCGGCAGACGGGTCAGCTCGGCGAAAGGCTCCGTGGTGGGCGCGCTCCAATGGGCGTCGAGAGGGGCGAGGCGGGTCTGGAAGCGCAGGCCGGCGCGGAAGGAGAGGGGGGCGAATTCGATGCGCAGGTGGCGCACGTAGGGGGGGAGCTCCGCCGTCCGCGGCGAAGCCCCCGGCGCGCCGCCGAAGAGGAGCGCGTCGCTCGCCGTGAGGCGTGACAGAAGCGGCGGGGGGAGCGAGGCG
>Ga0308176_10003399_pt1 | contig 10192 bp, 8 predicted proteins | sample PhyCR2_3_FD_203890 | JGI IMG/M metagenome (GOLD analysis project Ga0308176, IMG submission 203890) | Soil microbial communities from UC Gill Tract Community Farm, Albany, California, United States - DLSLS.C.R2 | ecosystem: Environmental > Terrestrial > Soil > Agricultural land | place: USA... | reverse complement strand
CGATGCAGCCGACGGATTCGGCATCGTCGAGGAGCGCAAGACGCTCGGATTCCACCTCTCCGCGCGCTTCCCCTTTTCCGACGTGGTGGTGCGGCCGGCAAGCGAGCAGGACGTGCATTGGTCGCTGTCCGGCAACCCGATCTTCGATGAGCGCGGCCGCTTTCTGGGCTTCCGCGGAATCGGCACCGATCTTACCGAACAGCGGCGCTCGGAGCAGGAGATTACCCGGCTCGCCCGCTTCGATTCGCTGACCGGCCTGCCGAACCGCGCCATGATGCGCCAGACGCTCGACGAGGCCCTGCGCAACGCAGCGCACCGTCAGAAGGGCTGCGCAATCTTCATGATCGACCTCGACCGGTTCAAGAACGTCAACGACACTCTGGGCCATCCCGTCGGCGACGCCCTGCTCCGGCAGGTCGCCGACCGGTTGAAGTCGGTGATGGGCAATCACGGACAGGTCGGCCGCCTCGGCGGCGACGAGTTCCAGGCGGTCTTTCCCGGAACGGTCGACATCGGCCTGCTGGAGTCGCTCTCGCGGACCCTGATCGAGCAGGTCTCCCGCCCCTATAGCATCGAGGGGCACAAGGTGACGATCGGCGCTTCCGTCGGCATCGCAATCGGCGATCCCGGGCGGGCCAGCGCCGACGCACTGGTCCGCAACGCCGACCTTGCGCTTTATGCAGCCAAGGCCGCCGGGCGCGGCAAGCATCGCCTCTACGAACCGTCGATGCACAGCGAAGCCGCCGAACGGCAGCTGCTCGAAAACGATCTCCGGCAAGCGATCGAGCGCGGGGAGCTAGCGGTTCACTATCAGCCGATCGTGCGCGCCGCCGGCGAGGAGATCTCCGGTTTCGAGTCCCTGGTGCGCTGGCAACATCCCGCGCGCGGGGCGATCTCGCCGGCCAAGTTCATTCCACTGGCCGAGGAAGCAGGTCTCATCGGCAAGATCGGCGAATGGGTCCTGCGCACTTCACTCGAGGAGGCTGCGCGCTGGCCCGACCATGTTCGCGTGGCGGTCAACTTGTCCCCGCTCCAGTTCAACGATCCCAACGTTTCCACAATGGTGGCGAAGCATCTCAACGAAACGGGCGTACGGGCGGACCGGCTCGAGCTGGAAATCACCGAAGGCGTGTTCCTCGCCGAGGGCGATTCCACCGACGATACCTTCGCCAAGTTGAAAGGCCTCGGAGTGCGCCTGGCGCTGGACGATTTCGGCACAGGCTACAGCTCGCTCGGCTATTTGAAGAAGGCGCCGTTCGACAAGATCAAGATCGACCAGAGCTTCGTCCGCGGCGCCGCCTCCACCACGCAGCGCAACGCGGCGATCATCCGCGCGATCGTCACGCTCGCCGACACCCTGGGGATGGATACGTGCGCCGAAGGCGTCGAAACCCACGACGACCTCCAACTCATCCGCGAGCTCGGCGTCAGCATGGTCCAGGGCTATATCTTCGGCAAGCCGAGCCCCGCTGAAACGGCGCGTGAGCTGGCCAACAATGCCACCGTCGAAGCCGACGGATTCGCATGCATCCGCGAGCCGCGGCACCGGCTGATGCGCCGCGCCGTGGCGGCGATAGACGGCGACCCGGTGGAGCTGAAGCTTCGCAACATCTCCCTGATGGGCGCGCTGGTCGAATGCAACGTGGCCGTCTCACCCGGAACTGAGCTGACGATCGATATCGTCGGCGTCGGCCCTGTCCGCGCGCTGGTCCGGTGGGCGCAGTCGGGCAAGTTCGGCGTCCAGTTCGAGCGGCAATTCGACCTTGGCCGCCTCGCCCCCAAGCAGGAGAAGAGCAACCAGCCAAAGTCTATGCGCCCCTGGTACGTCGAGAAGCGCCAGGCGAGCTAGTTGCTGGCGATCCGCATCGCCGCGGCGCGGTCGCGGCCGTAGAAATCGTTGAAGTAAACGATCGAGGTTCCGCTTGGCACGGCCGTCAAATAGGTGATGTAGATCGGCACCGGCTGCGGCAGGTTGACCTTCTGCTCCGGGCGGGCGCCCTGCGGCTTGGGCGCACGGCCGTTGAACAGCCAGCGCTCGAAGCGCGGCGCGTCCTCCAGGCGTACGCAGCCGTTGCTCTGAAGGCGCGCCGCGTCTTCGATCTTCTCCTTCTCGGGCGTGTCGTGCAGCCAGATTCCCTGGTGGTTGGGGAACATGAACTTCATGCGGCCCATCGAATTCGCCGGCCCGGGCTTCTGCCGCAGATTCACCGGGACGCGGCCGGCGACAACCGCATGCCAGTCCACCGACATCGGATTTAGGACCCGCGCGTTGTCGCCGAAGTGGTCGACCAGCTCGTATCCTTTCTCGTTGAGATAGGCGCGGCCGCGCTTGACGACGTTGGGCGCCAGGCGTCGCGCCGTGATGTCCGGCGGCGAGTTCCAGTAAGGGTTGAGCGCAACGTAGCGGATGAACGCGTTCATCATCGGCGTTTGCGCAATCGGATCCGGGCGGCCGGCGACCACACGCATTGAGTCCACCACGTGCCCGTTCTCATACATGTACAGCCGCGCGGCAGGCGGGTTGACGATCACGTAGCGCCCGTTGCCGGAAGGCAGGGCGCGCGCACGCTCCAGGTTGGCGGTGAGGAGGCGGCGCTCCGCATCGCTGCGGTAGATGCGGCTGGCGATCGCCTGGCGAAGCCGCGCGTAGATCGGGTTCATCCATTTGATCTGACTGACATATTCCGAGAGGGACGGCGCCCGCGACGCCTGAGTCAGAAGCTCCAGCGCGGAGGGCGGGATCGGCTTGAGCTCCGGATCGACATAGACGATGCCGATGTTCGGGTCGTGCTTCTGGTCCCGGGCGTAGGCAACGAAGGCTGCGCTCAGCATCGCCTCCGCACGCTGCACCGCAGCCGGGCTACCCCTCTGTGCGTCCTGGACGGCGCGCGACAGGCCGCGCACGTTGTAGCGGCGCGGATTCAGATTGTCCGCCTGGGAGCTCGAAAGCAGCTGCAACAGCTGCTGCGGAGCGCCGGCGGAGCTCGGCGAAAACCACAGGGGCGCGCCGCCGCGGGAACGGTAGAAATCGGCGATTTCGCCACCGCTGACGCCTTGCGCCGCTACAGGCTGAATATGGATCGCGATCGGAGCCGCGACCGCAACGGCGGCCAGCGCCAGCCCAAGCGAAACCTTGTTCATTATTGCCCTTCCATCCCAAGCACCCGTTCTTTTGCCGAGGTCTATTCCGGGTCGCGCCTGAACCTCAAGTGACGCCGCCTGGCCACGGTTCCCACAAAAGAAGCGCCGGGCATCGCCCGGCGCTCCCTTCTTGTCATATTCTGTTTCGTTAGCGGCGATTGATGTCCACGTTATAGACAGCGCCGTTGGGTGCCACATCGCAACGGAAGCTGAGGTCGGCCGCATTATTGTAGCCGTACCCGAGCGCACCGTAAGCGCCGACCCCGTACGGCCCATAGTTGTTCATTGCATAACGGCCGCTGCTGGCGAGACCTCGAACCCGCACCGTCCCGTTCGCTCGCGGGTTGGCCTGCGTGACCGAAAGGACCCGGCCGCTGGTGTTCGTGCCGAGCACCGCACCGAGGATGCCCCCAATGCTACGGCGATTGTAGAGCCGCTGCTGAACCGCGGCGCTGCACTGCTGCGCGGCCATGTTGGTGTTCGCGCCGTATGCATAACCGTAAGGAGAGCCATAGGAATAGCCACGGGAGCCGTAATATTGCGCGCTCGATGGCGCCGCGGCGGCAAATGCAACGGCGCCCAGGGCGCCGGCGAGAAGTTTGGTCGTGAGGGTCATGGCTCGAACACTCCTTTCACTAGATTGGAGCCTTTGGCGGTTAAAACGCTCGGCAAGCCTTGCGGTTCAGTATCCATCTACCGTGTAACTCGTGTCACCGCGCGAATGTGAATGCCGAATAAACGCCTCTGAGCGCGCGATGCCTCAACCGCTTCTTTACCTTGATAGAGGTATTGTGGCGGCATGGATCAAAGCTCCGCATCGCAAAACCGCCGCTCAAACCGCTCCCCGGTATTGTTGAGCGCCAGGATCCAAGTGAACGGCACGCTGGTGCCGGTGACGCTTCGCAATCTCTCTGCGGAGGGCGCGCTTGTGGAGGGCGCCGATCTCCCGGCGGAAGGTTCCACTACGGTCTTTGAACGGAACGATCTGCGGATTGATAGCCGCATCGCCTGGGTCGAAGGCCGATATGCGGGCGTTGCCTTCGACCAGCACCTTGCCCGTGAAGAACTCCTTCGCGAAGTTCCGCGGCCCCGGCAGAAGTTCGAGCCGCAATTTCGCCGTCCGGGCCTTGCCTGCCGGCCGCTGACGGATGCCGAGCGCAAGATGATCGAGTTGTGGGCAACGCGGGGGTCAGTCCTCGGCGACTGAAAGCGAAGAAGCGGACCGGCGATACCGGGCACAGTCCGGCCGCTTCTTCGAGCAAGCCGGGGCGACCCGCCTGCTGCGCGTTTCATAATGACGCCCTGCGGAAAATCCCGCTAACTTGAATTAGTGCGCGCGGGGTATCAATGCTGCTTCAACGCAGTCGCTCTGGAACGCCGTTCATGCCCGATCTGCCGCTGCACCGCTTGAACCAGTTCATCGCGCTGAACGGCGCCGAGGCGGAGGCGTTCACCCGACTTGCAGTGGAAGACCGGCGTTACGTTCGGCACGAGCTGATCCGTTGCCAAGGCGATCCTTCCGACGAGGTTTTCTTCCTCTTTGAAGGCTGGGCCGCAAGCTGCGTCGACTCCGCCACAGGCAGCAGGCAGATCGTCAAGATCCATTTGCCTGGCGACATCATGGGAGCCCCAAGCCTTGCCTTGCGCCGCGCTGCCGAATCGCTGATGGCACTTACGAGCGCGAGGGTACATGTCATCCCGTCGACGCGGCTTGGCGAGCTGTTCGTAACCGCCCCGAAGCTCGCCGCCGCGATGTTCCTGTCCGCCCAACAGGAGCGCATCTGGCTCATGGACCGGCTGATGTCGATCGGCCGTACCAGCGCCGTCCAGCGGCTCGCCGCCCTTCTTCTTTCGCTCCACGAGCGGCTCAGCGCTTTGGCCTCTCCTTCACCCGAACGGATCGAGCTGCCGCTATCGCAGGAGGAAGTCGCCAACGTGCTCGGGATCACCGCTGTGCACGCCAACCGCACCTTCGCGCAGCTCGACGCCACGGGACTGGTGAGCCGCTGCGGCCGCGTCATCGTCCTGCTCGACATTCCGGGCCTTCGGAGCTTCAGCTGCGTGCCGAAACGCGAGTTTCAGCAGACGCCGGCGTGGCTGAGCGGGCTTCGCCAAGGGGTCCCCGAAGTGGAAGTGGGGACCTGACAGCGGGTCAGCCGACGGCGTCGTTCAGCGGGACATCGCGATAGAATCTCAATCCGGCGTAGTGATCCTCCGACCAGACCACTCGTACCGCGGCGAAGAGCGAGCCGCGCTTGTAGACCGCATCGCAGTTGGCACGGATCGGCCGTTCGACCCAGATCTGCGCGCCCGACGTCGAAATCTCGCGGACCCTGACCTGCACGGCACCCTCGGGAGTCATGAGGGTGCCGGTCAGGAGCACGTGCCGCCGAGGTGCGGCCCGTTCGATTTCCAACGCAGTTGCAGCCGATGCCAAGCATCCCTCCCGCTTCAGAATGTTTGCGGGTTTTGAAAGCTTCGTGCCGCGCTTTGGTTGCCGGGAATGAAGGGCCGTTCCGTTGCGGGACAGAAACTAGAACGCCTCCGCGGGGATCTTCATCAGCGTCTCCGCGCCGGCTTCGATTTTCTTGCGAAGGCCCGTGGACAGCGGCAGCTCGCGTTGCGCGTAGAAGCGCGCCGTGATGAGCTTTGCGGCGTGGAAGGGCTCGTCTTCCGTGCCCTGATCGATCGCATGCTGCGATGCCGCAGCCATCTTCAGCCACATCCAGCCGAGGCTGACGAGCCCCATCAGGTCCATGTAGGCATAAGCCCCTGCCCCGGCATTGTCCGGATCGGTCATGCCGTTTTGCGCCAGCCACATCGTCGCGACCTGCAGGTCCTGCAGCGCGGGTTCGAGCGCGGCGGCGACGCCCGCGGGATCGCCCGCCTGCTTCGCATCCGCGATTTCGCGTCCGACAAGTTCGAGGAACCCGCGAATCGCTCGGCCACCGTCCTTGGGCAGCTTGCGCCCGACCAGGTCCATCGCCTGAATGCCGTTGGTGCCCTCGTATATCTGGGTGATGCGCGCGTCGCGGACGAACTGCTCGATCCCGTGCTCGCGGATATAACCGTGGCCGCCGAGCACCTGCTGCGCATAGACGGCGGCTTCGAAGCCCTTGTCGGTGAGATAGCCCTTGATGACCGGCGTGATCAGCCCGAGCAGGTCCTCCGCCTGCTGCCGCTCGCCTTCGTCCGGCGAACGGCGCATCAAATCGACCTGGAGCGCCCCCCAAAGCACCAGCGCGCGGCCGCCCTCATTCCAGGCCCGCGCTTCCATGAGCATGCGGCGGACGTCGGGGTGGACGATGATCGGGTCTGCCTTCGCGTCCTTGTCGCGCTCGCCTTCTTTCAAGGCGCGGCTCTGGCGGCGCTCCCGGGCATAGCTCGCGGCATTCTGATAGGCGACCTCGCCCTGCGCGAGGCCTTGCAGCCCGACGCCAAGGCGGGCGGCGTTCATCATGATGAACATCGCCTGGAGTCCCTTTTCCGGTTCGCCCACCAGCCAGCCTTTCGCACCGTCATAGTTCATGACGCAGGTCGCGTTGCCGTGGATCCCCATCTTCTTCTCGAGCGCGCCGCACGAGACCGCATTGCGCTCGCCGAGCGAGCCGTCCTCGTTCACCAGGAACTTCGGCACTACGAACAGCGAAATGCCCTTCACATTGTCCGGAGCACCCACGATTTTCGCGAGGACGAGGTGAATGATGTTCTCGCTGAGGTCGTGCTCGCCGGACGAGATGAAGATCTTGGTGCCGGTGATCGAATAGCTTCCGTCCGGGTCGGGATCGGCGCGCGTCTTGAGCAGGCCGAGGTCGGTTCCGCAGTGCGGCTCGGTGAGGTTCATTGTCCCGGTCCACTGCCCGGTCGCCATGTTCGGGATATATTTCTTCTTGAGCTCGTCGCTGCCCTTCACCAGCAGCGACGCGATCGCGCCCGACGTCAGCCCCTGATACATTTCGAAACTGTGGTTGGCCGACAGGATATATTCGCTGACGGCGGTGCCCACGGTCTGGGGGAGGCCCTGCCCGCCATATTCCTCGGGCACGGTCAGCGTCGGCCACCCGGCCTCGCAGAACTGCTTGTAGGCTTCCTTGAAGCCCGGAGGCGCGGTCACCGACCCGTCCTCGTTCCGCTTGCAGCCGACCTCGTCGCCGACGCGGTTGAGCGGCTGCAGAACCTCCTCGCAGAAGCGCCCCGCCTCTTCGAGGATTGCCTCGATCAGGTCAGGCGATGCGTTGGCGAAGCCCGGCAGGTTCGAATAGCGGCCGATGTCCAGGACGTTGTTGAGGACGAACAAAGTATCGCGAACCGGCGCGCTATAGGTGGGCATTAGCTTACCTCCGTGTCAGTATCGTCCTATTCCGCAACCGAATGGCCGTCCAGCCGGGTTTCGCATCGAGATGCATCCGCCGTTCAGCGGAGATCGTATAGCCTTCCAAAATGGAGACTGCGCGATGAAAGCCTTTTTTCTTGTTCCGCTTGCCGCCCTGCTCGCCGGTCCTGCAGCGGCGGCCCCGCGCACCGAAACGGCGGTGCTTGCGGGGGGCTGCTTCTGGGGCATGGAAGCCGTGTTCGAGCATGTGAAGGGCGTCACCGATGTCGTCTCGGGCTATGCCGGCGGCTCGGCGCGAGACGCGAACTACGATGCCGTCAGTTCGGAACGCACGCCGCACGCCGAGGCGGTACGCATCACCTACGATCCCGGCCAGATCAGCTACGCGCGGCTGTTGCAGATATTCTTTGCCGTCGCCCACGACCCGACCGAAGTGAACCGGCAGGGACCGGACGAGGGCCCGAGCTACCGCTCCGCAATCTTCCCGCAGAATGCCGAGCAAGCGCGGCAGGCCAGGACATTCATCGCACGGTTGAACGCCTCGCATGTGTTCAAGCAGCCGATCGCGACCAAAATCGAGAGCGGAGGCTTCTACCCGGCCGAAGCCTATCACCAGGACTTCGCGCGGAAGCACCCCTTCTATCCATATATCGTCGTGAATGACCGCCCGAAGGTCGCAGCGCTCAAGGCCAAGTATCCCAGTCTTTTCAAGGCGTAAGCACGGCTAAGCCGTTAAGATTTCACGCTTTATTCAGGCTGGGGGCGACAAAGGGGAGCACGCGCCCTATATCACGCGGCGGCGCTGCTCGGGGAACTCAACGCATGCTGACGACCAACCCGTTCGACGATGACAAGCTGCACGAGGAATGCGGCGTTTTCGGCATCTGGGGCGCCGACAATGCGGCAAGCTTCGTCGCGCTCGGGCTGCACGCGCTGCAGCATCGCGGGCAGGAAGCAGCGGGCATCACCACCTTCGACGGCAAGCATTTCCACTCGCACCGCGCGATGGGCCACGTCGCCGGCAATTTCGACCGTGACGATATCATTCGCAAGCTCGCGGGCCGCAGCGGCATCGGCCATGTCCGCTACTCGACCACTGGCGAGACCGCGCTGCGTAACGTGCAACCGCTCTTTGCGGAGCTCGCCGAGGGTGGCTTCGCCGTCGCTCACAACGGCAACCTTTCCAACGCGATGAAGCTTCGGCGGACGCTGAACCGTCGCGGATCGATCTTCCAGTCGACCAGCGACACGGAGGTGATCATCCACCTCGTCGCCACCTCGGATCGGACGAGCACGCTCGACCGGCTGACCGATGCACTTAAGCAGGTGGAGGGCGCTTATTCGCTCGTCGTCCTTACCGAAGACGGACTGATCGCCTGCCGCGATCCGCTCGGCATCCGCCCGCTGGTGATGGGCAAGCTTGGCGAAGCAACGATCTTCGCTTCGGAAACGGTAGCGCTCGACGTCATCGGCGCGAGCTACGTGCGCGACGTGGAGCCTGGCGAAGTCATTCTTGTCAACGACAGCGGCATCCGCTCCTTCCAGCCGTTTCAGAAGATCTCTCCGCGGCCGTGCATCTTCGAGCACGTCTATTTCTCGAGACCGGATTCGATCGCGGAAGGAATCTCGGTTTATGAGGTCCGGAAGAACATCGGCGCCTGGTTGTCGCGCGAGGCGCCCGTCGAAGCCGACTATGTCGTCCCAGTGCCCGATAGCGGAGTTCCCGCGGCAATCGGCTTCAGTCAGGAATCCGGCATTCCGTTCGAGCTCGGGATCATCCGCTCCCACTACGTGGGGCGGACGTTCATCCAGCCGAGCCAGGAAGTCCGCCACCTCGGCGTGAAGCTCAAGCACAACGCCAACAGCGCGCTGGTGGCCGGCAAGAGCATCGTCCTGGTCGACGATTCGATCGTCCGCGGCACCACTTCGGTGAAGCTCGTCCAGATGATGCGCGACGCGGGCGCCCGCGAAGTGCACATGCGCATCGCCTCGCCGCCGACCAAGCACAGCTGCTTTTACGGCGTCGATACGCCTGAGCGTGCGAAGCTGCTCGCGGCGCAGATGAGCGTCGAGCAGATGCGCGACTACATCAACGCGGATAGCCTCGCGTTCATTTCGATCGAGGGACTCTACAGAGCGCTCGGCGATGAGCGGAATGCCGGCCAGCCGCAGCGCTGCGACGCCTGCTTCACGGGCGCTTATCCGACAACGCTCACCGACGTGACCGAGAAGGAAAGCGCGGCCTCGCTTTCGCTGGTCGCATCCAGGTAGCCGCCATTGCGAGCGTAGCGAAGCAATCCAGGTACGACGACTTTCTGGATTGCTTCGTCGCTTTGCTCCTCGCAATGACGGATAGATATGACCGACACTGACAAATCCCTTTCAGGCAAGCTCGCGCTCGTCACCGGCGCATCGCGCGGCATTGGCGCCGCCACCGCCGAGGCACTCGCAGCAGCCGGCGCACACGTGATCCTCGTCGCCCGGACCGCCACGGCACTCGAAGAAGTCGAGGACCGCATCCACGAGACTGGTGGAAGTGCGACCATTGCGCCGCTCGACCTCACCGACGGTGAGTCGATCGGCAAGCTCGCCGTGGCGGTGGCCGAGCGCTGGCAGAAGCTCGAAGTCCTCGTGCTGAATGCGGCAATGCTCGGCTCCCTCACCCCGGTGCAGGACATCGACCCGAAGGAATATTCGCGCCTGCTCAGTCTGAACCTG
>Ga0308176_10003398_pt1 | contig 10201 bp, 11 predicted proteins | sample PhyCR2_3_FD_203890 | JGI IMG/M metagenome (GOLD analysis project Ga0308176, IMG submission 203890) | Soil microbial communities from UC Gill Tract Community Farm, Albany, California, United States - DLSLS.C.R2 | ecosystem: Environmental > Terrestrial > Soil > Agricultural land | place: USA... | reverse complement strand
CAAAGAGGTATTGATACAAAACAATTTAGCCAGCGCAATATTAATTAAAGCTCCCGCCATTTTTTGTGCGGGAGCTTTTTGTTTCGTCGAGTGCAGACCGCCTAGCATACCACTAAACGGCCTCCTCCACTTCTCTTCTATTCGTCATATTTCCCATCGTTTAAATCTCTTGCTTCTTCGGGACTTGATAATTTAGTTGACCCCTTATAATGTAATGCTTGGTCACGATCCGACTCCACTTTTCTACTTGCTTTTAGCTTTCTTTCTTGACGGTCTCTTCCCATTAGTCTACACCTCCTCTTAATAAGATGATTCACATGGGAATTATTATTCAAAGAAGTATGAAAGTACATAAAGTTTACCAATAATGAAAATAATAGGAGGTGATGAAATGGAAGGGCTCATGTTTTATTGGATCTGTTGGTCGTTTTGGGCTTACCTTACATTCATAGCAGATAAAAAAAATCCCTATCGTTTAAAACTATCAGCCATTATACTTATCGTGTTACTATTATCAAATTTCCAACTTAGTATTGGTGAATTTGAAATCCAGGCTAGCGGGTTGTTTTTGTTAATTGCTGCATATTTATTCTTTGGCTATGAAAAACGAGGCGCATTCCTTTATTTTTTCCTTTGTTCATTAATCGTGTCGATTGCTTATGTAACCTTTCAATTATTTGAAATCTTTGACCCTATTTGGATCATCTTTAAAAAGGAATGGATGATGGGGATTTGCTTTGGCTATCTAGCCATTCTCCTTCAGAAAACATTAAAAGGGAGGCTGTTAATTATCATAAGTGGTACCATGCAAGGAGAAATTTTGTATGCCTATACCTTACATCGATTTACCTTTCCTTATACAATTGGAAGTCTTGAATATTTAGATGTTTGTTCTTTAGTTGCCGCGTTATTGGCAGGCTGGAGTGCATTGGAAAATGCAGGGCCATTTCTACAACATCACTTTCACTTTTTTGAAAAGGGAAGACAAAAATCCTCTTAAAATTGATTCTAGCGATGCTTTCCATTGCTAGAAAGGATTAACATTGATAAAATAACTTAAGTTAGGCCCTTCTCATGAAAGAAGGGTTTCTTTACTTAAAGAGAACTTTAATTGGAATAATGCTAACAATGAAATAAATTGGAATATATGAGAAAGGATGGCGATTATAGTGGTTAAACCGGTTATTGCCATTGTAGGAAGACCAAACGTTGGGAAATCAACGATATTTAATAGGATTGTCGGCGAACGAGTTTCGATTGTTGAGGACATTCCTGGGGTAACAAGGGACCGTATTTACAGTTCAGGTGAGTGGCTTACACATGATTTCAATGTAATTGATACAGGTGGAATTGATATTGGCGACGAGCCATTTTTGGAGCAAATTCGCCAGCAGGCAGAAGTTGCAATCGATGAGGCGGATGTGATTATCTTTTTAACCAATGGGCGAGAAGGCGTCACAGCTGCTGATGAAGAAGTAGCCAAAATTTTATATAAGTCGAAAAAGCCGATAGTACTGGGTGTTAATAAGATTGACAATCCCGAAATGCGTGAGCAAATCTATGACTTTTATTCACTGGGCTTTGGTGAACCAATTCCCATTTCCGGTTCACACGGACTTGGTTTGGGTGATCTATTGGACGAGGCTGCAAAACACTTTCCGAAGAATAAGTCATTAGATTATGATGATGATGTAGTGAAATTTTCCTTAATAGGTCGTCCTAATGTTGGGAAGTCTTCACTTGTGAATGCAATCTTAGGGGAAGAACGAGTAATTGTCAGTAATATAGCCGGTACAACGCGTGATGCTGTAGACTCACCCTATACGTACAATGGACAAAAATATGTCATTATTGATACGGCAGGAATTAGGAAAAAAGGAAAGGTATATGAGACCACTGAAAAGTATAGTGTCCTTCGTGCGCTAAGAGCGATTGAACGGTCAGATGTTGTTTTAGTTGTTATTAATGCAGAAGAGGGAATCATTGAGCAGGACAAGAAAATTGCCGGCTATGCTCATGAAGCAGGTCGTGCTATTGTCATTGTGGTCAATAAATGGGACGCCATTGAAAAAGATGAGAAAACCATGAAAGAGCTGGAACAAAAGATTCGGGAACATTTCTTATTTCTCAGTTATGCTCCGATTGTGTTTTTATCAGCTAAAACGAAAAAAAGGATTCATACCCTTTTACCAATGATTGATACAGCAAGTGAAAACCATTCGTTAAGAGTTGAAACGAGTGTCTTAAATGATGTCATTATGGATGCAATTGCGATGAATCCGACTCCAACGGACAAAGGGAAACGATTGAAAATATATTATGCAACGCAAGTGGCTGTTAAACCACCGACATTTGTTGTATTTGTCAATGAACCTGAATTATTGCATTTTTCTTATGAACGTTTTCTTGAGAATAGAATTAGGGATGCATTCGGTTTTGAGGGAACCCCTATAAAAATCTACGCCAGAGAAAGAAAATAAAAGGAGTGGCTGTTTATGCAGGATTACAAAGCGCCAATTGCTGTTTTAGGGGCCGGGAGCTGGGGAACTGCACTTGCTATTGTATTGGCAGATAATGGCCATGAAGTCCGTTTGTGGAGTCATAATGAGGATCAGGTAATGGAAATCAATCGTTCACATACAAATAAAAAATATTTGCCTGACATTATACTGCAAGAACTTATTATTGGATACGGGTCATTAAGTGATGCTCTAATGGGTGTCGACACAGCCATCCTGGCTGTTCCTACAAAGGCTATTCGCGAAGTACTAGGAAAAATACGAAATGTACATAAAGAAGCGATAACCATTGCCCACGTAAGTAAAGGAATAGAGCCTGACAGCCTCTTACGGATTTCTGAAATGATTAAAGAAGAAATGCCTAAGGAGCTATTAAAAGATGTAGTGGTCCTTTCTGGTCCAAGCCATGCCGAGGAAGTAAGTCTTAGACACCCGACAACGGTAACCGTTACTTCAGAAAACATGGAAGCTGCTGAAAAGATTCAGGATATATTTATCAATCATAACTTTCGCGTCTATACAAATTCAGATGTAATTGGTGTGGAAATTGGAGGTGCGCTAAAGAATATTATTGCACTTGCTGCTGGTATTACCGATGGGCTTGGTTACGGTGATAATGCGAAGGCGGCCTTAATGACCAGGGGATTGGCAGAAATAGCTCGACTCGGTACCAAAATGGGAGCGAACCCTCTAACCTTTGCTGGGTTAACAGGTATAGGGGATTTAATCGTCACCTGCACAAGTGTTCATTCAAGGAATTGGAGGGCAGGTCATTTACTTGGTAAGGGGAAGACGTTAAATGAGGTTCTCGATAGTATGGGAATGGTTGTAGAGGGTGTTAGGACGACGAAAGCTGCGTATCAATTGGCTAAAAAGTATGATGTTAATATGCCGATTACTTTTGCACTTTATGATGTCTTGTTCGATGGGAAAAATCCAAAAGACTCTGTTGATGTCCTAATGGCACGCGGTAGGACGCATGAAATGGAGGATTTAGTCAATATTCTAGATGAAAAGTATAATGATGATTAAATTATGAATTTTATGAGAAAAATGGGCGTTCTCTAGAAGCGTTTTTTATCACGATTGCATACAATGCAACGAAGCAACCTAGCAGTATGACACTGGAGTATGGGTTAAATTAGTCTTGTTTTCGCTGAAGTAAAGAACTCGCCCCTCTTTACTTCAGCTTTTTAATTTTATTGAAAAAATTTTTGCAAATGTTAGAGCTGTGATATAATTAATTTTCGAAAAAGGGGGAATATTGTTTTGACACCAGCTATGATGAAAATGTGGATTTCAATCGCAGGAATGGCTCTAATGTTTTTTGCCATCATAACCATTTATTTAAGCAGGTACAAGTTAAAAGGAGTCCTAAAAATGATAACAGCAATAATCGCTTATTTATTTATGCTTATTGCTGGATTGACGTTACTGATTGTTTTCCTCACTTGATAATAATACATAAACCTAAAGGTGATTTTATGAAAAGAAAAAAGCTAGGCTGCATCGTTATTTTTATAACCATTCTTTTATCGGGATGCATGTATCCTGATGAGAAATTATCACAGAACGAAGTTCCCTATCAGGATCAACTTAAAACAGTTCAAACTGCGGTAGATGAGTTTCAAAAAGACAATGGGGGAATTTTACCAATCAAGACAAAGGATGCGAAAACTCCCACTTATCAAAAATATCCAATAGATTTCAAAAAGATAGCGCCTAAGTATATCGCTGAGCCTCCGGGAAATGCCTTTGAGAGTGGAGGAATATTTCAGTATGTCCTTGTTGATGTAGAAACCAATCCAACAGTAAAATTATTTGACTTGAGGATGAGTGAAACCATTAGTAACCTGAAATTGAGAATAAATTCCTCAGGTTATCCTCCCTATAAGAAGCAGATTGCAAAAAATGTATTTACGCTTGATTATAAACAGCTGGGGTACGAGGATGAGCCCTATGTTATCAGCCCTTTCACCAATCAAAATCTTTCCTTAGTGATTACAGGTAATGCGGAGATATATGTTGATTATCGGCCAGATCTTTATCAGGCCATTAAGAAAACGAACATTAGTTTGAAGGCTGGAGAGGATATACGCTCTATATTGGTAACTGATTCGATGTTTGTTCCGGCATACTCCTTACCCTACACCATAGATTCCAAAACAAATGAACCTGTTTTTCTGGAAGAATAGTCGTATGTCTTTCTTCTTGTTTGGTATAGTTCTAGAAGCTTCCATTTTATTTTTTGTCATAACCCTTTTCCTATGAAATATATTGTAGGAGAAGGGTTTTTTGTGCTAAATAATAAAAATCGCGATATTGGCTATCTGGAGCTATGTCCGTATCGATGAACGAATAGTTGGAAACCCTCCATTACACCAAATGTTCAGAGAAATACAGATAACAGTGCAACTATTGAAACTTTGATAAGGGGGTAAAAAATTTCAGAAAAGTGTCATAACAAGATAGGACAACGTCATAAACATATACTGTCCAAAAATACCTAAATGGATGTTTAATCCCACTTTACTCTATGATCGGGAGGGGATCACTTGGAAAAGGTTGATATTTTTAAAGATATTGCCGAGAGAACTGGCGGTGATATTTACCTAGGAGTAGTAGGCGCAGTACGAACTGGAAAATCCACATTTATTAAAAAATTTATGGAGCTAGTTGTTTTACCGAATATACACAGTGAAGCAGAAAGGTCTCGGGCCCAAGATGAACTGCCGCAAAGTGCTGCGGGAAAAACTATCATGACAACTGAACCGAAATTCGTCCCGAATCAGGCTGCAACTGTTCATGTTGATGAAGGGCTTAATGTCAATATAAGGCTTGTGGATTGTGTTGGATACACCGTCCCAGGTGCTAAAGGTTATGAAGATGAAAATGGACCGAGAATGATTAATACTCCTTGGTATGAAGAGCCGATTCCGTTTCATGAAGCGGCAGAAATTGGCACGAGAAAGGTAATTCAAGAACACTCCACCATCGGAGTTGTTGTAACCACGGATGGAACAATCGGAGAGATTCCTAGAAGCAATTATATAGAGGCTGAAGAAAGAGTCATAAATGAACTAAAAGAAGTGGGGAAACCTTTCATTATGGTTGTCAACAGTGCACAACCATACCACCCTGCGACAGAAACTCTAAGATCGAGTTTAGCAGAAAAATATGATATACCAGTTATTGCGATGAGCGTCGAAAGTATGCGTGACGGTGATGTACTCAATGTTCTACGCGAAGCGCTTTATGAATTCCCTGTCTTAGAAGTGAATGTGAACCTGCCAAGCTGGGTAATGGTGCTAAGAGAAAACCATTGGCTCCGTGAAAGCTATCAAGAGGCTGTGAAAGAAACAGTTAAAGATATCAAGAGATTACGAGATGTAGATCGGGTAGTTCAACAATTTAGTGACTTTGAATTCATTGAGAAGGCGGGCTTGGCTGGTATTGAAATGGGTTCGGGAGTAGCCGAAATTGATTTAATTGCCCCAGATGAATTATATGATGATATTTTAAAAGAAATTGTTGGGGTTGAAATTCGCGGTAAAGATCATTTGCTGGAATTAATGCAGGATTTTGCACATGCCAAAGCGGAATATGACCATATTGCCGATGCGTTGAAGATGGTAAAACAAACAGGTTACGGGATCGCTTCACCAACACTCACAGATATGAGCCTTGAAGAACCCGAAATCATTCGCCAAGGTGCAAGATTTGGGGTAAGACTAAGAGCTGTGGCTCCATCTATCCATATGATAAAGGTGGATGTAGAATCGGAATTTGCTCCAATCATTGGTACTGAAAAACAGAGCGAAGAGCTTGTCCGTTACCTAATGCAGGACTTCGAGGATGACCCATTATCAATCTGGAATTCTGATATCTTTGGCCGCAGCTTAAGTTCAATTGTCCGAGAGGGAATTCAAGCTAAGCTTTCACTCATGCCAGAAAATGCGAGATATAAGCTAAAAGAAACACTTGAGAGAATTATAAATGAGGGTTCAGGCGGCTTGATTGCCATTATCCTCTAACAAGTGGACTCCAATACGGAGTCTTTTTTTTTGGTTAAGAAATTATAAGTTGTCAACGTTGAAAATTGTCCATCTTCAGTGCCTAGCCCCCGGGTCATAAGTCAATCCGACCTGAAAGTTAAAAAGCAACCTCCACGCCTGCTTGTCTAATTCCTGTCGGGGCTAACCAAGGTACTTGCGCTTTTCTTAGTCTTCCATATTCCCGCTTGACACCTGTTTTTTGCAATAATTGTAAAAGAAAAAGTCAAACATCGTAGGAAATTAATCAACAAATGAAAAGTTTACCATTATTTCATGAAATCTTCTTGATATGCAGAATTGATTATGATAATCTTTTAACAGAATTACGTTTTGGTGCTAAAACCTTTATTTCATAGGGTTTTTATCAAATAAATAGATTTACACCTCGATGGTAGTCAATATGTATTACTTTGGTAATAAAACCGCGCTATGACGTATAGAAATTAGAAAAATTGTTTAGAAATGTAGATAAGTAATCTTATTTACGAATCTTGATAATTTCTTTGGGAGGAGGTGAATGGCATGAACAAGACAGAACTTATAAATGCAGTTGCTGAAGCTAGCGAGCTTTCAAAAAAGGACGCTACTAAAGCAGTTGATGCTGTTTTTGATGCGATTTTAGATGCTTTAAAAAATGGTGATAAGGTCCAATTAATCGGCTTTGGAAACTTTGAAGTACGTGAGCGTGCAGCCCGTAAAGGTCGTAACCCTCAAACAGGTGATGAAATCGAAATTGCTGCAAGTAAGGTTCCAGCTTTTAAACCAGGTAAGGCGCTTAAAGATGCAGTAAAATAATTACATAAATTATTGCTTTAAGCGGTAGCTTAGGCAAAAGGTCATGGCAATGGTCATGACCTTTTTTCTATGGCAGATAATGATGCCAAACATGAAGCGAGTGGATAAATTATTTTAAGGTGGATAACGCCGTTTGGAGGCACTTTCATTGTATTGCGAGGAGTACAGAGAGAACATTCTATTGGTTTTTAAATGTGGATAGTACTTTCTTATTTTTGCTTGCATTGAAAAGAATGTGCTAATATGTATTTGTCATCTTTACTGGATAGATATACTCTAGGAGGAATTAACAATGGCTGAAGTCAATCGTGCCCAAATTGAAGAGGCGGTACGTTTAATATTAGAAGCAGTTGGTGAAGATCCAAACCGTGAAGGCTTGCTTGACACACCTAAAAGAGTGGCAAAAATGTATGAAGAAGTATTCAGCGGTCTAAATGAGGATCCAAAGCGCCATTTCGAAACAATTTTTAGTGAAGATCATGAAGAGTTGGTCCTAGTTAAGGATATTCCTTTTTATTCAATGTGCGAACATCACTTAGTTCCTTTCTTCGGAAAAGCACATGTCGCTTATATTCCACAAAATGGCCGTGTTACAGGACTAAGTAAGTTAGCACGAGCAGTTGAAGCAGTTGCCAAAAGACCACAGCTTCAAGAACGGATTACATCGACCATAGCAGATAGCATCATGGAAAAGCTCGATCCACATGGAGTAATGATTGTTGTTGAGGCTGAGCATATGTGCATGACCATGCGGGGGGTAAAAAAGCCTGGTTCCAAAACAGTTACTACAGCAGTTCGCGGAGTCTTTGCTGCTGATGCAGTAGCCCGTTCTGAAGTGCTCTCCTTGATAAAACAGTAAGTATTCCCTATTAAGATATGAGGAGTGTTTCATTTGGAAAATAGCAATCCGCAGAATAATGATTATGTGGTCATAAAAGCGCTTGATGATGGAGTTAGTGTAATAGGTTTAACAAGAGGGACTGATACACGATTTCACCACTCTGAAAAACTTGATAAAGGAGAAGTCTTAATTGCTCAATTTACTGAGCATACGTCAGCCATAAAAATTAGAGGAAACGCAAAAATCCTCACTCAATTAGGTGAGATAGACAGTGAGATAAAGAAATAAAAGGGTTAATTGAAATCTAATTGATACAAAAGGCTTGATTTGATACTTGATTATTTTGTGAATCTCTGCCCAAATGAAATCCTTTTATGATATAATGAGGTCTGCCTTGTATTGAATAGGGTAAAGATTTCTCTATTTCTTTGGCATGAAATTTACAATTAAAATAGAAAATAAAGAGTACATATTGACATTACTTCGGGGAAGCAAGGGTGATTAGCGTGCAGGATGTTCAACAAAAGTTTAGAATTATTAAGAATCAGGTTGAAAAACAAGTCCTTGACTCATACCTGCTGGAATTTATCGAGACACCTGTTATTGATGATGATAAACTCCTTATCATAATTTCAATTTTGGAACGTCTCGAATTGCCTTTCAGTGAAATCCAGAATTATACCTTGTCAACCATGTTAATTCAAATTGCCCTTGATACCCATGAACATATTTCCAATGCATCTAAAGAAGAAAAAAATCGTCAATTAACCGTTCTAGCTGGGGATTATTTTAGCGGCTTATATTATAAACTTCTTGCCGACTCCGAAGATATTATGATGATAAAATCCCTTTCAAAGGGAGTAAAAGAAGTCAACGAAAATAAGGTGCTTGTTTATCAAAATGAACTTGATGGAATCGAAAAATTGATGACCAGTATAAAACGGATTGAAAGTTCTTTACTTATACAGCTTTCTGACTATTTCAAAGTAGATTTATGGAATGATTTTCTTGCTAATTTATTATTATTTAAACGTTTATTAGCTGAAAAAAAACAATATTTTTGTTCAAGAAGGTCCCTAGTCCTTGATTCATTGAAAAAAATAGCTCAAATAGGAAATGGCTTGAAGTTGGAAGAATTAACTGGTGAACAAGAAAATTATCTACTCAGGATTTGTGATCATTATCTCGACTATTCGAAACAAATCATTGAAAAAGGCTTAAAACAACTTCCTTACTTAAATGACTTATTAGAAAAGCGCATAACCTTTTTGTTGAATCAATATCAGCCAGATGCGAAAACTTTTGTGGAGGAAGGGTAAAACATGCAGCAATCGAAAGAACAGCGTGTGCACAATGTGTTTGAAAAGATATCTGATGACTATGATAAGATGAATTCAGTTATTAGTTTCCAACAGCATATTAAGTGGCGTAAAGATACCATGAAAAGAATGAATGTTCACCCCGGTTCAAAGGCTCTCGATGTTTGCTGCGGAACAGCTGATTGGTCGATTGCTTTAGCAGATGCAGTTGGTCCTAATGGAGAGGTTATCGGGTTGGATTTTAGTCAGAATATGTTGAATGTCGGTAGTGAGAAAGTGAAAAGTTTAGGTCTTGACCAAGTCACATTGATCCATGGGAATGCTATGGAACTTCCATTCCCTGATAATAGTTTTGATTACGTTACAATTGGTTTTGGCTTAAGGAATGTTCCTGATTACATACAAGTGCTAAAAGAAATGCACCGGGTTGTTAAGCCAGGAGGTATTGCAGTTTGTCTGGAGACCTCGCAGCCTACCTTAGTTGGCTATAAGCAGCTATATTATTTTTATTTCCGTTTTATTATGCCGTTGTTTGGTAAACTATTGGCGAAAAGCTATAGGGAATATGCATGGTTGCATGAATCAGCACGTGAGTTTCCTGGAATGAGGGAGCTTGCAAAAATGTTTGAACAAGCTGGCTTCGCAGAGGTTAAATACAAACCGTATAGTGGT
>Ga0308176_10003397_pt1 | contig 10201 bp, 8 predicted proteins | sample PhyCR2_3_FD_203890 | JGI IMG/M metagenome (GOLD analysis project Ga0308176, IMG submission 203890) | Soil microbial communities from UC Gill Tract Community Farm, Albany, California, United States - DLSLS.C.R2 | ecosystem: Environmental > Terrestrial > Soil > Agricultural land | place: USA... | reverse complement strand
CGCGGCTGCCGGCGCGCGGCGAGCACGTCGGCCGCGCTCGACACGGCCGATCCGACGTCCTGCAGGTCGACGTCGTTGGTGGCGCGGCGGACGCAGTCGGAGATCAGCGGCCCGCTGCCGCCACGAGCGACGCGCACGATCGTCGCGGGCTGTGTGCAGCGCGGATCGGGCGAACCGTGGTGCTTGGCGCCACACCCGGCGAGTCCCGCGACCAGCGCGATCCCCCACAGCCTCCTCATGACCGGATCGTAGAGTCCGCCTCCTGCTCCGTCGCTCCCCGCACGACCGCGAGATCCTGCGCCTCGCGCTGCCGGCACTCGGCGCGCTCGCCGCCGAGCCCCTGTACCTGCTCGCCGACACCGCGATCGTCGGGCACATCGGCACCGCACAGCTCGCCGCGCTGGCGCTTGCAGCGGCGTTGCTCTCGGCGGTCGTCTCGCTGTGCAACTTCCTCACCTACGCGACGACGGCGCACGTCGCGCGTCTGCACGGCGCGGGGCGCGAAGGCGACGCGGGCGAGCTCGCCGCCCAGGCGCTGTGGCTGGCGCTCGCGATCGGCTGCCTGCTCGCCGCGATCTGTGCCGCGGCGGCGGCGCCGCTCATGACGCTGCTCGGGGGCTCCGGGCACGTCGCCGATCTCGCCGCCCGCTACCTGCGGATCAGCGCGCTCGGGTTGCCGTGCGCGCTCACGGCGCTCGCGGCCCAGGGCTGGCTGCGCGGGATGAGCAGGCTGCGCGAGCCGCTGGTGATCCTCGTCGCGGCGAACGTGCTGAACGTGGGGCTCGAGCTGCTGTTCGTCTACGGGCTCGACATGGGACTGGACGGCAGCGCGCTGGGAACGGTGATCGCGCAGCTCGGCATGGGCGCGGCGTTCGCTGCGCTGCTGTTGCGGGCGGGCGGGGACGGTGTCTCGCGCGTGACCTGGCGCGGCATCCGCGCGCTGCTGTCGATCGGCGGCGCGATCCTGATCCGCACGGCGTCGCTGCTGGGGTCGTTCATCGTCGCCAGCGCGGTCTGCGCGCGGTTCGGGGCGCCGTCGCTCGGTGCCCACCAGATCGCGTTCCAACTGTTCGTCTTCCTCGCGCTGGTGCTCGACGCGATCGCGATCGCCGGGCAGGTCATCGTCGGGCGGATGCTCGGCGCCGCGGATGCGGAGGGAGCTCGGGCGGCTGCCGTGCGGATGCTCGGCTGGTCGCTGGTGGTGGGCTGCGCCTTCGGCGTTGTGCTCCTGGCGTTGCACGACGTGCTGCCGCGCGCCTTCAGCGGCGACCAGCGCGTGATCGACAAGGCGCAGGTCCTGTGGCCGCTGTTCGCGCTGATGCAACCCGCCGGGGCGGTGGTGTTCGCGCTCGACGGGATCCTGATCGGCGCCGGCGACGCGCGCTACCTCGCGGGCGCGATGGTCTTCGCGGGGCTGTGCGTCTTCATGCCGATCTCGCTGGCGGCACTGCACTTCGACTGGGGCCTGGCGGGCGTCTGGTGGGGGCTGAACGCGCTCATGATCGCCCGCCTCGCGACGCTCGGCTTCCGCTTCGCGTCGGGCCGATGGGTGGTTCTAGGTGCCTAACCTCTGCAAAGCCGCGCCAAGGCATACGAACCCTGCGCAAACAGCCGTCAAAGAGGTCATGACATCTCCCACCCACAACGGCTCCAGCGCGTCGGCGGGCCGGCGGCTGGGGCTCTCCACCTCCGAGGCGGCGCGTCACCTTGGCGTGTCGCTGAGCACGATCCGCCGGTGGTCGGACATGGGCCACCTGCGCGGTTACCGGACGCCGGGCGGCCAGCGCCGCTTCTCGGTCGAGCAGCTCGACGCGTTCCTCGCGTCGCTCGAGCAGGACCGGCTCTAGAACGAACTCGGGGCGGCGGCCTCGTTCATCCGCCGCTCGATGTCCAGCTCGGCGTCGTAGTCGGCGTCGTCCGCGTGCCGGTACTCCGTTCCCTGCCCGGCGAGCAGCTCGGCCAGCGCCTCCACATAGCGCTCGTCGAGCTGTCGTCCGGCAACCCGCCGTAGCTCGGTCAGCGCCTCGAACGAATTCATCTGCGTGCGGTACGTGTCGGGTGCCGTGAGCGTGTCGTAGACCTCCGCGACCGCGACGATCCGCGCGATCTCGGGGATGTCGTCGCCCTTCAGCCCGCGCGGGTAGCCGCGGCCGTCGATGCGCTCGTGGTGGCACAGGACGATGTCCGCGACCGGGCCGTAGACGCCGACGTCCTTGAGCAGGTCGGCGCCGATGGCGGGGTGGCGGCGGATCGCCGTCCAGTCCTCCTCGTTGAGCCGGCCCTCGCGCTCCATCACGCGATCCGACAGAGCGAACCGCCCGATGTCGTGCAGCAGCCCCGCGGTGTGGGCGAGCTCCTGGTCGCGCTTGTTCATCCCGACGCGCGCCGCGATGTCGCGCGAGAACTTCGCCACCGCCGCGCAGTGGCGCGCGGCGCGCTTGTCGCGTTCGTCAAGCGTGCGGATCAGCGACGACAGCACGCCCCACGAGAGGTTCGCGTACTGGCGCGCGCGCTCGCGCGCGACGACGACCAGCCGCGTCATGTACGAGAACGCGAGGATCACGCCGATGACGAAGGCGATTGTCGCCAGGCCGGTCTGCGCGTAGAGGGCCGCGAGCGTCGCGGTCAGGCCGATGTTGATCGCAAGCGCGGGATACAGCTCGCGCGGTACGCCGAGCGTGACGCGCACCTCCCGCTCGTGGAACATGGCTGCGAGCGGCGCGACGATGAACCCGTTGACGATCAGGACGGCGCCGCCGAACGCCGCGAGCACGATCGGGAACGCGGCTCCCTTGTGCGCGAGCGACAGCGCTTCGAACGCGAGTGCGGCCAGCGCCGTCGGTGCCGCGCTGCCGGCCCAGTTGATGACCAGGACCGGCGGCGGGTAGCGCTCAACGAGCCAGCCGACACCCTCCGCGACGAGTGGGATCAGGAATGCCGCGAGTGGGTCGAGGAACCCGACGGCCAGCATCCCGCAGAGGAACGACGCCGACACGCCGATGTCGTGCTCGAGCATCGTCGTCAGCAGCCGCGCGACGACGGCGCCGGACAGCAGCACATAGAAGAGTGGCTCTCGCACGCCATCTGTGGCGGAGAGCAGAGCAACCAAGGCCCCGACTGCGAGTGGCAGTGACGCGATCGGCGTGGCGAGCGGGGCTCGGCCGCGGCTTGTCACGACTGAGACGGTAGCGCCCGCCTCACTCGGAAGGAAAGCGGCGGCTAACGGCTATGGATGTACACAAAGACTCCTAGCGATGTTGACCTTTGGGCAACTTCGGATGCAATGGTAACCACAGCAGCAGCTTCGTGCACAGGTTTCGGTGCAAGATCCTGTGCAATAGCTGTGCATGCCTGCAGGAGGTATGCGGCTTGCGCCGACGCTTCCCAGTGCCGTGCGCACATTGAAGACCTCGGAGGCGGCCGCGCTGCTCAATGTGAGCCCGAACACGTTGCGGGCATGGGAGCGGCGCTTCGGCTATCCGCATCCGCAGCGCTCCCCGGGCAAGCACCGGCTCTACACGCATGGCGAGGTCGCGGCGCTGCGCGACGCCCTCCAGGAGGGGCTGTCGATCTCCTCGGCGGTGTCACGCGCGCGTGAAGCGCTGAGCGCCGACACCAACGTGCTGGTCGGGGCGCTGCACTCCTTCGAGCTCGAGCGGGCCGACGGGGCCATGGAGGCCGCCCTGGCGCTGCGCTCGGTGGAGCGCTCGGTACAGGAGGTTCTCCTCCCCAGCCTGCGCGAGCTCGGCGCGCGTCATGGCTACGACTCCGCCCCCTGGGCGTTCGCCGCGCACTGGGCCAACGAGTGGCTGCAGCGCGCGCAGCGGCTCGCTCCGGCGCCGACACGGCCTGCCAGCGTCCTGATCGGCGACGCGACCCGCGACGACCTCGACCCCGACAGCCTCGACGTTCGCGCGCTCGAGCTCTTCTGCGCCCGCGCCGGCGCGCGCGTGTTGCCGCTGCCGGTCCGCGGCGTCACCGGCCTGTCGGAGGTGCTCGGGGCGTTCGCGCCGCACACCGTCGTGATCGCCGGCTCGTACGTTTCCGACGACGATGTCGCGCGCTGGGCCTACGGCGTGCGCTCGGCCGCCGGCCCGCTGCCGATCGCCCTCTTCCGCCGCGGCGCGCGCGACGACCGCGTTCGCACGACCGGCGCACGCATCCTGTCCGATAGCCCCGGCGACGCCCACCGCGAAGTGATGGGCATGATCGAGGCCCGCCAGTCCCGTCCCGCCACGCCGGCCGCCACGTCGGCCGGCACCGATCTCGGCACGGAGGCCGACGACGCCACGCCAGAACTGCGGCGTCGGTCGGTAGGCATGTGAGCACGCACCTTCGCCTCGTCCCAGCAGTCGCCGAGCCGCAACCGCAGCGCACGTTCTGCGGGCACTGTGGCGCGGAGCCCGAGACCGATCTGTACGGCCGCGTCTGTGAGAGCTGCGGCCTGGGCGTGCTGCTGACGGCCAACGCCGACGCCGCTCCGCGGCCGGGCGAGCCGTTCATGATCGTCGACGGGTCGCTCTGCGTCTGCGCGCTCTCGCAGGTGGCTGAGGAGCTGCTGGGCGTCGAGGAGACCGAGGCGGTCAACCGCCACCTGTCGGAGTTCCTCGTTCCCGCCGATGCCGAGGCAGCCGGTGCGGACAACCTGATGGACCTCGTCATCAACGCGGCCGGCGCCGGCTCCGAGACGCGCGTGGCGGTGGTCCGGCCGCCGGACGAGTTCGGCGTCCGCTTCCGGGCGCAGGTCGGCGCGTGCGGTCCGCCCCGTGCGGCGCTGCTGGTGCTGTCCGACGGCTGGGGCTAGGCGCGCGTTCGCGCCGCCGGCGGGTTCTCCTCCCGGCGCATCGACGCTGCCAGTTTGCAGGGAGATCTGCATGAGTTGCTCAAACCTCACCAACCCCCGATAACTCTGCTGCATGGGGGTCATCAGAACCAACGCCGCCGCCGCGATGCTGGGCGTCAGCCCGAACACGTTGCGCTCCTGGGAGCGCCGGTTCGGGTTTCCGAAGCCGCGCCGCACGCAGGGCGGCCATCGGCAGTTCGACCTTGCCGAGATCGAGGCGCTGCGCACGGCCTTCGAGGAGACGCACAACGTGTCCTCGGCGATCTCGATCGCGCGTGAGCGTGGCAACGGCCCCGCGACGCCGCAGCGCCTGCGTTCGGCCTTCACCCGCTTCGACCAGGAGGAGGCCGACCGCGTTCTCGAGGAGAGCCTGAGCGTCCGCTCGGTCGAGCGCACGGTCGAGGAGGTGCTCCTGCCCGGCCTGGAGGCGATGGCGGCCGACGGCGGCGACACCGGCCCCGAGTACAGCTTCGGCTGGCGCTGGGCGACCGGCTGGTTGGCCGCGAACATGCGCTGCGCCCCCGCCGCCACGCGCGAAGAGGGCATCCTGATCTTCGACGCGACCCGGCCGATCGACGTCGACTCGCTGCACGCGCAGGCGCTCGAGCTCGTGCTGCGGCGCGGCGGCCTGCGGACGCTGACGCTGACCACGGAGCTCGATCCCGATCGCGTGTCGCGGGCGCTGCATGCGCTCGATCCGCGCGCGGTGGTGCTCACCGGCAAGCGCGCGTCGCTGGACACGCTCGGGCGGCTCGTCTTCGCCGCGCGGCGCGTGGGCGCCGAGCGGGTGACCGTCTTCGACTACCGCGGCGCGCTGCCCGAGACCGGCGCGAGCACCGTCGAGCGCCTGGGCGAGAAGCCGATCGCGGCGCGCGACGCGCTGATCGATCACCTCGAGGACCGCGTCGCCGCCGCCCCGGCCGCTCCGCTGCGAGTCGCAAAGGCCGTCTGAGCAGGCACTTTGGGCGTCCGGCGCGCTCGCCATGATGCGGCGCGCCATGACGCTCATCCCCGGCGACCCGCTTGCGCACCGCGCGCTCGAGCACCTGCTCCGCGCGGAGGCCAGCGTTCGCCGGCGGCTCTCGGCCGATCTCGAGCGCGAGGGACTCAGCGCGTCGGGCTTCTCGGTCCTCGTGATCCTCACCACCGCCGGCGGCGAACTGGAACTGCGCGTCCTGCGCCGCCGACTGCAGACCTCGAAGGCCAACGCGACCGAGGTCGTCACGACCTTGGAGCACCGCGGGCTGGTCATCCGCCGGCGCCTGATGCACGACCGCCGCGCGGCGTCGGTCACGCTGACCGCCCGCGGCCGCGAGATCGTCGACCGCCTCTTCCCTGAGCACACCGAGCGCGTGGCCTCGGCGTTCGCAGTCCTCGACGACCACGAGAAGCGCTCACTGGCCGAGATCTGCCGCAAGCTGGCGGCGTAGGGGCACACCTCCGATCGATGTTGCGCTAGGCGCAACATCGATCACCGATGTGCGAGGGCACGGCGGATATCGCGCTCCAGGCGGTCGCCGTCATGGCGCCACCGCTGTGGCGTCACGCGAAGGGTGCGCAGTCCGCGTGAGGCCGTGTAGGCATCGCGGCGGCGGTCAGCTTCGAAGGAATGCCGGGTGCCGTGCGTCTCGTAGGTATCGATTTCGAGGACCAATCGCGCCGCGGGCCAGATCCCGTCGAGCGTGAAGGGACCGAACGGCTCATTGAGGGAGGGGACCGGGATCCCGCGGTCCTCCAGCCAGCGCACGAACTCGCCCTCCAGCTGGCTCCTCGTCTGCCTTCCCTCAATGCAGCGGCGTAGGCGGGCCACACCGCGGGCGCCGGCGCGGCGCTCCACATACGCCCGCAGCTTCGCGATCGACGTGAGCCGTTTCGCCACCGCCTCGGCGACAAGCCGCTCGATCGGCTCCCCGATCGCGGCGAGGTCCAGGAGGGTCCGCTCGATGCTCGTGGTGCGCAGCCCCTTTCTGATCACGACCTCGTCGCGTTCGAAGGGCGGTGAAGACTGATGGGGACGCACTGTTCGTTGCTTGGGCAGCTTGCGCGGAACCGCGACCGTTGTGACAGCCGACGGTCTCCCGACGCCGTGCAGCGCGATCGCGACGTAACGGCTCAGCACTGCGTCGTCGCCGTAGGCCAGGAGCACGGCTGCCCAGAACGCTTCGGGTGCGGGCGAGCAGTGGCCGAGCGCGTACACGCCGTGGAGCACCTCCACGAGATCCTCCGACTTCGCGGCTCGCGAGATAGCGCTGCGGCTGAATCCGCAGTCCTGCAACTGCGCGCTGGTCACATTGCCCCACTGCCGATTTGCCATGGCGCGGGCGCACGACCGACATTTGTTGCGCCTACCGGAACATCCCTTCCCCATGCGCCGCAACGCTGCCGCGAATCGTGTGACACGTGGGCGCGCAAACGTCACAACCTAGAATCGACTTCGATGGCGGTTGACCCCGATCAGTCCTTTCCCGAGCTCGAAGAGCGGGTCCTGGAGCGCTGGAAGGACCGCGACGTCTTCGCGCGCTCGCTCGAGCAGCGCCGCGGGGCCGAGCAGTTCGTCTTCTACGAGGGCCCGCCGACGGCGAACGGCAGGCCGGGGGCGCACCACGTCCTCGCGCGCGTGTTCAAGGACATCTACCCGCGCTTCAAGACGATGCGGGGCTACTACGTCGAGCGCAAGGGCGGCTGGGACTGCCACGGGCTTCCGGTGGAGATCGCCGTCGAGCAGCAGCTCGGCATCAGCAGCAAGGACGAGATCGAGGCGTTCGGCATCGCCGAGTTCAACCAGCGCTGCCGCGAGTCGGTCTTCGAGTACCTCGAGGACTGGAACGCCCTGACCGAGCGGATCGGGTTCTGGCTCGATCTCGACAACGCATATCGAACGCTCGACAGCACCTACGTCGAGTCGGTCTGGTGGGCGCTGAAGCAGATCGCCGAGAAGGGACTCCTCTACGAGGGGCACAAGGTCGTCCCCTACTGCCCGCGCTGCGGCACCGCACTGAGCTCACACGAGGTCGCGCTCGGCTACCGCGACGTCGAGGACCCGTCGATCTACGTCCGCTTCGCAGTCGCCGAGGACGGCGGCCCGGTCCAGGCCGGCGACGAGCTGCTGATCTGGACGACGACGCCGTGGACGCTCGTGTCGAACGCGGCTGTCGCCGTGGATCCCGAACTGCAGTACGTGCGGGCCAAGGCCGGCGCGCTCGACGCCCCGGTCGTCCTCGCGGCCGCGCGCGTCGAGGCGGTGCTCGGCGAGGACGTGCAGATCCTCGACCGCTTCCCGGGCGCCGCGCTGGACGGCGTGAGGTACGAGCCGCCGTTCGGCTTCATCAAGGGCTCCGAGTACGGCGAGCGCGGGCACACCGTCCTGCTCGGCGACTTCGTCAGCGCCGATGACGGCACCGGCATCGTGCACACGGCGATCGCGTTCGGCGAGGACGACTTCCGCCTCGGCGCGCAGTACGGGCTGAACGTCGTCAACCCGGTCAAGCTCGACGGCACCTACGACGAGCGCATCGGGCCGTACGCGGGGCGCTTCGTCAAGGACGCCGACGACGACCTGATCGAGGACCTCCGCGCGCGTGGCCGGATCCTGAAGGCGACCCGCGAGCTGCACTCCTACCCGCACTGCTGGCGCAGCGGCAACCCGCTCATCTACTACGCCAAGCCGGCCTGGTACATCGCCACGACGAAGCTGCGCGACGAGCTGCTGGCCGCCAACGAGGCGCTCGACTGGCACCCCGAGCACATCAAGCACGGGCGCATGGGCGACTGGCTTTCGAACAACGTCGACTGGGCGCTGAGCCGCGAGCGCTACTGGGGCACTCCGCTGCCGGTGTGGCGCTGCGAGAACGACCACATGCGCGTCATCGGATCGTTCGACGAGCTCGAGGAGCTGAGCGGCGTGCGGCTGGAGGACCCGCACCGTCCGTTTGTCGACGAGGTCGGCTTCCCGTGCCCCGAGTGCGCGCAGCGCATGCAGCGCGTTCCCGAGGTGATCGACGTCTGGTTCGACTCGGGCTGCATGCCGTTCGCGCAGGAGCACTACCCGTTCGAGAACTCCGACCGCTTCGAGCACCACTTCCCCGCCGACTTCATCTGCGAGGCGCTGGACCAAACGCGCGGCTGGTTCTACTCGATGCTGGCGGTGGGGGTGTTGCTGTTCGGCCGTGCGTCCTACGAGCACGTCGTGTGCCTCGGCCTGCTGCTCGACGAGAACGGCGAGAAGATGTCGAAGTCGCGCGGCAACATCGTCGTGCCCTGGGACGTGATCGACCGCTACGGCGCCGACGCATTCCGCTGGTACTTCTTCACGTCCAAGCAGCCGTGGGACGGCTACCGCTTCTCGATGAAGGCGATCGGCGAGTCGGTGCGGCTGTTTCTCAAGCAGCTGTGGAACGTCCACGCGTTCCTCGACCGCTACGAGGCCGACGGCGCGGACGGTGGCGAGACCGACCTCGATCGCTGGATCCACTCGCGGCTGAGCGCGACCGTGGCCGAGGTCACCGAGCGGCTCGACGCCTACGACGCCACCTTCGCCGGCCGCGCGATCGCCGAGTTCGTCGACGATCTGAGCAACTGGTACGTGCGCCGGTCGCGGCGGCGCTTCTGGGAGGGCGACCCGAGTGCGTTCGCGACGCTGCGCGAGTGCCTGCTCACGGTCGCGCAGCTGCTCGCGCCGTTCACGCCGTTCATCGCCGACGAGATCTGGGGGACGCTCGGGGGCGAGGGTGACTCCGTGCACCTGTCGGATTGGCCGAGGCCCCGCGATCGCGACATCGAGCTCGAGACCGCGATGGCGGTGGCGCGCGAGACGGTGCGCCTCGGGCTCGCCGCGCGCGGGCAGGCGAAGGTGAAGGTGCGCCAGCCGCTGCACGAGGCGGTGGTCGTCGCCTCCGGGCCGGAGCGCGCGGCGATCGAGCGCCTGTCCGACGTTATCGCCGAAGAGCTCAACGTGAAGCTCCTGCGCTTCGTCGCCGAGGCCGACGAGCTCGGGTCATACGAGATCAAACCCAACTACCGCACGCTCGGGCCGCGGTTCGGTAAGGCGATGCCGCAGGTCGTCGCCGCCGTCGCGGGGTTGGATCCGGGCCACGTGAGCGTCGCGGCGCGCACGGGCGAGGCGGTGCGAATCAACCTGGACGGCACCGAGCACGCGCTTGAACCCGATGACCTGTTGCTGTCGATGCAGCCGCTGGAGGGCTACCAGCTCGAGCGTGAGGGCTCGCATGCGGTTGCGCTCGAGCTGGCGCTCGACGACGCTTTGATCCGCGAGGGCTGGGCGCGCGAGGTCGTGCATGCCATCCAGGGCGCGCGCAAGGACGCCGGCCTGGAGGTGTCGGACCGGATCAAGCTGAGCCT
>Ga0308176_10003396_pt1 | contig 10202 bp, 8 predicted proteins | sample PhyCR2_3_FD_203890 | JGI IMG/M metagenome (GOLD analysis project Ga0308176, IMG submission 203890) | Soil microbial communities from UC Gill Tract Community Farm, Albany, California, United States - DLSLS.C.R2 | ecosystem: Environmental > Terrestrial > Soil > Agricultural land | place: USA... | reverse complement strand
GTCCCCCTGGCGCTCCAGCACCCACGCCGCCGCGACGGCCGCCGGCGCCTGCATCGCCGGCGGCGCCACCGCTTCGGCAATGCCCGATGGGGTTGTGATGCCTTTGAAGGCGGAACTCATGGTTGCGTTATCGTCGCTCCGTGACAGCGGCGATGAGACCTGCGCGCTTGCGACAGCGAAACCAATGGCGGCCCTGTCGGCACGGGCCTTACTTCGAGGTGTTGCCCGACGGTCCCTCGCCGCCGCGCCCCAGCGGGTAGGTCACCGTCGTGCCCTCGGGGACTGACAGCTCAAGGTCGCGGTCCTGGATTCCCGTGTTGAGCTTAATGTCCCGAAATGAGATGACCGTGCGGTCCCCGTCCGCATCGGTCATTTCGATCTTTACTATAACGGCCGCGGCCGTATCGATCAACGCTCTTACGTGATCGAGGTGTTCGCGGAGCGAAGAGTCCGTTGGTGTCAGCTTCAGCGCCAGTCGCGGTCCCTCGTCCGGCTTGTCCAGCAGGTCCTTCGCGTCCGCCGGCGCGATGCTGAAGTACTTCTCCAGCACCGACAGCTTCGGCAGCGGCGACGCCGCCAACTGCCCCAGCCGCTGCCCGATCGGGTACACCTCCAGCGCCTTGCCCTTCACGTAAAACATCTTCACCTGCCGCTCGTCGATGACCATGACGGTCGGCTCAGGTTTTTCCGTATCCCACCGCATCACCGATCCTTTGATCCGGATGCGCCCCGAAGAGACCAGCGGCTTGCGCAGCATCGCCGTGAACTTCCGCTGCTCAAAATTCGCCGTCATGTCCTGGATCTTCGCAACCCGCGCGTCCAGCTCCTGAAGCTGCTTCGCCAGCACCGGATCGATTGGCGCGGCGGCCGGCGCCCGCCACGCCGCGCATACAAGGGCCGCGATTATGCCGAAGCGCATCCGGCTCATGACGAATTTCCCGGCGTCAGGTTTAACGTCAGCGACCCGCGAGCGACGGTCATCTCCCCCACAGAAGCCATCACCTCAAACTGTTGAAGCTGTCCCATGTGCCGGCTCAAGGTGGACCGCAGAACGATTTCCGCCGGCGGCGAGACCGCATGATCGAAGCGGACGTCCACCTGCGCCAGCTTCCCCTGCGTCGGCGCGGCCGATCCCACTCCCACCAGCCCCGATAGCTGCGCCAGCGCCTCGGCCAATAACACGCCCGGCACCAACGGATTACCGGGAAAGTGCCCCGCAAAGAACTCTTCCTTCCCGCTCACCACCCACACGCCTTCCGCCGACTGCCCCGGGATCAGGTTCACCAGCCGCGACACAAACCGGAACGGCGGTCGATGCGGCAGCAGGTCCAGCGGGTCCGACTGCTCCAATCCCGCGGCACCATCGGCCGCCGCGGGTTTCACGCTGTCCGTCCGATGCTCCTGAATGTACTCTGTGAGCGTCGTTACGTTCTTAAACACCGCCTGCCCCACCGCCTCGCTCGGCACCTTGATCCCGAACTCCTTCTCGATGCTCGTCAACAGCAGCAGCAGGTCCAGCGAATCCAAGTCAAAGTCCCCCCCGAAGAACGGCATATCGTCGGGAATGTGCGCGTCCGGCCCCAGCTTCAAGTCCCGGCGCAAAATGACCTTAATCCGCTCCAGCGTAGCAGAGGCGGGCGCGGGGGATGTCGGGCCGCTCGAAATTGCCATAACTCCTTTGGCCGCTGGGGCCGGAGGCCAGTTATAGGTTTCGTCACCCTCTCTGGCAACGGCAGCAACAAATGAACGACACTTGAGCGAAACACGCGTTTGGTGATATCCCGTCCATACATGCGGCTGATCGACCTCTCCCAACCCCTCTATCACGACTGCCCCAACTGCCCCGCCGACGCCGCGGTGAAGTCCGAAGTAATCGCGGATCACGCAACCGATGGCTGGCGTCTCGAACTGCTCACGATGGCCAGCCACACCGGCACGCACATCGACGCCCCGCTCCACAAGATCGAAGGCGGCGCCGCCATCGACGCAATCCCGCTCGAATCGTTCGTCGGCAAGGCCGTCATCGCCGACCTGCGCGACAGCGACCCCGGACGCTCCATCGAGCCCGACCGCCTCGAGCAACGCCTCGCCAACCACGGACCCCTCGACGACCGCATCGTCCTCCTCGCCACCGGCTGGGGTGGCCTCCGCGCCAAGACCGAAGAGTGGCTCTGGCGATCCCCGCGCCTCTCCCCCGATGGCGCCGCCTGGCTCGTCGGGAAGAAAGCGCGCGGCGTCGGCATCGACCACTATTCCATCGGCGGCTCCAGGGAACCCGACAACGCCGCCGCGCACGAGGTCCTGCTGTCGGCCGGCGTCTGGATCATCGAAGACATGCACTTCCCCGTCGAAGTCTTCACCCTCCCACAGCCCGTGCAGTTCTGGGCGCTCCCCATCAACCTCAAAGGTCACAGCGGCGCCTTTTGTCGTCCCGTGCTTGTGGTGGAGTGACCGGGGCCTGCGTTACACTACCCGCCGCTATGACCGTGGCGGACAGCATCCCATCAGCGACGAAAGCGGCCGTCCGGATCCACTCCGCCGACAACGTCCTCGTCGCCCTCCGCGACCTGCCCTCCGGCGAAGTCGTCGAAGGCATCACGCTCATCAACCCCATCCCGCGCGGCCACAAGATCGCCGCCAAACCCGTCGCCGCCGACCAGTACGTCATCAAGTACGGCTACCCCATCGGCGTCGCAACCCGCCCAATCTCCGCCGGCGACCACGTCCACGTCCACAACGTCGCCTCCTCGCTCCGCGGCGGCTATTCCCCCATGCCGGGTGCGCCCCATCGACTTTCCCCCTCCCCCAGTACTCTGGACCGCAGGGTTGGGGACTGGACCTTCGAAGGTTTCCGCCGGCCCGACGGCCGCGCCGGCATCCGCAACGAAATCTGGATCGTCAACACCGTCGGCTGCGTCAACCGCTCCAGCGAGCGCATCGCCACCGCCGCCCGCGACCTCGTCACCCCCGGCAGCGGCATCGACGGCGTCCACGCCTTCACACACCCCTACGGCTGCTCCCAACTCGGCGACGACCTCCAAAACACCCAGAAGGTCCTCGCCGGTCTCGTCCGGCACCCCAACGCCGCCGCTGTTCTCATCCTCGGCCTCGGTTGCGAAAACAACCAGATGCGCCTCTTCCTGGATGAGCTCGGCGATTACGACCCGAACCGAGTCAAGTTCTTCAACGCCCAGGACGTCACCGACGAGATCGACGAAGGTACCAAAGCCATAGCGCAACTCGCCGACTACGCCCGCCAATTCAAGCGAGAGACTCTGCCGGCGTCCGACCTGGCCCTCGGCATGAAATGCGGCGGAAGCGACGGCCTCAGCGGCGTCACCGCCAATCCCCTCGTCGGCCGCATCGCCGACCGCGTCTCGGCGGCCGGCGGCACCGTCCTCCTCACCGAAGTTCCCGAGATGTTCGGCGCCGAAGACATGCTCCTGGAGCGCGCCCGCGACCCGCAAACGCACGAAGCGTTCATCCGAATGATCAACGACTTCCGCGAATATTTCCGCAAGAGCGGCCAGCCCATCGACGAGAACCCCTCGCCGGGAAACAAGGACGGCGGCCTCACCACCAATGCCGACAAGTCCCTCGGCTGTGTCCAGAAGGGCGGCACCGCCCCCGTCTGCGAAATCCTCCCCTACGCCCGGGCCGCCACCCCGCGCTTGGGCGGCGTCGCACTGGTAAACGCCCCGGGCAACGACGCCGTCAGCACCACCGCCCTCACCGTCGCCGGCGCACAGATGGTCCTCTTCACCACCGGCCGCGGCACTCCCCTCGGCACCGCCGTCCCGACGCTCAAGATCTCCACCAACACCGCCGTGGCCGACCGCAAGCCCACGTGGATCGATTTCAACGCCGGCCTCCTCGCCGACGGCGCCGCCACGATGGACGAACTGGCTGACCGCCTCTGGTCTCTCGTCCTCGACACCGCCAGCGGCAAAACTCTGGCAAAGAACGAACAACACGGCTACCGTGAAATCACCATCTGGAAGACCGGCGTCACCGTGTAAATGTGGCACGGGCCCGCCCGTGTCTTCTAAGGCAAAAAGGCAAAATCATGAAAAAGCTAGCGACCATCGCCGCATTCTCAACAATCGCACTCATCTCTCTGACCTTCGCCGCCACCCCCGAACCCACGTGGAAAAAACTCGTCCTGTCCAAAGACTTCTACTGCGAAGGCGCCACCTACGGCGACTTCAACAAGGACGGCAAGACCGACATCGCCTCCGGCCCTTACTGGTACGAAGGCCCCGACTTCAAAACTAAACACGAGATCTACGCCCCCAAGACCATCGACCCCCACCAGTACTCCGAAAACTTCCTCGCCTTCGCCTACGACTTCAGCAACGACGGCTACCCCGACCTCCTGGTCGTCGGCTTCCCCGGCAAGGAATCCTGGTGGTTCGAGAATCCCAAGGGCAAGGACGGCCAGTGGACTCGTCACACCGTCATCGACGTCACCGACAACGAATCCCCCGCCTTTGGCGACCTCACCGGCGACGGTAAGCCGGAACTCATCTGCATGAGCAAGGGCCAGTTCGGCTATGCCGAGCCCGACTGGCAGCACCCCGACAAGATGTGGAAGTGGCATGCCGTCAGCGGCAAACCCGACAAGCGCTTCTTCCGCTTCACCCACGGCCTGGGCTTCGGCGACGTCAACGGCGACGGCAAGGCCGACCTGCTCGAAACCAAGGGCTGGTGGGAACAGCCGAAGGAGGGCGCCGGCGCCGGCGACTGGAAGTTCCACGAGTACCAGTTCGGCGCCCCCACCCACGGTACCTCCCAGATGTACGCGTACGACGTTAACGGCGACGGACTTAACGACGTCGTCTGCGCGCCCGAGGCACACGGCTACGGCCTGGCCTGGTTCGAACAGGTTAAAAACGGTGGCGAGATCACCTTCAAGAAGCACCTGATCATGGGCGAGAAGCCCGAGCAGAACAAACAAGGGGTCGTGTTCTCGCAGCTCCACGCGGTCGATCTCGTGGACATCGACGGCGACGGCCTCAAGGACATCGTGACCGGCAAGCGCTGGTGGGCCCACGGTCCCAAAGGCGACCCCGGCTCTGACCAGCCGGCCGTCCTCTACTGGTTCCAGCTCGTCCGAAACTCGGACAAGTCCGTGGATTTCGTCGCCCACAAGATCGACGACGATTCCGGCGTCGGAACGCAGGTCACCGCCGCCGACGTCAACGGCGACGGCAAAGCCGACGTCATCGTTGGCAACAAAAAAGGAACCTTCGTCTTCCTCAACCAGTCCCCCGTCTCGACGCGCCGCTGATCTGAGGACGACTGCCTGTCGAAGGCTGGTTCGTCTCATAAGAACAGATGAAAAATGGATGAGGCCGGGTCCCTGCCGCAGAGCCCGCCGGCATGGCTGCGCCTTGCTTTTTCAGCTATTTCGCGCAGGCGAGCTGGGAAGGATCTGCCGAATTTCCTGCCCCAAAACAAACGTTGCCGCTCCACAGCGCATGGGCTATGTTAAATCGCCGACGGGTGTTCCGGGCATGCCGCTCTGGAGCCCGGAAGTGGGTCACGTTGTCGCGTGCGCGTCGAGCAACTCGCGCGTTCGCAGAAACAGTAAACGCAGCGTCGTGGTTCCCTGTTGATCGCCAAACCGTACACGGCACGCGGTAGGACCGCTGTCCACGGCGAGGTTGTCGTCAGGGCAAGGAGTGTGAAGGTGGATAACAGGTCGCAAAGAATGGAGTCGTCCGTCGCCGCCCATGCAAACGGGAACGGCAACGGGAACGCCGCGGGTGGATTCGTCGTCATTGGCGGCGGGCCCGCCGGCCTAACCGCCGCATACGAGCTCACGCGCCACAAGCAAAAGCCCATCGTGCTCGAGAAGGGTCGCATGGTGGGGGGTATTGCCCGGACGGAAAACTACAAGGGCTACTACTTCGACATGGGTGGCCACCGGTTTTTCACCAAGTCGGAAGAAGTGAACCAGATGTGGCAGGAAGTCCTGCTGCACGAATTCCTCAAGCGCCCGCGCCTCAGCCGCATCTTTTACAACGGAAAATTCTTCGCCTACCCCCTCAAGCCGATCAACGCTCTGCTCGGCCTCGGCATCGTCGAAAGCGTGCTGATCATTCTCAGCTACGTCAAGTGGCAGCTCTTCCCCTACAAGGTCGAGGAGACGTTCGAGCAGTGGGTCACCAACCGCTTCGGCCGTCGCCTCTTCCAGACGTTCTTCAAGACTTACACGGAGAAGGTCTGGGGCATCCCCTGCACGGAGCTCAAGGCCGAGTGGGCCGCCCAGCGCATCAAGGACCTGTCGCTCAAGAGCGCGGTCCTGAGCATGTTTTTCAAGCCCAAGAACACGATTAAGACGCTGATCGAGCAGTTCGACTACCCCCGCCGCGGGCCCGGCATGATGTGGCAGGCCGTCCGCAGCCAGGTCGAGGAGCGCGGCGGGCGGGTGCGGATGGACAGCGACGTCACCGCCATTCGCCGGGACGGCTGCCGCATCCGCAGCGTGGTCGTCGGCTGCAACGGGCACAGCGAGGAGATTCCCGGGTCCAACTTCATCACCAGCATGCCGCTGACCGAGTTCATCAAGAAACTCGACCCGCCGGCGCCGCCGCAGGTTTTGGAAGCCGCTGGGAAGCTGAAGTACCGCGACTTCCTGACCGTCTGCCTCATCATCAACAAGAAGGAACTGTTCCCCGACAACTGGATCTACATCCACGACCCGTCGGTAAAGGTCGGCCGCATCCAGAACTTCAAGAACTGGAGCCCCGACATGGTCCCCGACGCCAGCAAGACCAGCCTCGGTCTGGAGTACTTCTGCAACGAGGGGGATGACGTCTGGACGATGTCCGACAAGGACCTGGTGCAGCTGGCCGCGCGGGAAATAGATCGCATTGGCCTGGCCAGGTACGAGGACGTGGAAGACGGCTGTGTCTTCCGCGTGCCCAAGAGCTACCCGGTGTACGACTCGGACTACAAGAAATACCTCCAGGTGCTGCGCGATTTTGTGGATTCGCTGGAGAATTGCCGTACCGTGGGCCGCAACGGCCTGCACCGCTACAACAATCAGGACCACTCGATGCTGACGGGCATGTACGCCGTCCGCGACCTTCTCCACGGCGAAAAGTACGACCTGTGGAGTGTGAACGCGGACAAGGAGTACCACGAGGAGGTTAAGGCGGGGCAGGCGCCCGTCGCCGACAAGGTCAAGGCGCCGGCGGAGGTGTCCGAAGCGTCGCCGGACGAGCTGCCCGAGGACGTGCTGGTGGCCGGCCTCGCCCCGGTCCTTCAGAAGATCGACCGCCTCGCGATGGGCGTCTCCGCGGGGGTGGTGTGCGGATTGGCGTTGATGCTGGCGACGCTGATGCTGTTCCTCAAGGGCGGCCCCAACCCGGGTACGCACCTGGTGCTGCTGCAGCAGTACTTCCCCGGGTATCGGGTCACGCTCGGCGGCGCGGCGCTGGGACTGCTGTATGGCGGGGTGAGCGGTTTCCTCTTCGGGTGGACCTTTGCCCTCCTGCGGAACATCGTGATGTTCACCTACGTCGGCCTCTTGCGTGGCCGTGCCCGGCTGGAGAGCATCTGGGATCTGGTCGAGCACGTGTGATTGCGTGAAGGCTCGCCGCAAGGATCCCGCATGGCCAAGAGCGACAAGGACCTTCAGCAATTGATCGAATCACGGGTGCTGAGGATGAACGCCGGCGTGCTGGCGATCGTGGCCGGCCTGCTGGCGGGGGCGGCGTTGTTCGTCCTGACGATCATCCTGGTGGTCAAGGGCGGCCCCAACCCGGGCGCCCACCTCATCCTGCTGAGCAATTTCATGCCCGGCTACGCGGTGACGTTCTGGGGCGCGGTCATCGGCTCGATCGAGGCGATGGTGTATGCCTGGGTGGTCGTGTACGCCGGGGCGAGGCTGTACAACTGGGTGGCCGACCAGCGCCACGGCCGGGGCTGACGTAGTGTGTTTCCGATGAGTTACACGGTCAACGAACCAGCGACGGCGCGCATTTCCGTCATCGTCCCCGTGCGGAACGATGCCGGACACCTGCGGCGGTGCCTGGAGGCACTTCGGGTGTCGGAATGTCGTGATTTCGAGCTGATCGTGGTGGACGACGCGTCAACGGACGACACGCCACGCGTGGCCGAGGAACTGGGGGCCCGGGTGGTGCGGATGGAGCGCAACGGCGGCCCCGGCCGTGCCCGCAACCGCGGCGCCGAAGAGGCGCGGGGGGACGTGATCTTCTTCATTGACGCCGACGTCTGCGTCCACCCCGACACGGTGGGCAAGGTGGCGGAGTCGTTCGCGTCGGACCCGGACCTCGCGGCGGTGTTCGGGTCTTACGACCTGATGCCGCGCGCGGCGACGTTCCTCTCGCAGTACAAGAACCTCTTCCACCACTACGTGCATCAACGCGCCAGCGAGCGTGCGAGCACGTTCTGGGCGGGGTGCGGCGGGGTGCGGAAAGGGGTGTTCCGACAGCTCGGCGGGTTTGACGTCGAATACGGCCGGCCGAGCATCGAGGACATCGAATTCGGCGCAAGAATGTACAAGTCGGGGCACAAGATCCTGCTGCGCAAGGACCTGGAGGTCACGCACCTCAAGCGCTGGACGCTCTGGGGGCTGCTGAAGACGGACGTGAAGGACCGCGGTGTGCCCTGGACGCGGCTGATCCTGCGGGAGAAGAGCCTGCCGAATGATCTGAACCTCAAGACGTCGCAGCGCGTTTGTGCGGTCCTGGCGTACGTGCTTGTCGCGGCAGTGCTGGCGGGGGTTTTTTACCCGAAGACTTTGTGGGTTGCGGCGGCGTGCCTGGCGGGCATTGTGCTCCTGAACCTCGACTTTTACCAATTCTTCCTGCGGCAGCGGGGGTGGTGGTTTACGGTGCGCGTTGTGCCGATGCACGTGCTGTACTATCTGTACAGCGCGGCGGCGTTTACGACGGGCGTGGGACTGCACCTGTGGGACACCAAAGTCGCCAGGCCGCAAAAGGGAATGGCGGTGGCGCGGGCGCCTCAGGCGCCGTGAAGGGTTCGGATGGCGCTGCGGTTCTGCATGGTGACGACGTTCTACCCGCCATACCACTTCGGTGGCGACGGGGTGTTCGTGTACCGGCTTTCGGAACTACTGGCCGGCCAGGGACATCGCGTGGACGTGGTGCATTCGGTGGACGCGTACCGGTTGGCGCACCCGGCGGAGCCGGAGGTCGCGTTCACGCACCACCCCAACGTGACGGTCCACCGCCTGGAGACGCGGCGGCCTAGCTTATCGGCATTGGCCGCGCACCAGCTCGGGCGTCCCGGCGTGTACCGGAAGCGCTTACGGGAGATCCTCCAAGGCGGCCGGTACGACGTGATCCACTATCACAACGTGTCGCTCATGGGCGCGCCGGCGGTGCTTGGGATGGGATCGGCGGCGGTGAAGCTGTACACGACGCACGAGTACTGGCTCGTGTGCCCTACGCACGTGCTGTTCAAGTTCGACCGGGAGGCGTGCGCGCGGAGGCAATGTCTGGCGTGTACGCTGCACTCGAAACGCCCGCCGCAGGCGTGGCGGTACACGGGGGCCGTCCGGCGGGGGTTGGGGCACGTGGACTGCCTTCTGGTGCCTTCAAAGTTCGCGATCGAGCGGCACCGGGAGGCGGGGATCGATCGGCCGATGGTCCACCTGCCGCATTTCGTGCCGGAGGTGCAGGAGCAGGGTGGGGAAGTTTCCGGGGAGGGCCCCGGGGATGGGCCGGACGAGGGCTCGTACTTTCTATACGTGGGGCGGCTGGAGAAGCTCAAGGGGGTGCAGGACCTGATCCGATTGTTTGCGGGGTATCGGGCGGCGCGGCTGCTGATCGTGGGGGAGGGGACGTACGGCGGCGCGTTGCGGGAGCAGGCCAAGGACCTTGCGCACGTGAAGTTTCTGGGAAAGGTGCACCCGTCGGAGCTGGCGGGGTTGTACCGCGGTGCGGTGGCGGTGCTGGTGCCTTCGCTGTGTTATGAGACGTTCGGGCTGACGGCGGCCGAGGCGCTGACGCACGGGACGCCGGCGATCGTCCGGAGGATCGGCGCGCTGACGGAGATCGTGGAGCAGAGCGGCGGGGGGTTTGCATTTGGCGACATGACCGAGTGCCGCGATGCGATGGAACGCCTGCGGAGCGACGGGCTTCGACGGCGGGAAATGGGGCGGCGCGGGCGCGGGGCGGCGGCGGGGCTTTGGTCGCCGGCGTCGC
>Ga0308176_10003395_pt1 | contig 10203 bp, 8 predicted proteins | sample PhyCR2_3_FD_203890 | JGI IMG/M metagenome (GOLD analysis project Ga0308176, IMG submission 203890) | Soil microbial communities from UC Gill Tract Community Farm, Albany, California, United States - DLSLS.C.R2 | ecosystem: Environmental > Terrestrial > Soil > Agricultural land | place: USA... | reverse complement strand
GTTCTTGAGTGCTTCGTACGCCGGCGTGCCGTAACCGACGTTCACTTCCTGGATGGACGACTTGTCCACTCCGGCGAGATCTTCCGCGGCGTGGGCGAAGACGTTCGCGCCGCTTCCCAGGGCCGCAACGCCCAGCTTCTTGCCCTTGAGGTCCTTGACGGACTTGATCGGTGAATTCGGGTTCACCGCGAAGGCGTTGGAGTTCTGCCTGGACACCGCATAGAAGGACTTGACGTCCAGCGTCCCGGCGGCCGTCTGGATCATGGCGGCATTGGGGACGACGACCCCGATGTCTGCCTTGCCGCTGGCGAGGAGCTGCAGCGTCGTCGCCGAGGATTGCCCCGGCACGATGTCGACGTCGAGTCCCTCCTTGTCGAAGTAGCCGAGTTCCTTGGGCAGCGTGGCGAAGGGATAGCCCGTGTTGAGCACCTGCGTCGCGACCGCGTAGGTCAACTTCACCTTGCTCGGCGCTTTGCTCTGCTCGCTGCCACTGCTCTTGCTCGCGCTGGTACCGCTCGCACCGGATGAGCACCCGGAGGCGATCATCACGGCGATCACCGCAGCGGTGAGACCGAGAACCCCGGTTCTGCCGCGCCCAATAGCTCTCATTGCCCACTCCTTCGAAACTGTGAGGATGTCGACTCAGATTGGAATGCGCTCGTGCTGTCACGCAGGAATCACTGGTCGTGCCGTGGCTCCGTGGATCGCTGAACCTGTCGCCGAAGAATCAGAGGCCGAGGCTGTGATCCTGGACTCTCCGCCAAAAGACCACACGCCTACCGATGAAGGTGATCACCCAGTGCAATATGTATCCGGCGAGCGACAGGACGAGCAAGGCCGCGAACTCGGCGGCAACATTCAGATTCGTGTTGTAGTAGAGAATGAGGTAGCCGAGCCCCTCGGTCGCGCCGATGAACTCCGCGACCACTGCGGCGATGACGGAAAGAACGATGGCGATCTCCAAGCCGGCGAAGATCGACGGCACCGCGGTCGGCAGCTTGACTCGCAGGAAGACACGCCACCGCTTCGCACAGAGCGCTCGCATGAGTTCCATCTGGCCCTCCTCGACCTGATCCAACCCGGACAACGTATTGATGAGCACCGGGAAAAAGGTGACCGTCACCGCCAGGAGAACCTTCGACTCGAGCCCGAACCCGAACCAGATCAGGAAGAGTGGAGCCAGTGCGATCTTCGGCACCGACTGGGTGGCGATCACGTACGGATAAATGATCTTCCGAACCCAGTTGAACTCTGAGATGACCAGTCCCAGAAGAGCGCCGAGAGCACCGCCGGCGACGAACCCGATCAGCACCTCCTCGCCGGTGATCACCATGTTCGATGCATACGTGCCATCCGTCGCGTCGGTCCAGAACGCCTTCCACAGTGCACTGGGCGTCGGGACGACAGCCGCTGAGACGTGATTCGCCGTGACGTACCACTGCCATGCGAAAATGACCACGGCGAGACTGCACAGGAAGGCGAAGGACCAGAACAGCCGACCACGACGCCTGCGCTTCCTGGGCCCGCCGCTCTCCGGGGGCGCCGTCTCGGAAGGCGAGGCGACGCGCTGGTGCGTGGTCATCGGAGTTGCCACAACAGTCCCCTTGTCACCCGAATCGAGCAGCACGCCAGGCCAATGCCGAGTTGAGTCCCTCGTTCGCTGCAATGCGGTCGAATTCGAGGGACTCACCTTCTCGAGAGCTGAGAGTCAGAACCGCGATGTCCTCGCCGAGACGGAATGCCTCAGATACCCCCATCAACTCGTAGGCCCGGTGAATGGTGGACTTGTTCTTCACCAAGGTCCCGTGCGGCATGAGGGACATCCGGCGGGCCATCTCCTCGACGTGCTCGTCGAGTCGCTCCGCGGGGACCACCTTGTTGACCAGGCCCAGTTCGTAAGCCCGGCGCGCGTCGAGCGTCTCGCCGGTGAGAAGCAGTTCGTTGACGTGCCGGAGGCCGATGAGCCAGGGAAGCAGCATGAACATCGAGCCGCCGCCGAACTTCACCTCGGGCTCGCCGAAGAAGGCCTGTTCCTCGGCGACGGTCAGATCGCAGGCGAACATCAGGTCGAAGCCGCCCCCGACGCACGCCCCACGCACCTTGGCGATCACGGGCTTCGGACAGTCCCAGATCTTGCGCATGGCTCCGACACCGATCCGGAAATGGGAACGCCATTCCTGAACCGTCGTCCGCGGTGCCTCCCTCGGCGAGATGTCGTAGCCCGAGGAGAAGGCCCTGCCGTCGCCGGTGAGGACGACGACGCGGACGGCCTCGTCGTTCCCGACGATGTCGAGCGCGTCGGTCAGCTCCGTCATGAGTTCGTCGGTGAGCGCATTCAGTTTCTGCGGTCGGCAGAGCGTGATCGTCGCCACCGGGCCGTCCTGGGTCAGCCTGATGAATTCGTAGTCAGCCACGGGCGTCTTCCTCTGCGATGAGAATGCGGGCGTCGACGATGCAACCGCCGGGGTGCTGCGGATTGAGGATGATCGGATTGAGGTCGATCGCCTCCAGGCGGGGACCGAATGCAACGGCCAGTTCGGCCAGGCCCCGCAGGGTGTGCACGAGGGCGTCGAGGTCTGCCATCGGCGCGCCCCGGTAGCCGCGTAGCAGGGGCACGAGGCCCGATCGTTCGATGAGGTCGACGAATTGCTCTGTCGACGACGGCGACACCACGAGAGCGGTGCGCGAAAGGAACTCGACCAGACGGCCGCCGAGGCCGAACGCGATCACCGGACCGAAGGTGTCGTCCCAGGTGGCACCGGCGAAGAGTTCCAAGCCGGCGCCCAGTTGCGGGCTGACGACCACCCGTCGATCGTCGCCGCCGGCCGGCACGTTCTGCAGCGCCTTGAAGGCGGCGCGGGCACCTTCCTCATCGCTGATGTCCAGCACGACCCCGCCGACGTCGCTCTTGTGGATGACGGCCGGCGAGTCGAGCTTCATGACGACGGGCGCGCCGAGGTCCCGCAAGGCGTCGACTGCCTCCTGAGCTGATGTCACCGGCCGGAGGGAGACGACCGGGAGTCCGTGCGCCGCCAGCAGGTCGCGGACGCGGGCCATGGGGAGGGCGCCCGCCGGAAGTGCGCTCATGTCCGCTGCGTCCATGGCTGCGGGCGGTGCGGTATCGGCCCCCGATGGCGTGACGGACGTCGAGCGGGTGAGGTGGCTGATGGCTCGCAGGGAGGCGCGGGCGCCGGTCAGGACGGGAAGGCCGAGCTCGCTGACTCGGGCGACCAGCGTCGGGGAAGCCCCCACGGAGTGGCAGGAGAAGAGGACCACCGGCTTGTCGAGCCGCTGCGCCTCCAGCGCGACCGCCTCGACGATCTCGTCGTTGAGGGATCGGTGCTTGTCGTCGCTCGACAGATCCTGCATCACCGCGACGAGATCCACGGTGGGGTCTGCGGCGACCGCCTTCATGCACTCCTGGAACCGCTCGCCGTATGGCCGCTTGCTCCGGAAACCGATGCCCACGTCGAGCGGGTTCTGGGGTTGAACCCCGTCGGGGAGACTCAGTGCGTCGCGGATGTTGCCGAGTGTCGCGCCGGTCAGTGGCGAGAGCTCGATGCCCAACTCGACCGCGGCGTCGGTGACTGCGGCAAGCTTCCCGCCGGATGTCCCGAGGATGGCGAGGCGGTCACCGTCGGGCCTCCGGCGGAGGCGGAGCAAGAGGCGCACCGTCTGCTCGAGTTCATCGAAGTCCTCGACCTCCAGTGCCCCGCACTGCGCGAAGGCCTGCCGGTACACCTCACCTGATCCGGCGGTCGCGCCCGTGTGTCCGCGTGACACTTTGCCGCCTTGGCTCGTGCGCCCGACCTTCAGCACCACGATCTGCTTGCCGACCTCCGCGGCTCGCCGTGCGGCCCGCATGAACCGTTCGGGTTGCCTGACCGTCTCGAGGAACAGCACGATCACGCGGCTCTGGTCGTCCTCGACGGCCCGCTCGAGGAGGTCCTCCATGGTGGTGACCGATTCGTTCCCGGTCGAGGCGAGGAATGACATCCCGTATTCACCGCCCATGCCGAGGAAGGTGGAGGCGACGGATCCGCTCTGCGTGATCGCGCAGAGGGGGCCCGGTTCCAGGGTGTCCGGCAGGGGCGAACCGTAGAGGGACGTGGATCCGACGACCGACACGAGGCCGAGGCAGTTCGGCCCGATGAGGCCGATGCCCGCATCGGCGCAGCTCCGGGCCATCTGCTCCTGGAGGAGCAGCCCCTGGGGGCCCGCTTCGGCAAAGCCGCCCGAGTGGACCATGATCGCCCGCGCCCCGACCGCGATCGCCTCGTCCACGATCGCCTGCACCTTGAGGGCCGGAACGTTGACGATGACCGCGGAAGGTGCTTCCTCGAGAGCCGCGAGCTCCGGCAGGGACGGCTGCCCGAAGATGGTCTGACGGGCGGGGTTCACCAGGTGGATGTCGCCCGCGTACCCGAGTTGCCTGTTGTTGGCGAGGAATCTATTGGTGAAGCTGACACCCGTGATCTTCTCCGACGCACCCACCAGTGCGATGGACTCGGGTGCGGTGAAGGCTGCCCAACTGTCGTCCTTGAGATTCGGCCGGATCATGTCTCTCACACCCGCCCCTGATGCTTGCCGGAGACCAAGCGAAATGCTTCGCGCAGGCCCCGCTCCCTGGCCGTCTCGCTGAACGCAACTCGATCGGCGGTCGGGGTCATCTTGCTGATCAGGAAGTCGTCCCATCCCCATTCGGAGACGAGGTCATAGCCCTGGGCGCTGAGCGTCGCGTTGATCATCCGGCGAGCCATTCGCATCGTCTCGGCCGGCATCGCAGCGAGCGCCTTGGCGAATTCGAGGGTCCGATCACGCAGATCGGCGCGCGGAACCACGCGATTGACGAGGCCTACCCGATAGGCGTCCTCCGCATCGAAATCCTGCCCCAGCAGGAGTATCTCCTTGGCCTGCCGAAGGGGCAGGTAGTACAAGAGTTTGGGCTGGGGAAGCAGCGAATACTTGATCTCCGGTTCACCGAAGATGGAATCGTCTGCGGCCACTGCGAAGTCGCAGTAGCCGAGCAGGCTCATTCCGCCGCCGAGGCAGTAGCCCTTGATCTCGCAGACCGTCGGCTTGGGTGAATCCCAGATCGACTTGAGAATGGCCCGCTGGGCCTGCAGGTGCTGCCACTGCGTCCAGACGTCCTCCTCGGTGGCGCGGTCGGACTCGCCCAGGTCGAAGCCGCCGCAGAACGACTTGCCGGCTCCGGCAAGGACGACGACGCGAACATCGTCGTCGGCCACGGCCTCGCCGAAGGCTTCGCCGAGTTCTGCGTACAGCGACGCCGTCAACGCGTTGTGACGTTCCGGGCGGTTCAGGGTGAGGACCGCTATGTCGCCGTCCCGTTCGGCCAACAGATGGGTCACGAATTCTCCTCGAATGTCAGAGGCCCGACGTGCCGATGGCGACGTCTGTGCGTTCCAGCGACCGGTGGACGTACGCCCCTCGTGGGGAAAGCGCAGGTTCGTGGTCTCGGTTGGTGTGCGTTTTCAACGCTTCCCGGACAGTTTCAGGAAAATGAAGACGTGTCAAGGGTCACATCGATGCGTCCTCGCGGAGCGGGCGCCTGCTCAGCCCCGAGCTGCGCGTCTGTCTGTGATGGTCGGGCCGTGATCAGGCTCGCGGCACCCTTCGCGTCGCCGAGTGCACCGTCATCGCGCACGCCGCGACCGAGGGCGCTTCGGTCCTGGTCGACGCCGTCCGGCCTGCCCGAGGCCGGTCAGTCGGGGAGTCCCGAGCCGAGGCGCAGGCGAAGGAGGATCCGGGTCGCGGCCGGCTCGGCGCCCGGCACCGGCTCGAGGGTGAGCGACCACGTGACGTCCATCGATCCGCGGCGGGCCCGGTAGACCGGCATGGACGGCCGTCGGATCTCGGCGACCTCGAAGGTCTCGTGGCTGCCGCCCTGGTCGGGGATCACGTCACCCGTGCGGAGGTGCTGCCAGCGGTCCTCGACGGACCTGGCCGCCCGCCGCGAGCGCGGGACCAGCCGTTCGACCGGCGAGGGTGAACGCCCGGTCCATGACGACGTCGGCTCCCGGCAGGAGGCCGTCACCGGCTCGGGCGGCGCTCCGTCCGGCGGCCGTGACGGCCACGCTGCCGAACACGGGACCTCAGGCGGCGGAGGTCTCCGCGTCGCACGGGCTCCCCGCCGGAACGGTGGCGGGCTTCGGGAAGGCGGGCCGCAGGAACAGCGGCGCCTTGAACGGCTTCCACGTGCCCTCCGGCTGGGCCAGCCGGTCGGCGACGGCCCAGATCGCCGCAGGGTGATGGCCGAGGCCGAGATGACTGGCCATGACCGCGATGTTCTCGCAGCGCTCGCCGGGCGTGTTCAGGCACGTCTGCCAGTGCACGATGCCGTCGAAGTGCGAGTAGATGGACGTCGCAGGCACCGGCAGTGGCAGGTTCTCCGACTCCAGCGGCAGCGTGCGGTGCTCGACGTGCAGGTGGGAGAAGCGGTCGAAGACCTTGGTGGCGCGGGTCTGGCTGTTCCGGGTCAGCCGGAACGGGCTGCCCAGGGTGATGACCTGGCGGACGGCGTCGGGGGAGCGGCGCGCGACGTCGCGGGCGAAGATCCCGCCCAGGCTCCAGCCGATGACGGTGACCGGCTTGCCGGAGGAGTCGGTGAGGCGCTCCATCAGGTCGCGGATGCCGTTGACGCAGGTCGCGGTCGGGCCGATGTTGCGGCCGAGTCCCCAGCCGTGCACGTCGTAGCCCAGCTTGCGCAGCACGGTGCGCAGGGCGTGCGTGGAGACGTCGTCGGCGAGGAGGCCGGGCAGGACGAGGACGGAGTGCCCGTCGCCGTGCGGCAGGCGCGGCAGCAGGGGGCGGGCGGCCAGGTACAGGCCGTAGTCGGCCACGGCGCGGCCGGGCTCGGTGAGGTAGAGCGGAAGCGTGGGGCCTTCGCCGTCTCGTACTGCCACTGCGTCCTCCGTGTGCCGACCGTCGTTGGTACGGACCTGTACCAATGTGCGGCCTGGCTCACACTTGGTCATCCCCATTCGGGGTCAGATGTTGCCGAAATGTGTTGTGGGTCATATCAGTCGTTCACGTTCCACGGGTAGTCGGCCGACGGGATCCCGGCCGCGCGGCCGCGAAATCTCCGGAACGTCACCTGGACGGTGGTTACCGGCGGGTAGGGTCGGGCCGTGACGAACGCTGAGCGGTCGACCGGCGGCCAGAGCCGCACCGTCGACCTGGACGGGCCCGTGCACTACGTCGACTTCGGCGGCCCGGCGGCGTCGCCGGCCGTCGTCCTGGTCCACGGCCTCGGCGGCTCGCACCTGAACTGGGATCTCCTGGCCCCCCTGCTGAACGACCGCGCCCGCGTCTGGGCGATCGACCTGCCGGGCTTCGGCCGCAGCGAGCCCGGCGGCCGGACGGCGAGCGTGTCCTCCAACGCGGCCGTGCTGCAGCGCTTCCTCGCCGAGGTCGTGGGCGAGCCCGCGATCCTGGTGGGCAACTCCATGGGCGGGATGCTGTCGATCCTCGCGACGGGGGAGCGGCCGGACGCCGTCACCGGGCTCGTGCTCCTCGACCCCGCCGTCCCGGGACCGCGCCGGGCGCTGGACCCGCTGGTGGCGCTGATGTTCGCCATCTACGCCGTGCCGTTCCTGGGCGAGCGCTTCCTGCGCATGCGGCGGAACAAGACGACCGAGCTCGCCCGGGTGCGCGAGATGCTGTCGTTGTGCGGGGTCGACCCCGATTCCGTGCCGCCGGAGGTCATCGACCGCTCGGTCACGCTCCTCGAGGAACGCGAGGACGTCGAGGGCATGGACAAGGCGTTCCTGGGTGCTGCGCGGTCACTGCTCAAGCTGCTCGTCGACCCCCGCCGCTACCGGAAGGCCATGGCGTCGATCCAGGTGCCGGTACTGCTGGTGCACGGGGACCGCGACCGGCTGGTCCCGGTCGCCGCGGCCCGCGACATCGCCAAGCGCCACCCGGCCTGGCGCTACATCGAGCTCGCCGGGGTCGGCCACGTGCCGCAGCTGCAGGTGCCCGACCGGGTCGCCGAGGACCTGCTCGCCTGGCTCGACGAGAACGTGTCCGCCTAGGTCTCCTCCAGGGTCGCGCGCAGCGCCTCGAGGGCGCTGTAGCGCGGACGCCAGCCCAGCTGCTCGCGCGCGCGGCCGGTGTCCATGATGACCGGCCGGCTCGCCGCCTCCACCCACTCCGCGGCAGGGGGGAGGAAGGGCAGCCGCGCCACCGCGCGCGCCGCCGCCTGGGCGGGACCTGCCGGAACGGGGATCGGCAGCGCACCGAACTCCCGGGCCACGTCCACGGCCGTGACGACTCCGTCGCCGGCGATGTTGTAGGCACCCGGCGGACCGGCCCCGACCACGCAGAGCAGCAGCGCTCGGCCGACGTCGTCCTCGTGGATGAGCTGCATCGGGTGCTGCGGCGCGAACACCGGCACCGGGAACGGCAGGCGCCGGGGCCGGCCGAACAGCCGTCGCCCCAGCGGAGCGAGCGGACCGGGCAGCACGTCCTTGGCGCCGACGGCGTTGGGCCCGAGGACGATCGGCGGCCGCAGCAGGTACAGCCCGAGGTCCGGGTGCTTCGCCGACTCCTCCTCCAGCAGGCCCTCGAGCTCGGCCTTCTCCTGCGCGTAGAACAGCCGGTGCGCGGGTCGGGTCGGCCAGTCCTCGGAGATCCGGTCGGGGATGTCGGAGGCGAATCCGTACGCCGCCACGGACGAGGCGTAGACGAACCGCTGCGCACCGGTCGCGGCCGCGGCCCGGAACACGTTCAGCGTGCCGTCGACGTTGATCGCCCGCGCCGTCTCCCGCGAGGCGTTGCCGGTGATCAGGAACGCCAGGTGGACGACGACGTCGGCGCCGGTGAAGGCCTCCCGCAGTGCCGCGGGGTCGCGGACGTCGCCCTGCCGGTACTCCATCTTCGACCAGCCGCGCTCTGCCGGGTCGAACGGGCGGCGGGCGATCCCGATGATCCGGTCGATGCGGTCGTCGGCCTGCAGTTGCGGGATCAGGCCCGCGCCGAAGGTGCCGGTCGGTCCCGTGACGGCGACCGTCAACCCTGGGCTCACTGCTGAGCCGCTGCGGAGGTCTTCTTCGCCGCCGCTCGCTTGGTCGGCGCGGCGTCGGCCGCGGAGCCCGCCTTGTCGGCGTGCTTCCTGGCCAGCGCGAGCAGCTCGTCGAGTCCTCGCCGGATGCCGCCGGACAGCGTGTCCACGTCCGGGTAACCGTCGAAGTCGGCGTTGATCCCGAACGTCATCGTGTTCTGGTAGCTGAAGATGCCGATCGAGCAGCGGGTGCCGCCGGCGATCGGCACGTAGGCGTACGCCGACACCATCTGCTTGCCGAGCACGTACAGCGGGAACCGCGGCCCCGGCACGTTCGTGGTCACCGCCTGGCAGACGAACTGTCCCGCCGCCAGCGCGGCGCGCACCCCGAGGGCGAGCAGCGGCGGTGCGACGTAGTTGCCCATGTCGATGATCGAGTTGGCGTCGACCGCCGACATCGCCTTCTTGTACTCGTCCATCTGCCCGCGGATGGCGGTGAGCCGCTCCACCGGGTCGGCCACGCCCACCGGGAGGTCGACGAACACCGCCGACACCTGGTTGTTCATCGAACCCTTCTGGTCGGCCTTGCGCACCGACACCGGCACCATCGACCGGACGACGAGCTTCTCCGACGAGAGCTCGCCCCGGCCCTGCAGCAGGTCGCGGAAGCCGCCGGTGATCGCGGTCAGCACCACGTCGTTGACCGTGCCGCCGAACGCCGTCCGCACCGCCTTGAACTCCTCGAACCGGCCCTCGGTCCAGGCCCACCGGCGGTGCGGGCCGATCGGCCCGTTCAGCGACCGCGCAGTCGGCGTGATGGCCTGCTTGGCCAGCGACGGCACGGTCTGCGCGACCGTCCGCCCCTGCTCGGCGAGCGACTTCGCGCCGCGCACGGCGGTGGTCAGCGTGGGGAGGGAGGACACCGCGCGGGCCGGGTGGGTCAGGGCGTCGCCCACGGCCTCCGCGACCAGGGACGCGCTGGACGGGGGACGCCGCGGGGTCCACTCCCTGGGCGCCTCGTGCTTCGCGTCGGGGTCGAGGTCGAACATCAGCTGCATCAGTTCGGTGCCGGCGATGCCGTCGACCATGCAGTGGTGGACCTTGGAGATGATCGCCCACCGGCCCTCGGCCAGGCCCTCGACCAGCCACAGCTCCCACAGGGGCTTGGCCATGTCCAG
>Ga0308176_10003392_pt1 | contig 10210 bp, 7 predicted proteins | sample PhyCR2_3_FD_203890 | JGI IMG/M metagenome (GOLD analysis project Ga0308176, IMG submission 203890) | Soil microbial communities from UC Gill Tract Community Farm, Albany, California, United States - DLSLS.C.R2 | ecosystem: Environmental > Terrestrial > Soil > Agricultural land | place: USA... | reverse complement strand
CGACAACGGTCGATTCGACTTCGATTCGGCTGATGTTGAACGGAGCTGCTGTGCCATCCACCGTGACCGTCAAGCTGGGCGAGCCATGGGTAGTCGAGCTCGAGCCGTTGGCTCCGCTCGAAGCCCATTCGGCATACACCGTGTTGGTCGGCGACGGAATACGAGATTCGGGTGGAAACCCGCTCGTGCAGGAAGTCAACTTCGACTTCACCACGGGAGCCAGGACCATAGTGCCCGTCTCGATCGTGGTGCGCACGTACGCGGGTGTCAACCAGGTCGAGAGCGACATCGCGATTGCGTCACCATCAGAGCAGGTGCCATTCGCGATTGCAGGTATTTCAGCGAACGCCGACACAGTGATCGCCGATTCTCCGCCTCCCGCCACGTGGACGAGTAGCAATCCGCAGGTTGCTACCGTCAGCTCACTCGGATTGGCGACTGCGATCGCCCCGGGTAGCTCGGAGATCCAGGCGTGCGCGGGCTCGCTCTGTGCCCACGCAACGCTGCTGGTGAATGACCCGGCGGTGGGCGCTACACCGACTGCCATCGGCGATCTGGGCGGTGGCTGGAGCTGGGTCATGGACATGAGTGGAGACCAGGTCACCGGCATTTCGACACGAAGCGACGGGACGCAAGGCTTCTTCCTGTGGAGCAAGCTTCGTGGAATCGAAGATCTCGAGCCGCAGACTTCCACGAGGTCCGTGCACGCTCAGCTGCTCAAGCCGAATAACACAGTGGTGGTTGTCCTACCGTCTGTGGACGCTCAGCTGGTCAACCCGAACGGCACGGTGGTCATTTCCGCCACCCCGAGCTCCTACATCTGGACACGGGAAACAGGTATGCAGCCGCTGCCTGTTCCCGATGCGAATCACGCGTGGTATGTAGGCGCTCTGAGCTCGCAGGGCACGGTGGTTTTCTCCAGCTACCCCGGAACCGCCGTCGGCTTCTGGAACGCCGCGACCGGAGGGAGAGTTCTGGCTTCGCCTGCGCCGTGGGTCATTCCACAACGGATGAACGATGCGGGACAAGTCGCTCTGGCCAGCAGCAATGGCGATACCTTCATGCGCAGAGACGACGTCGCCTACGTGTGGGACTCGAACTCTGGTCGCGTGATGTCCACGCTCGTGTCGCGAAACTTCGTGACCGGCAATGCGCTTTTCATCTTTCCCACGACCATCAATAGTCATGGCGACGTGGCCGGATATGTCAACTCCAACGAATGGTCCGAAAGCATGGCATTCAAATGGTCGGCCAGTACGGGCTTTCGATATCTCAAGCTGGGCGAGCAGAACGTGACGGCTGCCGCCGTGGCGCTCAACGACGCCGGTGATGCAGCTGTCGCGCTGACTACGTACACACACGGAGACACCATAAGGGTGGCTACTGCACGCGGCGCGGTATGGACCGCGGCAGGCGATTTGATAATGCTCAAGTCCGCGGATCCACTTGTCTTCCCGGTAGGGATCAACAACGCGGGCAGCGTGGCGGGACATACGTGGTCGGACGTCTCGGCCAGCCAGGTGCACGCGCAGGTGTGGGAGGTCGGTACATTGATCGCGTCACGTACGAAAGACGTTGCGGCTCGTGCGGCCAGCACTGCACCGGTCGTCTCGCCACGCCTATCCGCGTACTCGTCAGCCAAGCGTTCTTCTCCCTGAGGTCGCACACTCGTGCTCATCGCGGGTATCGCCGCTTTGCGGTTGAGCGCGGCGCTATGGATGGGTGTGGCGTGGCAGGCGCAGGTCGCTGCGATCGAACCGTACGTATCTCGGTCGGCGTCCGACAGCGCCCTCATCGCGCTGGCGAAGCAGGAGCCGGATTCGCTGCGCACAGCGATCACCGGCGCACGCGCCGCCGGCACCGCTGCATCGACCGAGCTCGACCGAAATGCGTCGCTTGTCTTCGCAGCTCGGCTCGCACACAATTATGCCGCGGCATGGCGCGACTCGTTTTACATTCGCGAGGTCGAACGATTCACTGACGCACCCGTCGAATGGCGACGCAGCTGGGTCGTCGCCGACAGCACTCGCCGCGCCGGCATCGCGACGGCTACGAGCGTAGGCGTTCCCGCCGGAATGCGACTGTGGCGGCGGAGCGCACGCCAATTTCGGCTGCTGCACGACACGGCTGGTCTCGCCGCAGCTACGGGCAATCTCGGTGCTGGCTATTATCTCGCAGGCGATCTGGATTCCGCAGCGCTGTTTCTCGCGCGCGCACGCGCCCTGGCTGCCATCACAGGAGACCGGCGCACCGAAGCGAACGCGGTCGGAACGCTCGGCAGCGTCCACAAGGATCGCAACGAGCTCCGGCAGGCGCGCGAACTCTACATGCAGGCGCTCGCACTGCGCGAGCGAAGCGGCGATGGCCGCGGTGCCGCGTCCGACCGCAATAATCTCGGTTTGATCGCGCAGTCACTCGGCTCGCTCGACGAGGCACGCCTGAGCTTCGTGGCGGCGCTGGCGAGCAATCGCGCCGCGTTGCGACAGCACTCGATCGCGATCAACCTGGCGAATCTCGCGAATCTGGCGAGTCTGGTGGGCGACTCGCCCGGTGCCGACACCCTGTATGCTCAGGCACTCGCGATCCATTCGCAGCTCGGCGAGCGCGATGATGCCGCCATCATTCTCCACGACATCGCAATGCTGAGCATGCGGCGCGCCGACTACGACAAGGCGCTCGCGATGTTGCGCCGCGCACTCGCACTCTCTGACTCGACTGGTGCCCTGCTTGAGCACGCCGCGGAGCTTGCGGATCTCGCGACGCTGCAAGCTGCGCGCGGAGCGATGGAAGAGGGACTGTCCAGTATCCGCGAGGCGCAGCGCACCGCCACCGCTGCGCATGCACCCGACGAGCTTCTCGCCCGACTCGCGATGACGCGCGGAGATTTGGCGGTGTCGCTCAACCTGCTTGCGGACGCGGAGCGCGAATTTGCGCTCGCTGAGCGGCTGGCAGCGAGTAGCGGAGATCGCGCGCTGCAGGGGGAGGCGGAGAGAGGTCGGGGACTGCTCTTCACGGAGCGCAAACAATTCGGCGAGGCCGTTGTTGCGTTTGCCGCATCGATTCGAAATCATCTGGCAATTGGTGACGTGCGTGCCGCGGCGCGTAGCAGGCTCTCGCTCGGCTACGCGCAGAGCGCGATGGGAGACACGCTGCGCGCGCGACACACACTTGCCGAAGCACTGAAGCGAATGCACACCGTAGCCGACTCCGCCGGTGAGGCCGGCGTCTACCTGGCAATGGGAGATCTTGGCATTCGCCAGGGGAATCCGGTGGACGCCGAGAGCGCATTACGCCGCGGCATCGCGGTGCTGGGAGACCGGCAGGCCCCCGCTCTCGCCTCGGCGCTGCACACGAGCCTCGGCAGTGCATTGCGCGCGCGCGGAGCCCTTCCCGAGGCAAGTGTGGAGCTCCGGCTCGGGATCGCGAGTGCGGAATGGACTGCGAGTCGTCTCGGTCTCGCCGAGAACCGTGAGAGCTTTCGAGCCGACAAATGGGACGGGTATGCCGCTCTCGCGCTCATCGAGCAGCAGATGCACCGTCCCGCCGAAGCATTTGCCGTGAGCGAGCGGATGCGCGCGCGACAGGCATTGGAGGAGCTGGATCGGGGAACGGTGCGATACGGCCGCGATGACTCTCTCGCGGCGCAGCAGCAGCAGCTGCGTCACCGGATCGGCGAGCTCACACGGCTGGTGATCGGCGATGGCGACGCAACTCGTACCGCTCGCGGTGAAGCGGAGGCCGGCGCTACGCGCGATGCGGCGAGGGATGCGTTGGCCGTCGCGGAGCGCCGGTACGCAGAGCTCTCACGCGCGCAGGTGCATCGCGATCCGGAGTCCATGCGCGTCGCGCCGAGCGCGCCGATTGGTGCACGGGAAGTGATGAACCAGCTGCAGGCCAACGAGGTGCTGCTGGAGTATCTGATCACCGATTCGGCCTCGACGCTCTTTGCGTTGACGAAGGACACCGTGATGGCGATCGATCTTCACGCGAACCGGCACGAGCTGGCGGGGCTCGTGGATTTTGTGCGCGACGCGATCGGGCGGCCCGGGCATGGCGCCCCTGCTTGGCGAGATCCGCTGCGCCGGCTGTACGCGTTGCTGATCGCACCAGCGGACGATGCGGGTGCGCTGCGCGGCAAGGATCATCTGATTGTGGTGCCTCACGCCGAGCTGCATCTGCTGCCCTTCGCGGCGCTCATGCCGAGCTCCGGGAAACATCGCTTTCTGGTGGAACGCCTCACGATTCTCACGGCCCCAAGCGCATCGCTGTGGCTCAGGCTCACGCGCCGCGCCGGCGAAACCCGCACTGGACCGGTGCTCGCGCTCGCGCCCCGCGCAAATGTGCTCCCCGCGTCTCAGCGAGAAGTGGATGGCATCGAGCGGTTATACGGCGAACGCACCACTGTATTGCGTGGAAGCGGGGCCACGCGCCAGGCGCTTCTCGCCCGTGCTCCCTCGAGCGCGGTGATCCATCTTGCATCGCTCGGTGTTCTCAACAGGCAGAACCCGCTTTTCTCGTTCGTCGAGCTGTCACCGCAGGGTGAGGATGACGGACGATTGGCGGTGACTGATGTTCTCGCGCTTCGATTGAATGCGCGGCTGGTGACCTTGAGCGCGTGTCAGACGGCGCTCGGCGCTGGCGCGATCGCGGATGTCCCTGCAGGAGATGAATGGGTGGGCTTCACGAGCGCGTTTCTCCGTGCCGGAGCGCAGGATGTCCTCGCCTCGCTGTGGCCCGTGGAGGACGACGCGACGACGACGCTCATGATCTCGTTCTACCAGGAATTCCAGTCGGGCGCACCGGCCGCCGATGCGCTGGCGGCAGCCCAGCGAGCGGCGATTCAGGATCCTGCGCGCGCCGAACCTTTTCGATGGGCGGGTTTCGTCATGACGGGAGCGAGGTAGGCGACGAATTGAGCAATTTAGGCAATCGAGTCCGTGTAATCACAGATGCAACGGCGCTACGACGATGCGCCTGCGATCGTCCGTTCCCCCCTCGTTACGTATGGGGCGCCGTTCCTTGACTCAACGAGATCTCCATATGAGCGGCTGCGATGCGATAAAACCGAGCGTGCGGTGGAACGAGAGAGTAAAGGCGGCTGCGATGCTCGCGCTCTTCGTCGCGGTCGCCAGCTGCTCCGATTCGTCGCAAACGGGGCCCGGCGGAGACGATGTCCGGATCCAGCAAATTCGAGACGGGGTGCAGTTGAGCAGCCCAATTAGCGCGCGACCCATGGCGAGCGCATCGGGGTTCGTTCCCGACAGCGAGCTCGTTTACGTCTCTACGCCCCCTCATACGCTGAGTTTCGGCGACAGCGTCGTGCTGACGACCGTGAGCGGCTTGGGCCCAGCTTTGGGCGCAAGAATGATCGACGGCGGATTCGATCCGATTGCGATCTTCGCGCGCCCCAACGATTCGCTCGACGTGACCGTGCTCTCCAACGGCGCATCGACGACAGCGCGCATGCGCGTCCCCGTGCTACGGCAACCCACCGTCGTTCGAGCCATACCGGCGCGTGGCCGCACGGACGTTCCCCTCAACCAGGCGATCGAGATCGTGTTCAGCCAGCCACTTGATGCGAGGAGCGCGACGCCATCCACCATCCAGCTCCTGGTGAACGGGGCACCTGTTTCCGCAACGGTGAGCCTGAACGCAACCCGGCCGTGGGTAGTGATCATTGCGCCCACCGAGCAGCTCAAACCCAATACGTCGTACGAGATCGTGGTCAGCACATCGGTCACGGACGTCGTCGGGTCGCCTCTTGCGGCGCCAGTCAGCTCGGATTTTACAACTGGCGCTACCGATGGAGCGGTCAGCACGATTCTCGTACTGGCAGGCGGCGAATTCGTGACGTCGCTGACCCCGATGACTTCACCGATCGTGGCGACGAGGGGAGCGGCCGTACCGTTTTTCGCCGACAAGTTCGACACGCACGGCAATCTGCTCACTGCCAACGGTGAGAGCGCAGTCGCCTGGTCCAGCAGCGACACGAGCGTTGCAGTGGTCGACTCGAACGGCTTTGCCACCGGGATCGTGGCAGGGCAGGCGACGATTTCGGCGTGCGCAGGAAGCGTGTGCGGACAACGGATGCTGTTGATCGCAGCTCCCGGTGCGGGAGTACAGCCGCGCGATTTGGGGCCGGCGCAGTTGAGCCAGATGGCCGGCCTCTTCGTGACCGGATCGACCTTCTCACTGCCGGATAATACAGGCCGTGAGCACAGGCACGCCGTGCTGTGGAGCGATGCGCGCGGGCTCGAAGACGTCGGAGCGCTCGAGGGTACGCAGGAAAACTACGGCCTCGTCGTCAACGCCTCGGGAACGGTTTTCGGCGGCGCCGACTACGACAAGTTCTGGCTGTGGACGCGACAGTTGGGAATGCTGCCTTTCGATCTCCAAGGCCGGTCGGCGAGCGAATGGTTTCCGGTCGACATCAGTGAGAGCAACGTCGTCACGTTCGCGTTGCCGGTGCTCAACGATCTCTCGAGCTTCGGACTCTGGACGGCGGAGACCGGCTTTCGCACCATCAATCCCGGCGTGCGGGATGCTCTCGCAATCGACGCCAACAACGCCGGCGAGGTTCTACTGGGCACGATCAGTGGGCCGGGACCGTGTGGGACGAATGCGTACGTCTGGGATACGAAGTCGAATCGGATCTCCGCCACGCTTTCTCCCAGGGACTCCGCTACTAATCAGCCGCTCAACATCTGTACCTATCAGGTCAACGACCGCGGCACCGTCGTCGGTTTCGTCTATGGACAGATCCAGCGCGGTTTCAGATGGAATGCTTCGACCGGATTCGAGTATTTGCAACCGACTGGGACGAACGACATCACCTCCGCGGACGGGATCAATGAGACGGGTGACGTGACCGTGCTCATGCGATCGACCAACCACACTCCGAATGGCGATTCATCGTTCACCTACACCGCCTACGTGTGGGACACGAACAACAGGCTGACGCTCCTCGCGCCGCTCGGTGGCGATTGGGCGATGCCTATCGACATCAACGACAGTCATCAAGCATTCGGTTACGGAAATATCGGCTCCTCCGTCGGGGAGCAACGCTCCCTCATCTGGGATTTCGGAAACGTATCGCCATCGAAGATCGCGACGGTGACGCGAACCGTGTCCGCACGAATGGCAAGCCGTTCATCCATCTCGCCGAGCGCGGCCTATCTGCCGTGGCGAAGAGCACACGTGCCCTTCGGCGACAAGTAGCGCTCGCGCAGCGCGGAGGTGCTACGGGCGCGAAGTCGAAGCGCTCTGCCACGTGTCGGGCACTCGCGCGCGGCCTCGTTCGCGCCGTGTCGGGATCCGGGTGTGCTTGCGGCAGCTCACCAATGCAGTTCTTCCCCGGCTAGTCGATGTGCGAGACACGACTTTCCTCGTGGAGAGCCGTGACACACTCGTCGTGATGCCGCTGGCGGCGCACTTTGTGGGCTAGGGCTACACGGACAACTACTTCACTTGCCACGATCCGCCGGAGAAGCTGGTGTTCAAGCCCAACCCATAGCAGTCGCCGACGCCATCGAGCTACGGAAGCACGAAGTCGACGCGCTCTTCCACCGGATGGTTGCTCGAGCGCAGCTTCGCGAGCGCCGTGTATTTTCCGTGATAGCCGCGCGGCTCCCACTCCTCGCGGAACGAGATCGTCTCGTTCTCGTCGACGTTGCGATTCTGCAGCGCCTGCGTGAACATCTTTCCCGTGCTCGAGCGCCAGACTTCGCGGCCGAGTGTGTCGAGAACGACGAACTCGTGGGTCTGGCCGTTCGGGAAGTTGAGCTCCACGGAATGCGGGGCGAGGTTCGTAACCTGCAGTGCGAACTTCACGTCGCCGGGGCTCACCGCAACCTTGGCGGAGGCCGCGAGGGAGGTGTCGGTCAGGGCTTTCGGGTCATGCGCGTTCGGCACGCTGGCGTGAGCATCTCCGTCTCCGTGTCGCGCATGCGGGCCGCAGGCGAGCGCGATGGCGGCGATGCAGAGAATCCAGGTGATGGAGCGGCGCGTCATGAGGCCTGCTGAGCGGAGAGCGAGGAAGGGTCACGCGAGGTGACCGGGATGAACCTACCAACCGAGAGACGAGTGGTCAACACCGTAAGTATCGGAGATTGAAAGACTTTCATTATTGTTGGGCCCGCTTTGGCGACGGTCGGTCGCGCGTTCTAATCTGCTTGCGAAAAATTTCACAAGCGGCTAGATTCCCTGCGCGAAATGGTTGACGGTGGTCGCGCTCCCAAGGGGAGCGAAAAAGACAAGAGCGGTGCTGGCCCGGAGGGGCCGTCGCCTGCCTCGTTCGCCGGTGCCGGCGCCCAGTTCGTCCTCGCGATCCTCCTCTTCCTCTACATCGGGAAGTGGCTCGACTCGAGGCTCGGAACTTCGCCCTGGCTGCTCATCATCGGCGTGTTCGTGGGCGCGGCCGGGGGGTTTTACAGCTTCTACCGTCGCATCATGTCCTCGAGCCGGGAGAGGAACGGCGGGTGAAAACGTTGGGGATCTACGCGGTCGCATCTGCGGCGCTGATCGCGGGCGCGGGGTGGCTCCTGACCTTTGCCTTTCCCACGGCGAGCGACCGGCACGCGATCATCGTGAGTGCGGTGATCGGCTATGCGGTACAGTTGCTCGCGTTCGCCATCGCACGCGCGTGGACCGCGACGAACGTGGTCGCGGGGTGGGGGATGGGAATGTTGCTTCGATTCATCGTGCTTGCGATCTATGCGTTCCTCAGCTCGAGAGTGCTCGGCCTTCCGGTTGCCGCCGCGCTCGTGAGCCTCGCCGCCTTCTTCTTCGTATCCACGCTGCTCGAACCCGTGCTGCTCAAGTCATGAGATTCGGTACGCTCCTGCTCTCCGCGTTGCTCGTCGCCGCCGCTCCCCTCGCGGCGCAGGGAAACAAATCGACGTATGGGCCGCTCGGCGACCATGTGATCGCAGGGCCCGCGAAGAACGTCGACATCATCACGCCGCACATCACCGACGCGCACGAGCTCGAGCTGCCGTTCCTGGGCGAGGTGCAGCTACCGCGGTGGACGCCGTTGCACGTCGGCGGGCTCACGATCGACCTGTCGCCCACCAAGCACGTCGTCATGCTGCTCGTGGCCGCGGTCCTGTGCCTTCTCATTATGATCCCGGCGGCGCTGAGCAACGAGCGCCAGACGGCGCACAAGGGACATGCGAAAGGGTTTGCGGGTGCGATCGAATCGCTCGTGCTGTTCATCCGCAACGAGGTGGTGCTCCCGAACGTCGGCCACCACGGCGACGCGTACGTGCCGTTCGCGATGACGCTCTTCTTCTTCATCCTCTTCGCCAATCTGCTCGGGCTCATCCCCTACGGCTCGACGGCCACGGGCAACATCTCCGTCACGGCGACGCTGGCGATTCTCTCGTTCATCGTGATCGAGGTGGCGGGAATGAAGGCGCTCGGCAAGGGCTACTGGAAGACCATCATCTATTGGCCATCCGATCAATCGCTCGCGATCAAGCTCCCGATGACGTTCATCATGACGCCCATCGAGATCATCGGAAAGTTCACGAAGCCGTTCGCGCTCGCGATCCGACTGTTCGCGAACATGACGGCGGGCCACGTGGTGCTGCTCGCGCTCATCAGCCTGATCTTCACCTTCGGCAGCTTCTATGTGGCGGCCGCTCCGATTGCGATGGGCGTTGCGATCAGCATGCTGGAGCTGTTCGTGGCGCTCCTGCAGGCGTACATCTTCACGCTGCTCTCGAGCGTGTTCATTGGCTTGATTCGCGAGAGCGCGCACTAGTCGCGGAATCTCGCTTCGATGTACCCGGTCGAGCGACCGGGGAAGCTCGTTGAGACCCGGGTCTCGGTGACGAGCAGCGCCGGCACGACGCGGCGCGAAGTGGCAGGACAAACGTTTTATCGGAGTCACACATGCACGCTTTACTTCCAATGCTGCAGGCCGCCGCGGGATACACCAGGGAATACGCCGCCGCGTGGGCCATGGGCGGCGCCGGCGTCGGTGCCGGTATCGCGGTCATCGGCTGCGGACTCGGCATCGGTCTCATTGGCGGACAGTCTGCCGAGGCAATGGCGCGTCAGCCGGAGCGCGCGGGACAGATCCAGACCGCCGGACTGATTCTCGCCGCACTGATCGAGGGCGTGGCGCTGTTCGCCATCGTCGTCGCGTTCGTCATTCAGAGCAAGTTCAACTTCTAGCATCAATCGATGTGCGTCCGGGCCCCGGGGC
>Ga0308176_10003391_pt1 | contig 10210 bp, 7 predicted proteins | sample PhyCR2_3_FD_203890 | JGI IMG/M metagenome (GOLD analysis project Ga0308176, IMG submission 203890) | Soil microbial communities from UC Gill Tract Community Farm, Albany, California, United States - DLSLS.C.R2 | ecosystem: Environmental > Terrestrial > Soil > Agricultural land | place: USA... | reverse complement strand
AACGCGTCGGCCGCGGCGAGCCGCTGGATCGCATGAACCGGGACACGGCCCCGCGATCGAAGCTCCTCGACCGAGGCGTAAGGCCGCCGCGCAACCACACGATCCGCCGCCTCGCGCTGCAGGCCGTCGACCTGGCGCAGACCGAGGCGCAGCGCGCCATCCTCAAGCGTGCAATCCCAGTCGCTGTGATTCACATCGACCTCGCGCACCTCGACGCCATGCTCTCGCGCGTCGCGGACGATCTGCGCGGGGGCGTAAAAGCCCATCGGCTGCGAATTGAGCAAGGCCGCCGCGAATGCCGCGGGATAACGCCACTTGAGCCATGTCGAGATGTAGGCGAGGTGCGCGAAGCTGATCGCGTGGCTTTCGGGGAAGCCATATTCGCCGAAGCCTTTGATCTGATCGAAGCAGCGCTGGGCGAATTCGCGGTCGTACCCACGTCCGACCATCCGGCCGACCATCAATTCTTCAAGCTCGCTGATCGTGCCGCGGGAGCGGAAGGTCGCCATCGCCTTTCGCAATTCATTGGCTTCTTCGGGACTGAACTTCGCCGCATCGAGCGCGATCTTCATCGCCTGCTCCTGGAAGATCGGCACGCCCATCGTCCGCTTCAGGATGCGCTTGAGTTCATCCGGGGGCCCTTTGTCGGGCGCCGGCGAGGGGAAAGTGGCGTCCTCCTTACCGGAGCGCCGTTTCAGATAGGGGTGGACCATGTCGCCCTGAATCGGACCAGGCCGAACGATCGCGATCTGGATCGCCAAGTCGTAGAAATCACGCGGCTTGAGCCTGGGCAACATGTTCATCTGCGCACGGCTTTCGACCTGGAAAACGCCGAGCGAATCGCCCTTGCAGAGCATGTCATAAACCGCCGGCTCTTCGCGCGGGACCGTCGCCAGGTCCCAGCGCTCGCCATGATGCTGTTCCACCAGGTCGAACGCTTTGCGGATGCAGGTCAGCATCCCCAGGCCAAGCACGTCGATCTTGAGAATGCCAAGGTCGTCGATGTCGTCCTTGTCCCATTCGATGAAGGTACGGTCGTCCATCGCTCCGTTGCCGATGGGGACGGTCTCCGTGAGCGGTCGCTCGGTGAGGATGAAGCCGCCGACGTGTTGCGATAAATGGCGCGGCATTCCGATCAGCTGCCGCGCGATCCTGATCGTGCGTTTGAGATGTGGATCGGACAGATCGAGTCCGGCCTCGGCCGCATATTCGTCGGGGATGTCCTCACCCCAGCTTCCCCAGATGGTCGAGGCGAGCGCTCCGCAAATATCTTCGCTAAGCCCCATCACCTTTCCGACCTCGCGAATCGCGGAGCGTGGGCGATAATGGATCACGGTCGCCGCGATCCCGGCGCGGTCACGGCCATATTTCTCGTAGATGTGCTGGATCACCTCCTCGCGCCGCTCGTGCTCGAAATCGACGTCGATATCGGGAGGTTCGCGACGCTCTTCCGAAAGGAAACGCTCGAAGAGGAGGTCGTTGACAGCCGGATCGGCGTTGGTGATCTTCAGGCAATAACAGACCGTGCTGTTCGCAGCCGAACCGCGGCCCTGGCAAAGGATGCCGAGGCTGCGTGCATAAGCGACGATGTCGTGAACGGTCAGGAAATAGCGCGCGAAGTCGAGCTTCGCGATTATCCCTAGTTCCTTCTTGATTTGTAAGCGCACTTTCTCTGGAAGGCCGTCCGGCCAATAGTCCGTCGCCCCTTTCCAGGTAAGATGTGCCAGCTGCTCCTGCGGAGTCCGGCCCTCGGGTACACTCTCGCGCGGATATTCGTATCGCAGCTCATTCAGCGAAAAATGGATCGCGTCGGCGAACTCGCGCGTCGCCGAAATCGCATGCGGCCAACGCTCAAACAGCCGCGCCATCTCCTGCGACGATTTGAGATGGCGCTCGGCGTTGGGGTTCAGCAGGAAGCCCGCCTTGGCGATGGTCGTCTTCTCGCGAATGCAGGTGATCACATCCTGCAACGGACGCTTCTCCGGAGCATGATAATGAACGTCGTTGGTGGCGAGGATCGTTCCGCCGATGCCGCGAGCCAGCCGGTCCAGCCGCTCGATCCTCGCGAGATCATTTCCGCGATACAGATGCGCGGCTGCGATATGGCGGAGTGACGGCAAGGCTTCCTTTAGCCGCGGCAACCGGGCGGCGAAGTCGTCCAGATCCTCGCCGGGCACCGGAATGAAAGCGATGCTTTCCGAATGGTCGGCGACCTCGGCGAGTGACAGTTCGCACTCTCCTTTGCCGGACCGCATCTTCCCGACACTGAGCAGCCGCGACAGGCGCCCGTAGCCTTCACGGTCGATCGGATAAGCGAGCAGGCTCGGGGCATCGACGAGGTCGAGCCGGCAGCCGATCAGGGGCCGCATCTTGAGATCGGTGGCGGCGCTATGCAGGCGGACGACGCCCGCCAAAGTGTTGCGATCGGCAACACCGATGGCGTCGAAGCCGAGGCTATGGGCCTGCTTTACCAACTCAATCGCATCCGACGCGCCGCGAAGGAAGGAAAAGGGCGTCGTTACGCCAAGCTCGACAAATGGAGATCGTGGATTGGGATCGCCTTCCAGCATCACCCGCGTTCGCGGAGAGACGTTCTCGGGCATCAGCCGAACAGCCCGTGGATGAACCAGCCCGGAAGCCCGCCGCGGCCGTCGCCGATCATCCCTTCGCGATAGATCCAGTATCGGCGGCCATCGGAATCTTCGACCCGGTAATAATCGCGTAGCCGCGCGGACGATGGCTGCCGCCACCATTCCGGCGCGATCCGCTCCGGCCCTTCCGAACGCGCGACGTCATGGACGACGCGGCGCCAAACGAACCGCCGAGGCATGCCTTCGGGCGTCGCATAAATGACGTCGATCGCTTCAGGCCGGTCGAGCAGGCGTTGCGGGCGCCTGAGCTCCTCCCTGAGCTTCGCTCGGGGAGGGGGACCGCTCGACGAAGTCGAGTGGTGGAGGGGTTTGGCGCCGACCCCTCCACCATTGAATCTTCGTTCAATGGTCCCCCTCCCCACGAGCTGCGCTCGCAGGGAGGAGCTTACGGCACTCACCCATCCGCTCGCGCACTCAGGCAAATGGCTTTCGTACGGCTGCGGTCGCCGCACTCGCTTCGGGCCGAGCTTCACCGTCAGCCGGTCGATGAGCCGCGCAACTTCCCGCTCATTGCTCGGCTCCTCGACCAGGCTTTCCTGCGCCGCCCCGAGCTCTTCGGTCCAATCGGCAATCAGCGCGAAGGCATCGAAGCCAAACTCAGGATCGAGCACCGCCGCCTTGTCGCACAGCAGCCGCTGGAGATGCTTCGGATCGCGGCTTGGAATGGTCGTCGCAACGCTCGCGACCGCAACGCCGCCATCGACGCGGTAACCGTGCAGCGACAACCGACGCGCTCCAAGGTGCCGTTCCTGCAGCTCGCGCACCAGCCCGGGAATGAGCCGTTCGAGCGCCTGGCCCGCCGCTTCCGGATGCGTTGCGGGCTCTTCGAGCCGAAGCAGTGCGCGAGGCGGCGGATCGACGCGCACCGCAGTAAGCGGCTCATCCTTGCGCCCGAGCGCACGGTCGAGCGCGTCGACCACATTCTCCGCGCCCCTGAACCGACGCGCCAATGCGAGCCGCGGCACCTCCATCAGCGCGCCGATAGTCTTCAATCCCAGCCGCTCGAGCGTGCGGACGGTATCCTTCTCGAGACGCAGAGCGGAGACATGCAGCTGGGCTAGCTGCTCAATTAAGCCCCTCTCCCCTTTGCGGGAGAGGGGTTGGGAAGAGGGGGCCAGCAGCGGACCGCCCCCTCTCCCTTCCGCCGCTTTGTGGCTCCTTCCCTCCCCCGCAAGGAGGGAGGGACTGAACCGCGCCAGCGCCCAAGCCGCTGCCGCAGTCGGCGCGATTGCCACTCGCGCGGTGAAACCGATCGCCGCGAACCGCCTCTGGATGTCGCGAACCAGTCGCCCCTCACCCCCGAACAAATGCGCGACTCCGCTAATGTCGAGCCGGAGGCCGTCACCATCAATCTCGACGAGCGGCGACCATCGGCCTGCCCATCGCCCGAGGCGATGCACCAGCGCGGCGTCGCCCTCGGGATCGGCAGGTGACGCGATCAGCGCCGGATCGAGCGCCCGCGCGTCGGTCAGCCGAGCTCCGCTCTTCGCGCCGCGCTCGGCCGCTGGCTTCGTGACGGCATGGATGACGGGGCCATGTGTGCCCTCGACGGTGAGGACGACCGGCGCCTCAGGCGCGAAGTCGGTGGTCTTCGCCCAGCGCTCGACCGCGAGCGCCGGCAACCAGATGGAAGCGATCCGCTTCATGAGCGATGCTCCATCGGCCAGGTGGCATTCCGCGCGCCCGGAACAGCTCGGCATCCCACGCCGGAAGGCCCGGCGCTTTCGGGTCGAGATCGTTGACCAGCGACGGCGCGCTCGCGATCCGCCAGCGCATCCGCGCACCGCTCAAATTGGCGTGGCCGCCAAGCCGAATCAAAAAGGCGGCCACGCCAGACCGCTCCGAAGCGACGGCGAGCCGCCGCGTCGCGGTGAAATCCAACGCTTTGGGATCTCCCCAGATTTCGCCGACCACGGCGGAGAGGCCCGAGCATCTCAGCCCCTCCTCCATCGCCCACAGCGCGTCCTTGGCATCGCGCGTCTCGACATGGATGAAATTTTGCGAAGGCAGCCCCGGCGGATAGACTCGCCCGCTCTCGAGGATCGCCATCCGCTCCTGGACCCACAGCAAGGGCTTGTCGGTCGCCAGTTGCGCGAGCAGGAACCCCGCCCAGCCGCCGTCGCGCGAATGCGCCGCGAACAGCTCGGAGAGGGTAGGTTGCTGGGGTTGAGGCGGAGTCCACCCTTCGCCCAACTCACTGAAGTTGGAGCGCTTTTCGCCAAGGCGGCCTCCGCCGCCCACGACCAGGGAAAGGTTCGCAGCCACACGACTCACAACGCTTTTTGTTCTACTTTTGTTCTTTATCCCGTGAGTCGGGACACAGAGTCAATCCTGCGACTCGGAAGCCTCAATCTCCTCAAGGAATTGGACGATTTCCCGGACCGCGGCGCGCGTGCCTGTCCTCGACACGGCAAAGCCCATGTGGGTCGAGCTGACCTCAACCGCCTTGTCACGGCTTTCCTCGGTGCCGCGCGCCGAGGGCGCTCCGACGATCCCGTCCCGCCGCGACCAGATCGCCAGCGTCGGCACGGGCGGCTTTTCGATGCTGTCGGGGATGGGGGGCTGGTCCACCGGATGGCCGGCGACCCATTCATAGAGTCGCCACACGTTCGTGTAGCGCCGGCGATCGCCCCACACCGGCGAGCCCAGAGTCACGACCGCGCGCACCCGCTCCGGCTGGATCCGGGCAAGCTCGCGCGCAAAAAGCCCGCCAAGGCTCCAGCCGACAAGCAGGATCGGCTCGGCATGTCCGCACAGCTCGACCGCGCGCTTCAGCTGCTCCAGCGTGTCGGCGCGGGCGCCGAGGTTCATTCCGTGCCGCCATGGATGAACACGAAAACCGGCCTCCGCCAGCGCCCGCCGCAATTCGGTTGTGGTCCGATCGTTGGCGATGAATCCCGGAATGACCATCGCTGGAGCGCCGTCTTTCGGCCCGCGTGGTCCCTTATGTCCGAAGCCGCGCCAGAAACGCGCTCCGAGCGCCGCGACCTCCTTCAGCCGCGCAGCGCTGCCGGGTGCACGGTCTTCACTCAGAGAAATTCACTCCCCATCAGCTCCTGAAGCGCCTTCGGCAGCCTCACCCGCCCATCCGCCGTCTGATGGTTTTCGAGCAGCGGGACGAGAATCCGCGGCGACGCCAGCGCCGTATTGTTGAGCGTGTGGGCGAACCGCACCTTTCCGTCGGTGCCGCGGTAACGGATGTTCGCGCGCCGCGCCTGCCAGTCGTGCAATGTCGAGCAGCTATGCGTCTCGCGATACTTGCCGAGCGACGGCACCCAGCTCTCGATATCGTTCATTCGATATTTGCCGAGGCCCATGTCACCGGTCGACGTCTCGATCACCTGATAGGGAATTTCGAGCGCCTGCAGCAACTCTTCGGCGAGCCGGAGCAAGGTCGCATGCCACTCGGCTGACTGAGCGTCGTCGGCCTCGCAGATCACATATTGCTCGACCTTCACGAACTGATGGACCCGCAGCAGCCCACGCACATCCTTGCCCGCGCTCCCCGCCTCGCGCCGGAAGCAGGGGGAGAAGCCGGCGTAGAGGACCGGCAGTTTGTCGGTCTCAATGATCTCGCCCGAATGAAGCGACGTCAGAACCACTTCCGCCGTCCCTGCCAGCCACAAATCGTCATTTGGAAGCTCGTAAGTCTCTTCCTTGTGCCCCGGAAACTGGCCCTGGTTGAGGAAGGCCTGCTCGCGCGCGATCGCCGGCACCGTGATCGGCGTGAAGCCGGACGCGGCGATTTTCGAGAGCGCCCAGCCCATCAGCTTGGTTTCGAGCAGCGCGAGACCGCCTTTGAGGCAGTAAGTGCGGCTGCCCGAAACTTGGGTCACCCGCGACAAATCGCCCCACCCGTTCTTTTCGATCAACGCGACGTGATCGAGCGGCTCGAAATCGAACTTCGGCGGGTCGCCGACGGTGCGGATGACGACATTGTAGCTCTCGTCCGGCCCGACCGGCGCGCCGTCATAGGGGATACCCGGAAGTTGCAGCATCAGCGCCCTCAGCGCGGCTTCCTCGCCGGCGAGCTGATCATCGAGCGCCGCGACGCGTGCGCCGGCCTCTTTCGCCCTACGGCCTAGCTCAGCCTTTTCTTCGGGTGCGGCCTTGGGGAACTTGGCGCTGATCGCATTCCGCTCGGCCCGAAGCGCATCGGCCTCGGTCTTGAGCGCGCGCACCTGCGTATCGAGCGACAGCAATTCGTCGAGATCGAGCGCCACGCCCTTCTCGCGGATCGCGCGCTCGACCGTCTCGCGGTTCGCCTTGACGAAATCCAGTGCAAGCATCGCGCCGTGACTAGCGCAAGCTAGTCGAAGTGCAACCGGCGGTAGCGGCCGCGGAAATAGAGCAAGGGATCGACCGCCCCGTCGAAGCTCGCCTTGTTCACGCGCCCGACGAGGATGTGATGATCCCCGCCATCGTACACCGCGAAACGCTCGCACTCGAACACGCCGAGCGAATCCTTGAGGATCGGCGCTCCAGCTTCGCCGCAATCCCAAGGAGTGATCCCGAACCTGTCCTCGTCGCGCGTCGAAAAGCGGATCGATGCGGGCTGCTGGCCAGTCTGCAAAACGTTGACTGCAAAATGAGAGGCGGCGACGAGCGGCTCGGCGCTAACAGCTTTCTTGTTGAGGCATACGAGCAGCAGCGGCGGATCGAGCGAAACCGAAGTGAAGCTGTTGACCGTCAAGCCTGCGGGAACACCGTCCGGTCCGACGCAGGTCACCACCGTGACTCCCGTTGCGAAACAACCCAAGGCATCGCGCAACGTCCGCGGGTCGTGCCCGCTTTGATATTCTCCGCTGGTCCCCTCGTCGGCCATCGCCCGGCTATAGCGGCTGGAGCGCAATCCTCCACCGGCTTCAACCCGCCGTGTTGGAATCCGCCGTTGGTCGAAAGAATGCTTGCAAAAACTGCTGTTCGCTGCTGGAAGCCGCGGTCCGCAGCGGAGGGATTCTTTCATGTCTAAGTCTTGGTTTGCATTGGCCTTTTTGCCGGCCTTGGCAGCCTGTGCGGCAACGACGCCAGACGCCCAGGTGGCCGAGAGGCAGTGCACGAATGTCCAGCAGGACAGCATCGAAAGCAAGATCAAGGTGAAGACCGAGTGCAGCGCGCCGGCCGAGGGAAGCTCGGTCAACCAGCACCAGTCGGATTCCAAGCCGGCTCCCCAGTGATCGGCTAAACGTTCGTCATTTCTCGGTACGTTGGCCGTCAAGACCTCGACGGACCGCGCCGTGCGCGATAGCGACTGCGCTCATACAGGAGCGAGGGGACTGACGATGGCAGGTTTGGCGCGCGCGGTGATGATGGCCGGGCTTCTCGCGATTGCGGGGCCAGTCGCTTCGGCAGCGCCGCCGCCGGATCCCAATCTCTACCTCGAACAGGTCGACGGTGCCCGCGCTCTCGCCAAGGTCAAATCGTGGAATGCCGCGACGCTTGCGGAGCTCGAGAAACAGCCAGGCTTCGCGAATTACAAAGCGAAAGCGCTCGCTTTGCTCTCGACCGACCAGAAGATCGCCGAGCCCGACCAGATCATCGGCGATAAGGTTCTCAACTTCTGGCAGGACGAGCAGCACCCGCGCGGATTGTGGCGGGTGTCGCCGCTGCCAGCTTTTGCGTCGGGACAACCGCAGTGGCGGACGCTCCTCGACATCGACGCGATGAGCAAGGCCGACAGCAAGAACTGGGTGTTCAAGGGCGCGACATGCCTTTCGCCCGATTATCTCGACTGCATGGTCAGCCTGTCGAATGGAGGCGGCGACGCGGTCGAGATTCGCGAGTTCAACCTCAACAACGCGGCGTTCGTCCCCGGCGGCTTCGACCTTCCGACCGCCAAGAGCGATGTCGCCTGGGCAGGGCCGGACGCGCTCTATGTCGACACCAACTTCGGACCCGGCACCGTCACCGATTCTGGCTACGGTCGCATTGTGAAGATGTGGCGGCGCGGCACACCACTGTCCGGAGCGAAGACCCTCGCGGAGGGTGTGAAGAGCGACGTCTCGGTTCGCCCGAGCGTTCGCGTGGACGGGGACCGGACCTGGCCGATAATCGATCGCGCGGTCGATTTCTATCATTCGAAGATCAGCCATCTGGCCGATGACGGACGGCTGGTTCCCTGGCCGCTTCCGGACGACGCCCAGATCATCGACGTTCTCGATGGCCGGCTGATCGCATCATTGAAGACGCCGTGGAACGGCCATCCCGCGGGAGCGCTGGTCGCATATTCGATTCCCGACCTGCTCGCCGGCAAGAAAGTCGCGATCGAGACCGTTTTCGTTCCCAACGAGCATCAGGCGGTCGAAGAGGCGTCGGCGAGCCAGTCGAAGCTCTGGGTCAAATATCTCGACGACGTCTCGGGCCGGCTGACGGCGCTCACCCGCGGCCCGGACGGCACCTGGTCGAGCGCGCCGGTCGCGCTTCCCGACAAATCGACCGTACACCTCAATGCAACCGCGTCGACCAACGACATGGCATTCGCGACGGTCGAAGGCATGCTGACCCCGCCAACGCTGTTCCGCGCCCAACCTGCGGCGGCTCCCGTGGCGATCCAGGCGCTGCAGCCGCAGTTCGATGCCTCGAACATGGTCGTCGAGCAGCACTTCGCCACCTCGGCTGACGGGACCAAAATCCCCTACTTCCTCGTACACCGAAAGGACGTCACAGGCCCCGTCTCGGTGCTCCTTCACGCTTATGGTGGGTTCGAGCTCGCGCAGACCCCGAGCTATTTGATCCACGAGCCGTACCGCTCCGGCCCACTCGGCTTGTTCTGGGTGCAGCAAGGCAATGCCTACGTGCTCGCCAACATTCGCGGCGGCGGCGAATATGGGCCCCGCTGGCACAACAGCGTTCTGCGCGAAAACCGGCAGAAGGCCTACGACGATCTCTATGCTGTCGCCGAGGATCTGATCGCGAACGGCGTTACCCAGAAGGGGCGGCTGGTCGTCTCCGGCCGTTCCAATGGCGGCCTGATGGCTTCCGTCGCCATCGAGCAGCGGCCCGACCTGTGGGGAGCTGCGATCATCGGCTCGCCTCTCGTCGACATGAAGCGCTACTCGCATCTTCTCGCGGGCGCTTCGTGGATGAGTGAATATGGCAATCCCGACGTTCCGGCCGACTGGGCCTTCATCAGCAAATATTCGCCCTATCAGAACCTCAAATGCGGCGTGAACTACCCGGTGCCTTTCATCTACACATCGACCAGGGACGACCGGGTCCATCCGGGCCACGCCCGCAAACTGGCGGCAAAGCTTGAGGGGTGCCACGACAAGTTTTTCTACGACGAGGCGATCGAAGGCGGCCACGCCGCCGGCATCGTCCCGGAAGAGGATGCGCAACGCGTCGCGCTCGAAGCGGTCTATCTCAACCTGATGCTCCCTCCGCCCGGTGCTCCGGCTGCGGCGCCGACCGAGCGGGGCTTCTAACTAGAGGGCGAGGAGGGCCTCAGGCGTCAGCGCCATCACTTCGGCCACGGTCTGCTCGAGTGATTGGGAGACGAGATAGCGCGGCTGGAACGCGTCATGCTTGTACGGTGTGTGGACCGCGCGGCCGACCGAGAA
>Ga0308176_10003389_pt1 | contig 10211 bp, 7 predicted proteins | sample PhyCR2_3_FD_203890 | JGI IMG/M metagenome (GOLD analysis project Ga0308176, IMG submission 203890) | Soil microbial communities from UC Gill Tract Community Farm, Albany, California, United States - DLSLS.C.R2 | ecosystem: Environmental > Terrestrial > Soil > Agricultural land | place: USA... | reverse complement strand
TCCCGGAGGCGCCGCAGCGCCACGTGGGTCTGGCTCTTGACGGTGCCGACGCCGATGCCGAGCGCGTCGGCGGTGTCGCGCTCTGTGAGGTCCTCGTAGAAGCGCAGCACGATCACGGCCCGCTGCTTGGGAGTCAGTGCGGCCAGCGCCCGGTCCAGGGCGAGGCGTCGGTCCGCGGTCGCCTCCGCCCCGGCCACCGTCCCGGGGTCCGGCGGGTCCGCGACCACCTCACGGCGGTGCCGACGCCACCAGGAGATGTTGCCGCGCACGATCACCTGGCGCGCGTACGCGTCCGGGTGCCCGGAGTGCAGCCGCCGCCAGCGCAGCGCGACCTGGGTCAGCGCCTCCTGGACCAGGTCCTCGGCGCGGTGGTGGTCGCCCGTCACCAGCAGGGCGGTGCGCAGCAGCGCCCGCTGGCGCTCCGTCGCCCACCGCGTGAACGCCTCGTGGTCGTCCACTGGCGCGGGTCCCCCGGTCCTGCTCATGCTCCCATCAACGCAGATCCGCCCCGGAAGGTTGGCGTCCGGGGCCCGGATCCTTAACGTGGCGACCATGCAGGCACCGGCACCTCTCCGCACGCCCGTCCCCCTCATCGGCGCACCGATGGCCGGCCCGGCCGGTGGGCGCCTCGCCCACGCGATCAGCCGCGCCGGGGCCCTCGGGATGGTGGGTGTGCCACCGACGGCCGACGCCGAGTGGATCCGGCGCGAGGCCGCGATCGCCGGCAGCGACGCGACGCCGTACGGCCTCGGGCTGCTGGCGTGGGCCCTCTCGTCGGCACCCGAGCAGCTCGAGGCCGTCCTCGAGGTGCGGCCGACCCTGGCGTCGGTGAGCTTCGGCCCGTACGCCGAGCCGGTCCGGCGGCTGCGCGAGGCGGGGATCCTGACCGCGACGCAGGTGGGCTCGCTGGCCGACCTGGAGGAGGCAGAGGCCGCCGGGGTCGACGTGATCGTCGTGCGCGGCTCCGAGGGCGGGGGGCACGGTCGGGACGAGCTGGCCACCCTGCCCCTGCTCCAGCTGGTGCTCGACCGCACCGACCGGCCGGTCTACGCCGCCGGCGGGATCCTCGGCCACCGCGGGCTCGCGGCGGTGCTGGCCGCGGGTGCGGCGGGCGCCTGGGTCGGCACGGCGTTCCTCGGGTGCGTGGAGGCCGCCGGATCGCCGGCCGCGAAGGCCGCGATCTTCGCGGCGGAGCAGACCGGCTTCGGCCGCGTCTTCGACCGGGCCCAGGAGGCCGCCTGGCCGGCGGAGTTCGGCGGGCGCGCGGTGGCCAACCCGTTCTTCGAGGAGTGGGTGGGGCGCGAGGACGAGCTCGACGACGCCGCCCGCACCCGCTTCCGGGCCGCGGTGGCCGACGGTGACTTCTCCGTCGCCCACGTGTACGCCGGCCAGGGGGTCGCCGCCCTCACCGGCGAGACCACCGCCGCCGAGGTGGTGGCGGGGTTCGCCCGGGCCGTGGATCCCTCCTCCCGATAGTCCCCGCCGTTTGGCACCTGAAATTCGGTCTTTCGACGTGCCAAACGGCGGGGACTATCCAAGGTGTTGCATCACGCGCGCCGCCACGAGGTCGGCGAAGGGGCCGGCGTTCTCGGGGAGCACGTCGAGGTAGAGGCCGGGCTCGATGAGCTCCAGCTCGCTGACGACCAGCCGGCCGTCGTGCTCCATCAGGTCGACCCGGCCGTAGTCGAGCGGGCGGCCGAAGAGGGTCGACACCTCCCGCATCGCGGCCACCGCCACCGCGGCGGTCTCGTCCCCGAGCGGGACCGGGCGGGACACCCCGCCGAACTGCTCGTGAACGCGGATCTCGTCGCCGCCCGGGAGCTTGTCGACCTGCGAGACGGCCACGCCGTCGAGGACGAACACCGACGTCTCGCCCCGCGTGCGCACCGACTCCACGAGCGGCTGGACGATCCACGGACCGGCGGTGAGCCCGCTCAGCCGGTGGTCGTCGGTGCGCTCGGCCTGGACGACGCCGACCCCGCTCGCCCCGGTGCGGGCCTTGACGACGACCGGGCCGAACCGCTCCAGCCCGGCGCGCAGACCGCCGAGCAGGTCGGTGTCGTCGACCAGCAGCGACGGGACGACCGGCACCCGGTCGGCGATGGCCACCAGGTAGGCCTTGTCGGCGTTCCAGGTGAAGACGTCGCCGCCGTTGAGCAGGGTGGTCGCGCCGTCGACCTTCCGGGCCCAGGCCAGGAAGTCGCCGCAGCGCCGGTGGTAGTCCCAGGTGGCCCGGACCGCGACCAGGTCGGCAGCGGCCCAGTCGACGTCCCGGTCGTCCCAGCTCACCCACCGGGCGTCGATGCCGCGGGCGGCGAGGGCCGCGACCAGGTGGTCGCCGCCGGGCTCCCCGTCGGGCAGCAGGGCGAAGGTGGCCAGGAGGACGCTCGTCACGCGGCGAGGTTAGGTGTCGCGGTCCGACGAGTCCACCGGTTTGGCCGCCGGCGCCCGGTGCCCGAAGGGCACGTCCTCCTCCAGGCCGAGCGCGGCCAGCACCGAGGGCAGGATCGCCTTGGCGGTGCGCTTGTAGCCGATCGCGCTGGGGTGGAACCGGTCGAGGCTGAACATCTCGTCGGGGTTGGTGATGAAGAAGGGCCCGACGACGTGGGCCAGCGACACGGCGTGCGCCCCGCTGCGGACCGCGGCCGCCTCCTGGGCCCGCGCGAGCTGCCGGGAGGCGCGCGACCCGAGGGCCCGCAGCGGCTGCGGCACCGGTCGCAGCGCCCCGAGGTCGGGGCAGGTGCCGACCACGACGACGGCCCCTCGTTCCCGCAGCGCCCCGATCGCGTCCTCGAGGTGGCGGACCGACTCGCCCACCGGCACCCGGTGCGTCACGTCGTTGCCCCCGACGACGATGACCGCCACGTCCGGACGGTACGACGCAGCGAGCCCGGCAAGCTGCCCCGCCAGCATCGAGGACTCAGACCCGACCCGGGCCGCGGTCGTCAGGTGCACGGTGCGGCGCGTCGCCTTCGCCAGCCTGGTCGCCAGCCGTGCGCCCAGCGTCTCCTGGGGCAGGTCGGCGCCCAGCCCGGCCGCGATCGAGTCGCCGAGGACCAGCAGCTCGAGCGGGTCGCCGTACTTCTTCTTGTAGCGGCCGTCCGCCGACGGGGCGACCTCGCCGAGGGGCTTGCCGACGACCCGGCGTGCGGCCTCGGCCTGGCGGTGCAGGAACTCGCGGGCGCCGTACCTCAGGCCGCCGCCGGTCACGAGCGCGCCGGCCGCGGCCACGGCGAGCAGGAGGCGGCGGTCGCGGGATCGGGTCATGGGGACGTTGAACCATGCCGACCTGAACGGGCGCTGACGATCCCGTGTGCGCACGGTGTCGATCGGGGCGGTCCTCGTCCGTCATCTCGGTGACAGACTTCGAACACGAGAGAGAGGACCCACCATGACCGAGTACGTCGTGCTGCTGCCGGGCAACGAGAGCACCTGGGCGACGGCCACCGAGGAGCAGAAGGCACAGATGTATGCCAAGCACGGCGAGTTCGCCCGCCTGCTGGCCGAGCGGGGCCACAAGGTCACCGGCGGCAACGAGCTCACCCACTCCCGCGAGTCGAAGGTCGTGCGTGGGGACCTGGACTCGGTGACGGTCACTGACGGGCCGTACGCCGAGACCGTCGAGCAGCTCACCGGCTACTACGTGGTCGACACCGACGACCTCGACGACCTGCTCCAGGTGGCGGGCCTGCTCGCCGGCGCAGGGGGTGCCGTCGAGGTCCGCGGCATCGTGGACCACTCCGGGAACGCGTGACCGACGCGCTCTCCGAGGTCCTGCGCGACGAGTGGGGCCGGCTGCTGGCCCTGCTCGTCGCGCAGTACCGGCGCCTGGACCTCGCCGAGGACGGGCTGGCCGACGCGTTCGAGGCCGCGGCCCGCACCTGGCCGGGCTCGGGCGTGCCGGCCAACCCGCCGGCCTGGCTGCTCACCACCGCCCGACGGCGCATCACCGACCGGCTGCGCCACGACGCCGTCGCCGCGCGCACCGTGCCCCTGCTCGTGGTCGAGGCCGGCCTGCACGAGGAGGCGCAGCGGGTGATGGTCGACCCCGGCGAGCAGGTGCGCGACGAGCGGCTGCGCCTCGTACTGCTGTGCGCGCACCCGACGCTCCCACCCGCCTCCGCCGCGGCGCTGACGCTGCGGCTGGTGCTGGGCGTGCCGACCGAGGACGTCGCCCGGCTGTTCCTGGTGAGTCCGCCGACGATGGCGGCCCGCCTCACCCGGGCCCGCAAGAGGATCGCCGGCGAGCGGTTCGTCGTACCCTCCGGGGCGGAGCTGGAGTCGCGGGTCGGCGTGGTGGCCGACGTCGCCTACCTGGCCTTCACCACCGGCTACGCCCCCGGCTCGGGCGACGACGTGCTGCGGGCCGAGGTCGCGGCCGAGGCGATCCGGCTGGTGCGGGTGCTGCGGTCGCTGGTGCCGGGGTCGTTCGCGGGGCGCGGCGAGCTGGACGCGCTGCTGGCCCTGATGCTGGTCCAGCACTCCCGCCGCGACGCCCGGGTCCGGGACGGGCGGCCGGTGCTGCTCCCGGACCAGGACCGCGGGCGGTGGCACCCCGAGGAGGCCGCGGAGGCCTTCGAGCTGCTGGGCCCGCTGGTCGACGCGCCGCCGGCGCCGTACCTCCTCCAGGCGCTGATCGCCGCAGAGCACGCGATCGCGCCGACCCCGGAGGCGACCGACTGGCCCCGCATCGCGGCGCGCTACCGGGAGCTCGAGGAGCTCACCGGCTCACCGGTCGTCCGGCTCAACCGGGCCGTCGCGGTCGCCGAGGCCGACGGCCCGCTGGCCGGGCTGGCCCTCCTCGACGGGCTGGCGCTGCCCGGTCACCGGCTCCCCGCCACCCGGGCCGAGCTCCTCGCCCGCGCCGGCCGCCTCGCCGAGGCCCGCACGTCGTACGACGAGGCCATCGGCCGGTGCACCAACCTCGCCGAGCGGACGCACCTGCTCGAGCGGCGCGCCCGCATGTAACGCTCCGTCGGGGCCTCTGGTGCTCCGTTGTGAAGGGGCCCTTGTATCCCTAACGGAGCGTTACATCTGTCGGCCGGCCCGCACCTCGTCCGCGCCGGACCGCGCGAGCACCGAGTTGCGGCGGCCGTAGAAGACGTAGATCCCGAGCCCGACGACCAGCCAGACGAGGAACCTGACCCAGGTCTCCACGGCCAGGCTGGCCATCAGGGCGACGCAGGAGAACGCCGAGACGATCGGCAGCAGCGGCACCAGCGGGGTGCGGAAGGGACGCTTCATCTCCGGAGCGGTACGACGCAGCACGGCCACCGCGATCGACACCACGACGAAGGCGAAGAGCGTGCCGATCGAGACCATCTCGGCCAGGGTGTCGAGCGGGACGAACGCGCCGAGCAGGCAGACGGCCGCGGTGGTCCCCAGGGTGATCCGGGCGGGGGTGCGGAACTTCGGGTGCACCCTGCCGATGGCGGCGGGCAGCAGCCCGTCCCGGCTCAGCGCGAACCCGATCCGGCCCATCGCGACGATGTCGACCAGGATGACCGAGCTCAGCCCGGCGACGGCGGCCAGGCCGATCAGGAATCCGGCCCAGCCGAGCCCGACCTGGTGGAACGCGTCCGAGATCGGGGCGCCCTCCGACAGGTCGGCGTAGTTGACCATCCCGGTCAGCACGAGGCACACCGCGAGGTAGAGCACGGTGCAGATCACCAGGGTGCCGATCAGGCCGCGGGGCATGTCCCGGCCCGGGTTCTCCGTCTCCTCGCCGAGGTTGGCGACGGCCTCGAACCCGCTGTAGGCGAAGAAGACCACGGCCGCGGCCACCAGCACCCCGGCAGCGCCGTACGCCGCGGGCTGCGCACCCGTGACCCACTGCCACAGCGGCTGGGCGAGCCCGGTCGTGTCGTCGGTCGAGGGCCGCGACGGCGGCACGAACGGCATCAGGTTGGCGGCCTTCATGAAGAACAGGCCGGCGACGACCACGAAGACGCAGACCGCCACCTTGGTGATGACCAGGGCGTTGGTGAGCCACTTCGACTCGCGGATGCCGACGGCAGCGACGACGCCGAGGACCCCGGCGATCAGCACCGCCCCGACGTTGACGGGCGCGGACTCACCGAAGAGTCCCGTGGGCAGCCCGAGCGCGTCCTGGAGGTACGCCGACCACCCCCGCGCCACCACCGCGGCCCCGAGCGCGAACTCCAGGATCAGGTCCCAGGCGATGATCCAGGCGAAGATCTCGCCGATCGTCGTGTACGCGTAGGTGTAGGAGCTGCCCGCCGTCGGGGCCGCTGCCGCGAGCTCGGCGTAGCAGAGGGCCGCCAGCATGCTCACCACACCGGCGACCAGGAACGAGACGACGATCGCGGGACCGGCGTGGTTCTTCGCCTCGATCCCGGTCAGCGTGAAGATGCCGGTGCCGATCACGATCCCGATGCCGAACCCGGTCAGGTCCCGTGCCGTCAGCCCCTTGCTCAGGCCGGCCCGGCCATCGTCGTCGTCGCCGTCGTTCTGGCGGATGACCGTCTCGACGTCCTTGGTCCGCAGCGCGGACTCCCGAAATGACATGTGCGGACCCATCTAGTCGCGGCGTGCGGGTGACCCCAGAACATGTAACGCGGTGTCCACGTCAGTGGTGCGGTGCCGCAACACCGCACCAGAGCCGTGGACACCGCGTTACATGAGCGGGTCAGCCGCCGGCCACCGCCGGGATGACCGAGATCTGGGTGCCGTCGGGGGTGGCGGTGCCCAGGTTGTCGAGGAAGCGGACGTCCTCGTTGCCGACGTAGACGTTCACGAACCGGCGCAGGTCGCCGCCCTCGTCGAGGATCCGGCCCTTGATGCCGGCGTAGTGGGAGTCCAGGTGGTCCAGCACCTCGGCGAGGGTGCCGCCCTCGGCGCTCACCTCCGACTCACCCCCGGTGTAGGTGCGCAGGATGGTGGGGATCCGGACCGAAACGCTCATGACTCTCCTCGAGATGACTGCGCCGACGAAGGCGGCTCTGGAACGAAACTACGACGACGCAGGCGCTCAGGCGATGCCGGTCGCGGTGAAGGCGGCGTACGACGGGTCGATGGTCGCCGTGGGGCCCACCGAGCCGGCGACGGCGTCGAGGGTCTTCAGGCCGTGGCCGGTGTTGATGACGACGGTCTCGAGGGTCGGGTCGAGCTGGCCGCTCTCGACGAGCTTCTTCAGCACGCCCACCGTCGTGCCGCCGGCGGTCTCGGTGAAGATGCCCTCGGTGCGGGCCAGCAGCACGATCGCCTCGCGGACCTCGTCGTCGCTGATGTCCTCGACCGCCCCGCCGGTCCCCCGGCAGATGTCGAGGACGTAGATGCCGTCGGCGGGGTTGCCGATGGCCAGGCTCTTGGCGATGGTGTCCGGCTTGACCGGGCGGATCGCGTCGACGCCGCCCTTGTAGGCCACCGAGACCGGCGAGCAGCCGGTGGCCTGCGCGCCGTACACCTTGTAGGGCTTCTCCTCGACCAGCCCCAGCTTGATCAGCTCCTGGAAGGCCTTGTGCACCTTGGTGAGCTGGGAGCCCGAGGCGACGGGGATCACGATCTGGTCGGGCAGCCGCCAGCCGAGCTGCTCGGCGATCTCGTAGCCCAGCGTCTTGGAGCCCTCGGCGTAGTAGGGGCGGACGTTGACGTTGACGAACGCCCAGCCGTCCTCCTCGCCGGCGATCTCGGAGGCGAGCTTGTTGACGTCGTCGTAGTTGCCGTTCACGGCGACCAGCGAGTCGGTGAAGACCGCGGAGTTGACCTGCTTGGGCTGCTCGAGGTTGCTCGGGATGAAGACCACCGTCTTGATCCCGGCCCGGGCGCCGGCCGCGGCGACCGCGTTGGCGAGGTTGCCGGTCGAGGGGCAGGCGAAGACCTTGCTGTGGAACTCACGGGCGGCGCTGAGCGCGCAGGCGACGACGCGGTCCTTGAAGGAGTTCGTCGGGTTGGTGCTGTCATCCTTGACCCACAGGTTGTCGATGCCGAGCTCGCGGCCGAGGTTGTCGGCCTTGAGCAGCCGGGTGAAGCCGGGCTCCATGTTGGGGCTCTGCTCGATGTCGGCGGGGACCGGGAGCAGCGCCTTGTAGCGCCAGATGTTGCGGGGGCCGGCCTCGATCTCCTCGCGGGTCACGGCCGGGAACTCGTAGGCGATCTCGAGGGGTCCGAAGCACTCCGGACATGCGTAGTGCGGGCCCAGGTCGACCCGGTGTCCGCACTCGCGGCACGAGAGAGCCCGGGCATTGCCGAAGGCTCCCTCGCGGAGCCCGGTGCCGGACGTGTCGGACGTGCCTGACGTGGTGCTGGATGCCTGCTCGGCGACGACGGCGCTCATGAAGTCCTCCTCCTCATCTTCCCCGGGGCGTCTCTCGCACCGGGCCGGAATTGGCACCGTTTCCGCGACTGCGTCCGCACTGGACGGGGCAGGAGCTCGCGGCGGTTGCCGGGACTTCACAGGGCCGTTCCCTCAGTCCCTCTCGATGAGCAGGACCCACTGTAGGCGAGCCGTCTCAGCATGCGCACATCACGTCCGCATGCTGGGCGGCTCGCCCCCCGGGGTCGAGGGGCCTCAGGCCGCGCTGGCGCCGGCGCCCGTGGAGGCCGTCGTGAGGGCGCCGGCGACCACGTCGAGGACGTCGCCGACCAGGTGCACGGTGACGGCTGCGCGCACGTCGTCCGGCACGTCGTCGAGGTCGGCCTCGTTGCGCTGGGGCAGGAACACCTCGGTGAGGCCGGCCCGCTGGGCGGCGAGCAGCTTCTGCTTCACCCCGCCGATGGGCAGCACCCGGCCGTTGAGGGTGACCTCGCCGGTCATGCCGACCTCCGAGCGCACCGGCCGCCCGGTCGCGAGCGAGGTCAGCGCGGTCACCATGGTCACGCCCGCCGACGGCCCATCCTTGGGTACGGCGCCGGCGGGGACGTGGACGTGGATGGCCCGGTCGAGGACCACCGGGTCCACCCCGAGCCGTGGGGCGTTGGCGCGCACGAACGACAGCGCGATCTGGGCGGACTCCTTCATCACCTCGCCCAGCTGGCCGGTCAGGGTCAGTCCGGCGGGGCCGTCGTGGGCGGAGGCCTCGATGAAGAGCACGTCACCGCCGAGGCCGGTGACCGCGAGCCCGGTCGCCACCCCGGGGACCGAGGTCCGCTCGTGGGACTCCGGCGTGAACCGCGCACGGCCGAGCAGCTCGCGCAGGTCGGGCTCGTCGATCCTCAGCGGCGTCGCCTCGCCCAGCGCGAGCCGGGTGGCGGCCTTGCGCAGCGCCCGGGCGATCAGCCGCTCCATCTGGCGCACCCCCGCCTCGCGGGTGTAGTTCGCGGCCAGCTCGCGCAGCGCCGCGTCGGTGAGCTCCACCTCGTCGGCCCGCAGCGCCGCCCGCTCCAGCTGCCGCGGCAGCAGGAAGTCGCGGGCGATCGCGACCTTGTCGTCCTCGGTGTAGCCGTCGAGGGTCACCAGCTCCATCCGGTCCAGCAGGGCTGAGGGGATCTGCTCCACGACGTTGGCCGTGGCGATGAACAGGACGTCGGAGAGGTCCAGGTCGAGCTCGAGGTAGTGGTCGCGGAAGGTGTGGTTCTGCGCGGGGTCGAGCACCTCGAGCAGCGCGGCGGCGGGATCGCCCCGGTAGTCGGCCCCGACCTTGTCGACCTCATCGAGCAGAACCACCGGGTTCATCGACCCGGCCTCCTTGATCGCGCGCACGATGCGGCCCGGCAGCGCCCCGACGTACGTGCGCCGGTGGCCGCGGATCTCGGCCTCGTCGCGCACGCCGCCGAGGGCCACGCGCACGAACCTGCGGCCCAGGGCGCGGGCCACCGACTCGCCCAGGGACGTCTTGCCCACACCGGGAGGCCCGGCGAGCAGGACCACCGCGCCGGAGCCGCGGCCGCCGACGACCTGCAGGCCGCGCTCGGCCCTGCGGGCGCGCACGGCGAGGTACTCCACGATCCGCTCCTTGACCTCGTCGAGGCCGTGGTGGTCGGCGTCGAGGACGGCCCGCGCCGCGGTGGCGTCGGCGCTGTCCTCGGTGGTGACCCGCCACGGCAGCTCGAGCACGGTGTCGAGCCAGGTGCGGATCCAGGCGGTCTCGGGGCTCTGGTCGCTGGAGCGCTCGAGCTTGTCGACCTCGCGCAGCAGTGCCGCGCGGACCGCGTCGGGCACGTCGGCGGCCTCGACGCGGCCGCGGTAGTCGTCGGTGCCGTCGGGCTGGTCCTCGCCCAGCTCCTTGCGGATCGCGGCGAGCTGCTGGCGC
>Ga0308176_10003387_pt1 | contig 10215 bp, 8 predicted proteins | sample PhyCR2_3_FD_203890 | JGI IMG/M metagenome (GOLD analysis project Ga0308176, IMG submission 203890) | Soil microbial communities from UC Gill Tract Community Farm, Albany, California, United States - DLSLS.C.R2 | ecosystem: Environmental > Terrestrial > Soil > Agricultural land | place: USA... | reverse complement strand
GGGTGCCGAGGAGCTCGACCTCGCACGCTTCACCGGGCTCGCCGACGACGTACCGGCGGAGCGGCTGGTCACCGACGCGGACCTGCAGCTGGCCCTGTGGACCCTCTACGAGCCGCACTACGGCGGGTTCGACGACGTCGCGGGCGACCGGGAGTGGGACCCGCGCCTGCTCGCGGCGCGCGCCGTGCTCGAGCGCCGCTTCGAGACCGAGCTGCGGCGCCGCACCGCGGACACCGTCGCCGCCGGGCTCGCCGCCGAGGGCCCGCTCGGCGAGCGGGTCTTCGACGTCGTCGCGGCCGACGACGGACCGAAGGTCGCCGCCTTCCTGCACCGACACGCCACCCGCGAGCAGATCGTCGGCTTCCTGCGCGAGCGGACCGTCTTCCACCTGAAGGAGTCCGACCCCCAGGCGTTCGTGCTGCCCCGGCTGCAGGGCGCGCCCAAGGCGGCGTTGGCCGAGCTGCTCTACGACGAGTTCGGCGGCGGACGGCCGGCCCGCCTGCACGCCTCGATGTTCGCCGAGGGGGTCGCCGCGGCCGGCCTGGACCCCCGCTACGGCGCGTACGTCGACGACGTGTCGGCCACCACGCTCGCGGTGAACAACGCGATGTCGCTGCTGTGCCTGCACCGGCGGCTGAGGGCCGCCGCCATGGGGCACCTCGCGGCCTTCGAGGCGACCAGCTCCGTGCCGTCCCGCAAGATCGCCGCCGGGATCCGCCGGGTCGGCCTGCCCGAGCCGGTCGCGGCGTACTTCGACGAGCACGTCGAGGCCGACGCCGTCCACGAGCAGCTCGCGGCGCGCACCATCTGCGGCGGCCTCGTCGAGCAGGACCCGGGCCTGGAGGAGGACGTGCTCTTCGGGGTGGCGGTGTGCCTGCACCTCGACGCGGTCGCGGGTGCGGAGCTGCTCGACCGCTGGCAGCAGGGTCCCGCGGTCGCTGCCGACGGGCCGGAGCGGGTGGCGTCGTGACCGCCGTCGGCGCCGAGGGCGACGATGTCGTGGCCGAGCTGTGCCCGCGCGGTCCGATGCTGCTGCGCGGGGTGTCCGCGGTCCGCGACGAGCACGGGGAGCTGCACGAGGCGACCCGCCCCGTCGTCGCGGTGTGCATGTGCCACCGCTCCCAGCGGCTGCCGTGGTGCGACGGCACGCACAAGGCCGTCCGGCGTGACTGAGACGCTGCGGTTCGGCGACCTCGACATCGCCTTCGACCGCACGGTGCTGCGGCCGCGCCCGTGGACGCTGGAGCAGTCGCGGTGGGCGGCGGACCTGGCCGCGCAGGCACCGCCCGGACCGGTGCTCGAGCTCTGCTCCGGCGCCGGCCACATCGGCCTCGCCTTCGTCCGGCTCAGCCTGCGGCCGCTGGTGATGGTCGACGCCAACGGGTCGGCCTGCGCCATCGCGCGCGCGAACGCCGCTGCCGCCGGGTGCGCCGAGCGCGTCGACGTGCGCCACGGGGACATGCGCGAGGTGCTCGGCGGCGGCGAGCGGTTCGCGTTCGCGATCGCCGACCCGCCGTACCTCCGCTCCGCCGACACCTCCCGCTACCCGGAGGACCCGCTCACGGCCGTCGACGGCGGCGCGGACGGCCTGGCGCTGGTCCGCGTCTGCCTGGACGTCCTCGACCGGCACCTCCTCGCCGGCGGCGGAGCCGTGCTGCAGGTCCTCGACAGGGCGCAGGCCGACGCCGTCACGGCCTTCCTGGGCACCGGTGCGGGAGCACGGCTCGAGGTGGCCGGGGTCCGCGTCGTCGACGGCCACGGGGCACTGGTGCACCTGCGCGGCTGAGCGGGGACGGACCCGGGTGTTGACTGCCCCCATGGGAGGCGACCGGACCGGGCCGATGCCCGGAGGCACGCAGGCGATCGGCCGGGCGCTCTCGGTGCTCTCCCTGCTCGCCGGCGCCGGCGGCGAGCTGAGCGCCGCCACCGTGGCCGCGGAGCTCGCCCTGTCCTCGGGGACCACGAGCCGGATCCTGCGGGCCCTGGTGGCGACCGGTCTGGTCACCCAGAACCCGCGGACGGAGGGGTACCACCTCGGCAGCGGTGCGATCCTGCTGGGCCAGGCGGCGCAGCGGGTGCTCGGTCTGGACCGGGCGCTGCCGGTGCTCGAGCGGGTGAACGCCGAGACCCGCGAGTCGGTCAACCTGGTGGTCCGCGAGGCCGACGAGTCCGTGGTGATGCTGCGGGTGCAGTCGACGCTGCCGCTGCGGTTCGAGCAGCACCCGGGGGCGCGGTTCCCGCTCTACACGACCGCGTCCGGCAAGGCGATCCTGGCCTTCTCCGCGGACGCCGAGGCGTACCTGTCGTCGCTGCCCGACGAGCTCGCCCAGCTCACCCCGCGCACGCTCCGGTCGCCGGCACTCGTGCGACGCCAGCTCGAGGAGACGCGGCAGCGCGGCTACAGCGTCGACGACGAGGAGAACGTCGCCGGCGTGCGCTGCGTCGGCGCCCCCGTGCTCGACCCGGAGGGAGGCGCGCAGGCGGCCCTGGTGATCCAGGTCCCGACCGTGCGGATGCCGCCGGAGCGGGTCGCGGAGCTGGGCGCCGTGGCCCGTGGCGCCGCCCACGAGGTCGCGCGGTTCGTCCCCCTGCACCGCGCCCTGTCGCGGTGAGCGGGTGGACCCGGCGGAGGGTTCCCAAACCGGGACCCGCGCCCTAGGGTGTTCCCACTATGTGGGTTCCTTCCCACATGGTGACGTCGAACAGGAGCCGACCGTGACCCAGCCCTCGCCCAACGAGTCCGTCTTCACCTGGGGGGCTCCACCGCTCAAGTTCGGCACCGGCGCCCTGGAGGAGACCGGGCGCGAGGTGGCCGCCACCGGGGCGGCGAGCTGCCTGGTGCTGACCGACCCCGGCGTCGCGGCGACCGGACTCGCTGACCGGGTCCGTGACCTGGTCCTGCGGGAGGGCGTCGACGCGGAGGTGTTCGACCGGGTCGCCGTGGAGCCGACGGATGCGAGCATCGAGGAGGCGGTCGCCTTCGCGCGCGGACGGGACTGGGGCTGCTTCGTCGCGGTGGGCGGCGGCTCCTCCATGGACACCGCCAAGGCCGTCAACCTGCTGACCACCCACTCCGGGGAGCTGCTCGACTACGTCACCCCGCCCATCGGTGGGGGCCGGGTGCCGGACGGCCCGCTCAAGCCGCTGATCGCGGTGCCCACCACCGCGGGCACGGGCTCGGAGTCCACGACGATCTGCGTCGTCGACTTCCTGGGCCTGCACCTCAAGGCGGGGGTCAGCCACGCGCGGCTGCGGCCCTCCCTCGCGGTCATCGACCCGTTGACGACGGTGTCGCTGCCGCCGCAGGTCACCGCCGCCAGCGGCATGGACGTCCTCTCGCACTCGCTGGAGAGCTACACCAGCGTCCGGTTCGACGCCAAGCCCGCCGCCGAGGACCCGATGCGGCGACCGGCCTTCTGCGGCTCCAACCCGATCAGCGACGTCTGGTGCGAGATGTCCCTCGGGCTCGTCGGGCGCTACCTGCGGCGGGCGGTGATGAACGGCCGCGACCTCGAGGCGCGATACCAGATGATGCTGGCGTCGACGTACGCCGGGACGGGGTTCGGCAACGCCGGCACGCACCTGCCGCACGCGAACGCCTACCCGATCGCCGGCGCGGTCGAGGACTACCGGGCCGAGGGCTACCCGGAGATGCCGATGGTGCCGCACGGCCAGGCGGTCTCGGCGACGGCCGCCTCCGTCTTCCGCTGGACCTACCCCGGCGACCCGCAGCGGCACCTGCGCGCCGCCGAGCTGTTGAGCGGGCGGACGTTCACGGCGACCGACGGCGCCGAGGCACTCGCCCACGTGCTGAGCGAGCTGATGAGCGACATCGGGATGCCGAGCGGCCTGCGCAGCTTCGGCTACGACGAGGGCGACCTCGACACGCTCGTCGCCGGCACCCTCCAGCAGACCCGCCAGCTCGCGGTGGTGCCCCGCCCCGTCACCCCCGCGGCCCTGCGCGACATCTTCCACGAGTCCCTCTGAGGAGCCGGCCATGTCCAAGGACGACGATCTCTCCGTAGCCATCCCCCCTCCCCCGACGATCCGCCGGGTCGCGCTCGCCTCCTCGCTGGGCGCCGTCATCGAGTGGTACGACTTCTTCATCTACGGCACCGCCGCGGCGCTGGTGTTCAACAAGCTGTTCTTCGCCAACCTGACCCCCGCCGCCGGCACGCTGGTCGCCTTCGGGACGTTCGCGGTCGGCTACCTGGCCCGGCCCTTCGGGGCGGTCATCTTCGGCCACATGGGGGACCGCGTCGGACGCAAGAAGATGCTGATCCTCACGCTCGTCATCATGGGGACGGCGACGTTCGTGATCGGCCTGCTCCCGACGTACGGGCAGGTGGGGATCGTGGCGCCGATCCTCCTGGTGGTGATGCGGGTCTTCCAGGGCATCGGCGTCGGCGGGGAGTACGGCGGCGCGGTGCTCATGGCGGTGGAGTACGCGCCCACGGGCCGGCGCGGCTTCTTCGGCAGCTGGCCGCAGGTCGGCGTCCCCGGCGGGCTGCTGCTCGCATCCGGGATGTTCAGCCTGCTCTCGCTGCTCCCCGACGACGCGTTCCTCAGCTGGGGCTGGCGGGTGGCGTTCCTGTCCACGATCGTGCTGGCCGGCGTCGGCCTGTACGTGCGGCTCCAGGTGATGGAGACACCCGCGTTCTCGCGGGTCAAGGAGGCCCAGGCAGAGGCTGCGATCCCGCTCGCGGAGCTGCTGCGCACGCAGCCCAAGGACCTGCTCAAGGGGATGGGCACACGCTGGATCGAGGGCCTGACCTTCAACGCCTACGCGGTCCTGGCCGTCACCTACGCCACCGAGTACGTCCACGTGCCCAAGACCGCGATCCTCAACGGCATCGTGCTCGGAGCAGCGGTCGGGTGCGTGATGACCCCGGTGTACGGCCACCTGTCGGACAAGATCGGCCGTCGCAAGGTGTACGGCGGCGGCGTCGTCGCGATCGCGCTCTTCATCTTCCCGTCCTTCGCGCTGATGCGCAGCGGGTCGACGGCGCTGATCTGGCTGAGCATCGTGCTCGGCCTCGGCGTGGTCTACTCGGCGATCTACGCCCCGCTGGCGGCGTTCTGGGCCGAGCTGTTCGCCACCCGGGTGCGCTACACCGGGATCGGCTCGGTGTACCAGTTCTCCGGCATCTACGCCAGCGGCCTCACGCCGCTGATCGGCGCCTGGCTGATCCAGCGGTCCGGCGGTGAGCCCTGGACGTTCGCCGGCTACGTCGTCGCCGTCGCCGTCCTCGGACTGGTGGTGCTCGCGACCATGCCCGAGACCCACCTCAAGGACATCACGCCGACGGGCGCGGGCGAGGAGCCTCGCGAGGCGGTCGATCCGGCGTGACCCCGACCACCGACAGCAGGGCCGTGACGCCGGGCGGGGTCCGCTCGGTGGCGCGCAGCACCGCCGACAGGGGGCGCCTCAGCGGCAGGTCGGAGAGCCCGACCCGCACCAGCTGACCCGAGCCCAGCTCGGCGTGCAGAGCCAGCTCGGACAGCACGACCGGCCCGATCCCCGCCATGGCCGCGGACTTCAGTGCGGTGTTGGAGGCCATGGTGAGGCCGACGGTCATCGTCAGCCCGCGCCGGCGCAGCGCGCCCTCGACGGTCTCGCGTGTGCCCGAGCCCGGCTCGCGGACCAGCAGCGGCACCGCGGCGAGCTCGGCCGCGGTGACCTCTCCGCGGTCGGCCCACGGGTGCCCGGGCGGTACCGCCAGGACCAGCACGTCCCAGCCGATCCGTCGCCGGCGCAGCCCCTTGGGCACCGTCGGGGACTCCACGAAGCCGACGTCGACGGACCTCGAGGCCACCAGCTCGGCCACCTCCCGGGAGTTGTGCACCTCCATCGAGACCACGTAGTCCGGGTTGCTGCGGTGCAGCCGGGCGACCCACACGGGAGCGTGGTGCTCCGCGATCGTCATGCTGACCGCGGCCCGCACCGACACCGCGCTCTGCGTCTGCAGGGCCCCCACCGACCGGCGGAAGTCGTCGGCGGCCTCCAGCAGCGTCGACGCCCAGTCGACGACGACCCGCCCGGTCTCGGTGAGCACCGTGCCCTGCCTCGTCCGGTGCAGCAGCCGCACCCGCATCTCGTTCTCCAGCGCGACCATCCGCCGGCTGACACTGGGCTGGGACAGCCCGAGCTCCTCCGCCGCCTGCCCGATGCTGCCCTTGCGGGCGACCAGGAGCAGCACCGCGAGGCTGTCCAGGTCGGGGTACCGCGTCATGCAGACAGCGTATGACGCGATAGGCAACCGACGGCTACCGGCGTGGCTGCGGCTCGGGGAGCCTGGTCACCATGACCACCCGTGAGCTGCAGCGCCTCCCCCCACCGCCCCGGGCCGGTGACCGGGCCGACGCCCTGCTGCCCGGGCTGCTCGTCACGGCGGTCGGGGTCGCCGGCGCCTTCGGCGCCCACCGCGTCGTCGGGCAGGTAGGCGTGCTCACGTGGGCGGTCCTGCTCGGCGCCGCCGCCGCGAACCTCGGCCTGCTGCCGGCGGCCGCCCGCCCCGGTCTGCGCGTGGCCACGAGGAAGCTTCTCCGCATCGGTGTCGTGCTGCTCGGGTTCTCGCTGTCCCTGGTGTCGATCGCCGCGCTCGGCGCGCCGGTGATCGCCCTGGTGGTCGTCACGCTGTCGAGCACCCTGCTGCTGACGACCTGGGCGGGCAAACGGATGGGGCTCGGCCACGCGCGCAGCCTCCTGATCGGCACCGGCTTCGCGATCTGCGGGGCGTCCGCCATCGCCGCGATGGAGGAGAACGCCGAGGCCGACGACGACGACGTGGCGGTCGCGATCGCGATGGTGACGATCTGCGGCACGGTCGCGATGGTCACCCTTCCGCTGCTGCAGGGACCGCTGGGGCTGACCGACGCCCAGCTCGGCGCCTGGGCCGGCGCGAGCGTGCACGAGGTCGGCCAGGTCGTCGCGGCCGCCAGCCCGGCAGGAGCGGCCGCCGTGGGGGTCGCCGTGGTGGTGAAGCTGACCCGGGTGCTGCTGCTGGCCCCCGTGGTCGCCGGCGTCAGCGTGCTGCGCCGGCGGCGGGCCGCCGGGGAGCCCGGCGCCGCCGGCGACGCGTCGCTGCCGCCGCTCGTGCCGCTGTTCGTCCTCGGGTTCCTGGCCTGCGTGGCGCTGCGCAGCACCGGCCTCGTGCCGGCGACCGTGCTGGCGGTCGTGGGACAGCTGCAGACGGTGGCGCTCGGAGCGGCCCTGTTCGGCATGGGCACCGGTGTCCACGTCCCGACGCTGTGGCGCAGCAGCGGCCGGGCGCTCCTGCTCGCCGTCCTCTCCACGCTGCTGGTGGCCGGAGTGTCGCTCGCCGGCGTCACCGCCCTCGTCTGACCCGCCCCGCCGGAGCGGCACTACGGTGGCGGCGTGAGCGTGCGTCGCCGGCTGGTCGCCCTCGAGCGGTCGTGGGACGCGTGGCGGCTGCGGCACGCCGGCTCTCGACCGCCGGCCCACTTCCGGATCGAGGCCTACCTCGGCCACGGCGGTGCCCAGGAGGTCGTCCTGCGCGGCCGGGTCCTCGACGCCCCGCCGCGGACGGAGGCGGTCGAGGGCGAGGGGGTGCTCGCCGCCGTGCGCCGCACGCTACGCGAGTTCGCGACCGACGAGCTGCCGGGCGTGCCGCTCCGGGCGACCGCGGCCGGCGCGACCGCCGAGGCCGTGACGGACGCCGAGGGCTACTTCCTGGTCCGCCTGCGCCCCGTCCCGGCCGCCCTCACGAGCCCCTGGACCACGGGCAGCGTCGAGCTCGGCGGCGAGTACCGCGGTCTGACCGGCACCCATGCGACGCCACTCGAGGTGCGGGTCCCCGGACCGGGGGCGAGCTTCGGGGTCATCTCCGACGTCGACGACACGGTCCTCGAGACCGGTGTCCAGCGGGTCGCCCGGATGCTCCGCCAGACGGTCACCGGGTCCGCCCTGACCCGGTCGCCGTTCCCGGGCTCGGCGGAGCTCTACCGGGACCTCGAGGCCGGGGTGAACCCGGTGTTCTACGTCTCGTCGAGCCCCTGGAACCTGCACGGCTTCCTGGTGCACTTCCTCCGCCACCGCGGGTTCCCCCGGGGGCCGTTGCTGCTGCGCGACCTGCTCGGCACCGCCGCCGGCCGCGAGGACAAGACCGTCCGGATCCGCGAGGTCCTGGAGCTGCACCCCCGGCTGCCCTTCGTCCTGGTCGGCGACTCCGGGGAGGACGACCCGCTCGTCTACGCCGACATCGTCCGGACCCATCCGGGGCGGATCCTGGCGGTCTACATCCGCGAGGTCCGGCTGGACCCGGGCGACGGCCGCGTCGAGAGGGTGTCCGGGACGTGGGCGCACGACGTGCCCTTCGTGCTCGCGGCCGACAGCGACGCCGTACGCCGGCACGCGACCGGCCTCGGCCTGCTCTGACGACGAGGCCCCAGCCGTACCGGCTGGGGCCTCGTCGTCGGCGCAGCACCGGTCAGACGTAGTCCTGGTACTTCTCCAGCAGCCGGACCGGCTTGGACAGCGCGTCGCGGCGGAACGGGTCGCCGAGCTCGCGGGTGCACATGACCTCGACGACGCAGGTCTTGCCCTCGTTCATCTGCATGTCGATGGCGCGCTCCAGGGCAGGGCCGACCTGGTCGAGCTTCTCGACCACGATGCCCTCGGCGCCCATCGCCTGGGCGATGCCGGCGAAGCTCTCGCTCTCCAGCTCCCCGGCCACGAAGCGCCGGTTGTAGAAGTCGACCTGGTTCTTCTTCTCCGCACCCCACTGGCGGTTGTGGAACACGACGGCGGTCACGGGGATGTCGTGGCGCACGGCCGTCATCACCTCGCCCATGCTCATCCCCCAGGCGCCGTCGCCGGCGTAGGCGACCGCGGGGCGGTCGGGGGCAGCGGCCTTGGCTCCGATGATCGTGGGCAGCGCGTAGCCGCAGTTGCCGAACGACATCGGCGCGAAGAACGAGCGCGGCTCCTCGAAGCGCAGGTACGAGTTCGCCACCGAGTTGATGTTGCCGATGTCGGTGGAGACCATGACCCGCGGCGGCATGGCCTTCTCCAGCTCGCGGAGCACCTGGCGCGGGTGCAGCCAGCTGCCCTCCTCCTGCTCGGCCTCGGAGATCACGTCGAGGCTGTAGGGGTCCCGCTCGTGGGTCCACTCCGAGAGCTCCTGCTCCCAGGCGTCCTTCTCCGCCTTGGTCCTGGCGGCACGCTCCTCCCGGGTGGCGTCGCAGGCCAGCGTGCGGCCCTCGAGGCGGCCGGTCAGCGCCTCGGCCGCCTGCTTGGCGTCGCCACAGATCCCGACGGAGATCTTCTTGACCAGGCCGAGCATCTTGTGGTCCGCGTCGATCTGGATGATCTTCGCGTCCTTGGGCCAGTAGTCCATGCCGTGCTGCGGCAGGGTGCCGAACGGGCCGAGCCGGGAGCCGAGTGCCACCACCACGTCGGCCTGGGAGATCAGCTTCATCGCGGCCTTCGACCCCTGGTACCCCAGCGGGCCGCACCACTGCGGGTGCGAGGCGGGGAACGAGTCGTTGTGCAGGTAGCTGTTCACCACCGGTGCGCCGAGCCGCTCCGCGAGCGCCTGGCACTGGGCGACGCCGTCGGCCATCACGACGCCGCCGCCGGAGATGATGACGGGGAACGTCGCGGTCGCGAGGAGCTCGGCGGCCTCGTCGAGGCTGTGCGCGCCGCCGGCCCCTCGGTCGAGGTGGAACGGCCGCGGGATCTCGGTCTCGATCTCGCCGTAGAAGTGGTCGCGCGGGATGTTCAGCTGGGTGGGGCCGATCTCCGACATGGCCCGGTCGAAGCACCGGCCGGTGTACTCGGCCATCCGCGCCGGGTTGTTCACGTGCCCCTGGTACTTCGTGAACTCCTGGAACATCGGCAGCTGGTCGGCCTCCTGGAAGCCGCCGAGGCCGGTGCCCATCGTCCCCGCCTCCGGCGTGACGATCACGACGGGGCTGTGCGCCCAGTACGCGGCGGCGATGGCGGTGACGCAGTTGCTGATGCCGGGGCCGTTCTGGCCGATCACGACGCCGTGCCGGCCGCTGACCCGGGCGTAGCCGTCGGCCATGTGCCCGGCACCCTGCTCGTGGACCACCGGGACCAGCCGGATGCCGGCCGGGGCGAAGATGTCCATGGCGTCCATGAACGCCGAGCCCATGATCCCGAAGATGTCGCGCACGTCGTTGGCCACGAGGGTCTCCACGAACGCCTCGGACGGCGTCATCCGCTGCCTG
>Ga0308176_10003386_pt1 | contig 10216 bp, 13 predicted proteins | sample PhyCR2_3_FD_203890 | JGI IMG/M metagenome (GOLD analysis project Ga0308176, IMG submission 203890) | Soil microbial communities from UC Gill Tract Community Farm, Albany, California, United States - DLSLS.C.R2 | ecosystem: Environmental > Terrestrial > Soil > Agricultural land | place: USA... | reverse complement strand
TGCTGGCCGGTGCTGCCCGCCGCCGGCTTTTACCCCGAGCTCGTGCCCGAATCGCTCCACGACGCCTGCCTTTACGACGGCACCGCCAACGGGCTGGCCGAGAAGCTGTCGGCGTTCTGGCGGCGGCGCGACCGAGCCGTCGGCCGGGAAATGGCCAAGTCCCTGCGGTCCTTCGACGCCCTGACCGCCTGCCGCGACATCGACGCCCGGCTCGAAAAACTCGCCGAGCACGGCACGACCCTCCGCCCGGGCGTCGTCGGAACCCTGCAGCTCGACCTCTCGCCGCTCGAATTACGGGTGTAACGGCCAATTCCGCCCCCCTGCCCAACGTCCGATAATCAGTGTTATGTTAAGTTCGACGCCGGGGCGGGAAAGCCACGCCGAATGGCGAGATTCCCGCCGAAAACCGGCGTTTTCCCCCCGCCGGCCGTTACTTCTTCACGACCAGCGTGTTGGCCATGATGTCGTGCAGCGCCTGCTTGCGCTCGGTGAGCCCCGCCATGATGTAGCCGATCAGCAGGATGATCCCCGAGATGAATTTGGCGAAGTGCCGGCCGGTCGCGCGGGCGAAGGAAATTCGGTTCCCCTCCATGTCCGTCACTTTGATGCTGACCGCCATCTTCCCCACCGTCCCCTGCGCCGACGAGCTTTCCATGAATGCGTAATACAGCCAGCTGATGATCGTCCCGGCGACCCAGTTGGAGACCCGCAGGCTGCTCGCCATTGACCTCTGCGAGCCCGCGCCCGCCACCGTGGCGAATCCGATAACGACCGCCAGGATCATCCCCACGAAGAACCCAGCCACGGCGTTGATCAGAAAGTCAATGACCCACGCGGCAAAGCGGAGCCAGAATCCGGCGTACTCCGGGGCGCCGTAGCCTTGATATCCACCGTAGGAAAGCGCGTGCGGCCCGGCCGCTTGCGCCTGCGGCTGCGGCCACGCGGCCTGCTGCGCGCCCGGCTGCGCCGCCATCCCTTCCCTTTGGGCGGCGGGGTAGATCTCCGGCTGCGTTGACGCCGGCAGCCATTGGGCCATCCCCTCGCGCCACACCAGGTCCGCGCCCGACAGGCTGCCGAGGCGCAACATCTGCTCAAGCGTCGCCGAATCGACCGGCCCCTGTTGCTGCCCGCCCTTCGCATAGAACCATTGTTCGCCCGCCATTTCTGCTGCTCCCTTTGGGGGTTATCGGCCGTGCCGCGTTCTCAGTTGCCCGGAGACTTATAAACAACCACTCGGCCGGCGTGTCATCAAGCTGACCGCCGCCACCGGCCCGCCAAAACCCGCCGCGACGGCGAGGCTGCGGCTCACGACGTGACGCGTTGCGTCGCGCGGGATTTCCACGCAATCACTGGACAGGGGGCTGGAGGTCCGTACGTTGCCCGGCACCTTGCCCGTGCGATGGCACAGACAATTCAGCACCACCGCCACCAGGCCGGCCGCGCCGAGGCTGTGGCCGAGCGCCCCTTTGTGTGAATACAGCAGCGGGCGTTCACGGCCCGCCGGGAGCGACGCTTCGATTGCCGACAATTCCGCGGCGTCGTTGAGGAGCGTCCCGGTGCCGTGTGCGTGGACCAGGTCCAGCGGCCGTCCGCCGATCGCCTGATTCATCGCGTGGCGCAGGGCCTTGGCATCGGGGTCGCTCGCGGTGAGGTGCGTCGCGTCGGCCGTCAGGCAGAAGCGATCGACCATGATCCTGGCCTGCGAGCCGGCGATTTCATCGCCGTCGGCGGGGTCGGCCGATGCTTCGAGCACGACCGCGGCGGCGGCTTCGCTCATGAGAAAACCGTCGCGTTCCCGGTCGAACGGGCGGCAGCCGTGGCCGGCGCGGGGAAACACGCCCAGTCTTTGAAAGTTTCCCAGGAACAGCGGGTGGACCGACGCTTCCGCCGCGACGACGATCGCGCGCCGGCACTCCCGCGCGCGCACCAGCATGGTTCCCCGAACCAGCGCGTGAAGCCCGCTCGCGCACGCGGCCGATAACGTCAGCAGGGGACCGTCGAGCTTTAGTTCGCCGGCGACGGCGGCGGCAATCTGCGAAATACCTTCGGGACCTGCCCCCCCCGCCGTTTCCAGCCACTCTTGCACCGGACCTTTGCTGGTCCCCACGACGACGGCCGTGCCGCCGACGTCCGCTTCGTCAGGACGATCTCCGGACCGCCACGCCTCGCGCGCCGCGTCCAGCGCCATCGCGACGACGCGGGGACGGCCGGGCGTGTCTATCCGCGCGTGATCGGCGACGTACCGCCCGGCGAGCAGCGCTTCCCACGTTTCCCCGCCGTTCCCGCCCAACGGAGTTACTAATCCGAATCCGGTAATCACCGCCGCCGGGGCCTTTTTCGGCGAAACAACACCCACGGCGCGGCGGCCGCGGGCTTGCTGCTGAATCGCGGGGGATTCGATGGCGCTCATGCCACTTCTCAGGCCGGCACCTGGCCGGGCGCGGCCACCGCCTCGCGCTCGTAAAGGATGGGAATATTATGCCTGCCGGTGTGCGAGACGCGGCTGAGCCGCGGGTCGTCGCTCGCCGGCTCGACCCCCCCGCCGTCGTACGACCGCCACCGCAGTCCCAGGTCGCGGACCATCTGGTGGTCCATCTCCGGCTTGCGGCCGTAGGTCGTCAGGTAGTTGCCGATCATCGTGCTGTCGGCGCCGGCGAAGAAGATCCAGCTCTGCAAGTCGCGCAGCACCTTTTCCCGCCCCCCCGCTATTTTCAGCTCCTGTGTCGGCAGGACGAATCGCGCGGTCGCGATGATCTTCAGGCACTCCATCGGCGGCAGCTCGGGCTGCCCCTCGAGCGGCGTGCCGTGGATGGCGTTGAGGAAGTTGATCGGGAACACGTCCACGCCGATCTCGCGAAGCGTGAACATCATGTCGAGCCGGTCGGCCCAGTCTTCGCCCATTCCGAAGATGCCGCCCGAGCAGAGCGACAGGCCGGCAGCCTTGGCGATCCGCAGCGTGTTGATGCGTTCGGCGAACGGATGCGTGGTGACGATGTTCGGGTAGTGGCGCTCCGAGGTCTCGAGGTTGTGATTCACCCGGCGGATGCCGCAGTCGTACAGAAACTTGGCGGTCTCCGGCGTCAGCGCGCCCAGCGTCGCGCACGCCCGCGTCTTCCCCCCTTTGGCGATCTTCATCAGGATCGGCTTCAGCCAGTCTTCCAACTCGTGCCGCGTCGGGCCGCGCCCGGAGTTCACGATGCCGAAGCTGTCGGCGCCCACGTCGGCCGCATGCCACGCGCTGGCCAGCACTTGCTCGTCGGTAAGCTGCGACTGCTCCTTTGCCGGGCCGTCGTGGTGGGCCGACTGCGCGCAGAACTTACAATCCTCGCTGCACCCCCCCACCTTGGCGGCGACGATCGCGCAGAACTTCACGTCCCGACCCATGAAGTGGATGCGGATCTTGTTGGCCCAGTAGAAAAGGTCGTACACGTCATCCCCGCCGACGCCGGCGAGGTATTTGGCGTCGTCGCGGCCGAGCAATTCACCGCCCAGCACCCGCCCGGCTAGATCCGCGATCCGCTTAAGCACGAAACAAACCTCCATCCCCGCCCGGGCGCCAATCCCGGCTTGACCGAACCCGTAATCAATGCGATCGCCGCGTGCCCCCTACCGCCCGCCGCCGCGGGCGGCGCCGAACGCGTCGCCGATGGCGCGGACGGCCCGCGGACGCAACCCGCGGACGTTCGGATCATAAGTGAAGACCGCCACAAGCCCGGTCTTGTTGTCCAGGATGTACAGCCCTTCGCCGCCGGCCTGGATGCGGGCGGTAACGCACTGGTAATCCCGATCCTTGATCGTCTCGCCGGCACGGGCCGGCGTGTCCATGAAATAATTGCCCAAAGCAAGGAGCACGGCGGTCAGTGACAGGATTCCGATCGCAAAAGTCTTCTTATCCATGGCGGGCCTCATCGGGTGATGTTCTTCTCAGGGGGAGGAGGGGACATTTCTGGCAGAGGTCAGCGGCCGCGCGGGCGGTTGCCCATGCCGGCGTTGAACACCTGAGCGAGGTTGATCGGGACCATCGTGTCGATCACCTTGTTTGCATCGTCGTAGGTGATCGCGCCCAGTTCGCCGTTGGTCATGTCCAGGATGTACACGGCATCCATGTTCCCCACCGTCACCTCCCCGGGGATCATGAGATAGTCGGCCGACCGGCGGACCTGGCCCATCGCCGGCTTTTCGCCCGTCGCCCGCGCGACGAACACGACGGCCAGGAACACGTTCAGGGCGACCAGCGCCCATAGGATGCGTTGCCTCATCGGTGACTCCTCTCGGGGCGGGTTAACGGGACTCGTGCCAGCGTCTGGGCGAAGCGAAGACCCGGATCATTCTCGAAGCGCCTGGAGCTTCCAGGCTTCAATTTAGTCGAGGTGGGTGCGCTTGGCGTCCTTGAACATTACGGCCAGCCCGACCACCGCAAGGAACAGGAACAGCATCCAGACTAGCGCGGTGGACTTCGGTTCCAGCGAGACCGTCTGGTTGTAGCCTTCGAGCCGCGCGTCCACGATGTCGCGATCGGCTTCCGGTCGCCGCGCCAGGGCAACCATCGGCGTCGTCAGCACCATGATGGCCGTGCACGTCCACAGGAACAACCGGGCTTTCAGTGGGAGCTTCATAGGTGCCTCTCTTCTGCCCAATCATAACCAGCTTTCGATCGGCCGGGCAAGCTGGCGAAAATCCGCGGCCGGCAGGCTCACCGTCTCCCACTTCCCCGACCGCCGCCGCATGTGATTGCGGTATTCCCCGAGGTCGATGCCGACCAGCCAATACCACCGGTCCTTGTGCTCGAACATCCCCGCCTCCGGCGTCAGCGGCGGGTCGATCCAGTACACGAACCCCAGCAGCGCCTTGAACCCCTCCCCAAACACCTGCTCCCACTGCGTCAGGTCGGCCACGTCCTGTTCCGTCGTCCACGTCTCGAAACCCGACCGCGTGGACCTGCCGGCCGTCCGATGCTGGCGGCCTTTAATGTCGATCAGCAGGTTCGGCCCGTTCTGGCTGTACACGACGAAGTCGAAGCTCTTGAGCTTGGCGTTGGCGAATACCGCCTTCTTGGCCTCGTCTACGGCGACGTAGGGGATGCCGCGGTGACGCAGGTACGCCTCGAACGCCGCTTCGTAATGGACGGACCGGTCGGCCATGTGTCCGAGAGTTTATCAGCCGTCCTGCCCGCCGCGAATAATCGGTACACTTCCGCGCATGCGGATCATCGCCGGCCAATTCCGCGGCAGGAAACTGCTCCCGCCCGAAGGCGAAGCGACCCGGCCGATCACCGACCGAGTCAAGCAGTCGGTCTTCGACATCCTCAGCCCCCGGATCGAAGGGGCCGTGGTGTACGACCTGTTCGCCGGCACCGGCAGCATGGGTTTGGAGTGCCTGAGCCGGGGGGCGGGGAAGGCTTTCTTTTTCGAGGCGGATCGCTCGGCGGTCGGTCGGTTGCGGAAGAACATCGACGGGCTAAACCTATCGGCGGAGCAGGCAGTGATCCGGGCCGGCGATCTGTTCAATCTGCCCGCACTGGATTCCGCGACGGCGGCCGATCTGGTCTTTTTAGACCCCCCCTACAGGTTCCTCACAGACCGTGCAGACGAGTTGCGCAATTTGGTCGGTCGAATTGCCGAGTCGAACCTGCGGACCGGCGGCCTGGTTGTGTTTCGGCACGACGCGCGCGACACGATCGAACTGCCGGAACTCAAGTCCGCCGACCGACGCGAATACGGCGGAATGGTGGTCGAATTCCTCGAACCTGCCAGGCCCTACTCATGAGCATCCTCCACTTCCACTGTCCATCGCTCGCCATCAATACTCAGCACCATTCCCGCCGGACCGGGATCGATCACAAGTGAATTTGAACCGCCCAGATCCACAATCGTGCGCCGTCCGAACGACTCGTGAACGTGACCTTGAACTACTACCAGGGGCCGAATCTCTTCCGCTAACTGCTTTACTGATTGATACGACGGCCCATTCGTTACCATCGCCGGATAATACGACACGAGAATTACACGGTCCTTGAGCCGGACTTTTCTCCGAAGCTCACGCCGGACCCGCTCGCAAATGGCTTCCAGATCCGACTCGAGCGGAACGTCAAAGAAGTATTGCCCGTGGCATCCCACGCCAGCCACCCACACGCCTTCCGCGACGGCGAGGACCCTTCCGGTGATGTCCTCGACGGCTCCGAAGAATCCGTAGGGGTCGGTCACGTCGTGGTTTCCCCTTACCGCAAAAGCCGGCACGTTCGCGTCCGGGAACCAATCGAACCCGTCCCGCGACCTGTCGCGCTGCGGCTCGCTCTCCGGATCCACCTCGTCGCGTTCCCTTTCCTCTCGTAGTCGCCACCCACTGTAGAAGTCCCCCGCATGAATCCAGGCCGTTAATGCCCCTTGAAACGAAGGTGCGCCTCGCCCGTGCGTGTCCGAACAGCAAAGCAGTCGATAGACCATGGGGCCCGTCCATTCGAGGACGCTGATTCCCACCGCCGCGACCGCTACAATCCCGGCCATGTCCGACACCGACCACGTCGTCCGCCTCTCCCTCCCCGACCATGCCTACGACATCACCGTCTCCCCCGGCCTCCTCTCCCGCACCGGCCCCCTCCTCCGCAACCTCTCCAAGTCCTCCAAAGCCATCCTCATCTCCGACAGTACCGTCACCCCCCTGCACGCCGCCCCCGTCCGAGCATCCCTCGAATCCGCCGGCTTTCAAGTCATCCAGCACACCCTCCCCGCCGGCGAGGATCACAAGACGCTCGCCGACCTCCTCCCCGCCTATGACACGCTCCTTTCAAGCCGGATCGAACGCTCAACCCCCTTGCTCGCCCTCGGCGGCGGCGTCGTCGGCGACATGGCAGGCCTCCTCGCCGCCACCACCCTCCGCGGCCTGCCCTTCGTCCAAATCCCCACTACCCTCCTCTCCATGGTGGACGCCTCCGTCGGCGGCAAGACCGGCGTCAACCACGCCGCCGGCAAGAACCTCATCGGCGCCTTCCACCAGCCCATCGCCGTCTTCGTCGACCCCGCCGTGCTGACCACGCTTCCGCCGCGCGAGCTGCGCTCCGGCCTGGCCGAGTGCATCAAGCACCAGATCATCCGCGACGCCGACGGCTTCGCCGACCTCGAACGAAACATCCGCCGCGCGCTGGACCTCGATATCGATTACCTCTCCCGACTCATCGCCCACAACGTCGCCATCAAGGCCCGTGTCGTCGAATCCGACCCTTTCGAAAAGGCCGAGCGCGCCCACCTCAACTTCGGCCACACCTTCGGCCATGCCATCGAGTCCGTCTCGAACTATTCCTACTCCCACGGCGAGTCCGTCGCCCTCGGCATGGCCGCCGCCGCCCACCTCGCCGCCTCCCTTCGCATGATCGACGGACCAACCCGCGACCGCATCACCGCCCTCATTGCCGCCGCCGGCCTGCCCAGCAACGGCCTGAGGCTCGACCCCGCCGCCGTCTTCGACGCCATGTTCTTCGACAAAAAAGTCAAATCCGGCCGCCTCCGCTTCATCCTCCCGACCCGCATCGGCCAGGTCGTGATCCGCGACGACGTCTCACAGGACCTTGTGCGCGAAGCGATCACCTCCATCCGCTGAACCACGCCCCACAGCCATGATCGACCACGACAGACTCTTCAAGGAACTCATCCAGACCTTCTTCCCGGAGTTCCTGGAACTATTCCTGCCGCAGGTCGCCGGCTACCTGGACGCCCAGTCCATCCATTTCCTCGACAAGGAACTCTTCACCGACGTCACCTCTGGCGACCGCCACGAAGCCGACCTCGTCGCCAAAGCCCGATTCCGCAACCAGGACGCATTCTTCCTCGTGCACGTCGAAACGCAGTCCGCGGCCCGCGATGGCTTCGCCGCCCGAATGTTCCGCTACTTCGCCCGCCTGCACGAGAAGCACAGCCTCCCCGTGTACCCCATCGCCCTGTTCTCCTACGACGCGCCCCACCGCCCCGAGGCCGACGTGTACCAGATCATCTTCCCCGACCGCGAGGTTTTGCGTTTCACCTTCGCCGTCATTCAGCTCAACCGCCTCAACTGGCGCGACTTCCTCCGCAGCCAGAACCCCATCGCCAGCGCCCTGATGGCGAGGATGAACATCGCCGCCGAAGATCGCCCGCGGGTAAAGCTCGAATGCCTTCGCTTGCTGGCCACCTTCCGCCTCAACCCCGCCAAAATGCAGATGATTTCCGGATTCATCGACACTTACCTACAATTGGCCGGGCAGGAGCAAGCCGCCTTCCAGGCGCAGTTGCAGGCCATCGCGCCGCAAGAAAAGGAGACCCTGATGCAGATCACCACCAGTTGGGAACGCGAAGGCATCCGCAAGGGCAAGGCCGACCTGGTCACGAGATTGCTCCGCCGCCGCTTCGGCGACCTCCCCGGCGACCTCCAGGACCGTATCAATTCCCTCGAAGAACCCCGCCTCTCCGCCCTCGGCGAAGCGCTCCTCGACTTCTCCTCCCTCGCCGACGTCGATACCTGGCTCGCCTCACAAGCCTGATCGCGCGGCCTTCCATTTCCACATGCCCCTCCCTCACTACCTCCATCTCGCCCTCACCCCCGGCCTCGGCCCCATTACCATCCACCGCCTGATCGAAACCCTCGGCTCCGCCCAATCCGCCACCGCCGCCAGCGCCGCCGACCTCCAGTCCATCGACGGCATCGGCCCCTCCAAGGCGCGCAAAATCCACCTCGCACTGAAGGAGACCGCCCCCCAAATCGAGCCCGAGATCCAAAAAGCCACCTCCCTCGGCCTAACCCTCCTCTGCCTCGACTCGCCGGATTATCCCCCCCTTCTCAAACTGATCCCCGATCCCCCGCCGGTCCTCTACGTCAAAGGCCGCCTCGAACCGCGCGACATCCACGCCCTGGCGATCGTCGGCTCGCGCAAATGTTCCCACTACGGCCGCGAGCAGGCCGACCGCTTCGCCGCACTGCTCGCCGGCGCCGGCGTCACCGTCGTCTCCGGCGGCGCACGCGGCACCGACTCGGCCGCGCACCGCGGCGCCCTCTCGCACCCCCACGGCCGCACCATCGCCGTCCTCGGCTCCGGGCTCGACGTCCCCTACCCGCCCGAAAACAAATCCCTCTTCGACCAGATCGCCGAGCGCGGCGTGGTGATCTCCGAATACCCCCTCGGCACCCCGCCCCTGGCCGAGAATTTCCCCCGCCGCAACCGCATCGTCTCCGGGCTCTCCCGCGGCGTCCTCGTCGTCGAGGCCGACGTGAAATCCGGCGCACTCATCACAGCCCGCCAGGCCGCCGACGACCACAACCGCCCGGTGCTCGCGCTTCCCGGGCGCGTGGACAACCCCCTCTCGGCCGGCCCCCATCTGCTTATCCGCGACGGCGCCACGCTCGTCACCAACCTGGAAGAAATCCTCGAAGCCCTGCACCCGTTGCCGCACGAACTCACCGTTCCCGAGCCATTTACGCCCCCCACGGAAGTGGTAATCCCGATCGCGAATCAAAAATCGCTAATCGAAAATCCCGTACCGCTTTCCGACCACCAATCCGTCATCCTCTCCCACCTCCCCTCCGACCCCACTCCCATCGACGCCCTCATCGACCGCACCGCCCTCCCCGCCCAGGTTATCCTCCAGGAACTCACACTTCTCACCCTCAAAGGCCAGGTCAAACGCATCGACGGCCACACCTACGCCCGCCGCCCCTGACACCTCCCAGGCGCATGAACGTTTCCTATGCCATGATCGCCGTCTACGTCGTCCGTTCGACGCCGACCGGCGGCCACGAGTTCCTTCAGCTCCGCCGCCGGCGCGACGACTACATGGGCGGCACGTGGCAGACCGTCCGCGGCACCGCCCACCCCGGCGAAACCGCCTGGCAAGCCGCCCGCCGCGAGCTCCGCGAAGAAACCGGCCTCGCCCCCGCCGAGTTCTACAAGCTCTCCGGCATCGAGACCTTCTACCTCGTCCACAACGAAACCACCTACCACGTCCCCAGCTTCTGCGCGATCGTCCCCACGACGGCCAAGGTTGTGCTAAACGAAGAGCATGACGAATACCGGTGGCTCCCGCGAGAAACCGCCGCCTCCCATTTCATGTGGCCCAGCGAACGCCCGCTCCTCGCCGAGGTCTGCGCGGAAATCCTCGACGACGGCCCCACCAAGCAATTCCTACGACTTGCGGTGGCACCCTGATTTGTGGCACGGGCGGCCCGCGCGTGTCTTTGTCTTTGATCAGAAAAG
>Ga0308176_10003385_pt1 | contig 10216 bp, 10 predicted proteins | sample PhyCR2_3_FD_203890 | JGI IMG/M metagenome (GOLD analysis project Ga0308176, IMG submission 203890) | Soil microbial communities from UC Gill Tract Community Farm, Albany, California, United States - DLSLS.C.R2 | ecosystem: Environmental > Terrestrial > Soil > Agricultural land | place: USA... | reverse complement strand
CGGTGGTGGCGAGCAGGAACTTGACGTGCCCCGGCGGCTCTTCCAGCGTCTTGAGCAGCGCGTTGAAGGCCGCCTTGGAGAGCATGTGCACTTCGTCGATCAGGTAGACCTTCACCCGTCCGCGCGCGGGCATGTACTGCGCGTTCTCGATCACCTCGCGCACGTCGTCCACGCCCGTATTCGAAGCGGCATCGATCTCGAGCAGGTCGACGAAACGGCCGGCGTCGATGTCACGGCACGAATTGCATTCCCCGCAAGGCTCGGCCGACGTCCCGCGCTCACAGTTGAGCGACTTGGCGAAGATCCGCGCGATGGTCGTCTTGCCGACCCCACGCGTCCCCGTGAACAGGAATGCGTGATGGACGCGCCCACTGTCGAGCGCATTGGTCAGCGCCCGCACCACGTGTTCCTGCCCCACCAGTTCGGCGAAGCGCTTCGGGCGCCACTTGCGGGCGAGGACGAGATAGGACATCCCTCCATTCTGCCGCGCCGCGGCGGAATTTGCCCGCACCGACTTCGATCATGATTTTCGCTGCCGCTGCGGGCACTTAAGGAGTCACCGCGAAGCGGTCAGCCCCCTTTTAGTAAAAGGGGGCGCGGCGACAGCCGCGGGGCAATTGGAAGAAGAGAGCCGGGGCCCGAGATTTGCCAGAGGCAAATCTTGGGATTTCTGTGCGGAGCACAGAAATGGCGATGACCCCGCCAGCTGACCTCGGCGCACGCGTCGATCGATACCGTTGCTGCCTTCCGGCCCTGGCGGGATTTTCGACCTAGCGTCGCGAGGGGCCGACGGGGCCACCATGGAAACTTGCGTGGAGCGGAGATGGCGGAGAGAGGGGGATTCGAACCCCCGAAGCGCGGTTTAGACGCTTACACACTTTCCAGGCGTGCTCCTTCAACCACTCGGACACCTCTCCGCTGGACCCGGATGCCGGCATTGCCTGCATTCAGGGCCGGCAATTCTAGCCGCCGGGCGGTGCCGGAACAAGGAAACGAAGGACCTTTTGCGAGCGCGGCTTCAGGTGTGGCCGACGACGAGCACGGCCGGTTCCTGCAGTTCGAGGCGATCGCCGGGGCGAGCGACGCGGAAGCCGCGCGCGGCGAGCGCGTCGGCATCGGCCGCGCCGTAGTGGTAGAGCACGCAGCGCGCAAGCAGGCTTTGCGGATACTCGCGCTCCAGGTCATCGATGCCGCTGTGCGAGGGATTGCCGTGCAGGGCGCAGTCGTGGGCGACGAGTTCATCGGCATCGGCGAATTTGGCCAGCTGCTCCGGGATCGGCCGGGTATCGCCGGTCCACACCACGCTGCCGGGCAGGCGCAGGCCGAATGCCGTTTCCGGCCAGTGGTGGCGGACCGGAAACACTTCCAGGCGCACGCCGTCGTGCCAGAACGCGCCGTCGACCGGAACCAGCCGGAAAGCATCCCAGAAATTCGCGCCACCTTCGGCCACGACATTCGGATAGCCGGCGATACGCTGCTGCAGCAGCGGCACCAGCGGCGCCGGCACGTAAAGCCGCGTGCCGTCCTGGCGCGGCGTCGCGAAATAATTCGCGCCGAACAGCCGTTCGAAACCGCTGACGTGGTCGAGGTGGACGTGGGTGATGAACAGCGCCTGCGGGAAGGCGCCGTATTGGGCGAGATAGGCGCTCAGCCCCTCGTTGCCGCAGTCGATCGTCAGCCACGGCCGTCCATCGCGCTCGATGGTGGCCATTGCCGAGCCGAGTTCGACCGCGCTCGAATTGCCGACGCCATGGAAGCGCAACGCCCAGTCCATCGATGCTTCCTCGTCAATAACCGCGGTTCCAGGTCGCATCGTAGGCGCCACGCAGTCGCGCGAAATCATGCTTCACCTGCGCCGGTTCGCGGCTACCGCGCAGCTTGAGCAGCGAACGTTTCAATCGGGCCAGGTTGCGCTCGCGCCACGCCGTCTCCGGAATCCGCAGGCGGCTGCGATCGAAGTCGATGAGCCAGCCGTGCCCGGTGACATCGAACAGGATGTTGTGCGCATTGAGGTCGGCGTGGTCGAGTCCCGCGCGATGGAAGCGCGCGACCAGGCGACCGGTTTCCTCCCACGGTGCATCCTGCGCGGCGACGGCGGCGCGCTCGGCGAGCGAATGCACGCCTTCGAGCCGCTCGATCAGGATCGCGGCGCGATAGCTGGCGCCCTTGCGCCGATAGCATGCCGCCAGCGGGCGCGGCACCGGCAATCCGCGCGCATGCAGCGCACGCACGAGCCGGAACTCGGCGAAGCTGCGCACGCGGTTGGCGCCGTGCCAGATGTAGCCGTCGCGGCTGACGTTGGCGGCCCAGCCGCCGCGCAGGTAATGCCGCAGCACCAGGCCGCCTTCGGGCGCATCGACGAACCATGCGCCGCCGCGGCCACCCACCGCGACCGGCCGTGCGCGTTCGCCCCAGTAACCGGGCGAAAACCATTCGGGCGTGACTTGCCGCGCGCGTTCGGCATCGAACAGAATCGCGCCGTAACCGTCACTGCGCCCTTCGCGTCCATACTGGAACGGCGTCAGGCTTTCGCTGGCGTCGAATGCGGCCATCCAGCGAGTCTAGCAAGGCATGCCCAAGCCCCACGCCAGCGCGGCGCCGCCGCGGTCGATCTGCCTGCTGCGCCTGTCGGCGCTGGGCGATGTCACCCATGTCGTGCCGCTGGTGCGCACGTTGCGGCGCGCGTGGCCCGATGTGCGCCTGGACTGGATCATCGGCAAGGGCGAGCACCGGCTGCTCGACGGCCTGGAAGGCGTCGACTTCATCGAATACGACAAGCGCTCGGGCTTGGGCGGCATGCTTGCATTGCGCCGGCGCGTTGCGGGCAAGCCCTACGACGCGCTGCTGCAGATGCAGGTCGCCGCGCGCGCCAACCTGTTGTCCGCGTTCGTTCCGGCGCGCCGCCGCATCGGTTATGACCGCGCGCGCTCGAAGGATCTCCACGGCGCCTTCCTCAACGAACGCATCGCCGCCCGACCCGGCCAGCACGTGCTCGATGCGATCGGCAGCTTCTGCGAACCGCTTGGCCTGAAGCAGACGCAAGTCGTATGGGACCTGCCGGTTCCCCGGGCAGCGCGCGAGTGGGCACGCGAGCAGTGGCCTGCGGACGGTCTGCCGACACTGATGATTTCACCGTGTTCCAGCCACGTGCTGCGCAACTGGCGCGCGGAACGTTACGCCGCGGTCGCCAACCATGCCGCTTCGCGCGGCTGGCGCGTGGTGCTGTGCGGTGGCCGCAGCGAACTGGAGCGGTCGACCGCCGACGCCATCCTCGCAGGCATGTCGTCACCGGCGCTGGACCTCGTTGGCAAGGACACGCTGAAGCAACTGCCGGCACTGCTGGAACGCGCGGACCTGGTGATGACACCCGACTCGGGACCGATGCACATCGCCAACGCGATGGGCAGCAAGGTGCTCGGCCTGCACGCGGCGAGCAACCCGGCACGCAGCGGACCTTATTCGGATCGCCGCTATTGCGTGGATCGCTACGACGACGCCGCGCGCCGCTTCCTCGGCAAACCGGCCAGCGAACTCAAGTGGGGCACCAAGATCGAATTGCCCGGCGTGATGGACCTGGTGAGTGTCGACGATGCGATCGCGGCATTCGAGCGCTTCACCGCCGACCGCGACGCACGCTAGCGATGCGGCTGTGGACACTGCATCCGCGCTACCTCGACACGCAGGGCCTCACGGCGCTGTGGCGCGAAGGCCTGCTGGCGCGAGCGGTGCTGCATGGACAGACGCGCGGCTATCGGCACCATCCGCAGTTGCTGCGGTTCCAGGCGCAGGCCGAGCCGCAGCTTGCGATCGATGTGTTCCTGCGCGCCGTGCACGCCGAGTCGCTCGCGCGCGGTTATCGATTCGATGCCGGCAAGCTCGATCCGCAGGCCTTGGCGCATCCGTCCATCGACGCCACCCGCGGCCAGCTGGCGCACGAATGGCAGCATCTGAGCGCCAAGCTGCGGCTTCGCAGCCCGACGGTGTTCGCGCGCTGGCAGGCGCTGCCGGCGCCGGAGCCGCATCCGATGTTCACCATTGTCGAAGGCCCGATCGAACCCTGGGAACGCGCGTGAGCTCGCGCCCTCAGGGGAGTTTCGGCTTGCCGTCGCCGTAATCCTCGTAGGACTTTTCTTCGACGTAGGCCGAGCCCAGCGCGGTATTGATGTCCTTCTTGATGCGCGCGCGCTGGTCGTTCTCGAAATAGACGCTGCGCGCCAGCTCGATGAAACCGGCATCGAACTGCTGCGCCTTCTCCTTGATGCGGATGTCGTCCTCGATCACCCACAGCCGCTCGTTGACCGCCTTGAGCTGCGCGCGCAGCTCGACGATGTCGCCACCTGCCGCCGGATGCGCCATCCAGGTCTTCTCCAGTGCCGACAGTTCCTTGCGGATGTTGGCGAGCTTGGCGGGATCGGAAATCCGTTCGGACTTGATCTGCAGGATCGCGATCTTGTCGAGCAATTCGCCGAAGGACACAGGAACGAGGATTTCCGACATGCAGCACCGGTGCGGGAACGCGGGATCGCGATTTTAACCCTTGGCCGCAGCTTCACCCCAGCCGCTCGCGCAGCGCCGCGCCCACCTGCCCGGTCAGCGACCACGGACTGGGCTGCTCGCGCACCTTGAGCGCCCCGCGCTGGGCCAGCACCTCGTGCCGGCTGCAGCCATCGCCGTCGAGGAAGAAGCGGATGTCGGCGCTGGCACGGCCGACGCGCAAGCCACGCAGGGTGATCTCGGGCAGCCATTGCGGCAGGTGCGGGTCGACCAGCAGGATTTCGAACGGGGCGTAGGGCTGCATGCCGAGCAGGGCCTGCAGCAGCGCGATCACCGTCGACGACGACCACGCCTGCGGTGAATTGGCGGCCGGGTACAGCGCCGGGAATGGATGCCCGGCATCGCGGGGATGGCCAGCGAAACATTCGGGCAGGCGCCGGTATTCGAAACATGCCGCCGCGTCGAACAGGCCACGGCAGATCTGCTGCACGCGATCGTTGCAGTCGTAGCGATACGCGCCGATCGCGAACGGACCATGCTCCACCGGCCACACCGTGCCGCGATGGTAGGCGTAGGGGTTGTAGGCCGGATGTTCCGAAGACAGCGTCCGGATGCCCCATCCGTTGAACAGGTCCTTGGCAAACAGCCGTTCCATCACCCGCGGCGCCAGTGCATCGTCGGCGATGCCCGTGGACAGGCAATGCAGCGCGTTGGAGCCCAGCGAGCGGATCTGCCGCTGTTGCGGATCCAGTCCCATGGCGAAGAAGTCGAGATCGTCCATCCAGTAGGCATCGTTGAAGCGCCGCCTGAGCTCGGCAGCCTCACGCACCAGGCGTTGCGATTCCTCCTTGCGGTCGAAACACCAGAGCACTTCGGCCAGGGCGAGCTTGGCGGCGAAGACGATGCCCTGCTCTTCGCAGGCCGCCACGGGCTGCGGCACCTGCGATCCATCCTCGCGCATGACCGCGTCGTCCGAATCCTTCCACGCCTGGTTGTGGATGCCCTGGTGCGAGCGCGTGGTCGACGCGTAGAAGCCATCGTGCTGCCCCGTTGCGTCGCGCTCGAGCCAGTCCAGCGCGCGCAATGCCGGATCGATCAGCGGCCCGACCACGGCGCGATCCCCGCTCCATTGCCACAACTGCCCGACCGCGAACGGATAGAGGCCCGAACTGGTCAGCGAGAAATAGTCTCGGCCCTTCGGCACGAAGTTCAGTGCGCCAAGCGGACCGGTGTGCGCTTCGTGCAGGATCCGGCCGGGCCGTTCGTCGCGCCATGCGATGTCGCGCCGCCCTTGCGTCTCCGCGAGGCAGGCGAGCGTTCCCTGCAGCATCTCGGACCCGAGCATCGCCGCCTGCCAACCCGCAGTCAGCGGATCGCGCCCGAACAGCGCGATGAACATCGGCAAGCCGGCGGCCGGCACCCAGGCATCGCCATGGTCGAGTCTTTGCAGGCGCAGCGCGGACAGGTCACGGCGCGCCTGCCCCAGCGTGTCGATCACGACAGGGGCCAGGGTGTCGCTCTCGACGGTGGCGAAATGGGTCGATCCCTGCAGGAAGCCCGCTTCGGGTTGCCGCGGATCCTCGTTGAGGGTGTCCAGCACGCGACAGCCGGGCGAAGCCAGCGGCTCGCCATCGATCGTTGCCTTCCAGTCGAAGCACGCATGCCAGCGTCCATGAGGTTCCAATGCGATGTCGAACCAGATGCGCCGGCCACGCCGCACCGGCGTGGTGGCCGCGCAGTCGATGCGCAGCGTTAGCGTGCGATGGATGCTGGCGTGCCCGGAAACGTCCTGATGCGCGTAGTCGTGTTCGGCGCGATAGTCGAAGACGAACTCGCGTGCGTCGCCGTCGCGGCGCCAGCGACGCTGCAGCGAGCCCTGCTGCTGGCGCTCGCCTCGGGTTTCCTCCATGTCGGCGAAGTCGGCATCGATCTCGAAGGCGAGGCGGAACTTCGCCGGCTGCTGGCTGTAGTTGGCGATGTCGAGGTCTTCGTGCATGCCTTCGCCGACGATGCGGGACACGCGCAACTCGAGCGCGTCCTGCGCGGCTTTCTGCGCGAACGTCTGTTCGTCCTGCTCGCTGCCCGGCACCGGCACGATGTAATAGCCAAGCCAGCTGTCCTGGCGGACGTTGGACACCACCACCGGAAGCGGAGCGCGCCTGCCGATCGTGCAGCGATACAGGCTGAGCAGTCGGGTTTCATGCACGAACAGACCCTGGTCGGCGCCGCCGCCGATCCAGCCGTCGCGCTGCATCGCGAGCACGGTGTCGCCATGGCCGACGAAACGTGCGTCGTCGCGAACCCGCAGGTGCACCAATCCGGGATCCATCCCACCGTGTACCTGCCTCATGAAGCATCCGGGACGCGCGTGCGCGATTTCAGTTGCGGCAGCACCTGTTCGCCGAAACGGTCGATGAATCCGCGCTGCCCGCGATTGACGTTGTGCAGGTAGACCTGGTCGACGCCCAGTTCCAGGTCCTCGTGCAGCCATGCCGCGTGCCGTTGCAGGTCGGCGCTGACACGCACGGCTTCGCGCATGTCTTCCGGCCGCACGTGCGCGGCGGCGGCCTCGAACTGTGCCGGTTGCCGCAGCTGCTCGGACACCGCGCCTTCCAGGACGTTCGTGCGCCATTGCTGGTGGGCACCGTCGAGCGCATCGGATTCGTTGTCGGCGAAGGACAGCTTCACCTGCAGGTGCACCGGCTTGCCGTCGCCACCGCCGTCGCGGAAGGCATCGATCACCCCGCGCATTTTTTCGCGCTTGGCCGAGATCGTGATCAGCCCGTCGGCCCAGCCGCCGGCCCAGCGCGCGGTCCGCGGCGTCAGCGCGGCCGCGAGGATCGGCAGCGGCTTGGCCGGGCGCGTGTACAGCCGCGCCTGCTGCACCACGATCGCGCCGTGGTGGTCGACCTGTTCGCCTTTCCACAACGCGCGCATCACGTCGACCGCCTCGCGCAGGCGTGCATTGCGCGCCTGCTTGGGCGGCCAGCGCTCGCCGGTGATCGATTCGTTGAGCGCCTCGCCGCTGCCGACTGCGAGCCAGAAGCGCTCGCCGTGCATCTGCGCGAGCGTCGCCGCAGCCTGCGCGATCACCGCCGGGTGGTAACGACCGACCGGCGAGGTGACGACGCCGAACGGCAGGGTCGTGGTCGCCATCGCGCTGCCGAGCCAGGTCCATGCGTGCCCGCAATGTCCCTGAGCGTCGCTCCAAGGATGGAAATGGTCCGAACACATGGCCGAGTCGAAACCGGCGGCCTGCGCCGCCTGCACCAGCGCGAGCAACTCGTCCGGTGGAAACTGTTCGTGCGAGGCATGGAAGCCGATCAGGGCCATCGATGTATCAGCCGTCAATCACTGACGCCGGGAATAACATCGGCCGCATGAGCCGGGCGTGCAGGCTCAGCCGCTCCACGCGGTCGCCATGCCACCGGCGTTTTCGCGCTGGCGCGTGTCCTGGCGACCGAACTGGACGACGACCGGCTCATCGCTGTCGATGATCAGTCCATAAACTTCCTCCAGCCGCACGGCTTCGGGAAAGATCAGGTCGTTGACGCGTACCTGCCGCACGCGCTGCGGCGCCACCACCAGCCGATATGGACCGACCGTGCCATGCGCGGCATAAACCAGCTGGATTCGCACGTTGGCATGGCGCGCACCGGCATTGAGCACGCACAGGACATCGTGGCTGCTTAATTCAGGCTCCGGACCGCTGGAGCGCGCTGGGATCCAGCCGGCCGAAACCGCCCAATGGCGGCGACCGATCGCGGTCATGGCGTCACCTCGAGCAACTCACGCATCGCCGACGTCATGAACACGCCCTGCGGATCGAATGCCTGCCGAACGCGCTGGAAATGCCACCAGCGCGGATACATCGGCGCGAGGTCGGCGGCATGGCACGTGTGCTTCTTCGCCCAGTGCGGCCGCCCGCCGTGCGCGAGGAAGATCGGTTCGATGTCGGCGAAGAACTCACGCCACGGCAGCGTGCTGTTCTGATGCAGGGAAATCGTCACGGTGTCGCGACCGTGCGCAGGACTGAGGTCGGCGTCGTCGGCCGCGAGCGTGCGATACAGCACGCGCCAGCCAACGATTTGCCGCCAGCGTCGCAACACGCGCTCGCGCACGGCGCGGAAGCACGCCGGCCCCTGCTCCGCCGGCAGCGCGTACTCGGATTCCTCGAAGCGATGCGGGATGCCACTGTGGGTCGGAATGACCAGGTGACCATAGCCGGTATGGCGCATGAGTTCGCGCGCGTCATGCGGCCGGGTGCCGCCGAACACCGGGTTCACCAGGCGCAATTTGATGTCGTCGCGTCGCGGGTACCAGTAGAAGTCGAAACTGCGGTTGCCTCGCGTGAGTTCCTCCAGTTGCTCGATCGCTGCATCGGTTGCGATCGCGTACTCGCGTCGTTCGACGTCGAACGTCGGCACCAGCTGCAAGGTCATGTCGACGAAAATGCCCAGTGTGCCGAGTGCGACACGCGCGGCGCGCAGCGTCTGGACTTCGTCCCGGCTGACATGGCGCAGGTGTCCCTGTCCATCTACCAGCGTCACCGCCAGCAGCATCTGCGACAGGTTCTGCAGTGCGGGACCGGTGCCGTGGGTGCCGGTGCCGACCGCGCCGCCGATCGTCTGCGTGGCGACGTCACCGTAATTGGGCATCGCAAGATCGTGGGCGTACAGCGCGCTTCCAAGGTCCGCGAGCGTGCTGCCGGCGCGCACCGTCGCCTCGCAGGCGTCGCGATCGGCCGAAACGATTCCCTTGAGATGGCGCAACGACACCAGGGTGTCGTCGCAGCGCACGATGTCGCTGGAGGAATGCCCGGCGCCGACCACGCGCAAGGTGCGGCCGCTTGCACAGGCCTCGCGCACCAGCGCGCATAGCGCGTCTTCGTCGCACGGACACTCGATCCGCTGCGGCGCGAACGCGATGCTGCCGGACCAGTTGCGCCAGGAGCGAGCCATCGCCGCTCAGTCGGCGGCGAAGGCGATCGTCGTCATCAATGCGTTCTCGGCCTGGCGAGAATCCAGCCGCGTGTGCTGCACGACCACCGGCACGTCGGATTCGATGACGCTGGCGTAAGGCGTGTCCTTCGGAATCGGCTCGGGATCGGTCAGGCTGTTGAACCGCAGGTGCCGGGTGCGTTGCGGGTCAACCGTCAGCCGATACGGGCCCACTGGTTCGCGATCCTCGAAAAAGATGGTGATGGCGATGTTGGCCGGCGCAGTACCCGCATTGAGGATGCAGCAGGCTTCGTGGCTTTCCAGTTCAGGCGCGGGCCCGTGGCTGCGTCCCGGGATGTAGCCCTCCGCGATCGCCCAGCGCATGCGTCCGATGGCCTCCATGGCCCCGGGATAGCACGCGGGCCGCAAACGTCGCGTCACGGCGGCTTGGGCGCACAAATGCAAACGGCGCCCGAGGGCGCCGTGAGCATTGCATTCGTGGCGGAGAGGGTGGGATGGATTCGGCCCATCCATGGGCCTCACCCTGCGCTGCGCGCAGGGCAGCCTGCGGCTGTCCAAATCGGCATTCCATGCCGATTTGTCGAACCTGGGGTTCTCATCAAAGCCACCCTCTCCGCCACAAATGCAAACGGCGCCCGAGGGCGCCGTGAGCATTGCATTCGTGGCGGAGAGGGTGGGATTCGAACCCACGGTACGCTTACACGTACGCCTGATTTCGAGTCAGGTACATTCGACCACTCTGCCACCTCTCCGGATGACGC